>WNGP01000245.1_pt1 | contig 73985 bp, 67 predicted proteins | sample 5407671 | NCBI WGS metagenome assembly WNGP01 (sample SAMN13153381, study PRJNA577476) | soil metagenome | isolation source: 40 cm soil or saprolite under Garry oak tree replicate 2 | place: USA:California | collected 2016-06-15 | reverse complement strand
CTGGGCGACCAGCTTCAGCTTGCTTCTTCAGCTACCACCTTTTCGTAGCGCTCCCATAGCCGCCTCTCGATTATGACCACGTTCACGTGGCCGTGGAAACGCCGGTCATCAAGCCGGTGCGGGGCGGCGCATCTCGCTAGAGCCTCAGTACATTCGGGGTGCCCGCAGTTGGGATTCTGACCGCACCAGGACACCACCTCGGCGGTTGTACAAAAGTTACAAACGAATACACGCAGCCTCGCCTTGCTTGTTTCCTCGTCCAGTGGACGTGCGGGATTCAGGCCATGGCGTGCGGTGTGATCGCGTACTTGCTTGTCGCTCATTGCCGGGGCGGTGCGGTGTGCGGGACGAGCCGTCTTGCCTTCCTCCCTAATGCCTGTGCGGGTCATGGTTCATCTCATGAGTCGGGTCACCGCGCGGCAGGTACATTTGGCCGCTGACCTGCACTGTCATCTATCTCAGGGGCAGCGTTTCCGCTGGCGTGTCCAGGACGCCGACGGAAACGTCGGCCGGCACGCCAGGGCACACTCGAGCCGGGTAGATCATCATCGCCCGTACGGCCACAGCGAGTCGTACGCCTCGTCGGCAGACTGCCGGGCGGCCAGCTCGCGGCGTTGCCGCTCCTGGCGCTCACGTTCGCGGCGCTCGTCTTCGGCGCGGGCGACGCGCCACGGGTCGGGCAGCACGTCGTCCAGGTCGATGAGCCGCATCGGGCCGTGCCCGCCGTGCAGCGTCATCCACGTCGGCCCGCAAGCGGGGCAGGCCTGGCTGGGGTCGAGCGCGGCAGTGGCGATCTGGAGGTCATGCGATGCCCTGGTAGCGGCCATCGCGGCGCGGGCGGTCTGCTCGCGGCGCGGGGTGAGGAAGCAGAACAAGATCGGCGCCTGGAAGGTCATGCAGGTACGGGCCGTCTCGGCGTAGCCGGGCAGTTTGTCTGTCAGTTGCCGCAGGTGCTCGGTACCGGTGTCGTATTCGAGGAAGAACACGATGTCCCGGCCGCCTTCGGCCCAGATGCCCAGCCCGTCCGGGTGCGGCCGGTGCTCAGCGTCCCAGGTGCTGTCGTACAGGTACACGGCTGCCTCCTGCTCGCTTTTCCAGCTCAGCTCCCCGCCGTGTTCGCGGGCGTGTTTCGTGAGCTGGACGAAGAACCAGTTCGTCCCGGTCATGTGTCCCAGCCGCTGGGACCGCTCCAGCGCGAGCTGACGGTCGGTGCGGACTTGCGGTGCCCATTTCTTCTCGTCCCGGTCTTCCTGGCCGAGCATGGCCGCGCCTACCGGGCCAAGCACGTAGTGCCACGGCGCGGACCCGATGGCGGCGCGCGGCCGGAACCGGCGCAGCATCCCCAGCCGCACCAGCAGCGCGAGCCGGTGCCTTGCAGTGATCGCGCTGCCGAACCCGAGCGCGGTGAGCTGCCCGGTGGTGAGCACCCGGTGCTGTGCCACCAGGCGGATCAGCTCCCGGTCACGGTCGGTCAGGTGCCCGGAGGCGGCCAACACCGTAGCCTCGTCTCTGGTTGCCGTCGCGCCTATTCCTGCTCCTGTCCCGGCCCCGCGCGGGTGAGAACGTGATGACGATGTCATCAGTCCCGGATCACCCCCGGAGGTATATTCCGCCGCTGACCTGCGCATCCGGGCCGGTCCGGGGTGGCAGGTGCCCTGGCAGGTCTGGGCTGCCGGGGCACCAGCCGGGCGGGCGTCCGGTCGACCAGCCGGGGCAAGCACCGGTCGGCCCGGCGGGGCAGCGGCCTGTCCGCCGGGCGGGTGGCGGTGACCGCCGCCCGCGGTAGCACCATCGGCAGGAGATGGTGGTGACGCGTCGCTGTCATTAAAGCTCGGAAGCTCCTTCCTGGCCGGGTGCCCGGCCTGCAGGCCCGCGGGCGGGTGAGCCTTACCTGGCCTCGGCCGGTAGCACTCGCCCGGGATCCTGGAAGACCGCCGGGACAGGACGGCCGGCAGGCTCGCCGGGCTACGGAGGAAACTCGATGACCTGCGCCGTCAGGTGCAGCTCATCGGGCAGCTTGAGGAGAACATCGGCGCGCTAGAGGCCGAGCTGTGCTACCTCGACGCCGTGCTCGCGGTCCCGGTTCCCGGTGAACCGCACACTGGCGGTAGCCCCGGCATCCGCCTGGCTGCCCGACTCGGTACCGGCCGAGGCTGCACCGCCTCAGCCGCCGGAGTCCGCTCACTGTTCCGGGGCGCTCCGGGAGCCTGCTTGATGAGGGGGTCTTGTGGTCATGCTGCGGGAATCGGCTCTGGTTTGGGGCCTCCGGATGAGGGTAGAACTTGTGTTCGGTAGGTGCTCGATGCTGGCGGGCGGGAGGCTGTCATGTACCAGCTGACCGGGGATGGTCCGGATAACGTGGTGCCCCTGCGCCCCAGGCGCCAGCAATCGCGGGAGCAAGCTGGCACGTCGGCGCCTGATGTTGCGGAGGCGGTGCGGTCGTTCGACCAGCTTGAGCGCCACGCGCTCAGGCTGCACTCGGGTTTCCCCCGCGCCTCCGGGGCGGAGGATTTCCCGATCGTCGATTACCTGGTCCAGCTGCCGGTGGCCGAGCGGCAACTGGAGCGGCTGGGGCACTTGAGCGTACTCAACTGCCGGGACACGGGTTGGGTCCTGCGGCTTGCCGGTGCCCGCGCCGACGCTGTAGCGCGGCTGCGGGCCGTGGACAAGAGCATGCTCCGCGACCCGCCCGGGACCGGGCCGCTCGGTGAGCGCCTCGCTGGTGACATCCGTCGGCTGACCGATGCACTGCGCGAGGTGCGCCGGCTTCTCGTCCAGCAGCATCCGGGTACGGCCAGCGCGCGGTAGGGGTGGGCGGGCGGCCCGGGGCGGGCGGTCCCGGGCCGACGGGTCCGCAAGACTCTGCGCGGCCGGGGCCGGGCGCTTTCCGGGCGAAGGTCGCTGCGATACAGGATGTTCTCACCATTCTCGATGAGGCGGAGCAGACTCCGGACCTCCTTGAGGACTCTTCGGAAATGGAGGGAGTTACCGAGGCCGAGTACCTGTTCAGGGCCGCCCGGTGGTGCCGTAATTTCGTCGTCACCGCTACCGCTGACCTTAAGGCTGCGGGCTGGGAAGACATTAAGGAGGCCCAGTTCACGCAGTCGTTCCGGAAGCTCGTCGATGCGTGGACCACGTACCGCCGCGTCTTGGGCTACCTTCCGGATGCCGACTGGGAGGGCGATGGGCCGACGCCTGGGCAGGTCCTGGCTGATCTGGAAGCGCCGCGCCGCGGTTTCATCACCGCGCTCGACGCCTATCGCGTGCAACTGCTGTTCGTGCAGCGCTACTTGCCGGATACAGGCATCACGGGGATGCCGTGAAGAGGCTGGGATAGTGCTCCCTCAGCAGGGCCTGGAGAGCGGCCGCCGACTGGCGGAACCGCTGATGGCTCTGGCTGGTCCCCTCCGGTACGCCAGGACGCCTCTGCGCGGCCTCGACATCCCGCTGCGCCCTATTCCGCGCCGTGATGAGCTTCGCCGCCAGGCCCGCGTCGGGCCAGTTTGTCAGGCCCACTGATTGCTTGAGCGCTAGAAGCTCGCGTTTGGCCCGGCTGAGTTCGAACTGCATCGTCGCGGAGATGTCAGCGAACTCCGGAGAAAACCGTGAGATACGCTCGGCCGTGTCCGCCGCCGTCATAAAGTCCTTCAGGGCCGCAGCACAGGAGCGCAGAACGCGCACCTGGTCATCGTCCAGTCCGCGAACGTCTTCCGCCGACGGCAGCCTAGCGGGCAGATGCTCGCTTTGCTCGCGTCGGCCTGCCCGCCCCGGCTGCTCGTCAGGCCGTACGGGTCGAGGATCAGCAGCGGGAGCGTCCGAGCCATGCTCGGCGTCTTCTATCAGCTCCTGTCCTCCAGGAGCCTGGGGCGTTGCTTCCTCGGCCGACTCGGTGACCAGCCGTGCGATCACCTCGTAGGCAGTGGTGCCCTGATCTTCGGCCACAGTCGCGACCAAGTCGCGCAGCCGCCCGCTGGCCGCTGCCCTCCGCAACACCTCCGGCCATACCTGGGACATCGGCGCCGTCCACGGGAAATCCGCCGGGCGCATGCCCGCTGCTAGCACAAGTTCGCGGACGGCCGGAGCCTGGTCGTAGACCGCCCGCAGCGCTGCCAGCAGTGCCCGGCCATCGGGGTCAGTGCCGTCAAACGGCTGCCTGTCCAGGAAACCCATCGCGGCTCATATCAGCCTGGCCGCTTTGAGGCCCTCGGCGACGCGAGTGATGCGGCGGCCCTGGTTACGGTACTCCCGGGCCTTGGGCGGCCCTGCCTCTACCGACCGGTGGTGCAGCGCCACCAGCTCCCACCGCTCGCTGAACACCGGCGATCCCGACGACCCACGCTCTGTGTCGGTCCAGTACTGCACCACGTCCTCGTCGGCGTACCGGACGACGTTATGGTGCATCCCGATCTTCTTCATCCCGCCGTTGGGGTGCTGGATAATGTACACGCGATCCCCGGCCGCCACGCTGCCTCTGCCGAGGTCCAGGACCGGGATGCTATCCGGCAGCGGCGCGCTAGTCCGGATCACCGCCCAGTCATTTCTTTCATCCCCCGCAATGGTGTCTGCCCGGCAGCCGATCACCTCGTGCCCGCGCGGGCGGCCCGTGACATCAAGCTCGTAATGCAGCCAGGCCTCCACCCTGGCCGCCGACGTGCCAGCAGGGCCGAATAGCACGTGGTGATTGGTCAGGAGCAGGTCGCGGCCAATCCGGAACCCGGTTCCGTAATAGCGTCCACCTGGCAGGATCACCAGCAGCCGGGCCACCGCCGGGGCCAGCTCGACACCCCGCTGCAGGAACGCCACATCCAGCAGCGTCGGCTCGTCGAAGATCTGCCGTTCCAGCTCGCCACGATCAGCGAACCCGCGCCACGCTGGCTGGTCACCGGCCGCCGGGGCCTCGACCACCGGGGCGTCCGCCGTCAGCTCCCGCAGCCGCACAGCCACTCCCTCCCCGCTTTCCGCTGCCTGGTCCAGCAGTTCCCGCAGCCGGCCCTGGTTGCGGGCCTTGGTGATCAGCTCATGCCATACCGACTGCATCGGCTGCGACCAGGCAACCGCCCCCGGCGAGATCCCGGCCTGCAGCGCGAACTCAATGACCGGCTCTTCCCGGAAAAACGTGGCCGCAAGAAAATCACGCAGCTCACGAGCCTCCGGACGAGTCCAGTCAAACGGAAGCGTGTCCAAAAAATGCGACCGCCCACCATATGCCATGCATGCATTGTGCCGCCCCGGCGGCACGCTTTGAAGTCATGCGAACTGAACCGTTTACCACCCAGACAATCGCACAGTCAGCAAGCACCGAAGCCGTGCCAAGAGACACGCAGGCGAATTGAGCACCGCTCATCCCACAGCTAGAGGACAGCATCAGCACCCTTGAAGCCGAGCTGCGCTACCTCGACGCCATGCTCGCCGCCCCGGTTCCCGGTGAACAGCCGGTACCGCAGTACGGGAGGGCAAGCACGGTGACCAGGTGCCTGACCCCCGGCTACGACCCCAGCGCTGTCCCGGAATGGGCGCGCGGGACGCTCGCCCAGGCCAAAACGGTCCTGGTGTCAGTCCAGTGTCAGTTCTGACATGGCACCAGCGGGCTCCTTGACTGCATCCACTACCGTATCCCTGTCCCCCGTGGGTTGGCCTGGCTGATCAACTTCCGGAGATCATCAGGGCTTGGCGCGTTCAGCCAGGGATTCGGGCGAGCATGCCAGGTAGCAGAGCCGTCATGATGGAACACGTACCAGATCTGCCAGCCGGGATAATCGTTTTGAAGTTCCCGTCGCATCCGGTCAAGTTCCTCAAGCAAGCTGAGTACCGACATGCCAAAATTATAACATCTGATTTCGATCAAATCCTGATGAGGCGCCGCTAGATCGAAATCGTGTGTAGTTACACTAGTCTGACATGCGAAGTCCCCACCGCCTCCTGGGATAGGTCGGAGATGTCAGGGCTGGTGCTGGCATGGGCGATACGGCTATACACGGCGAGAACCTGACAGCGGTCATCCGCCGCTCACTGGATTGCACTACGGTGAGGAGCACATACAAGCTTCGGCCTACCAGACGACAGGAGGCCGCTCTGAGTACCTGCTTGGATGACACCCGTCAGCCTTACAATGCCTCGTTTGAGGAAAGGCGCGAGGCTAGCCGACGGGGATGACAAGCATGCTCGTGGTGCACGGTATCTGGGCCTATGGCGCGGTGCAGCTATGGGCCGAAGATCCCGCGCTGCCCGCGTATGCCTCACCCCGTGCCGGCCGGCCGTCGCGCGCGCCGCGCAGGCACCCGTTCGCCGTCGGCGCGGCTGAGCTGGCCGACGCGCTCGTCGCGCTCGGTGCGCCAGCCGCCGATCTGGCCCGAAAGGCGGTCGACGACGAGCTGGCCCTACGGCTGCCAACGATCGGCGATGGCCCGCTCGCCTCACCCGAACTCACCCGGCCTCGTAACACAGCCGAACCGCCAGGCGAGGACCGTCCGTCCGGCAGCACGCGGCCGTCGATGGCCGCCTGGCGGATATCGGTGCTCACGTTCGAACCGGACGTAGCGGCTGGGCTGCTCACCGCGCTCGCCGGAGCGCAGTCCACCGAGATTACTTCTGGCGGCTCCATCGGCTACCTGTACACCGTGGCGCTGTTCGCGGCCGACCTGGCCACGCGTGGCCGGGTGCTGCCCATGCTGGTTCCAGAGGAGGACGGCTACGCTGCCCGCTGGCGGCCGGTGCTCGCCGCCGCCGATGCCCAGCGTGCCAGGGAACTCGCGGCTGCGATGCCGCCGCTGTGCCGTGCGGCCGAGGATGCCCCAGCCGGGACCGCGCTGGCCGACATGCTCGACTCCTTCGCGGATTCGGCGGTCCGCACCCGGGTGCAGGCACCGCTTCTGCCCGCGCGCAGAGGCCGCCGTCCCGCCCGCATCGATCTGGCCGAACGTACGGTTGCCGCTCTCACCACCTCCGATGCTCGCGTAACGGTGGAAACGCCGCAGGATGGGGCCGAGGCGCAGGCACTGGCCACGTCGCTGGCCGCCTGGCTAGCCGCCGCGCACCTGGTTGCCGGCCCGGTCCGCACCTGCTTCCGCCTGATTGAACCGCCCGAGCCCGACCCGGCTGACATCGTCGAGCGGGCCGACTCGCCGGCGCCCGACTCAACGCGCAGGGCGCCCGTCCCGGCCCCCGCAGGCGAAACAAGCATGTGGCGAGTGGAGTTCGCGTTGCAGTCGGCGGAGGACCCGAGCCTGATGCTGACGGCCGAGGATGTCTGGGCCGGGGCGGGAACTGGCTGGCTCGCCGGGGACGAGCATCCCGACGAACTGCTGCTCGCGGGCCTCGGCGCCGCTGCCCGGCTGTTCCCCGAACTCGAGGACGCGCTCCGCGAGCCCGCACCCGCGGCGGTCACCTTCGACACCGCGTGCGCGCTCCGGTTCCTCACGGAGACCGGGCCGCTACTCGCCGGTGCCGACTTTGGCGTGCTGCTTCCCGACTGGGCGCGCAAGGCACGGCTCGGGCTGAAGCTGACCACCAAGTCGAGCACGACCAGCTCGCCATCGGCCCGGCAGTCCACATTCGGCCTGCAGGACCTCGTCGAGTTCCGCTACGACCTGGCAGTGGGCGACCACGTACTCTCCCCCGACGAACTGGCCGAGCTCGCCGCGCTGAAAGTACCGTTGGTCCGCGTCCGCGGCCAGTGGGTAGAGCTAGACGATCGGCACCTGAAGGCCGCGCTGAAGTTCCTGGAGCGCAACCAGTCCGGCACGATGACCACCGCCGACGTGCTCCAGGCCGACGCACACGGACCAGCCGACGGCGTGCCAGTGACGGTGGACGCCGACGGCTGGCTCGGCGACCTGCTGTCCGGACAGGCCGACCGGCGGCTGCCGCCGCTTAGCACACCACGCGGCTTCTGCGGCGAGCTGCGGCCATACCAGCAGCGCGGCCTCGCCTGGCTGTCTTTCCTCGGCGAACTCGGCCTCGGTGCCGTCCTCGCCGACGATATGGGGCTGGGCAAGACCGTGCAGCTGCTGGCCCTGCTCGCCGCCGCCCCACCTAGGAACCGGCCGACGCTGCTCATATGCCCAATGTCGCTGGTAGGGAACTGGCAGCGGGAAGCCCAACGGTTCACTCCAGAGCTCCGGGTGCATGTCCACCACGGCGCGGAGCGGCTGACGGGCGACGAACTGATCGCAGCGCTGGCAGACGCGGACCTGGTGATAACCACGTACGGAATCGCCAACAGGGACCGGGACGTGCTGAGCCGGGTACGGTGGGTCCGCGTCGTATGCGACGAGGCACAAGCGATCAAGAACCGCGACACCGCGCAGGCCAGGGCGGTCCGTGCGCTGCCCGCAGCGGCCCGCATCGCACTGACCGGGACGCCGGTCGAGAACCAGCTCTCCGAACTGTGGTCCATCATGGACTTCACCAACCCCGGTCTGCTCGGCTCCGCCCAGAAGTTCCGCGAGCGATTCGCTGTCCCGGTCGAGCGGCACGGAGATCCCGAGGCGGCAGAGCAACTGCGCCGGATCACCCAGCCGTTCGTGCTGCGCCGCCTGAAGACGGACAAGTCGATCATCTCGGACCTGCCAGAGAAGCAGGAAATCAAGGTCTGGTGCAACCTCACGCAGGAACAGGCCACTCTCTACCAGGCGACCGTCACCGACATGCTCAGCCGAATCGACGAGGCCAGCGACGACATCACCAGGCGCGGCCTGGTGCTGGCCACGATGGCAAAGCTCAAGCAGGTGTGCAACCATCCCGCCCACCTGCTCGGCGACGGCTCGCGGCTGCCCGGCCGCTCCGGCAAGCTGGCCAGGCTCGAGGAGATCTGCGAAGAGGTCGCCGCCGACGGCGACAAGGCGCTGTGCTTCACCCAGTACGCCGAGTTCGGCCGGATGCTGCAGCCGTACCTGGCAGCCCGGATCGGCTGCCAGGTGCTTTACCTGCACGGCGGCACGAGCAAGAAGCAGCGCGACGAGCTGGTGGCCAGGTTCCAGGAGGCGGACGAGCCGGTGCTCTTCCTGCTCTCCCTCAAGGCCGGTGGCACCGGGCTCAACCTGACCGCCGCGAACCATGTCATCCACATCGACCGGTGGTGGAACCCCGCAGTGGAAGACCAGGCGACCGACCGGGCGTTCCGCATAGGCCAGCGCCGCGACGTGCAGGTCCGCAAGTTCGTCTGTGTCGGCACCCTGGAGGAGCGGATCGACGCGATGATCGAGGAGAAGAAGGCCCTCGCCGAGCAGATCGTCGGCACCGGTGAGAGTTGGCTCGCCAACCTGTCCACGTCCGAGCTTCGAGACGTGGTCTCCCTGACCGCCGATGCGGTGCCCGAATGAGCCGACCGTACTTCCCCTTCCCCCAGTCCGCAGGGCCGATCCCAGTGGACGGCGGGATCAGGGCTAAGAGCAAGCGGGGCGCGATCGGCGAGCAGTGGTGGTCCCGCCGGTTCATCGCGGTGCTCGAATCCCTCGGGATGAGCGGCCGTCTCCAGCGCGGGCGCAACTACGCGCGCAAGGGACAGGTCCTGGAGTTCTCGCTGACCCAGGGCAAGGTCACCGCCCGGGTGCAGGGCTCACGACCGCAGCCCTACAAGGTAACAATCGGCGTGCTGCCGCTGACCACCCCCCAATGGCGGGAGGTCGAGCGCCGGCTGGCCAGCCAGGCGCTGTTCCGCGCGAAGCTGCTGGCCGGCGAGATGCCAGCGGAAATCGAACAGGTCTTCGCCAGCTGCGGCACGCCGCTATTTCCCAGGTCGGCCGCCGACCTGGATATGCACTGCAGCTGTCCGGACTGGGAGGTGCCCTGCAAGCACCTCGCCGCGGTGTGCTACGTGCTCGCCGAGGCATTCGATGACGACCCGTTCGCGATGCTCGCCTGGCGTGGCCGGAACCGTGACACGCTGCTTGCCGCGCTGCGCCGGGCCGGTCCACGGCCCACTGCCGGGACCCCCGAGACAGGCGGGCGCGGCCGGGCCGAAGCCGGCGCGCCGGCCGTCGCCATGGACGCGGCCGATGCGAGCGCCACGCGCGCCGTGCTGGCCGACGTGACAGGGTCGCCGCTCGTTCAAGCCGGTGACTTCTGGTCCCCCGGACTGAGCCAGGCGCGGTTGCGCGCGCTGACCGCACCTCCCGTGACCACAGCGGTCCCCGACCTGCTGCTCCGTATGTTCGACCCGCCCCCGCTCATGGTCCGTGGCAAGGACCTGCGCACGGTGCTGTCCGCAGCCTACGAGCAGCTGGGCCGCCATGCTGACTCCGAATTATCCTGAACAGCCATGCCGGGCCAGTCGGCGCCTCCATTCATCTGCTGGTCCAGCAGGGCGGTAACCGGGTCCACCGCGTCAGCCAGGTTAGGGGACTGGACCTGGTCGCTGGTTAAAATCCAAGCGAAGGACATGCCGTGACATTCGAGATCCCGAGGGCGTTTCCCAGTGCCCGCCAGTCGATCTCGGCGGCTGCCCGCCTGCTCGCGCGGAGCGTTGCGGATTCGGTAGGCATCCGGCTGCGGCCTGATCAGTCCCCAGCGAATCGGTCGACCTCGACGGCGTCCTGAGCCAACCAGGCGGAGGCGTTGAGGACCAGGTCGTGCAGGAACGCAGCCGGGCTCTCACGCGACAACGCCGTGCCGCCGTGGCAGCCTATGCCATCCTCGGACTCATGCGCGGTCTCGTTGTCGTCCAAGATCTCGGCGATCACGTCAGCCGTATCCTCGTCGTCACCGTTGAGTGAGATGTCAGGGCGGCGCCCAGGCCCGTGGTCGTAGGAGACCAGCAGCCCGGCGACGCGGACCAACTCGGGGTCATCGTCGGGCAGGCCCGCGATGTACGCGGCAACGACCCGGTAATAGTTACCGCCGGTCCTGTGCTCGCGGTCAGGGTCCGCCAGGTTCTCCGTCAGCCACGCGCGAGCCTCGGCTGCATCTGCCATGCAGTCAGTTTCCCTCACGGCCAAGGCAGATCAAGCCGCTGCGCCGCAGAGAGCCATGATGTACGGCCACCGGCCCCCTTGCTACCAAACATACGCAGCGGCCGGTGGTCGACCTGGGCCGGTCGAGGGGCCGTGCGGGCCGGTGGGTCCATCTGGTCACTGTGTCGTCTGGTCAATGTCCGGACTCGTGGATTCAGTTGAGTGGGGGATTCTCGGCCATGGCAACCGGATGGCGGGCCGCCGCTGGGGCCGTGGCGATGAAGTCAGGTTCACCCAGCCGACAAGTGCTTCGGGGTCATTGAAGGCGCCGGGGAGGTCCTCGGGGGTCAGCAGGGCGGGCAGGGCCTTGGTGGTCAGCGAGATGGCGAATCCGCGGTAGTGCCGCAGCTGCTCGCAGTATCCGGGGCCTGTGCCTTCGCAGACCACCCTGGCCCAGCTCACCTGACGAGCGCGGCCTGGTCCCTGGTGGCCACGCCATACGTGGTGATGACCAGATCCACGCCGGTCAGCGCCAAGGCGAGAGACTCGCCGTCCAGTCGGTCCGCGCCGTGGTGCACGTGCACCCGCAGGTCCGGGGTGAACCGCGCCGCCTCGCGCTGCCAGTTGCCGACCAGTGACATCGGGCATATCAGCAAGGTGGGTCCCGCGGACGGCCCTTGTCCGGCCACGAGCGACAGCAGCTGGATCGTCTTGCCCAGGCCCATGTCGTCGGCCAGGACGCCGCCCAGGCCCAGCTCACCCAGGAAGGACAGCCAGGAAAGCCCGCGTTCCTGGTACGGGCGCAGCTGGCCGGAGAAGCCCGCGGGCGTCGCCATCGGCCGCAGCCGCCGGTCGGCCTGGCCGGACAGCAGGTCGCCCAGCCAGCCGTCGGCGTCCACCCCGACCAGGGGGACCTCCTCGTCCGGCCAGCTCGGCCGCCTCGCCCCAGAAAACCTCGTCCTCCGGCGTCACCACGTCTAGGCGGGCATCGGTCGTGGTCAGGGCCAGCACGTACCGTTCGGCCACCGGAAGGTGCGCCGGGGTGCGGCCCCGCCGCGCGGGCAGCAGCGAGGCGGGCAGCCGGGTCCGCGCGGCCGCGTCGGCCAGGGCCTCCAGGGCGCTGCCGAGCAGCGGTCCCGGTGCCTGGCCCCCGGCCGCCCGGCAGGACGGGGGCATCGCGGCGGCCAGGTCATGAGCCCGCTGCGCGTCGGCGCCGCCGAGGACCGGCCGCCACCGGGCCGCGTATGCCTCACCTTCGGCCGCCAGCACGGGCAGCACCCGGCCCCGTGCGGCCAGGTCGGCGGCGAAGCGGGCCACCGTGGCCAGGTAGGTCAGCGGGCCGCCCCCGGCCGAGGGCAGCTGCAGGGTCAGCTCGTCGTGGACGGCCTTGCGGGCCGCGTCGCCGGCCGCCCCTGGCCGCCCGGCCAGCATGTCGGCCAGCTCGGCGGCCTGGCACGCGAACGGATGCGGTCGCGGCAGGTGGACGTCGTGCCGGGGGACGCCGTGCGACGCGGCGCCGGGAACCTGCGGCAGGTCCGGGTCCTCGGCCCACAGGCAGAGCGCGCCGTGCGCCCAGACCCCGTGGATGACCCGCATGAAGTACTCCTGATCGCGCCTTTGTCCACGCTAACAACGGCGAGGCCGGGACGCGCCGCGAAACGCCGAAGCCGGCCTACGCGGGTGTGTCCTGCTTGGGGATCTCGTGCTGGCTCGGGGGGGACGACCCCCCTGACCCCCCGCCGTGCTGGCCGGGCTTGGCCTCGTCAGTCCCCTTGGTCCCCTCGGCCTCCGGGGTGATCTTGCGGAACTGCTTGTTCATCGACCGGAGCAGGAAGACCAGCGCCACGCCCATGGCCGCGACCACCAGGAACCCGAGCACCCCAGGGGTGACGTTGTCTGTGGCCGAGGAGGACGCGGCGGCGGCCGCGAGCACGCCGAACGTCATAGGCTCACCCTCTCCCGGACGCCCGCGAACAGATCATCCTCGGGCAGTTCGCTATCCACGACTGACCTAGCCAGATGATAGTCCTCTGTCGGCCACGCGGACCGCTGCACCTCCAGCGGGCAGGAGAACCAGAAGCCGTTCGGGTCGACCTGGGTGGCGTGCGCCTTCAGGGCCTGGTCCCTGATCTCGAAGTAGTCACCGCACGGCACCCTGGTGGTGATCTCAGGCTCGCTCCATTCATCGCCGCGCTCTTTCGCGCGGTCCGCCCATTCCTCGAAGATCTTCGTGTAGGGCGACTCCAGGCCGCGGCGGAGCATCTCCTCGTGCAGGGCCACGAACTTGGCCCCGTGAAATGACACGAAGTAGTACAGCTTGAGCGGCTGCCAGGGCTCTCCGGAATCCGGGTACGCGTCCGGGTCGGCGGCCGCCTCGAAGGCCGCCACGCTGACCTCATGGGTCATCACGTGGTCCGGGTGCGGATAGCCGCCCTTCTCGTCGTAGGTGAGCATCACGTGCGGGCGGAACTCGCGGATCGCGCGGACCAGCGGCTCGGCCGCCTCGTCGAGCGGCGTGACGGCGAAGCAGCCCTCCGGCAGCGGGGGCTTCGGGTCGCCTTCGGGCAGCCCGGAGTCCACGAACCCGAGGAAGCGCTGATCCACCCCGAGGATCTCCCTGGCCCGCGCCATCTCAGCCCGCCGGACCGCGGCGATGTCGCCCTTGATCTCGGGCCGGTCCATGGCCGGGTTCAAGATGTCGCCGCGCTCCCCGCCGGTCAGCGTGCAGACCAGGACCTGAGCGCCGTCGCGGACGTAGCGCGCCATCGTGGCGGCGCCCTTGCTCGACTCGTCGTCCGGGTGCGCGTGCACCGCCATCAGCCTGAGCTGGCCCCAAGGATCCGCTTCAGTTTCCAACGGTGGTCTCCCTCGTTTAACCTTGCTGGGCCCCGGGGGACGACCCCCCGAACCCCCCGAAACGACGTCTAGTGCCGCAACACCCGTTCGGCGGTGCGACATTCCCCGTTCGGGAGCAGTTGATCAGCCGCTCCCATTTGACTAGAACGCATTAGTCGCCGACGCTAGTTAGCCTCAAGAGATTACCCCCGAGGACCGACCACGGTCCCGCGGACTGTAAGTCCTGCGCAGTACCTAGGAGTGCCCGTGACCGAGACGCGCGACGACAGCGTCACCTGGCTGACCCAGGAGGCGTACGACCGGCTGAAGGCCGAACTTGACCACCTCTCAGGACCGGGGCGCGTCGATATCGCGAAGAAGATCGAGGCGGCCCGCGACGAGGGCGACCTGAAGGAGAACGGCGGCTATCACGCGGCCAAGGACGAGCAGGGCCAGATCGAGGCGCGGATCATCCTCCTCCAGCACATCCTGGAGAACGCCCGCGTCGGCGCCCCGTCGCGCACCGACGGCGTGGTCGGCCCCGGCATGACGGTCACCATCCGGTTCGTCAAGGACGACGACGAGGTGACCTTCCTGCTCGCCTCCCGCGAGGAGAGCGGCTCGCCGATCGACGTCTACTCGCCGCGCTCGCCGCTCGGCGCCGCTATCACGGGCAAGAAGGTCGGCGAGAAGGCCACCTACTCGATGCCGAACGGCCGCGCCAATACCGTCGAGATCCTGGAGGCGGTCCCCTACGTGGGCGCCTGACGGTCACGATCTCAGATCATCCGAACGGGCCGTGGTGACTGCCACCACGGCCCCGTTTCGGTTGCTCCTGGGTGGCCCGCCCGGCTATGACACGTGGCATCACGCCAGCGGAAATCGGTCAGCCGGGCGCTTTGGTAAAGGCTTACGCGCCCCGCCACCTCGAAGACGACAACGATCGCGATGACGGACTCGTCTACCGCGAGCTCGTGCACCGCTACCTCATCGACCTCAGCTGCCAGGCGACAGCCAGCAGCAAAGCGGCCGAAGATAGGCAAGAACCGGGACCGGCCTCCCCACTGAGCGGCGTGAAGCTGCCGAAGGGTATCGTGCTTGATTCCACACCCAGTGTCACGACCGGGCGAAACAACCCCAGGCCGCCCGCACGCCCTGTGACGCTGTGGCTCCGCCAACGCCGGGATGCAGACTACCCGGAGGCACGGCCGAGCGAGCCGTGCTCCACATTGATTATACTGCCGGGCATGTCACGGCCGCTATTCGAGACCGGCCTCGCCAAGGCCAAGGCCAAGTCGCTACTCGACAAATGGCCGACCGCCAAGGCCCTGGCCTATGTAGCCGACGATGCCAGGTGGGGCTTGCGACAGCGGCTTGGCCGCATCCAATCGGAGTCGGGCAGCACCCACTACGCCATACCAATCGAGCAGTCGGTGAACTATCTGGAGGAGGTCTTCAACGACTACCGGACCTATGGCGCATTTGATCATCTCGATGGCGCCGCAGCCGAGGTTGGGCCGGGCGATAACGCTGGTATAGCACTGCTGCTCCAGTCCGCTGGCTGCAAAACGGTGGATCTTGTCGACCGGTTCCGCAGCCGACGGAACGTTGACCAGCAACGGCGCATCTACCAGGCGCTGGCCGCGCGCCGCGGGATTCAGGTCGCGTGGGGCGAGGTCGGCTGGGCTGATGAATGCCTCCCTGGGATCAGCTGGCGCATCGGATCTTCGGCTGAGGCGTACTTCGCCCAGCGGGCACACGAGGGAACCCTCGGTTATGACCTCATCGTTTCCCGTGCGGCCCTAGAGCATCTCTACGATCCACTAGGGGCCATCCGGAGCATGGCGGCCTGCCTCCGGCCTGGCGGGCGCATGGTGCACAAGGTCGACTTTCGCGATCACGGGATGTTTACTCCGGCGCACTCCGAGCTAACCTTCCTGCGGTTTCCCGGTCCGCTCCATCGGCAGATGACGAGGCGATCGGGACGGCCCAATCGGGTGCTGCTCCACCGTTATCGAGACCTCGCAACCGAACTCGGGCGTGCAGGCAGCTTGGAGGTGACAATCCTGGTGACGAGCCTGGTCGGCGAGGGGGAGATAGTGCCCCATGTGCCATTTACGACCCTCCAATCACCCGCCCGGCGGCGCGCTGTAGCGCGAGTGGAAGCAGAGCGTCACCGTTTTGCCAGGGAGTTCGACAAAGTGACAAGCGAGGATCTGGCCGTTACCGGCATCTTCTGGATCGGTGTTCGTCCCCCCGGCTGAAGACAGCGAGGCCTCTCCGAACAGTGTCGACCTCCCTCTCAGGGATGTACCTGGGAATGAGCGAGATCCCACCTCTCCGCGCGCGTGAAAGGCGGGCTCCTAGCTGGTCGACCGGAACATGTACGGTGAAGACCGTTGGTAACCGCTCGCGAGCGCGAGGAGACGAGGGTCGTGGTTCTCGTCTACGTGCACGGCCTGAGGCTGCCTCTGCCAAGAGCTCGCCGTAACTCGAGGGGAGCTGGGCTCGTGAGCGAGAACCTCGAACGTGACATCGAGGCGGCGCTGGAGGCCCGCATCGGACGCGAATGCGTGATTATGCCGTCCGGTCGATTTGCCATTCACCTCGCCTTCCAGCTGCTCCTCTCGCCCGGCGATCGCATCCTCATGTCCCCGCTTGAAGACGACACCGTGTTCTTCGGCGCCCTCGCGGCCGGGCTCCGGCCGGTGATGGCGCCGGTGTCGACCCACGATGGAAACATGCGTATCGACGCAATCGATGACGTAACGTGGTCGACCATTTCCGCCGTTCTGACAGGTAACACCTACGGTCTTCCCGACCGTGTCGTCGAGCTCAGCGCAACGTGCGGCCGATTCGAGATTCCGCTGATCGAAGATGCCGCCCATGCGCTCGAGACGGACATTGACGGGCGCCCCATAGGGAGCTTCGGCGCTGTTTCCGCCTTCAGCTTGTCGAAGCACTTCCCCGGGCGGGGTGGCGTTCTCGCGTTCGACCGGGAGGTCAGCCGCCGGGACGTCACCCGATTGCGCGATCGGCTCATGCTGCCGAGGCCGATTGGCAACCAAGTGGCCGGCCTCGTGCGATCGGCGGCCAGAGCGCCACTGGAGACCCTTCATCTCATGCGAGGGCTGGATCGCGCGCGCCACTTGACACATCCTGTGAGACCTGCTCCATGGCGAGTGCTGCTACGTGCGCCTCGGCTGGAGCACGCGCGTTCCAGCGGTGACCTCGACCAGTTCGACGTGTGGATGGAGACGGCGTACCCGGACTACCGGATGCGACAGCGATCGAGCCATCTGAAGCGGACGCTGGGCGGCCTGCGCGACCTCGGGCGGGACCGCGAGGAGCGGATCGCGGGCGTGCTTCGGCTTCGAGCGCTCGATTCGGTTGCCCCGGCGGCCCGTGAGGGCGACCCACTGCCGTTGCTCCGTGTGCCGCTCCTGATCGAAGACCGGGACGCCGTGGCCCTCGAGCTGCGGCGACGAGGGATAAACGTCTATTTCGTGTACGCGCCGCCACTGGACGAGTACTCCGGGCCAGAGTTCTGTGAGCCCTCTCCACTGCCGGAGGCAGCCCGATGGTGGGCCACCCACATCCTCCCCGTCGACCCACACGATGCGGAGCGCGTTCTCGACCTGGTCGGGAAGAACCAGATCCGCCTGACGCCCGCGGCCCCGCCACCGGTATGATGCGACCTCGTCGCGTGAGTCGGCCAACGATGCGCCGTACCGGTTGATCGAGCACGTCGAATTCGGCGCAAATGTGATTGTGCAATCGTTCACGAACTCTACGGCGCCGGATCGGCGATGACATACGGATAGGACCGTTCGTCGAGATCCAAAGGGGGCCGTGATCAGGCCGTGATCGGCGATAGGTGCAAGATCCAAGCCACGCGTTCGTATGTATAGGTGTCGTCATCGAGGACGAGGCATTCGTCGGGCACGGCGTCCTATTCATTAACAATTAACGACCGTTTCCCGCGGGCAGCAATGCACCTGTAGCTGCCGCGGGCGGCAAGGTGTTTGGCCTTGCGCGCATCCGTCTCTGTCATCAGGACGACCCGGCCGGACTTACCGGTGGCCGCCCTCAGCCTCAGTAGCTGTCGTCGCCCGGGTGCGAAGTTCTTCTTGTACGCCTCATCCCCGCGGAGAAAGTCGACCTCGGTGAACCCCCGGGTGCATGCGTCGCGGATGATGGCGTTGAGCAGGACTGTCGTGGCATCACGCCAGCGGAAATCGGTCAGCCGGGCGCTTTGGTAAAGGCTTACGCGCCCCGCCACCTCGAAGCCGACAACGATCGCGATGACGGACTCGTCTACCGCGAGCTCGTGCACCGCTACCTCATCGACCTCAGCTGCCAGGCGACAGCCAGCCGCAAAGCGGCCGAAGCTGGGCAAGAACCGGGATCGGCCTCCCCACTGGGCGGCGTGAAGCTGCCGAAGGGTATCGAGGGACCGGATCGCCTGCAGGCCCCGGCTGACGCGGTGATTCACTCCTGCAGCGGCCAGGCGGGAGGAAGCCCGGCGGAGGTTCTTCCGGAACAACGCCGGCCGGGCGGCTAGATAGGCATCTGGGTCCGCTGGCAGCGCTGCCCACGGCGCCACAGCGAGTAGCTCGCGATGCACGGGCGTGGGCAGGGCTTCGATCAGAAGCGAGTCGGCGTCTATGCCCTCAAGGTGGAGGACGCGCGTCCCAGGACGCCGTAGCCAGGCCGCTACGCTCGTTTTGACGTCATCCTGATGCCCTCGATCCGCCAGCAGGTCGAGATGATCGGGGCACAGCGGACCGGCACCCATCATGGTGAAGAACGGCAGGCCTAGCCGTCTTCTCTCCTCCAATGCGAGGCCGCCCATGAGCACATCACCGTGAACCACCAGGACGAAGTGGCGGCCTGAGCCTGCCGTTCCGGTGAGCCACCACGATCGCAGGAAGGGAGACGGCAGCGGTGAGAGGTCGATCAGACGATCCCACTGCGCCGCCCAGTGGCCGAGTTCGGGACGAACAAGCAAGCTGACAGCCACGGTGCGACCCTAACCGCAGGGCTGTCATGAGCGGGACGATGTTCATCGCGCCCCAGCCCTCGGTCCATTGGTCCGCCGGAGCGCCTTCGTCCTCACCGGTCGCGTAGTGGATTACGGTCGCAAGGAGCAGAGCCTGCTGCTCGGACCGGCCCCAGGCCGCGAACGGCTTCCCGCCAACCTCGACGGCACTAAGCTCGGTAGATGCCGACCGAGCGATCCAAACGGCCGCATCCCCGAAAGTGCATTTCCGAGCCATAGCGGTACGGCAAAGTTCGGCATACACCGCATCCAAGCCTGCGGGAGCATCTGGCCGGGCTCGTTCCCAGTCGATGACTATGGGGGGTAGCGGCGGTTTCCGGAGAAACACGTTGCCCGGCCACAGGTCGCCGTGACACCAGGCGGTGGTCATGTTCGCAGCGCCGATCGGCGCCAGAGCGGGCAAGATCTCCTCCACCAACCCAGGCGCGACTGCATCCAAGCCCGTTACCCAGCCGTGAGCCCAGTCAGCGTCGGTACGGCCGGTCCCGGCCACGGCTGCAAGCTCCGAGGCAATGGCCCGCAGCGCATCCCAGCCACTGCCGGATGGTCGCCAAGAGCGGCTGGCCCGCATGACCGGGAGCTTGATCCAGCGTTCTGCAGCCCATGAAATGCCGTCGGCATTTCCCGAAGCAACGGCATCGGGGAAGGCCACGCTGTTCTGCGCCGATCCGAGACGAGCCGACAAGTCAGCCATGACGCGTTGATGGTTGGAGAGGCGCCGGGCGCTACCCGGAGTAACGGCCACCCGGACAGCCAGATCACTTCCTCCGCAACGGACCCGCAGGGTCAGCTGCCCGAGCCCGCGGCCGACGATGAGCCCGCGCAGATATGCAGACCCGCCCAGGGTGGCGCCTACCTGATCGAGTACCGCATCGACGACGCTGTCATTTGGCCATGGCAGAGCGAGCCCCGACCTGCCCAGATAGCGCCATATGCGGGTAGTGGCCAGCCAATATCCCAGCCACCGCCGTGGAGAGCCGTCGTAAGTGAGCGGCCACCCGCTACCGATCACTGCCCGCAACTGCTCGGGCGTCGGAAACAAGGCAAAGCGGTAAGGCCGGGCCGAGCGGACGATCGCCACGTGCTCGCCGCCCGGCGCCAAGGCGGGTGCCAATGCCTTGGCACATATCCCGTCACGGTCGTCGCATACCAGCAAGGCGACGGTTCCCGGGCGAAGCGGGGATCTCTGGCCATCCCAGATCGCCGCACGCGCCGCCCCCTCTAGGTAGGCCATTGACTGGCCTAGGACGAGCGCAGCCGGGTAGGAGCGGAGAAGGTTCTGGGTCATAACCTGGTCCAGGTCGGCAAGCACTACGGGTCCAGAAGCCTGCCGGGGGAGCAGGAATCGCCATACGGCAGGGTGCATGTTGTATTCCCGGGCGAGCTGACCGGCAGAACTCACCTGGCGATGACGGGCTGGCCGGACGTAGGCGTTCAATCGTCCGGCCCTGACGGTTCGAGCGTAGCCACCATCAGGAAGCTGCCTGCGACCCGCTGGAGGCTCTTGCTCCCGGCCATGATCATCTCCGCTCTCCGTCTAGCTGCAGGTCCCCAGAGGTTTCGGCCGTCTCGCCGGTAGGGCAGGTAGCTGTATCCGAGGATCTGGCGAACGGTGAATCCATTGTCCGCGAACAACCTCCGGGCGTCCGCTATCCCCATCATGGGTACTCTCTCGGCCGGGTTCATCCGGAGCCGGAGGTATATTCCGCGCAGGCTGGCGGGGTTGAGATGGAAGTTCGCCACGACAAGCCCCCATGGCCGCAGTGAAGCTCGCATCCAAGCCAGGACCTCACTTCGAAGAGGAGGCTCGGCGTTGAGGAAGAAGCGGAATGCGGTGATGAGGTCGTAGGGGCCTGGCGCCAGGCCAGGCGTGGTGGTTACGTCACCTAGGATCAACTTGGCCCGAGGGCACCGGGCATGAGCCAGGGCCAGCATGTCCGGCGATACGTCGATGCCGACCGGAGCGGGAAAATAGCGACCTAGGAATTCCAGGACGCGTCCGGTGCCACAGGCAAAGTCAGCGACCGAACCCGGCGCTGATGATCCGACAGACCGGAGAATGCCGGCGAGAAGCCGCTGCTCCACGAGCCAGTCCTGTCCTTTTGCCGCCCGGAGATCCCATAGATCCTCGTCATAGGACTGTGCCTTGGCAGCGCCCAGATGACTCTCCCGGTATGAACCGGGCGCGGGCGTCATGGCCCGCGCCCTTCGACCTGGGCACATCGTGTTCACCGTCCCTCCCCTTGCAGACAGGCTACGCGCCAGATCATTTCCCTGGCGAGACCGATGACGAGCTGGGATCTTCCGTATCACGCCGCTGACTCGGCCCCCCTTAGTGGCTCACGCCCGCGCAGGGCCGCCCATCCTTCCCGGATAGGGCCGGGCATAACCGCCAGCAGAATGCCTGCGAAAACGGCCATCGCCAGCGAGCCGAGGATCAGCAGGGAGGCCCAGGAGGGGCTCGTGTTCAGGCCGGGGATGAGCCGTGCCAGGAAAACGACGGAGATCATTCCGGCTACGCCAAGCAACGGCAGACCCACAGATCTGCACAGCGCAGGGAGTCGCACTGAAGCGTAACGGACCGTCCACAGGCAGGTAACGACGGCTATCCCCGCTGCCACCAGAGCCTGGTCCAGGGCGACTACCGTAATGCCGGCCTGCGCCGTCCCGATCAGCACGGCAGTCAGCGTAGCCAGGTGCAACCCCCGTCCTACGAATACCAGATTGGCGCGACCGACTGCCTTGAGGACCTGAAGGGCACTCAGGATGAGCGAAAGGAAAAATGCATAAATGGCCAGGAATCGCACCGCGCCTGCCGCTGGCGCCCACTTGCTCCCGAGCAGGACAATGTGGTCGGCGAATAGCACCAGGCCGGCGAACCAGGGAATGCTCACCGCGTTGATGAGGCTGATCGTGCTTTCTGAAGCTCGGCCGATTGCTTCCCGCGAGGGCAGTCTGCAATAGTACGGGAAGACAGCCCCGTTCGCCACTACCGAAATCGCCAGGTAAGGCATGTAACAGATTCGGTAGGCCAGCGAGTACAGGCCGAGTGCCACCGGGCCCAGGACATGGCCGACGATGATATAATCCACATTAAGCAGGCCGAGGTTAATGAGGTTTGCCGCAGTGATATAGCCCCCGTAGTTCAGCAGCCGACGAGCCATGACGGGGTCCCAGCCAGGCAAGCATCGCGGACCGAGAAGGAATGCGATAACGGCATTGGCGACAGAACTTGTGATCTGTCCGGCCACCAGGCCGATCAGCGGATAGCCACCGGCAACCACCGCGATGGTCACCAGCCCGCCGACGATCGAGGGTAGTGAATCGGTCACTGCGCGTCGCCGGAAGCTCAGGGCGCGCGTAAGCCGTCCTAGCGGGACCTGGGCGGACGCGTCGAAAGGCAGGCAGACGGCAAAGCCCCTGATCACGAAGACGGCGTGCGGACTGTGAAAAAAGGACGCGATTACGGGCGCGAACGCCCAGGTCAGGCCCATGAGGACGAGCCCGGCGGCAAGCACTAGGGAGAGCGCTGTCCTCGTCGCCTGCTCGATCCGATCCTGCAGATAGGTCAGCGCGTCGGCCATTCCCAGCTCGTTGACAGCCGACAAAATGTTGTATGTGAGGGCGGCAATGGCGAGGATGCCGAATTCTGCTGGTGCCAGCGCCTTCGCCAGCACGAGCAGTACGACGGTCTGCGTGACCTTCGCACCCCAGGAACCCGCCGATAGCCACAGGGCCCCGCGCGCGGCGCGGGTCCGACTGCCTGCGGTACCGGGATCAGAAGCAGCTATGACTTTCGCCTGCCGCGTTCAGGGATGTTGTCACTAGTCTCTAACCCCCCTGGCCACTGGCCAGAATACGCGCCCCTGCTCGAGCCTTCCCCCCGCTTGCCTGTATTAGTCTAACGTTATGACAGCAGACCGGCTGATGTCATGATGGCCGCAGGAGAATTCTCCCGCGTTACTAGCCGGGTAAGGCCCTCGCGGGTACTGGCGGGCGCAGTGATGCTCGCCGTCGCATCGGCCGTAGGGGTCGCTGTAGCAAATTGGCTGCTGCTTGTCCTCGCCGGGCTGGCTGCCGTTGCCGTCCTCATCCTGTTGCTGTGCAGGCTTGATCTGGTGGTGGGCCTGCTGGCCGCCGACTTCTTCTTCAACGCCTACGTGAACCACGGGGCAGGCATCATCACGATCGACAAGGTCATCGGCGCCCTCGCCGTGGCGGCCTGGATGCTGGACTGGGTAGTGAACCGACGCTCGATCATCGGTAACCGGCAGCTGCTGGTACTCGGCGCCTTCCTGGCCTGGACCGCTATATCGATCGCCGGCGCCAGCAGCGAGAAGGCCGCGCTCGTCACCTCGCTTCGGTATCTGATCTTCGCCACGCTCTACTTCCTGGTGATCCAGATGGTCAGAGGAGATCGGCGCCGGGCAGACGTCCTCCTCCGGGTGGTCATCGCCGCCTCCGCGGCGGCCAGCATCGTCGCACTGATCGCTTTCTTCACCCATCACGTCACACGCGCCAGTGGGCCGCTCAAGGATCCCAACGATTTCGGGTTCCTCCTCGCCAGCAGCGTACCGCTGGCGATCTATCAGGTACGGTGGGCAGCCACCAGGTGGGGCAAGGCACTCTGCGGTGCCGCTGTCGTCCTGATTCTGGCGTGCACGCTCGCGACGTTCTCCCGCAGTGCGCTGACGGGCCTGTCCATGGCGACCCTCTGGGCCTTGCTGACCGGGCGTCTGCGGTTGCGCTGGGTGCTGGCCGTCCTGGCGTGCCTTGCCGTTGCCCTTCTCGCCACCTTCAAGGCCGCACCGCAGGTCATCAACCTCGCGCTCGGCCAGAAGACCCACGTAGCCACAAAGAACGTGGATGTGCGATTCGGCTACTACCGGGTCGCGATCAACGAGTGGGAGCACTACCCTCTCACAGGGGTGGGACCGGGCAACTTCGTCTACCGCTTCTACCAATTCGCGCCGGGGGTACAGGAAAGCCTGCCGTACCCTTCCAACGTCCTGACCATCAGCGGCGAGGAGGCCTACCTCATCATCCTGGCGGAACAAGGGACGCCAGGGCTGGCGTTCTTTCTTGCCTACCTCGCCCTGTCGTGGGTCGACCTGCGCCGCCGATTCCCCGACGACGAACAGCGGGACCACCTCCAGGCCGCGCTGGCCGCCGGCTTCATCGTGGCTTGTATCGGCGCTTTGTTTCTCGCCGAACAGTACTATCCGCCACTGTGGTACCTGCCCGCCCTAGCCGCCGGCCTGGCCGCTTCCGGGCCAGGTACCAAGACCGCAGATCCGGCCGAGAGCCGGTCAGGCTACGGACCGGCGAGGATCCTCGCCGACGGAGCGCACCGGTGAGGCCGACGGTTGCCCTCGCGGTCCGGGTGCGTGGCCGCTGGCCGCTACCTCTTGGACCCGCAGTTGCCGTCCTCGGGTGGCATCGGGTGGACGTCGAGGGAGGTGGCCTAGCGGTATCGCCTGCGCGCTTTGCCCGTCAGATGGACCTGCTGGACGAGCATAGGCGGCACTTCCCGGTGGCACGCCTTGATCAGGTCGCGAGCTTCCTGGCCTCAGGTGAACGCCGCTCTCGTCGGGTGGTCTTGACCTTCGACGACGCATGGGCCGACAACCACGCCAATGCCCTCGGCCCGCTCAGTCAGCACCACCTGCCAGCCACCCTCTATGTTCCAAGCCGGCTGCTGGGCCAACCCGGCTACATGACGCGTACCCAGCTGCTGGAGATGGACGACGCTGGCGTGACCATTGGCGCACACAGCCGCACCCACCCTGACCTCCGGGCGTGCAGCCCTGAGAAGCTAGAGCGCGAGGTCCGCGGGAGCAAGGAAGATCTCGAGGATCTCCTGGCCAAACCCGTGACTTCCTTTGCCTATCCCACGGGTCTCACCGATGAGCGAGTACAGGCCGCCGTGGTGGCCGCCGGTTTCATGTCAGCCGTGACCACTCGTCCCGGCTGGTGGCGACCAGCGACGAAGCCGTTGGAGATTCCCCGCAGTTTCGTACAGAACTTCTCTGACGCGACGTTCCGGGCTGCCATCGCTGGCGGCCTCAACGTCCTCGGCCCCGTAGGGGCGGTAAAAGGCCTGATTCCCGGGCGCGGCCGGCCGTGAGGGTTGTCTTCTTGCTAACCCAGGATCGGGGTGGCCCTGTCGACCTGACCACTAGCCTGGCCGTGGAGCTTGCCGGGCGGGCGAATAGCCCGGATGTGATCATCCTCGGACCCGCCTCTGTCGCCGACGCTGGACTGTCTCCGACGTTGCTGCTTCCGGTACATGTGCGGTCGAAGGCAGATGTCCGGGGATACTCGGCAGTGGCCAACCTTCTGAAGGAGCTGTCCCCGGACATTATCCATGCCCAGGACCGCAGGGCCGGCCTGGTGTCCGCGCTGATGGCCGGCAGGAAGACCCCCATCGTGCTGACCTTCCACGGAGTTCCCGACAATGCCGCTGGCCATTGGGTGCAGGCCGGACCACTCCGCGGTCGCCGGCCGGGCATGGCCGGCGGTAGCCGGCTCGTGGCTGACGCGCTTGTCTCCCGCACGGTCACCTGCACCGTCGCGCCGTCGGCGGCCATGGCCCGGTTTCTCCGTCAGGAACTGCACGTGCCTGCCCGCCGGCTACGCGTGCTGCACAACGGGGTGGCCATCCCCGCGCGCCGCCTCCCCACCGCGGCCGTGCGGACGTTTGTCACGGTGAGCTCATTTGCCCCATGTAAAGCCACGCCAGTGCTGGTCAAAGCCTTCCTGGCCGTCGCCGGGCAGCGCCCGGGCCTCCAGCTCCTGATGATCGGGGCTGGCGATGACCGCCGGCTCTGCGAGGAACTCGTGAGACGGTCCGGGAAAGACCACCAGGTGGAGTTCGCCGGTTACCGCACCGACGTCGAGGCTCAGCTCAAGCGGGCTGACGCCTTCGTCCTGCCCTCGGTGAACGAGAACCTGCCACTTGCCCTGCTCCAGGCGATGGCGGCAGGCATGCCCTGTATCGCGGCACATGTGGGCGGGATCCCGGAAATGCTGACCGGGGACTGCGGCCTGCTTGTCCCGCCGGGGGATGCGCATTCGCTAAGTGCCGCGATGAAGCGGCTGGTCGATGAGCCCGCTCTGGCGGCCCAGGTAGGTGCCGCGGCCAGAAACCGGGTGAAGGAAAGCTTCTCGCTGTCTCGCTGTGCCGATGACCATCTGCGTCTGTGGTCAGACATCGCGGGTCGCCGCCGGTGAGGATCCTGCACGTACTGCCGAGCCTTGCTCCAGGCGGAATGGAGCGCATGGCCGTGCAACTCGCCGGGGACGCGGCTGATCACGGAGATCGCGTGGTAATCGCCTCGGGACCCGGAGCATGGGCGGACAAGGTCACGGCAGCTGGCGCTGAACACTTCTTGCTGCCTACCACCTCACGTGGCGCGGTGGCCGGCCTGGCTGCGGCGACCGCCCGGCTGGCGCAATGCATAAGGTGGCTACGTCCGCACGTGGTGCATTCCCATAACGTCCGGGCTACCGCCCTGGCCCGGCTGTCATTGCTCGCCGCGCACCAGCGGGCCGCGCTGGTGCCCACGCTCCACGGAGTCGACCCACGTGACTATGGTGCGGCGAGCCGGGTGCTGAGCCGAACGGCGCGCCGAGTCATTGCCTGTGCACCCGCTGTCGCTCGCTCGCTGCAGGCGGCTGGCTTCCCCGGGGACAGGATTGATGTCATCACCAACGGCGCCGCCCTGCGCCCGGCCGACCTCGAACGCCAGGCTGACCTGCGACAATCCCTTACCCTCGGTGAGGCGCCTCTTGTCATCGGCATAGGGCGGCTCGTCGAGCAGAAGAACTGGCCGGTGTTCATCGAGGCTGCCCGCCACCTGAACGGTCCGTACTTTGCCGTGGCGGGGGAGGGACCGCTTCGCCAGGAGCTGATGCGCCTGGCCAGCCAGCGCGACAGTCCTGTCCGCTTCCTCGGCATGGTCGACGACATCGCCGCTCTCATATGCATCGCCTCATGCGTCGTATCCACCTCGACGTGGGAGGGGCTTCCCCTCGCGCTCCTCGAGGCGCTATCACTGGGTGCCCCTGTGGTGGCCACGGCAGTGGATGGCATTACCGACCTGGTACCGCCGGAAGCTGCGCTGCTGGTACCTCCGGAAGATCCGGTCGCGGTCAGCACGGCTGTATCTCGTATCCTCACTGACGACGACCTGGCGGCCTCGCTCCGGGGCGCCGCCCTGGATGCGGCCCAGGCCTGGAGACCGGAGCGGATGCTCAGCCAATACCGCAGCGCTTATCGTGCAGCGGCTGACGGGAAGCCCCGGTGGGTCTGACTACCGTCAGCTATCTAGCACCGAACCGTACGCAAGCCCTACGGCCCCAGCGCCTTACCGGCGCCTGACCACGGAGACGCCTTCCGCGGCACTGGGTAGTTGTCCGCCTCTTGCCCTGGTCCGTATCCATTGACGGTTCCGTCAGCGGCCGTGAGTACCGTCCCGAGCACGGGCGTCCCATGCTGCTCCAGTATGCGCAGGTCCGCGCCAACTACCTCCGGCCAGGCCGGGCCGGACGGGACGACAAGCACCACCGCCTCGGTGGCACTCACGACCATGCCAGCCGCCGCGCCGCCCTGCAAGGCAGGACCATCCACGATGACGAGATCACCGAGACGGCAGAACTTCTGAAGATGCTGCAAATAGAGCTTGGCTTCACCCCGGGCCGGCAACCGGGGCCCAGTCGTGACCACTTGCAAGCCCGGAACCGACGGTATGGGGATCAGCAGTGAGGCGGGATCCGCGTCGTCAAGCACGGTAGACGTCAGACCGGGGCCGTTCCCGATGCCAAAGACCTCGTGGAGCCCTGGGTCATGCACGGCCCCGTCCACCAATACGACCGACAGACCGAGTTCAGCGAGAGAAGCCGCCAGGTTGACCGCGACCGTGGTCTTGCCCTGTCCAGGATGAAGGCTCGTGACGGTCACTGAATGCACTCGACGCCCTGCCGTGGAATACATGAAGTTCGTCCCCAGCGACTCCCGCCTGTGCCGCGGCATCGAGCTTTCCCGGGCATGAAGGATCGTGCTGACACCGCGCTGTTCAGCCAGTCCGGGGATGACTCCGAGGATGGGAGGGCGAGTTGGCTCAGCTGGCTGCGGGGTGCCGTCCTCACCTCTGTCCTCACCTCTGTCCTCACCCCTGGACAGCCGGTCCCACAGCAGGCCTGCGCCGAGGCCAAGGACGACGGCTAGGAAAATGATCACCCCCAGCAGGAGCTTGGCGCTCGGAGGCGCCGGGTTGGTGGGCACGGCGGGTTGGGCATAGACCTGGGGGGCGACGACACCGTTCCCGCTCAGCTCGGCGAGGAATACGGTCGTGGTGCGCGCGGCGACCTGCTGAGCCTGTACAGGGCTCCGGCTCTGGGCCACGATGTTGATAACGGCAGCGCTGGACAGCGATTGTGCATGCACTTCCTGCGCCAACCGGGTTTCGGAAATCGCGAAGGGCAGGGTCGCCGCCACCTTGTTCAGCAGTGCCGGGCTGGAGACAAGCTGGACATAGGTAGGGATGAGGCTGGCGATCAGGTTCGGATAGTTGGGCAGGATGCCGGGGTTGGTCGAGATAGGAAGCAGTGCCACCGAGGACGTCGACTGGTAGGTCTTCGGGCGGGTCAGCGCATACCCCGCGCCGGCGAGGAAGACGGCGGCGGCGACGGTCAGGCAGATCAGCTTCCTCCGCCACAGAACTCTGGCCACTCGTTGTGGTGTGACCGCGTCGTGGGATCCGCCGGAACTCAACTGGCCTTCTTCTTCTCCGCCGAGGTGCTCTAGCGCCGGGATACCGTATTCGGCAAGCCGGTTGCTGGCTGGGCTCCAAGGCCCCGCCATAGGCTCAGTATTCCCTGAAGCGAGCGCTGAAGCGAATAATCCTCGACCGCCCGTTCGCGGGCCGCAGCTCCGAGCTCCCGACGCCGCTGCGGATCGGCAAGCAGCGCATCGACCGCCTCCGCCAAGCTCTGCGGGTCCTCGACAGGAACGAGCTGGCCTGCTCCTCCGAGCGCGGAGGTGCCGGGAACCCGCGTGGCTACGATGGCCGCGCCGCAGGCCATGGCCTCGAGCAGGGTGAGGGCCATCCCGTCGTAGCGTGAAGGGATCACGACAACGTCAGCAGCCCGAAGGTCCGGCGCGGGGTTGGGGCGGAAGCCGCTGAACTCGACCCTTCCATGCAGGCCGAGCGCAGTTACGAGCTCCTCGATCGCCGCCCGGTCTTCCCCGTCGCCGACCAATCGCAGCCGGACCGATGGTGTGCGCATGCGGGCTAGCGCAGCCACAGCCACGTCTGGTGCCCGCGCATGGCAAAGGCGTCCGACACAGACGATCAGAGGGGCATCTGACCGGTCGGCGACAGGTCCCTCGGGAGAGAACCGGCAAGGGTCAACTCCGTTTGGATTAACTGCGATCCGGGCCGCCCGCGGGCCGAGCACGGCCTGGCCATGTGCCTGTTCCTCCTCCGAAACGGCGACCACCGCCGTAGCCAGCGGAAGCGCGACGCGCTCGGTCCACCGGTAGAGCGGAGCCAGCCACCCTCCGACCAGCCATGACCAGCCGTGCGGGGTGAACACGACAGGAGGCCGCCGCGGCCCCAGACTGGCCACTGCCAGCCGTCCCACGACGCCGGCCTTGGAGGAGTGGAGGTGAACTAGGTCGTGGGTCCGGGCGAGCCGTCGCAGCCGCATCACGGCCAGGATGTCGCTGGGGTGCGGGGGACGCCGCATCTCCAGCCGCTCCCAGGTGGCACCCCGTTGCCGTACCCAGGCTGGCAGGTTACCAGCCGCGGGGCTGGCCACTGTGACCTGATATCCCGCATCGACGGCAGCCTCAACCAGATCCCGGACGCACACGGCCACGCCATCGACAGTGACCTGGGAAACGATGAGGATGCGAGAGGATTTTCGCGCCGAGGGAAGGGCAACCGGGCTTCTGTCACTGTCGGCTCTCAGCCTGCGAGCAAGCTTACGGCCCCATTGCTCCCATTCACGCTGCCTAAGCGCTTTCATCTGCAGCTCGTTTCGCCAACCGGGTCCTATCCGGGTGATCACACACAGTGATCTCAGTCACAGAGTTGATCATCTCCCGTTGATCCTGCACTCATCGTATGAAGGCAGGCTGTTTCCTCTTCGTTCACTCATCAGCTGCGATCCGGCCGATACAGGTGCTCAAGACTGTCTGCCGCCGTTCCCGGACTCAGTGCTTCCTTCGGATGCCACTCACCGGCTCTGTCAGCGTGCGGATCAGGATGACCAGGTCCAGCCAAAGCGACCAATGCTCGATGTAGTTGTTATCGAACCGAGCCCGCTGATGGATCGAGGTGTCCCCGGTAAGACCATGTACCTGCGCCCATCCGGTCATACCACCATTCGCCCTGTGCCGATCTTGATAGCGAGGAATAATCTCGGAGAATTGCGATGTGAAGTGAGGCCGCTCCGGGCGCGGACCGACAAGTGACATCTCTCCGCGGATCACATTCACCAGCTGGGGTAGTTCGTCCAGGTGCGTTGCCCGCAGCCAGCGGCCAAGTGCTGAACAGTCCTCGGGTGAGACCGTCCAGCGTCCGTCCATGTCAGCACGGGCCACAGTCCGTAGCTTCGTGATCTTCACGATTCGGCCGGAGCCGGTCACCCTAGCCTGCCGGAACAGCGCGGGCCGACCGCAAATCAACACGACTCCGCCCATGAGAAGCGCTATCAGTGGTGCACACACAAGGAGCAGCATCGTGCCGATGACAATATCGAACGCCCGTTTCACGACTCGGCTGGACGGCCGAAGACCTGAGCGCCGCAGAGGGATTACAGGAACCCCCCATATGTCATCTTGGTAGCTCACTGGAACAGCTTGGGCCAGTTCGTACATCCGCGGCAATACGCATACTTCTGCCGTCAGCTGCCGTGCGGCGCGCAGCACCGACACTAGAGCCGCGTCGTTGTCCCCTGGGAGCGTTACAATAATCCGGTGGACGTTATATGCCAACACCAGATCTGGTAGCTTTGGCACTTCGCCTAGCAGCGGCACCGAGGATGCTCGGCCGGGAGCCGTACTGTCAATGAAACCGACGGGCTCCAGCCCTAGTTCAGGGTGTTCCTGAGCCAATTCCCCAATCTCGACGCCGAGCTTTCCTGAGCCCACTATAAGCGCTCGTTCCACTAGCCATCTGCGTCGGTTCGCAGCGCGTAGCATGGTGTACAGGGCAAGCCGCATTGTCATGAGCAAGACACCGGACAGCACGGCGAGCCTGACCAATGCTCCTGGATTCATGGAGAACAGGAACAGCGGGATGGGCAGGATCGCAGCGGCTGCTAGGCCCGCTACCTCATCCGACAGCCTTAGGCAGATCCGCAGCCGTTGCCGTCCATTAAGTCTTAGAATTATCAGCACCGCGGCGCCGTACGCTATCGCTGACCAGTCACGCGCTGTGAGCAGGACAGCCAGGAATAGCGAGAATGCGTCGCATATCGGAAGTGCCTCACGTCGGGTGAAGACTGCGCGTCTCGTGAAGGCCTGCAAGGACGAGAGCCACCTGCGATGTCCCGTAGCCACGACTGACTGCGGCCACTGCCCGCGCTCGCTTCGATATCTGCGGAGGATGTCCCTTGTAGTCGTTTGGCTAGCTTCAGTCGTCATGGCCAAGACCCAGCGTATGCTTGCTCGCGCAATAGGATGTAGAGTTACGTCGCCTTAGCGACGCAACTGTGATAGCAGACGACAGGAGCGGCACTTATTGATAAGGTGACCGCCGACCCGGGAAGGAAGTACCTCGCTATACGCAAAGACTTCGGGGGCGAACGAGAGTATCCCATCCGCTACTTCCACCCGGTTCCTGCCAGGCCCAGGAACAGAACCAGTTCCGCCCGGAACAAAGAGATTATCCTAAGGATTCCCGGCACAAACTAAACGCATATCATAGCTGCCCACCCCACAGCATAGGTAGGATTCCCGCTCTGCTTCAGCCCGGCACCAGGCCGGAAGCTGAGAGCAATGCGTTGAGTATAGGTCGCTTATGGGCGAATGTATAGATGTGTCCTCGATCTTCGTGATCCGGCCCGAGACTCCCGCATCGCGGCTGTTTTCCGGTTACGTGCCGCCTGGGTCGCCCGGCGGCCACGGCGGCGGGCGCAAGCCGGGGGACGCGCCAGGGCATGGTCGCGGACGCGGGTGCCGGTGAGTCAGCCGGTGACCCTGGGCGAGGTTCTGCCACAAGGGGAACCGGTCAGCGCACTGGGTCGCCTGCGGCGCCGGCAGCGGGGAGGACCACACCACTGGCCGGCCCGAGGACGATGGTATTAATCGGGCGGCCAGCGTTGAGGTACGTACCGTAGAGCGGGACCACCAGCGTGGACGTAGTGGAGTTCACGATGGCGACACCCCCCGCGAAATAACGCCGCCAGGATGCCCCCTGCTGAAACATTTCGCTCAGACGGCCACCTAGCGCCAGGCGCGGCTCCAGGGGCGTCGACGTCACACCGCCGACAGATAGGTACTGCCGGCCATCGGTGACGAGCAGATAGGACGCCAACGCATACTGCCGGGTCCGGGGCGTGACCGCGTCTGAGTACTCGCCAGAGTGAAACCAGCAGCTCTTGTGCTGGGCGGTGCACGCGGAAACCTCATCCTGGTATGCGCTCCACGCAGCACCGACTGCGTTGGGCCGGGTAGAGAAGGAAAGGTAGAATTCCTGTTCCAGGCCGTCCACGGGTCTGAGCCAGCGCTGCCACAGCTGGGGGAACGCCGTTGCATAGCCGACATTGAATACTGCCGGTACGCCAGCGTCATGCAGGGCGGGCCCGATCCGCTGCAAGGCGGAGTACGTCGCTGCCTGTACCGCCGCATCGGTCGGATACTTCGCGCCCACGCCGTAAGCGTCTGCCGTCGTCAGCGCGTTGTCTACCTCGACGCCGTCCCAATGGTGATCGCGGACGTCAGCCAGAACGTTCTGAATCCACTGGCGCTGGTATGAAACGTTGCCGTAGTCGGTCTCCCACGATTGCGGGTAGTTCTTGTATTCGAAGGGACGGCCGGTCGCGGCAGAATCGAGGAGCCAGTCTGGATGGTCGCGCTTAACCCAGCAGTACCCCATACCCGACGACAAGTAGACGTCATCCGTGACTCCCCGTGCGCAGGTGCCGCAATTACCACCTCGCACGGTGCAGTCGTCTGAGCGCACTCCTGACATGTTCTTGTACACCCAGACCTGGATCTTGGGGTTAGCTCGCTTGAGGACCGGGATCAGCCGGAAGTTCCACGAGTTGAGAACGACAATCGCGTTGTCGCGCGCCACTGTGGCCCACTGCGCTGTGGTAGTCGCCTGAACTTGCGCCTCATCGGTCCACTGGCTGAACGTCTTGACTGCAGCCTGCCGTGGGTCGCCCGGCGCCTGGGAACTCGGCCAAACTGAAATCCCGAGGACCACAAGCGCCACAGTAAGCGACCCGAGCAACGGGACGGCAGCTCTCCAGCCGACACTACGCAAGAGATCCCGCATAGTGGATCCGGGACTTCCTCTGACCACGGTCACCAGCCAGAAAAGCCTAGCAGTTCGACGGAACCGACCCTAACGCCCGGTCCGGCAGGTGCAGGCATGGCGAGCGCTTGGCATGCTGACCCTTGGCACCCAGTTCCGCGGACGGACCGGCGGACGCGTTGACAGGCTTGCCCGGAAAGGAGCAGCATTATAGCCATTCGTCCGCAAGAGCATGGGGGGACGAGTGGGAATTCTTCCAGATGAGCAGCAATTGCCGGCGCTCGGGCAGCTTCCCGGCGGGGGAGCCTTTCCCGGACAACCGGCGGAGTTCGCCCATAACCTGCACAAAGACGCCCGTCTGACCCTTCAGTCGGTCGCCGACCTGGCCGACCGACTGCCGCGCCAGTCCGTGATCTGCGATACCGCAGCCCAGCCGTTGCTGGTCCCGCAGGGAGGCCCGCCGCGGGGTGCCCTGGCCCGGCCGGGTGATGTCATCCGCAACATACAAGACGCCAACGCCTGGCTCACGTTGCTCAACATCGAGGCTGATCCGGCATATGCCGACTTGATGAACGGCATGCTCGATCAACTTGAACCAGGGATGATCAAGCGGCAAGGCAAGATGCGCAACCGGGTGGGGTTCATCTTCGTCTCCTCGCCGAACTCGGTCACTCCTGCTCACTTCGATATCGAGCACAGCTTGCTGATGCAGGTCAGCGGATCCAAGACAGTCGGCTTCGGCCGCTTCGAGAGCGATCAGGACCGTCAGCACGAGGTCGAGCGGTACTGGGACGGCTCGCACGGGCGCATCGAGTCACTGCCTCCCGAGCTAGCGACCTATCAGTTGACACCAGGGCGCGGGGTGTACATACCGCCGGTGGCACCGCATTGGGTGCACAACGGCTCAGCCATCTCCCTGTCTGTCACTCTCACGTACTTCACTGCTGCCACAGAGCGCGAAAACCTGATCGAGGCGTTCAACGGCCACCTGCGATCGTTCCACCTGACCCCTCGGCAGCCTGGCCGGTCCGCTCCAGCGGATGTAGCCAAGGTGGCTGTTATGCGGGCCTGGGGACTCACCAGGTACATGCGCCGAGAATCAAAGCGGGAAGTCGCCAAATACTGAGCAGGTCCTGGCGGTTCGAGGCCGGTCACCACGGCCCGTTCCGGCTGCTCCGGGATTGCCGCCCGGCTATGACACGAGCTCCGGCTGCTGGCTGGCGGCCTCGCCGGCCGGGGCCCGCCCGCGCAGCGGCACTTCCTTGATGAACCAGGCGAGCACGAAGATGACCACCGCCGAGGGCAGCGCCCAGACGAAGACGTGCTGAACGGCGTGCGCGATGGCGAAGAAGACGTCGTGCCGGACCTGCGCGGGCAGCGAGTTGACCGTGGCCGGGTCGAGTTGGCCGCCGCTGGCGCTGATGTGCAGGCCCGGTCCTGTCGCGGCGGCGAGCGAGGCGGTCAGCTGCCGGGCGAAGATGGCGCCGAACGCGGCCACGCCCAGCGAACCGCCGATCTGCTGGAAGAACATCCGGGCGCTGCTGGCCACGCCCATGTCCTTCTGCTCCACGCTGTTCTGCGCGATCAGCGAGACCATCTGCATGAGGAAGCCCATGCCGAGGCCGAGGACGGCGTAGAAGATCGCCGAGGTGAGCCGCGTGGTGCCGGTGCCCAGGCCGGTGAGCAGGTACAACCCGGCCGCCATGATGCCGCCGCCGAGGATCGGGAACGCCTTGTACCTGCCGGTCCTGGTGGTCACCTGCCCGGCGACGATCGAGGTGACCGTCACGCCGAGCATCATCGGCGTCAGCATCAGGCCGCTCACGGTCGGCGATTCGCCCTGCACCGTCTGCTGGTACAGCGGCAGGAACGTCATGGCGCCGAACATGGCCAGGCCGGTGAGGAAGGTCATCGCCATCGAGAGGGAGAAGTTCCCGCTGCGGAAGACGTGCAGCGGGAGCATCGGCTCGGCGGCCCTCGTCTCGGTGATGCAGAACCCGGCGCCCGCGGCCACGGTCAGCAGGGCCAGGCCGATGATCTGCGCCGAACCCCACGCGTACTGCGTTCCGCCCCAGGTGGCCACCAGGATGAGCGCGGTCGCGGCCACGCCGAGCAGCGTTCCGCCCAGGTAGTCGACCTTGTGGCTGACCCGGTGCGAGGGCACGTGCAGGGTCGCGATCAGGTACACCAGCGCGGCGCCGCCCACCGGGATGTTGATGTAGAAGATCCAGCGCCACGAGAAGGAGGTGGTGATGAACCCGCCGAGCAGCGGGCCGCCGATGGTGGCGAGCATCATCACCACCATCATGTAGCTCATGTAGCGACCGCGCTCGCGGGGGGCCACGATGTCGCCGAGCGTCGCCATCGCGCCGACCATCAGACCGCCGGCCCCCAGTCCCTGCAGCGCGCGGAACGCGATGAGTTCCGCCATGGACTGCGACAGGCCGGACAGCGCCGAGCCGACGAGGAAGATGATGATCGCGGCGACGAAGAACGTCTTCCGGCCGTACATGTCGCCGAGCTTGCCGTAGAACGGCGTGGTGATCGTCGACGCGAGGATGTAGGCCGTCACCACCCAGGACAGGTGCGCGACCCCGCCGAGGTCGCCCACGATCCGCGGCAGCGCTGTACTCACGATGAGGTTGTCGAGCATGGCCAGCAGAATCGCCAGCAGCAGCCCGGGCAGCACGATCATCACCTCGCGCGGCGCGAGGAACTGCCCGCCCGGCCCGCTCACGCCCGCGGCCGCAGAGCCGGCGCCACCTGGTCCCGGTACGCCCGATCCGGCCCCCGTATCGTCCGTTGGTTCCGCCACCCGTCTGCCCTCTATCTTCCCGCTCGCCTCCGCGGCGCCTTTGAGGCCCCGCCTTCCCTCGTCGCTCGTCCCTCGCTCCTCAGTCCAGGCAGGACCGCGCCGCTTTGGCTCGCGGGGGTGTCCCGCTCGCCGCGAGCCGGTACCGTTGACTTACCGGCCGGCAAGTCACTATGCTAGGACCGTAACTAACCGGCCGTCAAGTAAAAATGGCGGCACCAGCTCCGCCTAGGGGTGCGAAACCAACATGCGCCACGCGGGACCCGCGCCGCGGACCGACACCCGGTCCCGAGTGCAGAAAGTGGCGCTCGAGCTGTTCGCCGAGCAGGGTTACGAAAAGACGTCCCTGCGTGAGGTCGCCGAGCGGCTAGGGGTGACCAAGGCCGCCCTCTACTACCACTTCAAGTCCAAGGAAGACATCGTCCACAGTTTCACCGACGACTACTTCGCCGAGCTGGACGCCCTCCTGGACTGGGCCAAGGACCAGCCGCGCAGCGACGATACGCGCCGCGCCATCCTGGATCGCTACGTCGGCCTCGTGCTGGCGGGAAGCGCGGTCTTCCACTTCCTGGAGCAGAACCGCGCCTCGATCCAGGGCATGGAGGCCGGGAAGGACCGCTTCGCGCGCTTCCGCGACCGGCTGGACGCGCTCGTCGACCTGCTGGCCGGCCCCGGTGCCCTGCTGCGCGACCGGGTGCGCGCCACCGCCGCCGTCCTCAGCGCCGGCGCGACCTGCATGTTCTACCTGCACCAGGTCGACGACCCGGACAAGCTGCGGGCCATTGTCCTGGAGATAGCCACCGACCTGATCAGCTGACCGCCCCGGCGGCGCGGACCAGGGGCAGCACCCGGTAGGGGACCTGGGTGGCGAGCGAGATCAGCGTGGCGGAGCGGACCACGCCCTCGGCGGAGACGATCGCGTCGAGCACGCGCTGCAGGTCGGCATTGGTGCGGGCCACCACGCGGCAGAGCATGTCGCCGGCGCCGGTGATGGTGTGTACCTCGAGTACCTCGGGGATCGCGGCCAGCCGTTCCGCCACCGGATCGTGCCCGCCGGCCTGGCGGATCTCGAGGGTGATAAACGCCGTCACCTCGTAACCCAGCGCGGCCGGATCCACCTCGGGTCCGTACCCGGTGATCACGCCGCGCTCCTGCAGCCGCTCCAGGCGTGCCTGCACGGTGCCGCGGGCGACGCGAAGGCGCCGGGAGGCCTCGAGCGCACCCACCCTGGGCTCGGCGGTGAGCAGTTCGATCAGGGCCGCGTCCAGGTGATCGATCCATCCGGGCAAAGTGGTAGTCATTCTGTGCAAAGATACCATCATCCGTTCGGCATAACTGAACAACCTGACTAGTAAAGTCACGGATAGTTGCGCAGATTGAAGACTCAAGCGCATCCTGTCGGCATGACGACGCCATCGCAGGACAGTTTCCCCATCATCGGCATGGACGCCGTGGTGTTCGCGGTCGGAAACGCGAAGCAAGCGGCGCACTACTACTCGACCGCGTTCGGCATGCGGCGCACCGCGTACCGCGGTCCGGAGACCGGATACCCGGACGAGGCCGTGCACGTGCTGGAGTCGGGTGATGCGCGATTCGTCTTCCGCGGCCCGGCCCGGGCCAGGACCCGGCTCGGCATGCGGATCGCCGCGCACGGCGACGGGGTCGCGGACCTAGCGCTTGAGGTCAGCTCGGCGGAGGAGGCCTACGACTACGCCGTCGCGCACGGCGCCCGGGGCCTCGAGGCACCGCACCTACTCGAGGATGACTACGGCAAGGTGATGGTGGCCGCCATCGGCACCTACGGCGATACCAGGCACACGCTGGTGGAGAGGTCCGGCTATTCGGGTCCGTACCTGCCCGGCTATGTCCCGGCGGAGCCAGTCGTCACCCCCGGCGAGCGCGCCTTCTTCACCGAGATCGACCACTGCGTCGGCAACGTCGAACTCGGCAGGATGGACGAGTGGGTGGACTTCTACCACCAGGCCATGGGTTTCACCAACATGAAGGAGTTCGTCGGCGACGACATCGCCACCGAGTACTCCGCGCTGATGAGCAAGGTGGTCGCGGACGGGACCCGCAAGGTGAAGTTCCCGCTGAACGAGCCCGCGGCAGGCAAGCGCAAGTCGCAGATCGACGAGTACCTGGAGTTCTACGGCGGGCCCGGGGTGCAGCACATCGCGCTGGCCACCGACGACATCGTGGCCAGCGTCCGCGCCATGAAGGCGGCGGGGGTGGAGTTCCTGCCGACCCCCGGCAGCTACTACGACACGCTGGGCGACTGGGCCGGCCAGACCCGCGTGCCCGCGGACGAACTGCGCGAGCTCGGCATCCTGGCCGACCGGGACGAGGACGGCTACCTGCTGCAGATCTTCACCCAGCCGGTGCAGGACCGGCCGACCGTGTTCTTCGAGCTGATCGAGCGGCACGGCTCGCAGGGCTTCGGCAAGGGCAACTTCAAGGCGCTGTTCGAGGCGATCGAGCGGGAGCAGGCCAGGCGCGGCAACTTGTGACGGCGGGGCAGCCGGCCCGGCGCGGTATCCGCGATCGGGCGTCGCGGTGGCGCCCAGCCGGTATCCTCGCGCTTGATGATCAAGACGAGCGACACCTTAAGGCTGGTGCTCACCAGCCTGGTCGCGCTCGTGCTGGCCGGCTGCACCGCCACGACCAGCGTCAGGCCCGGGCCATCCTGGCCGGCCGCCAGCCTGCACTACGCGCCGGACGGCAATTTCGGCGGGTCGGGCCAGTACGCGCCGCGCGCCGACGGCTTCAACCTCGCCGACGTCCGCTCCAAGGCGGAGCTTGACAGCCTGCCGGCCAACGTGCGCGGGCTGGTCTGGCTCGGGGACTGCGGCGGCGCCACCGCTGGCTTCCGGGCGGCCGTCGATGCCTTTGCCGGCGACTCGAAGCTATTCGGCTTCTACGTCGCCGATGATGCCGTGCCGTCGACCTGCCCGGCCGCGCACCTGCTCGCCGAGGACACCTGGATCCACGCGCACGTGCCGGGCGCCCGGACGTTCGCCCTGGTGGAGAACCTCAGGCGCGCGACCAGCCCGTCGTTCGCAGGTTCGTACACGCCGCAGAACTCCGGCCTGGACCTGATCGGCATCGACCCGTACCCGGTCCGGTCCGAACTGGCCGGCCCGGCCTACCAGGAGATCGCCATGTACGTGCGGGCGGCCGAGGCGCAGGGCTGGCCGCAGCGGTCGATCGTGCCCGTGTACCAGACGTTCGGCGGCGGCGGTTACCACGATGACGGCAACGGCCACTGGGTCATGCCGACCGCGGCGCAGGAGGATCAGATCCTGGCTCACTGGGCCGTCGTGGTCCCGGCCCCGCTCTTCGACTACGCGTACAGCTGGGGACCGCAGAACGGGGACACCGCGCTGAGCCAGTCGGCTGCCTTGCAGGCCGTGTTCGCGGCGAAGAACGCCAGGTCCCGCTAGGCGAAGGCGAGGGTGTAACCCGCGCCGCGCAGCGCGCCGATCACCTCGCCGCAATGCTCGGGGCCGCGGGTCTCCACCTGCAAGACCACCTCGACCTCGTCCACGTGCAGCCGCGGGGCCAGCCGCTCGTGCCCGACCTCGAGCACGTTCGCGCCCAGGTCGGCCAGGTCGGCCAGGAGTTTCGCGAGCGATCCGGGACGGTCGGGCAGCCGACAGCGGAACGCCAGGTAGCGGCCGGCCGCGGTGAGGCCGTGCCGGAGCAGCTTGGCCAGCAGCAGCGGGTCGATGTTGCCGCCGGAGAGCACCACCACGACCGGCGGGACGAAGTCGCGCGGGTGCTCGAGCAGCGCGGCCACCCCGGCCGCCCCGGCCGGCTCGACCACCTGCTTGGCCCGCTCCAGGCACAGCAGCAGGCCTTGGGACACGCTTTCCTCGGAGACCGTCACCACCCGCCCGGCGTGACCGGACAGGATGCCGAACGGGATGTCACCCGGGCGGCTGACCGCGATGCCGTCCGCCATGGTGGGGCTCGCCTGCACCGACACCGGATGTCCGGCCGCCAGCGAGCCCGGGTACGGCGCGACCGCCTCCGCCTGGACGCCGACCACCTGGATCTCCGGGTCGAGGCCCTTGATCGCCACCGTGATCCCCGCCACGAGCCCGCCCCCGCCCACCGGCACCACGACCGTCCGCACCTGCGGGCACTGCTCGATGATCTCAAAGCCGATCGTGCCCTGGCCGGCCACGATGTCCGGGTGGTCGTAGGGGTGGATGAACACGGCGCCGGTCCGCTCGGCGAAGGCCAGGGCCTCAGCGACGGCGTCCTCCACGCAGCTGCCGTGCAGGATCACCTCCGCCCCGTAACTGCGGGTCGCCTGCACCTTGGGCAGCGGCGCGCCCGCGGGCATGATCACGGTGGCCGCGCAGCCGAGCAGCCCGGCCGCCAGCGCGACCCCCTGGGCGTGGTTGCCCGCGCTGGCTGCGACGACGCCGCGGGCCCGTTCGGCGTCGGAGAGCCTGGCGATCCTGTAGTAGGCGCCGCGCACCTTGAACGACCCGGTCCGCTGCAGGTTCTCGCATTTCAGGAACACCGGCCCGGCCACGGTCTCGGACAGCGCCCGGGAGTGGAGCACGGGCGTGTCCGAGATCACATCGCGGATCAGCTTGCGGGCCGCGGTCACCTCATCGGAGCTGACCGTGCCTGGTGTTATTGCCACGGGATGCAAGTGTGCCACCCATCCGAGGCTGCGGCGGCCGACGGCTGAACCGGGGCAGATGCGAAGACCAGCGATCACGACATACTGTCGAATGGTGCAGCAACACAGCCAGGACCACCACGCAAGCATTCCAACCCCCGCCACCCTCGGAGAGTTGCGCGCCAGCGGCCACGTGTACCGCGGCGTCAAGGAAGAAGTCAGGCAGAACCTGCTCGCCATGATGCGGGCGGGCCAGGATCCGTTCCCTGGCATCGTCGGGTTCGGCCAGACCGTCCTGCCCCACCTCGAGCGCGCCCTGATCGCCGGGCACGACATCATCCTGCTCGGCGAGCGCGGCCAGGGTAAGACCCGGCTGATCCGCACCCTGTCCGGGCTGCTCGACGAGTGGACCCCGGCCGTCGCGGGCTGCGAGATCAACGACCACCCCTACCAGCCCGGCTGCGCCCGGTGCCGCCGGCTCGCCGCCGAACTGGGCGACGACCTGCCGGTCACCTGGCGGCCCGCCAGTGACAGGTACGGCGAGAAGCTCGCCACCCCGGACACCAGCGTCGGCGACTTGATCGGCGACATCGACCCGGTCAAGGTGGCCGAGGGACGCACCCTCGGCGACCCGGAAACCATTCACTTCGGCCTGGTGCCGCGGACCAACCGGGGCATCTTCTCCCTGAACGAGCTGCCCGACCTCGCCGAGCGGATCCAGGTGTCCCTGCTGAACGTGCTCGAGGAGCGCGACATCGGCATCCGCGGCTACGCGCTTAGGCTGCCGCTCGACCTGCTGCTCGTGGCCAGCGCGAACCCGGAGGACTACACCAACCGGGGACGGATCATCACGCCGCTCAAGGACAGGTTCGGCGCGGAGATCCGGACCCACTACCCGCCGACCCTGGCCGACGAGCTCACCCTGATCAGGCAGGAAGCCGACATCTGGACGGCCGCGGAGCTCCCCGACCACCTGGTGGAGGTGATCGCCAGGTTCACCCGGGGGGTCCGCGAGTCGCCCGCCGTCGACGCGCGCTCCGGGGTTTCCGCGCGGTTCGCCATCGCGGCGGCGGAGAGCGCGGCCGCCTCCGCGGTGCGCCGGTCGGCGCTGGCCGGGTCGCAGGCGGAGCCGCCGGTGGCCCGGGTGTGCGACCTGCCCCCCGTGGTCAGCACGCTGCGCGGCAAGGTCGAGTTCGAGGTCAGCGAGGAAGGACGGGAGGAGGAGGTGCTCGGCGCGATGCTGCGCCGGGCGACCGCCGACACGTTCCGGTCCCGGCTGGGCAACGTCGATCTTTCCGGCCTGCTCGCCAAGTTCGAGGACGGCGGCACGGTCGAGTCGGGCGAGCTCGTGCCCGCCACCCAGCTGCTGCAGCGGATCGGCGACGTCCCCGGGCTGGCCAAGATCATGGCCAGGCTGGGCATGGACGGCGGCGAGTCCTTCGGGCACGCGGCGGCGGCGCTGGAGTTCACCTTGGAAGGGCTGTACCTGATGCGCCGGCTGTCCAAGGACACCGACGGCGGCACCAGCGTGTACGGGACCTGACATGCCGAGTTACCGGTATGGGCGCTACGTCTACGGGCCGGACCCGCTCGCGCTTCCCTTCGACGTCCGCGGTGCCGTCGACGAGATGGGCGAAGCGATACTCGCCGGGGCCGACCCGGCCGACGCGCTGCGCGAGATGCTGCGCCGGGGACTCGGCGACCGGGCGGGCCGCCGGGGCCTCGACGAGATGCTGCGCCGGGTGCGGGACCGGCAGCGCGAGATCCGCGGCAGCGGGCGCCTCGACGGCATACTCGAGCAGGCTCGCGCCCTGCTCGACACGGCCGTCGGGCAGGAGCGCGCCGAGCTGTTCCCCGACCCGGGCGACGAGGCCAGGCTGCGTGAAGCCGACCTCGACGCGCTGCCCGCCGACACGGCCCAGGCGATCCGCCAGCTAGCCAGCTACGACTGGCGCTCGCCCGCCGCCCGGCAGACCTTCGAACAGCTCAGGGAGCTGCTGCGCAGCGAGGTGCTGGACAGCCAGTTCCGCGGCATGCGGCAGGTCATGAGCAATCCCGACCCGCAGGCGATGCAGCGGGTCAAGGACATGCTCAGCGACCTGAACGAGATGCTGGCCGCGGACGCGCGCGGCGAGCACACCCAGGCCGACTTCGATCGCTTCATGGAACGGCACGGCGACCTGTTCCCTGACCAGCCGCAAAATCTCGAGGAGCTGGTGGATTCGCTGGTCCGGCGGATGGCGGCGGCGGAACGGCTGCTGCGCTCGCTCAGCGACGAGCAGCGCGAGGAACTCGCCGGGCTGATGGCCAGCGCGCTCGACGACGCCGGGCTGGCGGCCGAGATGGCCAGGCTGGCCGATGCGCTCCGGGCGAGGCGCCCGGACCTGGACCGGGCCGGCATGTCCGGCGGCGTCCAGATGTCCGGTGAGGAGCCGCTCGGCCTCGGCGACGCCACCACGGCGCTGGCCGAGCTCGCCGACCTGGCCGAGCTGGAGACGGCCCTCGGCCAGGACTACCCGGGCGCGAGCCTGGACGACATCGACGAGGACGCGGTCCGGCGCGCCTTCGGGCGGCAGGCCGTGGACGACGTCGAGGCCCTGCGCCGGATCGAGCGTGAGCTCGAGCGGCAGGGCTACCTCACCCGCAACGCCGGGCAGCTCGAGCTCACCCCCAAGGCCGTGCGCAGACTCGGGGACACGGCGCTGCGCCGGATCTTCTCCGACCTGAGCTTCGGCCGGTCCGGTGACCACGACCTGCGGGACGCCGGCCAGGCCGGGGAACTCACCGGCACGACCCGAGCCTGGGAGTTCGGCGACGAGCAGCCGCTCGACGTCCCGGCGACGGTGCGGAACGCGGTCCTACGCGGCGGCCGCCCGGCCCCCGGCGCCGGAGTCCGGCTAGCAGCGTCGGACTTCGAGGTGGCCGAGACCGAGCGCCGCAGCGCCGCGGCCGTGTCCCTGCTCGTCGACCTGTCCTACTCGATGCACCTGCGCGGGACCTGGGCGGCCGCCAAGCAGACGGCGCTCGCCCTGTACGCCCTGCTGCGCAGTAGGTTCCCCCAGGACGCCATCCAGGTCGTCGGCTTCTCCAACTACGCGCGCGAACTGCGCGAGACCGAGCTCGCCGGGCTTGGCTGGGACATGGTGCAGGGCACCAACCTGCATCACGCGCTGCTGCTGGCCGGCCGCCATATCGACCGGCACCCTGAGCACGAGCCGGTCGTCCTGGTCGTGACCGACGGCGAGCCGACGGCCCACCTGCAGCGCGACGGGCGCTCCTGGTTCGACTGGCCGCCGTCCCCCGAGACGGTCGAGCTCACGCTGGCCGAAGTGGATAAAATGACCCGCCGGCACGCCGCGCTGAATATTTTCATGCTGGCGGATGACGCCAGGCTCAGCGCGTTCGTTGACAATGTAGCGAGGAGGAACGGCGGACGCGTGCTGCAGGCGGCGCCCGAACGTCTCGGTGAGTATGTCATCCGTGACTTCCTTCGCACCCGCGGCGCCAGTCGAAGGTAGATTTTCAGCCTTACCGCATGCCTGCACAAGGAGGAATCGTGAGTTCTACCAGCGGATCAGTCGAGAGGTCGTCGGGCCGGACGATACTCGCGGTGATTCTCGGCATCATCGCCCTGTTGTTCATCGTGGTTGCCATCATCTACGTAGCCGAGCCGGCCAAGTCGCTGCCCAGCTTCATTCCCGGGCACATCGCCGGCTCCACCGGCCACCACCCGCTGAAGGCCACCGGCTCGTTGGTCGTCGGCATCGTCTTCGCGGTCGGGGCCTGGTTCGCCCTCGCGTACAAGCCCAAGCCGCAGGCCACGGCGCAGGACAACAAGGAGAGCTCGTCCGCGGGGCGGAGCTGAGTTTCCCACTCGCCGCCGGGCGCCTTTTTAGGCTCGGCTATCCCGCTCGCCTCCGGGCGCCTTTTGAGGCCCTGCCTTCCCTCCTCGCTCCTTCGTCGCTCGTCAGTCCAGGCAGGGCCGGCGCCCTTTGGCTTGCGGGAGATTTCGCCCATGACCGCACGGGCGCTCAGCGGCTTAGTCGCTGAGCGCCTGGCGGAGGTCGTCGAGCAGGTCGTCGCAGTCCTCGATCCCGACCGACAGCCTGATCAGGTCACCGGGGACCTCCAGGGCCGAGCCGGCGACCGACGCGTGCGTCATCCGCCCGGGGTGCTCGATCAGCGACTCCACGCCGCCGAGCGACTCGGCCAGCGTGAACAGGCGGGTCCGGCCACACGTCCGCACCGCGGCTTCCTCGCCGGCCAGCAGCCGGAACGACACCATGCCGCCGAACGCGCGCATCTGTTCCTGCGCGGTCTTGTGGCCGGGATGCGACGGCAGGCCCGGGTAGCGGACCTCGGCGACCGCCGGGTGCTCGGCCAGCATCTGCGCGACCCGCATCGCGTTCCGGCAGTGCCGGTCCATCCGCGGCGCCAGCGTCTTGATGCCACGCAGCGTCAGCCACGCGTCGAACGGGCCGGTCACACCGCCGGTGGCATTCTGGGTGAAGGCGAGCCGCTCGGCGAGCTCGCCGTCGGCGACCACCAGGGCCCCGCCGACCACGTCGGAGTGCCCGCCCAGGTATTTGGTGGTCGAGTGCACCACCACGTCGGCCCCCAGCGTGAGCGGCTGCTGCAGGTACGGCGACGCGAACGTGTTGTCCACCACGAGCAGCGCGCCCGCCTCATGCGCGGCCTGGGCCAGGGCGCGGATGTCGGCGATGTTCAGCAGCGGATTCGTCGGCGTCTCGACCCAGACCATGGTGGCCCTCCGGGCGGCAAGCTGCTCGCGCACGGCGGCCACGTCCGAGATCGGGACCACGCCGTGGCTCAGTCCCCAGCCGGCGAACACCCGGGCGAACAGCCGGTACGTCCCGCCGTACGCGTCGTCCGGGACGAGCACGTGATCGCCGGGCGAGCAGACCGTCCTGATCAGGCAGTCCTCCGCGGCCATGCCGGAGGCGAAGGCGAGCGCCCGGGGCTCTGCTGGCTCCGGCGGGCCCGAGCCCCCCCGAGACTCTGCTGGCTCCGGGGGGGACGACCCCCCCAAGCCCCCCCGGGCTCCGGTCTCCAGCGCGGCCAGGCAGCGCTCAAGCGCGGTCCTGGTCGGGTTGGCGGACCGGGAGTACTCGTAGCCGCCGCGCAGGCCGCCCACCCCGTCCTGCTTGTACGTGGACACCTGATAGATGGGCGGCACCACCGCCCCGGTGACCGGGTCCGGCTCCTGGCCCGCGTGAATGGCCAGGGTCTCGAACCCGTCGTGGTTAGCCATAAGTTGATCCCTCCGTCATCTCAGGTATTCGCGGCCAGGAAGGTCAGCACGTCCTGCCGGGTGAGCAGCCCCGACGGCTTGCCGTTTACGTGCACGAGCGCCGCTCCGGCCTTCTCCAGCGCGAGGACCGCCCGGGAGACCGGCTCGCCCAGGCCGACCGTCGGCAGCGGCGGCGACATGTGGCCGCCGACCGGATCGGACGGCTTCGCCCGGCCAGCCACCAGGGCATCGAGCAGGTCGCGCTCCACCACGGATCCGACCACCTCGGCCGCCATCACCGGCGGCTCTTCCTTCACCACCGGCAGCTGGGACACGTCGTACTCACGCAGCAGCGCGATGGCCGCGCCGACGTTCTCTTCCGGGTGGACATGGACGAACTCGGGCAGGCTGCGTTCCTTGCTGGCCAGCACGTCTGCGACCAGCGGCTCCGAGGTCTGCGCCGAGAGGAAGCCGTAGTCGGCCATCCACTCGTCGTTGAAGATCTTCGACAGGTAGCCCCGGCCGCCATCGGGCAGCAGGACGACGATCACGGCGTCCGGCCCGGCCGCCTCGGCCACTCGCAGTGCGGCCGCCACCGCCAGCCCGGAGGAGCCGCCGGTGAGCAGCGCTTCCTCCCGCGCCAGCCGCCTCGTCATGCCGAACGACTCGGCGTCGCTGATCGCGATGATCTCATCGCAGACGGACGGGTCGTAGGTGGCCGGCCAGATATCCTCGCCGACGCCCTCGACCAGGTACGGGCGCCCGGAGCCGCCCGAGTAGACCGAGCCCTCCGGATCGGCGCCGATCACCCGCACGGCGCCGCCCGAGACCTCCTTCAGGTACCGCCCGGTACCGGTGATGGTGCCTCCGGTGCCGATCCCGGCGACGAAGTGGGTCACCGTCCCGTCCGTCTGGGCCCAGATCTCCGGCCCGGTGGTGGCGTGGTGGGAGGCCGGGTTTTCCTGGTTCGCGTACTGGTCAGGCTGCCAGCCTCCGGGTATCTCGGCGACCATCCGGCGCGCGACGCTGTAATAGGAGTCCGGGTGATCGGGCGCGACCGTGCCGGGGCACACCACCACGTCGGCACCGTACGCGCGCAGCACGCTGATCTTGTCCTGCGCCACCTTGTCCGGGCAGATGAAGACGCACCGGTAGCCGCGTTCGGCCGCGACTATCGCCAGCCCGACCCCGGTGTTGCCCGAGGTCGGCTCCACGATCGTGCCGCCCGGCTTCAGGTCTCCGCTCACCTCGGCCGCGGCCACCATCCGCAGGGCGATGCGGTCCTTGACCGACCCGCCCGGGTTGAAGTACTCCACCTTCGCGAGCACGGTGGCCCCGGGAATCCCCCGGGTCACCGAACGCAGCCGGACCAGCGGGGTGTTCCCCACCAGCCCGCTCAGTGAGTCATAGACCTGCATGGCTGTTCCTCTTCATCGGACATAATCTGGATGCACCCTATGCGAGGAGGCCGGACCATGCCCGAAGCAGTGATCGTCGCCACCGCGCGGTCGCCCATTGGCCGCGCGGGCAAGGGCTCGCTCACCGCCATCCGCCCCGACAACCTGGCGGCCCAGATGGTGGCCGCGGCGCTGGCGAAGGTCCCGCAGCTCGATCCCGCCGAGGTGGGCGACCTTATTCTTGGCTGCGGGCTGCCCGGCGGCGAGCAGGGCTTCAACATGGCGCGCGTGGTGGCGGTGCTGCTCGGCCACGATCACCTGCCTGGCACCACCGTCAACCGGTACTGCTCGTCGTCGCTGCAGACCACCCGGATGGCCTTCCACGCGATCAAGGCCGGCGAGGGGGACGTGTACATCTCGGCCGGGGTCGAGTGCGTGAGCCGGTTCGCCAAGGGCAGCAGCGACTCATGGCCCGATACCCAGAATCCGGCCTTCGCCGATGCCCAGGGACGTACCGAACGGGCCCGGGCCGGGAGCCTCGGCCCATGGCATGACCCGCGTGAGGAGGGGCTCGTGCCTGACATCTACATCGCCATGGGCGAGACCGCGGAAAATATCGCCGGGCTGCGCGGCATCACCCGCGAGCAGCAGGACGAGTTCGGCGTCCGCTCGCAGAACCTGGCCGAGAAGGCCATCGCCAACGGCTTCTGGCAGCGGGAGATAACGCCCGTCACCCTCCCGGACGGCTCCGTGGTCGCCGCCGACGACGGTCCCCGGCCGGGGACCACAATAGAGAAGGTCGCCGCGCTAAAGCCGGTCTTCCGTCCGGACGGCACGGTCACCGCGGGGAACTGCTGCCCGCTCAACGACGGGGCCGCGGCGGTCGTGGTGATGAGCGACGTCAAGGCGGCCGAGCTCGGCATCACGCCGCTCGCGCGGATCGTGTCCTCCGGGGTGACCGCGCTGTCCCCGGAGATCATGGGCCTGGGACCGGTGGAGGCGTCACGGCAGGCGCTCGCCCGGGCCGGGATGGCCATCGCCGACATCGACCTGGTGGAGATCAACGAGGCGTTCGCCGCTCAGGTTATCCCGTCGTACACCGATCTCGGCATAGACCTGGCCAAGCTGAACGCGAACGGCGGCGCCATCGCGGTCGGGCACCCGTTCGGCATGACCGGGGCGCGCATTACCACCACCCTGCTGAACAGCCTGCAGTTCCACGACGCGACCCTGGGTCTGGAAACCATGTGCGTGGGCGGCGGCCAGGGCATGGCGATGATCTTCGAGCGGCTCAGCTGAGAAATTGGCGCCGTTAACTTTCTAGCCGCCAGGGGGTTGCCAGGCGGCCTGCGATGAGGCACTCTCAGCAGAAGAGGAGCTTCCCACGGAGGTGCCAGTTGTCCCTGATCCACTCACCGAATCTGCACAGTAGCCTCATCGCACGCATTCCGGTCGTTACCGGCCGAGACCTCGCTGAGTGGTTCCATCGCCTCGAATCTGGCCCCGCGTTCCTGCGCCGCGAAGAGCGCGCCCACTGGCTGGCTGACGACGCCGGCATCTCCTGCGGCTACGCCTACGCGATCGTGCACGAATACGAGATGCGCAGGCGCCTGCGCCTCAACGGAGCCTGACCGGCTCACCCGTCACGCGACCGCCGGTTCCGCCCGGCGTGGGTCTTGCATGACTCCCTTCGCCGCGCGTCGCCAGGGCGGCCCCGTCTCTGGCGGCCTGGCGCTGACCGTACTCGTTCGGCTCATGTCGGCGCGCCTTCGCTCCCGGCCTGGCGCGACCCGTGCGGCGCGGCCTGGCGCGGCCCTGGGGCTGCTGGGCGTTCCGTGCCGCCCCGCCTGCCCGTCGCGGTGTCCGGTGAAGCCGCGTTTACCGGACCAGCATATTGCGCACGGTATACAGAGTAGAAATGTCGGGATTTAATGGTATAAATCTTTATCCCGTGGGCATGATAAACACTTGCGGGTACAGGACCACAGTTGACCTAAGGGATTATTGTTTCGACTGAGGCTGCATTGGCAATTGAGAGTTACCGGTACACCTCAATGAGGGCGTCATCAATGAGTGCCCCCGGTCGGAGTCGAACCGACACTGGGGACCCTTTTAGGGGGCCGGCCTCTTCCCTTGGGCTACGGGGGCGGATTCATAATACCGCCCGCACAATTGCCCAACCGAGGAGTAGCAAGACCTCTTCATTTTATTTCGCCTACTGGCCGCGTTTTCTGCATACAAATTGCAGAGCGTAACTATTACATGATCGACATTAGCGCTTAGTAACTGGGCGGGCCCGTTTCCGCGTCGGCGTAGGCATGGGCGCGGGTGAAAATGGCGTCCACCATTGCCGGGGTGACGCGTCCGGTGAATGTGTTCTGCTGACTTGGGTGATAACAGCCGATGAGCAGCACTGCGCCCGGTGCCTGCGGATTCTCCAGCCGGGCCTCGGCGCCGTGACCGAACGCCGGGCGCGGGCGCGGGCGCGGGAATCCGCACTCGCCGAGCGCCGACCATATCGCCTGCCAGGCAAATCCGCCCAGGCAAACGATAACCCGCAGGTCAGCGGCGACCAGGCGGAGTTCGGCCACAAGCCACGGCGCGCATGCGTCCCGTTCCGCGGGTTCCGGCTTATTGCCTGGCGGGGCGCACCGGACCGCGGCCACCATCCGGGCGTCCAGCAGGCGCTGCCCGTCTCCCATCGCCACGCTGGCCGGCTTTTCCGCCCAGCCGCACCGGTATAGCGACGCGAAAAGAAAGTCCCCGCTGCGGTCACCGGTGAAGATCCGGCCGGTACGGTTCCCGCCATGTGCCGCGGGCGCGAGGCCCACGATCAGCAGCCGCGGCCTGGCCGACCCCCAGCCGGGAATGGGGCGCCCCCAGTAAGGCTCGTCGCGGAACGAACGACGGCGCACGACGGCCACTTCCTCCCGCCAGGCGACCAGGCGCGGGCAGGCCCGGCAGACCGATTGGCGCGCCACGAGTTCGTCGAGCGTGACCGCCCCGGCGGCCAGGTCCGCCGCCTCCGCGGCGTTCGCCGCGACGGGCGTATCCGGCCCGGCGGGATCGTCAGGCCATCCGCCCACCGGAGCCTCAGCCGCGCGAGTCCCCGGCCAGCGACCAGGCCATCCCGTCGAGGATGTCGTGCTCGCTCACCAGGACCTCGCCGAAGCCGTACCGCTGCATGAGCCGGTCGAGCACGAGCGCGCCGCCGCCGATCACGTCGACCCGCCCCGGATGCATCACGCCGATTGCGGCGCGCGCGGCCCGCGTCTGGGCCAGCAGGCCCCGGGTGACGGCGTGCACATCAGCCGCGGACACGCGCGCGTGGTGGATCCGGGCGGCGTCATAGACGGGCAGTCCCATCGCGATGGCCGCCACCGTGGTAACCGAACCGGCCAGGCCGACCAGCGTCCTGGCCTGCCGCACCGGCACCGCGCCCGCCACCGTGTCCAGGGCCGCATCGATGTCGGCGATGGCCGCCGCCACCTCCTGGTCCGTCGGCGGGTCACCGTGCAGATGGCGCTCGGTCATCCTGACGCAGCCGACATTGACCGAGATGGCCCGGGGGGGCCGGGGGGGTACGGGGGGGCGGGTAGCCCCCCCGTGAGCAGGGGGGGTCTGGGGGGGATCGTCCCCCCGAGGCAACTGAGCAGGGGGGGTCTGGGGGGGATCGTCCCCCCGAGGCAACTAGGGGGGGTCTGGGGGGGATCGTCCCCCCGAGGCAACTGAGCAGGGGGGGGCTGGGGGGGATCGTCCCCCCGGGCCAACACTTCGCCGAGCACGAATTCGGTCGAGCCGCCGCCGATGTCGGCGACCAGGTACGGCCCGCGATCGGGTCCTGCGCCGAGTTCTGCGGTCGCCCCGGTGAACGACAGCACCGCCTCCTCCGCGCCGGTGAGGACCTCGGGCGCGACGCCGAGCACCTCCTTGACCAGGCGGACGAACTCGGCCGCGTTATCGGCGTCCCTGGTGGCGCTCGTCGCCACCATCCGCACCGCCCGCGCGCCCGAGGCGGCGATGATGCCCGCGTAGTCACGCAGCACGGCGATGGTCCGCGCCAGCGCCTCAGGTGCCAGCCGCCCGGTTCTGTCCACCCCCTGCCCGAGCCGGACGATCTCCATCCGCCGGGTCACGTCGGTGAGTTCGGCGCGGGCGGGATCTACGTCCGCCAGCAGCAGGCGCAGCGAGTTCGTCCCGCAGTCCACGGCGGCCACCCGGCAAGTCATCGGCCATCCCCGGTGGCGCATGGCTCGGAGACGCATGGCCCGGGTAGCCACCAGGCGCCGACGGCGTCGAGCGTTTCCCGGCCGAACGGGTTCACGCCGCCCGCGGCGAGCTCGTGAGCGACCAGCGCATGCAGGCACTTTACCCGCCCGGGCATTCCCCCGGCCGACTGCGTGCCGGGCGGCAGCGGCACGACCCCGGCGGTTCGCGCGGCTATTTCCCGCCGCGCGAGGTAATCGCGATGCGCGGATTGATAGCGGTGCCGCAGCGCGTCGTCGGCCAGCCTCGCGGTCATGTCCCGCATCAGCCCGGCGGCCTCCAGCTTGCTGATGGCCGCGGCTGCGCGCGGGCAGGTCAGGTAGTAGAGCGTGGGAAACGGGCTGCCGTCGGGCAGCCTCGGCGCCGTCTCCGCGACATCGGGGAGCCCGCACGGGCACCGGTGCGCGACGCTGAGCAGCCCGCGCGGCGCACGGCCGAGCTGAGCGGCGATGACCGCCTCGTCCCGCGCCGCTATCACTTCGCCGTGCTCGCGTCGGCCTGCTGGACCGATCGCCACAGCTTGGCGTACCAGGGCGCCGGTCCCGGTCTGGCCGCATGGGCGGTGCTGACCAGCGGCTGGCCGCCCGCCACGATGTAGCACCGCGTGCCGGGGAAGCACATGTCAAGCTCCTGCCGGGCCAGCTGCTCGATGTAGGCCGGGCTGGAAAGCTTGGCTTGCTGTGCTTCCAGGCTCTTCACCTGGGCCAGCATGATCTGCTGCTGGGCCACCAGTGCGTCGATCTGCCGCCGCTGGGTCACGTACTCACGTACCGGGTACGCGAGGCTCAGCGCGATCGCGCAGATCACCACCGCAAGCACCGCAGCCCGGCCGGTCAGCCGGGTGGTCCGGGGAGCGGCGGGCGGCGACATCAGCCGAGGCTGGTCCGCGCCGCGAAGCGGGGATAGGCGCCCGCGCCCGCGTAGGTCGCCGCGTCGCCGAGCAGTTCCTCGATCCTGAGCAGCTGGTTGTACTTCGCGACACGTTCACCGCGCGCCGACGCGCCGGTCTTGATCTGGCCGCAGTTGGTGGCAACGGCCAGATCCGAGATCGTGGTGTCGTCGGTCTCGCCGGAGCGGTGGCTGATCACGCAGCTGAACCCGGCCCGGTGGGCCAGGCTCACCGCGTCCAGGGTTTCGGTTACCGAGCCGATCTGGTTCAGCTTGACCAGCAGCGAGTTCGCCGCGCGCTCGGCGATGCCGCGACGGATCCGTTCCGGGTTGGTGACGAACAGGTCGTCGCCGACCACCTGGACCCGCTCTCCGATGCTCGCCGTGAGCTGCTGCCAGCCCGGCCAGTCTTCTTCGGCCAGCGGATCCTCGAGCGACACGAGGGGATAGGCATCGACCCAGTCCGCGTAGATGGCCGCCATCTCCGACGAGGTCTGCGGCTTGGAGTCGAAGTTGTACGCGCCGTCGGAGTAGAACTCCGAGGCGGCCGCGTCGATCGCCAGCGCGACGTCCTCGCCAGGGGTGAATCCCGCCTTGCCGATCGCCTCGACGATCAGGTCCAGCGCGGCCCGGTTGTGCTCGAGATCAGGAGCGAAGCCGCCCTCATCGCCGATGCCGGTGGACAGGCCGCGCTGTTTGATCACCGACTTCAGCGCGTGGTAGACCTCGGCTCCCCAGCGCAGCGCCTCGGAGAAGGTCGGCGCGCCGAGCGGGGTGATCATGAACTCCTGGATGTCCACGTTGTTGTCGGCGTGCGCGCCGCCGTTCAGGATGTTCATCATCGGGACGGGCAGTACGTGCGCGTTCGGCCCGCCTAGGTAACGGAACAGCGGAAGGCCGCTGGAGTCCGCGGCCGCCCGGGCGACGGCCATGCTGACGCCGACGATGGCGTTCGCGCCGAGCCTCGATTTGTCCGGCGTCCGGTCGAGGTCGATCAGCGCCTGGTCCACCAGCCGCTGATCGTCGGCCTCATGGCCGAGCAGTTCCGGCTGGATCTCGTCGATGACACCCTGGACCGCCCGGATCACCCCCTTGCCGCCGTATTCCGAGCCGCCGTCCCTGAGCTCGACCGCCTCGAACGCGCCGGTAGAGGCCCCGCTCGGCACCCCCGCGCGGCCGATGGTCCCGTCGTCCAGCGCTACCTCGACCTCAAGAGTCGGGTTACCGCGGGAATCCAGGATCTGCCTGGCATGGATTGCTTCAATGGAGGCCACCGCCGGCTCCTTGCCTCTGCTCGTGTCACCCGTCTGGATGGGCCCAGCTTGATGGGTTCAGCGCAAGCTCGCCCATAGTGAGCCTAATGGAGCGGAGGTGGTTCGGACGCCGGCCACGCCGCTTAGGCGCGCGCCGCGAGGCGGACGCCGCTAGGCGGACGCCGTTTAGCCGGCGGCGGGATCGGCGTGATCCTCGATGGCCTCGAGTATCCGGCGGTGGTCGGCTCCCAGCGAATCGCTGTGCCGCTGAGCCATCGCCGCTGACCGCATGAGCGCCTTGTGCGGCGCGGCCCGCAGAGTGCAGTCGAGGAGCGACCAGGACAGCTCGTTCAGCGCGCCGCGCACCGCATCCGGGTCCTGCGTCCGGTCGCAGACCTCAGCCAGCGCGGTCAGCAGCTTCACCGCCCTGGGTTCGGGCGCCATGTCCACCCGGAAGGCGTCCACCATCGGGCACGGCGAACCGACCACGGCGCCGGCCTCGAAGGCGTTGAGCAGCGGGCTCACGTCGCCCGCCGTCATCGGGTCGTAGAGCCCGGGGAACGAGATCTCCTCATACCCCTGGTCGTAGCCGCTGACGTAGATCGGTGTCGCCGAGCCGGAACGCGCCAGCACGGCGAGCGCGAGGTCCATGAGGCTGACCGGCCAGCCGAGATCGCTGATGGCGAGAACGCGGAACTCCGCCCGCTTGCTGCCGAGGCAGGCCAGCAGGAGCAGCTGCGCTGACTCCAGGGCCGACTGCACATAGAACGCGATGTCCGGGCTGTGCAGCCTGATGATTCCGTCCTCTGCTTCATCTGCCCAGCTCAGCAACCGCTTATAGATGATCGAGTTGTCCAGGACATGGGTGAACCGGCCGGCCGAGATCAGCATGTCGCTGCTGGCGGCCACCCCCGACGCGACCCACTCCCCGGCACGCTTGGACGCCGTGTACATATCCGGCGAGTACGGCCGCAGGGCCTTGCCCGTCGAGGCGCACACCACCTGCGGGACTCCTGCTTCTGCCGCGGCGGTCAGCACGGTGCGCGTCCCCAGCACGTTGGTGGACACCGTGCGGTGCACCTCCACCTCGGCCAGCCCTGGATCGCGCTGCGCGGCGACGTGGAACACCAGATCGGGTTGGATCTCGCGGATCAGCGCGTCCATGGCGGCGCGATCCCGGACATCGGCGCGCCGGTACTCGGCGCCCTCGTGCCGGGGCCAGTCGCCGGTGATGCCCCGGCTCACGCTGACCAGACGGCCAGGACGTCGCGCCGCCAGCTGGGCCATCAGCGTCGAGCCGATACAGCCCGTCCCGCCGGTCACCAGCACGGTGGCGTCTCGCAACCGGTCGGCAAGCTCCGCCTCGCGCAAGCACAGCCCGCGTTCGGCGATCGCCAGGAAGCGCGCGTGCTCCTCAGCGGCACCTGTCTTGGCCGCGATGAGCGACTGGGTCAGCTCGCGCAACTCGGCGAGGACGTTGCCGCCGAGGCGCCGCTGCCCGGGCGGCGCGACCGCACGCATGTTGCTGATGATCTCCGAAACTGTCTCCACCCCATACCTCCGCCCGAATGACCGTGCGCCTCGTCTCGAAATGACGCGTTCCGGATCCTCCCACGCAGATGCTCATGCGGTGCGGGACAGACACCTAGTGTCGCCGGAAGCCCTTTATCCCGCCAATATGTAGGCCCATCTTGTGTGATAGTTAACGACCTACTACCACTTCAGAGGCCATAGCCATATATATCCCTGATTGGCTACTTCAGCCGGCGGGCCAGGGAGTGAAGGGTCATTCCGGGCCGTCTGGTAATCGGCGGGAATGAGGGGGCCGCGGCATCGCGCAGGTCGCCGAAACCCTCACCCCATAGCCCGCCGCAGGCTATTGCCGCGTGCCGGGCGCCGCAGGGAAGGCACGCGCCGGGAAAACTGCCGGGCTTCGGTGAGTCGCCGACCCGCGCCGCGCGCAGCGGCCACGCTGCACGCGGCAGCCACCGCGTCTCGGCGGCGAGTACACCAGCAGCGCGACGGCAGCGATCCTCACGGCGACGACTCCCGGGCAATGGCGGCAATCCAGGGTCGCGCGCAGCCGCACTCGCTCGCCAGGTTCGAGGTCCCCGACCAGGCGCACCAGCGTCGCCGCGGTTCGGCTATCCACCCCACCTGGGGTGGGTAAGGTACCGGCATGGATGCACACCAGCGGTCGGTGGTCAACCGGCTGAAGACGGCCCGCGGGCATGTGAGCGGCATTATCTCGATCATCGAGAACGACGCATACTGCCCGGACGTGATGAAGCAGCTCGCCGCCGTGCAGGGGCTGCTGGAGGGCGCGAGCAGGATCATGCTGCGCCGGCACCTGGAGACCTGCGTCGCCACGGCGATGAGGGAGGGCCGCACGGCCGAGATCGTCGAGGAGCTGATGGAGACGCTGAAGTTCGATCATCACGTGTTCCGGCCCGCCGCGGTGCCCGGCGCGGACGGTATTGATGCCGCGACCGCGACCGCGCCTGGCGCCGGGGCTGGGCTGCCCGGGGTGCCGTCGTGACGGCCGTGACGATCTTCGTCCCGGAGATCTCCTGTGACACGTGCAAGAACGCGATCGAGGGAGCGCTGCGCCCGCTGCCGGACGTCCGCGCGGCGGCGGTGGATGTCGGGGCCCGGCACGTGCGGGTGGAGTTCGACGAGTCCGCGATTACCCGCGACAAGCTGACCGCGGCGATCCAGGAGCAGGGCTACGAGGTCGCCGACTGTGGCTGAGACTGTGATGGCCGGGACGCCCGCCGCCGTCCCGGTCACGCTGGACTTCGCGGTGCAGGGCATGACCTGCGGGTCTTGCGCCGCGCGGGTGCAGCGGACGCTAGCCAGGCAGCCCGGGGTGGAAGCCGCCGAGGTCAACTTCGCCAGCGGAACCGCGCACGTCGTGGCCCGCGCCGACCGAGCTGATCAGGACGCGCTCATCGCAGCTGTCCGGAAGATCGATTACAGGCTGGTCGCGTTGTCCTCGGGCGCGGCCGGCGAGGGCGACCGGGCGGATGCCGAGGCCGCCGCAGCACGATCCTGGCTGCGCCGGGTCCTGGTCGTGTGGCCGCTGGCGGCGGTTGTGGGCTATCTGGCGATGCTGTCAGGGTCGCTTGGCCAGCGGCCGTGGGCGCACTGGACCGAGTTCGCGCTGACCACCGTGATCCAGTTCTATGGCGGCTGGCCGTTCCTGCGCGAGGCCGCCAGGCGGGCCCGCCGCAGGGCCGCGAACATGGACACCCTCATCGCCCTGGGCACGCTGACCGCCTACCTGTTCTCCGCGGTCCAGCTGCGGATCGTCGGCGGCCAGACGTACTTCGAGAGCGCCGCGCTGATCATCGCCTTCATCAGCCTGGGCCGCTACTTCGAGGCACGGGCGAAGCTGCGGGCCGGCCACGCGATCCGCTCCCTGCTCGAACTGGGCGCCAGGCAGGCCCGGGTGCTGCGCGACGGCGCCGAGGTGGTGATCCCGGCCGCGGAGGTGGCGGTCGGGGACCTGATGCGCGTCCGGCCCGGGGAGAAGATCCCGGCCGACGGCGTGGTCACCGACGGCGCCAGCGCTGTGGATGAGTCCATGCTCACCGGGGAATCGGTGCCGGCGGAGAAGACGCCCGGGGCGGCGGTGGCCGGCGCGACGGTGAACACCAGCGGCGTGCTCACCGTCCGCGCGACCGCGGTGGGCGCGCACACCGCGCTGGCCCAGATCGTCGCCCTGGTTTCGGCCGCCCGGACGGGCAAGGGGCGGGCGCAGCGGCTGGCCGACCGGATATCCGCGATCTTCGTGCCGGCCGTGATCGGCATTGCGCTCGCCACCTACGCCGGCTGGTGGCTGATCGCCGGTGACCCGGTAAAGGGGCTGGTCGCCGCAGTCGCGGTGGTCATCGTCGCCTGCCCGTGCTCGCTCGGCCTGGCCACTCCGGTCGCGATCATGGCGGGTACCGGCCGCGGCGCCCGGCTCGGCATCCTGATCAAGGGCGTCGAGGTGCTGGAACGCACCCGGAAGATCACGACGGTGGTGTTCGACAAGACCGGCACGCTGACCCGCGGCGAAATGACGTTGACCGACACAGTGCCTGGCACCGGGACCGCGTTGCCCGAGCTGCTGCGTGGCGCCGGCGCGGTGGAAGCCGGCAGTGAGCACCCGATCGGCCAGGCGATCGCCGCGGCCGCCCGGGCGGCCGCCGGCGAGCTGCCGCCGGCGGCTGATTTCCGGTCGGTGGCCGGGCATGGCATACATGGCACGGTCGACGGCACCGTCGTGTGGGCGGGCAACCGCAAGCTCATGGCCGCGGCCGGGCTGGTGGTGCCGGCGGAGCTTGCGGAAGCCGCCGGGCGGCTGGAGTCCGAGGGCAAGACGGCGGTGCTAGCCGGCTGGGACGGGGCGGTCCGCGGCGTGCTCGCGGTCGCCGACACGCTCAAGGACGGCGCCGTCGACGTGGTCGCCGAGTTGCACCGGGCCGGCCTGAAGGTCGCAATGATCACCGGCGACAACGCGCGCACCGCGCACGCGATCGCCGCCCGCACCGGGATCGGCACCGTGCTGGCCGAGGTGCTGCCCGCCGGCAAGCAGTCCGAGGTACAGCGGCTGCAGGCCGCCGGAGAGATCGTCGCCATGGTCGGTGACGGCGTCAACGACGCTCCCGCCCTGGTGCAGGCCGATCTGGGGATCGTGATCGGGACCGGCACCGATGTGGCGATCCAGGCCAGCGACCTGACGCTGATGCGCGGTGAGCTGTCCGGGGTGCCGACGGCGATCCGGCTGTCCCAGCGGACCTACCAGACCATCCTGCAGAACCTCGGCTGGGCGTTCGGCTACAACACCGCAGCAATCCCGCTGGCCGCCCTCGGCCTGCTCAACCCCGTCATCGCCGGCGCGGCCATGGGCTTCTCCTCCGTCAGCGTGGTGACCAACTCGCTGCGGCTGCTGCGCTTCCGGGACAACCGCCCGGGCCCTCGCCTGCGTCGGCCGATCCCGGCGGGCGCGCGACCGGGTCGGGCTGTAACCTATCCTCCTTAAGTCATTAAGAAAAGCACGCCGGCAGATCGCCTAACCCTTGGAGACCGGATGGCCAAGCGCATGCAGGCAAAGCAGGACCGGAAGGCCCGTATCGAGGCGATGCGGGCCCAGCAGCGCGCTCAAGAACGGCGCAGGCGGCTGGCCTGGTTCGGCGGCGGCGGGGTCGTCATCGCGGCCGTGGTCGCCGTTGTCGTCGTGGTCACGATCTCGAAGAGCGGCGCCGGGAGCCAGGAGGCGATCCCGCCCGCCATCGCCGGGACCACGACAACTCAGGCCGCCGCGGTCACCGTGCCGAACACCACGGGCATCAGCGGGGCCGCCGCCTACGACACCAACGGATATCCCGCCAGCAGCCACACCGGACCCGCGAACCAGGCGCTCTCGCACCTCCACGTCACCGGGCCGGTGCAGTACTCGGTCACGCCGCCGGCCGGCGGCCCCCACAATGCGGCATGGATGAACTGCGGCGTCTACGACAAGCCGGTACCCAGCGAGCGCGCGGTGCACAACCTGGAACACGGCGCCGTCTGGATCACCTACCAGCCGTCGCTGCCGCAGTCCGAGGTGAGCCAGCTGCGCGCCTTCTTCGGCCGCCAGAGCGTCCTGACGCCGGGCAGCGGGGGCGCCGGCTCCCGGTACATCGACCTGACCCCCTACCCCGGGCTCCCGTCGCCGATCGTGGTCTCCTCGTGGGGATTCCAGCTTCGGCTCAGCTCGCCGACCGACCCGCGGCTGCAGCAGTTCGTCAGCAAGTTCCGGGTCTCCCAGCGGTACACCCCCGAATACGGCAGCCCGTGCACCGGCGGCGTCGGCACCCCGCTCCAGCAGTAGCCGACGGTTACCCGTCCAGCGGCTGATCGATCAGCCGTTTCAGGCCCGCGTAGGTCACTTGCGAACCCACGCGCACCTCCTCGCGCACAGTCACGGGAATCGGCGTAATCTCCTAAGGAACTTAGGTATATTATGTCCGGGTGCGGGGTGGCCTGCCCGGCCCCGGCGTGATTCTCCGGCGAGGGAGGGACGGCGTGGGCTGGCGGCCGGTCAGCAGGAGGACGTTCCTGACCGCGGTCGGCGGGACCGCCGCCGGGACGCTACTGGCGGGAAGCGCGCCCCAGGGCCAGCCGGGTTCCCTGCCCGGCCTGGTCAGCGGCTACCCGCCGGGGAGCAGCGGCTATGCCCCGGACGGTACCGCCGGGCGCAGCGCGGCGTTCCCGCTGGCCGCGGTGCGGCTGCTGGACGGCCCATTCCGCGCCAACCAGGCGCGCAACACCGGCTACCTGATTTTCCTGGACCCGGACCGGCTGCTGCATACCTTCCGGCTCAACTACGGAGTGCCGTCGGCGGCACAGCCGTGCGGCGGGTGGGAGGCGCCGCAGTCGGAGGTGCGCGGCCACAACACGGGCCACCTCATGTCCGGCCTGGCGCTGACCTACGCCAATACCGGCAACGACGCTGTGCGAGCGAAGGGCCGGTACATCGTGCGCCAGCTCGCGGCATTGCAGGCCCTGGCCCCCGCGGCGGGGTTCAACCCGGGGTACCTGTCGGCGTTCCCGGAAAGCTTCTTCGACCGGCTGGAGGCTGGCCAGCCGGTATGGTCGCCGTACTACATGGTCCACAAGTACCTGGCCGGGCTGATCGACCAGTACCAGCTGGCCGGCGACCAGCAGGCCCTGGACGTCGCCGTCAAGCTCGCCGACTGGGTGGACTGGCGTACCTCACGCCTGTCCTACGCGCGCATGCAGATGATCCTGGAGAACGAATTCGGCGCCCTGCCCGAGGCGCTGGCCAACTTGTACCGCATCACGGGCCAGGAACGGCACCTGGTGGCGGCGCAGCGGTTCTACCACCGCCGGGTGCTCGACCCGCTGGCGGCCGGGACGGACAACCTGCCCGGGCTGCAGGCCAACATCACCGTGCCGAAGATCATCGCCTCGGTACGGATGTGGGAAGAAACGGGCAGCCAGCTTTATCACGATATAGCGGTAAATTTCTGGCGCATCGTCACCCAGCACCACACGTACATCATCGGCGGCTCCAGCGACCATGAGCACTGGCACGCCCCGGACGTGATCGCCGGGCAGTTGTCCAACCGCACCTGCGAGGGCTGCGTCACCTTCCACATGCTCAAGCTGACCAGGCTGCTGCATTTTCACCAGCAGGACCGTACGGACCTGCTGGACTACTACGAGCGGGCGCTGTTCAACCAGATGCTCGGCACCCAGGACCCGGACTCCGCGCACGGGTTCAACTGCTACTACACCGGCCTGTCGCCCGGCGCGTTCAAGCAGCAGCCGATGAACTACTTCCCGCGCGGCAACCCAGACGTCTACGCCACCGACTACGACAACTTCGCCTGCGACAACGCCACCGGCATGGAGACCCAGGCCAAGTTCGCCGACACCATCTACTCGCGGGACGCCCGCGGCGTGTTCGTCAACCTGTTCATCCCGTCCGAGGTGACCTGGGCGGAGCGCGGCATCGTGCTGCGCCAGACGACCGGGTTCCCCGATGATCCCGTGGTCACCATCGGAGTAACGGCGGGCGCGGCGGCCATGACCCTGCGGGTGCGGCTGCCCTCCTGGACAGCCGGGCAGCCCCGCGTGCGGCTGAACGGCGATGAAGTCCACGGTGCCGTCATGGCGGTCGCCGGACCTCCCGGTCGCAACGGCGGACGGGACAGCACCGGGGCCTGGGTGGTCATCGGCAGGCAGTGGCGGGAAGGCGACCGGCTGGAGGTCATGCTGCCCATGGACGTAGCGTTCCACCCCGCACCGGACCAGCCGTCGGTGCAGGCCGTGACCTACGGTCCCGTCGTGCTGGCCGGCGCCTACGGCACGGACACGAGCACGGCGATGCCGTCGCTGGACACCGCCTCGGTCCGGCGGGCGGGCCAGCAGCCGATGACGTTCAGCGCTGTCGCCGACGGCAAGCCCGTGACGCTCATCCCGGTCGCCCGCGCCCATCACCAGCACTACACCGTCTACTGGCGGACGGCAGACGTTCCCCCGGCGCCCGGGTCGTTCCCGGCGCGCCGCCCGGCACCCGGACCCGCTCCCCAGCCAGTCACCTAAGGAAGATAGGTTGTAATGCCGGGCGTTCACCCCTGGGAAACCGCGCGGATGTGAGGATGAGGAAGCAGATGAGCGGCGTGGGGCAGCTGGTGATGAACGGCCCGCTGATCCTCGCGGTGCCGGTGGCCGCGGTGGCGGGCGCGATCACGTTCGCCTCGCCGTGCTGTCTGCCGCTGATTCCCGGCTACCTGTCCTACGTCGCCGGCATGTCCGGCGCCGGCGCGGAGCGCCCTGGTGCTGGCGACCTGCCCCCGGCCGGCGGGGATGGCGAGGAGGCTGAGGGCCGCGTGGCGGACGAGCGGCCGGGCGCCCGCGCCGTGACGGCGGCCACCATCACGCGGGCCGACGCACCCGCCTCGGCGGCCTCGGCCACCTCCGGCGGGCAGAGCGCTGGCGGCCGCGGTCGCATGGTCGCGGGCACGGCGCTGTTCGTGCTGGGATTCTCGGCGCTGTTCGCCAGCTACGGCGCGGCGTTCGGCGGGCTGGGCGAGATGCTCCTGACCCGCCAGCAGATCCTGACCCAGGCGCTCGGCGTCCTGACGATCATGCTGGGCCTGCTGTTCGCCGGGGTGTTCGACAAGCTGCCGTTCGCGGGGGGAATGCTGCGGCCCTCCTTCCGCCCGCGGGCCGGGCTGGCGGGCGCGCCGCTGCTTGGGGTGCTGTTCGGGCTCGGCTGGACGCCGTGCATCGGGCCGACGCTAACCGCGGTGCTCACCCTAGCGGTTACCACGGGATCGGCGGGCCGCGGCGCGTTCCTGGCGTTCGTCTACGGCCTGGGCATCGGGATCCCGTTCCTGTTCGTGTCGCTGGCGGTCCAGCGGGGGATGCGGGTGTTTGGGTTCGCGCGACGGCACGCCGCCCTGGTCACCCGCATCGGCGGGGCAATGCTGGTGGCCGTCGGCGTGCTGCAGGTCAGCGGGGCATGGACGGTGGCGATGACCTGGCTGCGGATGCATTGGATCGGCGGCTACGAGCTGCCGCTGTAGCCGCGTTGCCGGTCCTGGCCCGCTAGCCGACGGGGATCAGGCGGTATGCTGCGCGACGTTCCCCCGGCCGGGTAGGAGCGCCGGGCTGCCACCGTCGTTAGCAGCCGCACTCCTCGCCGTGCCAGGCCTCCCTTCCCTCCCGGACCGCGACGACGGCGATGCCCAGGCCGATGACGGGGTCGAGCCACCAGCCGCCGGGCCAGGCGGCGGTGACCGCCAGCACCAGCAGCACCGCGGCGGCCTGCGCGCCGCACAGGTAGTTCTGGGTGCCCTCGCCGGTGGTGGCCGCCGAGCCGAGGCGTGTCCCGAGCTTGTGCTTGCTGTAGCCGAGCAGCGGCATCTCGGCCAGCGCGACCGCGGTCAGCACGATCCCGATCACGGTGCCCTCCGCCTGGTGGCCAGTGACCAGGTCGGCCGCGGACTGAGCGGCGATGTAGGGGGCGATCAGCCAGAACGAGACGGCCACCGCGCGCTGCGCGCGCCGTTCCGCGGTCTCCGACAAGGTGCGGGACCCGGTGAACCGCCAGCATGCGGCGGCCTCCGCCGTCCGTTCGTTCACTCACCGATACCTTCCAGTCCTTGGCCGGCGGGCCGGGCGCCGGGGCCTGCGTTGTCCGCTGTGGCCCACGCCGGGCACAGCGCTACCGCGCTGCCGGTCGCGGTCAGCACCGCTTCTGCGGCGGCCAGTAGTTCCCCCAGCTCCGGGCGGGTAAGCCGGAACAGCGACGCCCGGCCCACCGGGCGCGAGGCCACCAGCCCGCAGTCCCGCAAGCAGGCCAGGTGCGCCGACACGGTCGCCTGCGCCAGCCCCAGCTCACCGACCAGGTCCACCACGCGCGCCTCCCGCCCGCCAGCCGGCGCACGATCGCCAGCCGGGCGGGATCGGCTACGGCGTCTAGCGTTGCGCAGACTGCCGGTTCTTTCTCAAGTTTCTACGTTGGTGACTGGTCGCGTTTCTGCCACGTCGGAATGCACCTAGATCTACAGACAACGCTCCTAAAGGAGCGGTACATCGATAGCGGCCAGTATGGTCTGTTCAGTTTCTGCCGGTACTCGATTCGGTACGCGCACCCGGAGACGTTCTACCGCACCATCGGCCTTATCACCACCTGATCGGAGATAGCCATATGCCTAACCTTCCTGCCGATATGGACGGCATTGCTAAGACCTCCATCGGGTTTCTCCCGAATCCGCCGGTACCCGAAGAGCAGGTGCCGCCGCTTACCAGCGAAGATCTGTCGTGGGTTGCAACCAACGCCACCCGCGCTAAGGGATTGCAGCCGATTACGAACACCAATCCCAACGGTGATTACGCAGGTGTCTCCCCGATGAGCCCGGCACCGTGAAAAACTCAATAGCTTTATAGCAAAACGAGAGCCCTAGCTGGTTATGTATCGGCTAGGGCTCTCGTCGTCGTCTCGGTTCAGATTCCTTATGCTGCTTAAGGCGGTTTTCTTGGCGCTCAAGCGTCAACATCGGCCGATTTTGAGGAAACCTGGTCGAGGTATTTTGAGATAACCTGATCGACGTCAATAGGTTTACCTTCTGCGTCTACTACATGCATGGGCTAAACGATTGCACTTCAATATCAAATGCGCGCCACGGCTGCGGCGCTTTCGAAACGCCGCCCGTAAGAAGAAGGCGTCTTTCCCGAACCCCGACCACGAAGCCAGCCTTGGCCAACTCCCCGATATTTTCATTAAGAGAGCGGCAGGCGTGCCGCTGTTCGCTAAATGAGAGCTCGCCAGAGCAATCAATCCAGTCTCCTACGTTGTCAAAGAAGGCAGCTATAAGATCCTCGTGCTCGTCACTGAGTCCACTAGGCCAGACCGGATTGCAGGAATAGGAACCGTCGACGAAATGCCAAAGCTCAGTTCCGCTTATCATAAGCTTAAGCATCTTCTTTGGCGGCCGAGCTGGATCAGGAATAAGGCGGACCGGACCAGGGTCATTAGTCTCGCCTAGACTCGCTTCCCATTCTTCGTGATGGCGCTTGATTTCTTTCAAGCGTTCAACGGTGTAGTAACCGACCTGATCGTCAACTTGCTTGTGATGTTTCCTGCACAGCAAGATGAGATTGGCGTATGAGTCAACGTCAACATCAGAGATGTCCCCGGCACGTGGCCCATTGGGTGACTGCCCGACGATATGCGCCTCTTCGCCGAACACTGAAGGGTCGTCGGTGTGGGTACCTTCAGTGACTAGCTGCACCTGGCAGTAAGAACATCTGCCACCAGCCTTGACCCAAAGGATCTTGCGCGTCCTGTCAGTGATAGCCATGGTGACAGGCTACGCCGCTACTCTGTCATTCACGCTGGGGACACGAGAGGCTAACGTCCCTACGGACCGTCCTGTGGCCCCCACGATGCCACCCTGTCGGCCAGCTCCCCACCAGCGTCGGCACGGTGGCCGACGCTGGGCATAGCAAAGGGGGCACCCTCAGACGCGAGAGTGCCCCCCTATAGGATCGGCCAGGGATCAGACGCTAACGAGCGCTCACCCTTCACCACCTGGGCGGCAAACCGCCGCCACGCATCGGGGGTGAACCGGAGCACCGGGCCATTACGATCTTTGGTGTCGCGCACCATTACGCGACTGTCGTGGTCGGCGACTTCTACGCAGTTGCTACCCCCATCACCCGAGTAGCTTGATTTCCGCCAATTGTTCATTTCTTCTCACCTTTGATGAGCCGAATGGATTTCTGATCGTCTAGAGCGCTCGCACGCAAATAATCGAAGATCGTAGTATAGCGCATCACTTGCTCGTACTCACGGAGATAGCGAGCGTTCCGGGCATCTTCGATATGAACGACCGAAGATCCCGAGCGTGATGTCAGGATAGTGAATGCTCGGCCATAGGCGCACGTCAGACCTAGACTGAATGGCATGATTTGAATTGCAACATTGGGCTGCTTGGTCATTCTAACGAGATGATCGCGCTGGGATTGCATCATTTGCGGACTTCCGACCATTCGATGCAGCGCTGACTCGTCAATTATTGCCCATAGTCGCGGCGTCGGTTCCTGATCAAGCGGCAAATCGCCGTCTAGCTCAAGAATCTGTTGCCTCGTCATCCTTAGCGCGACCATCTGCTCAAGATCTTCGGCAGATGGCGCTGGTCTTGCTGCCGCTATCGCTGCCCGCGCGTATTCCTCGGTCTGCAGGAGTCCCGGTATCTGATGAGATTCGTATTCCTTGATCTCTGTCGCTTTCCGCTCAACGTCGACTCTATCCTTGAACCACGGACGTACCGATACCCGTTCCACAAGTCTCTGTAGTCGCACGAGGTCGCCGTTATGGGTTTTGGTTGTCTCGTCGTATTCATCGGTCCCGAATACCACGTCTGCCCGCTCGGCAAAGCCGGCCGATGGAATCAGCCGCCCCTTTTCGTATGCCGAGATAGTTGAAAGCCCGTAGTTAGTCCGCTCGGCAACCTCACCTTGCGTCATGCCGGAGCGTTCGCGCAAGCGCTTTAGCTCAGCCATGAAGTACGCCAGCGGGCTTGAGTATGGGTCGGTGTCCATGCCCCTACCTCGGTTTCTATACGTGTCCGCAAGATTCTACATCGCTGGAGTGTGACGCTCTGAAGACTTTTCGACGCGATGTCGTAGCTGGCAGCGTAGCTACCAGGGATCACGTGTCCGGCTACCCCCCGTGGATCGCCTAGCGGGGATGCGTGGTCCCCCGGACGCCAGACCTACGGAGTTAGGACGCATCGTGAGGGTGACAGGCCAGCGGCTACGGCCGCTCCATCCCATATCCGAGATGGTCACATGGGAGCTAGCCGAATTCCGCGAGGCTCTTGAGTCCGCGCTGGGCCTGCCGACGCTGCCGTCTCACTACGCCTCGCGTGACCATCTACAGCAACGGCTAGACGCCGTGGTGGCCGAGCAAGAAGAACGCTTGCGCATACGTCACGCCAAGCCAGAGTCGGCCGATGCGTGACTACGACGTCCGGGGGATGTCGGCTGCCGAGCTTGACCGCACTAGGCGCGAGCTAGCCGCAAGCCTCGCGCTTGCCCGACCTGGCTCACCTATCCGCGCACCGATCGAAGCGCACATAAGCGCCATCGACACCGAGCTAGCCGAGCGCGCGAGCGCTCCGCTCCGGATCTGCTCTTGCCGTTTCTCAACCACGGATGACGCATGGTTCGACGGCCACCTCTGGGAGCATCCGGGGCATACCGAGCGAGACCTTAGCCGCTACCAAGAGCTTGCGATCATCGTCGCAGATCGCGGATAGACGACGCGCCCCTGGTCTGTCACCTAGCACTAGCGGCTAGGGGCGCGTCCTAGGCCCCCGCTGCGCTGAGTCTTTCGGGCGGAAGACGCAGCAGGCACAGCGGGATGACAGACAGCCCCACCGTAGCCCCGTCGCGGTGGGGCTGTCGCATGTCTGCGCAGGTCAGACGCCTAGGTTGGTGTCGTCAACAGTCATGATGTACTGTCCAGCGAGGTCATGAACGTGGCCAGGCTCACGGCGGCCAGCGCCAGCGCCCGGTTGCCGCGGATCGTTCCGATGACCATCGCAGCCTCCTATGTGATCGCCGATCTCTTCGAGTACACCGCTCACAGCATAAATCTGGCTGCCGCTCTTGTCAAGAGCGCCGATCTCGATGTTTGCGCCGATCACATCCGGCTGGCATACTAGGCGCATGCGAACGTCCCGATCCGCCGCCTCCCCGGCGCCGACCCGGCGAGCGCGGCAGCGGGCCGCCACGACCGAGGAGATCAAGGCGCTGGCCCGGCATCAGCTCGCCGAGCAGGGCCCCGGCGCGCTGTCGCTGCGGGCGATCGCCCGGCAGATGGGCACCGCCTCCTCGGCGCTGTACCGCTACTTTCCCAGCCAGTCCGACCTGGTCACCGCGTTGTGCGTGGAGGCCTACGACTCCCTGGCCGGCGCCATCATCGCGGCCAGGGACGCCCAGCCCCCCGGCGACCACGCCCGGCGGTGGACCGCGCTCAGCCATGCCTGGCGCCGCTGGTCGCTGGAGCACCCCGCCGACTTCGCGCTGATCTTCGGCACGCCCCTGCCCGGCTACCAGGCGCCGCCGGAGGCCACCGCGGCGGCAGCCGGCCGCAGCATCGGCGCAGCCGCGGCCGTGTACGCCGCCGCGGTCCAGGCAGGCGCCGCCGACCCGGCCCGCGCCCAGATCCCCGCCGACCTGGAAACCGGGGCGCTGTGGGGAACCCTGGCGGGCGACAGCGGGCTGGCCGGCCAGCCCCAGCTAGCCGGGATCGTCATCAGCGCCTGGACCTCCCTGCTCGGCTACCTGATCGCCGAGATCTTCGGCAGCCTGACCCAGATCATCACCACCACCGGCGTCCTCTACCAGGCGCACGTGCGCACCGTGATGCTCGGCATGGGATACCAGCCCGCCCTCATCGACCCCCCGGCCACCGGCCAGGGCGGCTAAGGCCGGGCCACGTCGATCACCGCGAGCTCGAGCTGGTTGTAGGTCGTCGCGCCGAACCAGGCCCAGGCGATCCGGCCGCGGCCGTCGAGAATATAGGTGGAGGGGGTGGCCACCGGCGCCTTGGTCCCGAACCGGCCGGCGACCAGGTCGCCCGGGTCGCTGATGCTCGGGTAGGGGATGCGGTAGCCGCGTTCGAACGCCAGCCCGGCAGAGGGCTCCTCGCGGATGTCGATGCCGGCGAAGCGAACGCCCAGGAAGCGGGTGTCGGCGGCGACGCGGGCCAGGACCTGGGCCTCCTTCCGGCACGGCACGCACCACGAGCCCCAGAAGTTGATCACGACGGTGTGGCCGCGCCAGCGGGCAGTGTCCAGGTGCCCGCCGGTCAGCGTGGTGCCGGAGATGTCCGGCGCGAGGGGGCGCTGCGCGGCCGGGATGACCTGGCCGACGGCCGGCAGCCCGCCGGACCCGGCACCGGTTAGATAGGCCACCCCCGCCGCCACCAGCCCCGCGACTGCTACCGCGATCACGCCGGACAGGACGACCCGCGCCCGCCGGGTCATGAGGTGCCTCTATTTCTCGGGGTAGGCGAAGCCGCGGCTGATCAGGTGGTCGGGGTCGACCAGGATCTCGTGGGCGAACCGGTCGGGGGCGTCGTGCGCGCCGAGGGTAAGCTCGGCCCAGGTGCCGGCGTCGGGGAAGCCAAGCAGCAGGATCTGCTGTCCCCCGCGGCCCGTCACCAGGTCGGCTATAGGCACAACGCCGCCGGCGTAGGGCTCGGCCGCCAGGAACTGGCTGCCGCTGACCCCGGTCGCGTGCATGCTGCCCGCGCCCCGGGCGGTGTCGCTGGTCACCTGCTCATACACGGTCATCGAGCGGACCTGCCGCATCGCCGCGAGGGCACGGCGCAGCAGGGACGCGCCCGCCGCCGGCGGCCAGGGGACATCCAGTGACGTCGTCCCGCCGGTCCAGCCCGTGGCGGTGACGCCAAGCGTGAGGAGATTATCGCCGCGCGCCCACCTGGCCGGCGCCACGACGCAGCCCGGCCCGCAGCCGCGCACCGCGGGTGTGCTGGCGGTGCCGTGCGGGCCAGCCAGCGTCATCGAGACCGTGAAGTGCGGCGCCGGCGCCCCGTTTTCATCCGGCGTGGCCAGGTGCAGGACAATCTGCCCAGCGCTGGCGGTGGCGTAGATGCCGATCTCCCCCGCGCGCCCGCCCAGCGGCACCACCGGGCCGCTGGGCGGGGGCGGGAACGGCAGCGCGCTGCCGGAGCTGGCCAGCGACGGCGCGGCAATGGTGCCCAGCAGCGCGGCGACCGCCAGCACCCCGGCCAGCGTCCCGGCCTCGATCCTGGTGGCCAGCGCGGGACCTGCCCCAGGCGCCGGGCGGTGGCGCAGCCACCTGCGCCCGGCCAGCGCCAGCGCGGCAGCCGCCCCGACTAGGGCCGCCTTCACGATCAGGACCCAGCCGTAGTGAGTGGTGAACAGCGACCCGAGCGGCACCAGCACCAGCGCGGAGACCACGCCGGTGACCACGACCAGGGCGAACAGCCACGCCGCGGCCCTGGCATACAAGCGGACCAGGGCCCGCACCGCCTTGGGGTGCTCCCGCCACGCGATCCCGGTGCGCACCACGTACAGCAGCATCCCCGCCCACAGCGCCGCCGCCAGCAGATGCGCCCAGGTGAGCATGGCACCCCAGACCGGGACGACGTTCTCCGGGTGGGCCCGCATCCCCTCCGCGGCCACCACCGCGAGCAGTGGAAGGACGGCCCAGCGCGGACGCCGCAGCCACAGCAGCACCGCGGCGGCCGCGAACGAGGCGACCTCGACGGCGGCGATCACCCCGGGGCTACTGGACAGCAGCCCCGGTACCGACAGGTGCGCGAGCCCGGCCGGCAGGCTTCCCCCGCCGAGCTGCAGGGCGGCCAGGACGACGCCCGCGGCCAGGCCGAGCAGCGATGCGCGCAGCGCCCACGGGTCGGGCAGCGGCACCGGCGGGTCCCTGAACAGGCCCGCCAGACCCCTTCCGGCCAGCCCGCCGAGGGCGGCGGCCAGTCCGGCGAACAGCAGCCAGCGCGCCACCGCCAGCGGCCACTGCCCCGGCGTGGACGGCGCGGCGACCGCCGCGCCGCTCAGCGACGCGGGCGCTGGGCCGACCGCGAACTCGTACTGGCTGCCGACCAGGTCCCCGTCAGCCGAGATGACCTGCCAGCTGACCGTGTACACGCCGTCCGGCAGCCGGGCCGCCACCGGAACCGTGACGACGTTGCGCCCGCCGCTTTTCCGCGCCGCGCCGAGCGCGATCTTGCGCCCGCCCGGGCCGGCGAGCGTCACCGGCGTCCCCACCAGGGTGACCGGCTCGTTGAACGTCAGCGTGATCGCATCCGGCGGCACCGGTACGGCGCTGTCGGCGGCCGGGGAGGTGAACAGCAGCGTCGCGTGCGCCGACGCGGCGGGCGCCGTCGCGGCCAGCGCGATTCCCGCCACCGTCAGCGCCCCCAGCAGGCCGCACGCCCGGCGGGCGATCCAGCGGACCCGGTGCCGCAGCGCGGTCATCTGTCCGCCTCGCGGAAGCTACCGGGAAACCTGTTCACGAGCCGTCCGTCCACGCCCGCCCAGGCGGCACGGGCCCGGCCGTGCGCGCTGGCCAGGCCGGGGCAGGGCGTGCTGACACAGGACAAGGAACCAGTCTCCTACAAGCCGTAGTCAAACGCTGCGAGGATCATATACCAGGCACCTTAGGTATTTAGGCCGCGTAAGGACGAGGGAGGCTGGCGATGGACCGGTTCCCCTCAGCCCATCATGCCGTGGCTTCCTATCATCCCGGCCATCATGGCCGGCATGCCGTCATCGACGAACCCGGTGACCTCGGCCGCGTGGGACCGGATAGCAGTGACGCGCGGGTCATCCGAGGTCTCCACGACGGCCACGCCCCTGGCGGTATTCGTGAGCGAGCGCCGGTAGCGCCGGGAGTTGCGGAACAGCGCCGGCAGCTGCTGCTCATGCAGCTCACCTCTCCTCCCTCGTCCGGATCGCCTCATGGCTGGCTGCCGGGGATCTCAGACCGTCCGGCTCAGCGGTTCCAGGTGGCCCACAGCGACCTCGATGCCTCTCCGCTGCAGCCGCGCTGCCGGGAGCCTCACACATCGCTCCGGTCGTCCTGGCCAGCCGGCATCCGCTGGGCGGCGCGGAGCTGGTCCACTTCGGCGCGAAGCGCCGCGATCTCCTGGTCCTGCGGCGTCAGTGGTCCCGGCTGAGGCGTGAGCTGGCCGGGCTGTGGCGCCTGCTGGCCGCGGCGAGGCCGCATCATCATCCACATGCATACGCCCATCCCGATCGGGCAGCCGAGCGCCGGCAGCAGGTAGAGCAGCTTCTCCATGTGGTGAGCTCCTTTCAGTGCGGTTCAGCAGCCAGGCGGCCGAGCGCACGGCGCAGCCTGCGTTCCGACAGCCGCCCATAGCCGAACGGGCGGCCGTCCACCAGCACGCCCGGCGCGAACTGCACGCGCGCCTGCGCGGCGAGGGCGCGGCCCCGCTCGCTGGCCAGGTCGACCTCGGTGACCTCGAGCGGATAGTCCTCCCCGACCCGGGCGAGCACCTTCTTCGCGTGCTCGCACAGCACGCAGTCGGTCTGGGTGAGCAGCGTGATCGCGGTCATGACGGGTGCTCCCCCGTCTTGATGTCGGCCAGCACCGAGGTGGTGGGCAGGAACATCGTGTACTTCGGCGAGCCGCCGTAGTCGGCGCGCCAGCGGATCACCCCGTCCGGGCCGACCAGGATGAACGTGTGTCCGTCCCGGGAGGAGCCCATCATCCCGTAGCTGTTGGCGTGGTACTGCTGCGAGACGGCCAGGTTCGGGTCGGACAGCACCGGGATGGTCAAGCTCATGTCATGAGTCTTCTGGGTGATGGCGCCGACCGGGTCGCTGGTGACCGAGACGACCTGGCTGATCCCGGCCGCCCGCAGCTGGGCGGCGTGCTTCTGCAGGTCGGTGATCTGGTCCCAGCATGGCTGGCAGGTCAGCCCTTCCTGGAAGAACAGCAGCACGGTCTGGCCACGGTAAGCCGACAGGCTGATACTGCCGCCAGTGCTCGCCGCCAGGTTGAACCCAGGAGCGTCCTGACCCTGCCCCGGGCTGCCGACCTGATACGGATATGCGCCCGCCTTCGAGGACGACCCGGCCGAATTGCTGAAGATCGCGAACAAGACGGCGGCCACGGCCGCCACGGCCACGGCGGGGATGCCGATCCGCAGCCAGATCCGGCGCCGGGCCTGCGCCTTCCGCTGCGCGGCCAGCCTGGTCCTCCGCTCCGCGCCGGAACCAGCCTTCTGCGGCGGCTGCCGCCTGGCCGCCGGCCCGTCCGTCGGCCCCAGGCCCGGACCGCCAGGGCGCTGGGCGGCGGGCCCGCGCTGCGCCTGGGCGGCGGGCCGCCTGTCCTGCCGCTGGCCGGCCCTGGACTTGCCGCTGCTCATGGCTGGCTGCCTTCCCGCGGGCCCCCGGCAGGGATGCTCGCCGTCGTGTTCTCCGTGATCTCCGCGATGACGGCATGAGGCGATGGCGGGCCAGCTGCCCGGCCGCCGCCGGGCCCGGTATCCGTATCGGCGGTGCGCCGCCGGGCCCGCACAGCCAGCGTCGCCAGCGCAGCGGCCAGCGCGGCCAGCACCAACAGCACGGCCCAGCCCGGCAGCCAGGACAGCGCGCGGGCCGTCACCGAGCTGGCGTGCTGCAAGAACGCCGTCATCGTCTCCCGCCACCCCGAGCTGGACATCGACGGGCCGGTGACCGCGGTGATCAGCGTGAGGACCCCCATGGCCACCAGCACCAGCCCGGACGCCGCGCTACCCAGCGGCATCTCCCGGGCCAGCCGGCCGAACCCGAGCCGGACCCGGCGCCGCTGGAGCAGCCGCGAGGAACCCCAGTCCCGGCCCTCCCACACCAGCGCGATCACCGCCAGCGGCGCCACCATCCCGGCCACATAGGTGACGCTGACCGCCAGCGCCGCGCCGAACGACGCCGTCGACCCGGTCAGCACCACAACCCCGGCCAGCACCGGGGCGCAGCACGCCGAGGCGATCCCGGAGAATAGCCCGAGGCCGTACGCCGCGGCGTAGCCGTGCCCGGACGGGGAGCGTAGCCCCGGCATCGGCAGCATCGGCTTCCACCCGGCCAGCACCGCCGCCCCGCCGGCCAGCATCAGTGCCCCGCCAACCGAGAAAATTAGCAGGTGATGGGCGGGCAGCGCGGCCGACAGCGCCGAGGCGCCCAGCCCGATCGGCACGATCAGCGTCGCCACCCCGGCCGCGAACGCCCCGGTCGCCGCCGCGATCCCGGTCCGGCGGGAGAACCCGGTCGCGAAGAACGCGGGCAGCATCACCGACACGCAGCACGGCGCCAGCAGCGCCACCACCCCGCCCAGGAACGAGATCAGCAGCGCCGACCCGAACAGCACCTGATACATGTCACCTCCTCTCAGCACACCTGGACGAATGCGACCTATACCTAAATACCTTAGGCGATTAGGGTACACCCAGGCGACGATTTCCCCGAACGGGCGTAGGTGCGTGCGCTGGGCTGCCACCATTGCCCGTTCGGGATAAAAGAAAGAGGTCTATGAAGAACGGGCTGTCGGACCTGTTACCCCGACCTTCAACGCCTCGCCGTGCGGCGGATCAGCAGTTCGAGGCGGCGCAGGGACCGGAG
>WNGP01000232.1_pt1 | contig 76315 bp, 61 predicted proteins | sample 5407671 | NCBI WGS metagenome assembly WNGP01 (sample SAMN13153381, study PRJNA577476) | soil metagenome | isolation source: 40 cm soil or saprolite under Garry oak tree replicate 2 | place: USA:California | collected 2016-06-15 | reverse complement strand
GGCTGGCTCGGCGACCGCTTGCTGCGCGTGTCGCACCAGGCGTACCTGTGGCTCTCCGGCATCGTCACCCTCGTTGCCGCGCCGCTGACACTCGTGGCCCTCGCCGCTCCACAGCCCGGTGTGTATTGGGCCGCGATCGTCGCTGCCGAGCTCTGCCTGTTCGCCTCGACTGGCCCGGTCAACTCCGCGATCGTCAACGTGGTCTCGCCCCACATGCGCGCCACGGCCGTCGCCTTGAGCATCTTCACCATCCACATCCTCGGCGACGTGCCATCTCCATCGGTGGTCGGAATGATCTCGGATGCGCGCTCGCTGTCTCAAGCCGTCTTGATCATCCCGATCGCTGTGCTCGTGGGCGGATTGATTTGGACGTACGCGGCGTGGCGGCTATCATGCACGGCCCCCCCCGCCCCCCTCGCGCCGCAGACATGATCAGAACGCTGCTGCGTCCATTGCTGCGACTGATGCTCCGGATCTTTTTTCGACGCATCGAGGTCAGCGGAGCGGAGGGCGTCCCCGCCACCGGCCCGGTGATCTTCGTGCTCAACCATCCGAACGGGCTCATTGACCCCGCATTCCTATTATGTCTCGCGCCCAGACGCGTGTCCTTTCTCGCCAAAGCACCGCTCTTTCGGATGCCGATCATCGGGGCGATTTGCCGCTCCTTCGAGGCGATCCCGGTGCATCGCCGCCAGGACGCGGGAGCCGATCTGACCAAGAATGCGGAGACGTTCGAGACCGCGCGCGCCGTGTTGGTCAAGGGTGGAACGATTGCGGTCTTCCCTGAGGGCGCCTCGCACTCGGACGCCAAGCTGCGGCCGCTCAAGACCGGGACCGCCCGCATCGCGCTCGGCGCCGCGGCATCACTGCCGGCGAACCCGGCCCTCCAGATCGTGCCGGTCGGCCTGTACTATCGGGCGAAGCAGACATTCCGCAGCGTCGCCCTGCTGCATTTCGGGAATCCGTTTCCAGTCGAGCGAATCCCGCTGCCTGCAGGTGCGGAGCCACCCGCCGAGCCGGTGCGCGAGCTGACCGCTCGCCTCGAGGCGGCGCTGCGTGGCGTGACGCTCGAAGCGGAGGAGGCGAACGCCTACGCTTTGATCGCGCGCGCCCAGCACATCTTCAGCGCCGCAGACGAGGTGCCGGAGCGGCCGCCGTCACTAGCCGATGAATTCGAGTTGCGCCGCCGATTTCTCGCCGGATACGAGGTGGCGCGGCGCCATTGGCCCGAGCGCGCCGCGCGTCTGCAAACCCGGCTGGCGCGCTACGAAGCGTCGCTCGCTGCCGCGGGACTGGACGCGCGGCAACTCGCGCCAAAGAGCTACGCGTGGCAGCGAGTGGCTGCGTACGCGCTCAAGAGCCTGCTGTTTCTGATGCTCGGATTACCCGCTGCAATCGTGGGATTGGTGATCAACTACCCCGCCTATCGGGCCGTCGGGTGGGTGGCGACGGGAACGTCGAGGGGAGAAGACGCGCTCGCGACGGTCAAAGTCCTCGCGGCCGCGCTGCTCTTCCCCCTAACCTGGATCGCAATTCTCGCCGGCGTCTGGCTGTGGCGCGGCCCATGGGCAGCGGCGCTCGTTGCGCCCGTGCTGCCCCTCACCGGTTATGTGGCGCTGCAGTTCGCCGAGCGGGTCGATCGCCTGGTCGGGGCGACGCGCGCGCTCACACTCCTACTCTTGCGGCGACGCGCGTTCTTACGACTGACTGCCGAGCGTCACGACATCCAGCGCGAAATTGTCGACCTAGGTCACGAGGTGGATGCGATCCACTCGCCGAGCTAGCGGCCCCCGACCGCCTTGAACAACGCCGCGTATGCCGTGCCGGCATCGATGCGCGCCTGCGCCAGGCGGTCCTGCGCCTCGAGCTGGGTGCGCTGCGCGTCGAGGACCTGCAGCAGGTCCGTCGCGCCCTCGGTGTAGCGGAGCAGCGCCAGCTTCGCGGCATGCTCGCTCGCCGCGCTCGCTTCTTCCAGCCGCTCCACCCGCAGACGCGCCGCGCGGTATTGACTGATGCTGACCTCCAGGTCTTGCATCGCCCTCAGGACGACGGCCCGGTACCGCGAGCGGGCTTCGTCCTCGCCCGCCTGCGCCGCATCAACGTCCGCCTTCACGCGTCCCAGGCTGAGCAGCGGCCAGCTGATCACCGGTCCGACGGCGTAGCGGAGCGTGCCCTGAGCGCCGACCGTGCGGAGCTCCGGCGCGACGTAACCGGCGCTGCCGCCGATCGAGATCCTTGGCAGATAACTCGCTTTCGCCGCGCCAACGAGCGCTCCTTGCGCCGCGGCTTGGCGCTCAGCGGCGGCGACGTCCGGCCGGCCACGCACCACCGCTTCCGGATTGCCGATCGATGCGACGTCGGGCAGCCCGGGAAGCTGGCCCGGCTTGTCCAGCTCGGCGGCGACCGCCGCCGGTGGCCGGCCCACCAACACGCCGATCCGATACTGAGCGGCTGCAACTTGCGCTTCCCTCGTGGGGATCGAGGCCAGCGTGGAGCTGAGCTGCGCCTGCGCACGCTCGGTATCGAACGCGCTTCCCCGCCCCGCCTCGAGCCGCTCGTGCGTGATCTCGAACGTGCGGCGCTGGTTCTGGGCGTTGTCGCGCGCGACGCTGAGCTGCTCCTGGGCGCCTCGCAGCTCGAAATACGTCAGCGCCAACTCAGCGGTGAGGGAGACCTTCACGTCGCGCAGCTCCTCCTGCGCGGCGCCTACCATCGCACCGCGCGCCTGAGCGGTCTGGCGGATCTGCCCGAAGACATCCAAGTCCCACGACGCAGAAACGCCCGCGTCCCAGACGTTTTGATCCGGGAACGCCCCGGCAAAGCCGGGGAAGGTCGAGCTGGAGAGCCGCTGCCGCGCATAACTCCCAGTGAGCCGCGTATCCGGCGTCAGGTCGAGCAGGGTGCGCACGCGCTCGGAGCGCGTGGCGCGGACGCGCGCCTCGGCCGCCTGGATGTCCTGGTTGGCGCGCGCCACTTCCGCGATCAAACGATTGAGCGTCGTGTCGCCCAATTGCTCCCAGTAATCCGAGCGCGGCGGGGGGGCCTGATCTGTGGACTCCCGGGCAATCGCGTTCGGCGTGACTGCGTGCGGCGTGGAACCCGACGTGTCGCTCGCCTCACGGAACGACACCGGGAGGTGTAAGGCTGGCGATCGATAGGCCGGAGACGAAGCGCATCCTGCGAGCGCGACGAGACCGAGAATGAAAGCGCTACGCATTGGCCGTCTCCGGAATCATGGCTGGTTGAACCGCGAGCTCTTCGGTGATCGTGACCGGCTTCGGTGCGTGCTCGGCCGCGATCAGCGAGTAGAACACCGGGACCACGAACAGCGTGAACAGCGTGCCGACGCTCATGCCGGCCACGAGCACCGTGCCGATGCTGTTGCGTGCCGCCGAGCCGGGGCCGGTCGCGAATACCAGCGGCAAGTGCCCGAACACCGTGGCCGCCGATGTCATCAACACCGGCCGCAGCCGGGTCAACGACGCCTCACGCAGCGCGACCAGCTTCGCGACGCCCTGCGCCTGCAGCGCATTCGCGAACTGCACGATCAGAATCCCGTTCTTGGCTATCAATCCGACCAGCGTGATCAAACCGACCTGCGAGTAGATGTTGATCGTCGTGAGATTGAGGAAGCTGAACACCAGCGCGCCCGAGATCGCGAGCGGCACCGAGCCGACCAGCACGACGAGCGGGTCGCGGAAGCTCCGGAACTGCGCCGCCAGCACCAGATAGATGAGGATGACGGCGAAGATGAGCGTCGTGGTCAACGCGGCGCCCTCGAGCCGCATCTGGCGAGATTCGCCGGCGTAGTCGATGCCGATGGACGGGCCGGCGACCGCCGCCGCCGCGTTCTCCAGCACCCGTAAACCCTCTTCCTTCGTGACGCCCGGCTTCACGCCCCCGAAAATCCGGACCGCATTGCGCTGTTGGAACCGGTTGAGCGTGCGCGGCGCGGTCGTCGACTCGATGCGAGTGAACGTCGCGACCGGGACGAGCCGGCCGCTCGGCGTCTTGATCTTGAGATTGAGCAGCGGCGCGACCGTGGTGCGGTCTTCGTCGCCGATCTGCGGAATGACCTTGTAGCTACGATCGAAGTAGTTGAAGCGATTGACGTAGCCGCCGCCGAGCAACGTGCCCAGCTCGCGGCCCACGCTGGCGAGATCGAGCCCCAAGTCGGCGACCTGATCGCGGTCGATGACGACGCGCGCCTCCGGCAGATCGATCTTCAGGTCGGTGTCTACGTACAGGAACTTGCCGCTCTGCCACCCCGCACCGATGACGGCCCCTGCGGTCTGCAGCATCTGCTCGGGCGGCAGATCGCTTGCGAGGATCAGCTCGACGTCATATTGGCCGGGCGTGGGCAGCGGCGGATCGAGGCGCGGGAAGACCTGCAGCCCCGGCACCTGCGACACGGCGTAATAGACCTGGCCATACATCTGCTCCGTGGTCCGCGACCGCTCCTTGAAGTTTTTCGTGACCATGCCGCCGAAGCCACCCCACGGAGCCGTCAGCGACCACATGAATTTCGCTTCGGGGAACGACCGAATCGCCTGCACGACCTGCAGTGACGCGCGGTTCGTCGCTTCCAGCGAAGCGTCGGGTGCCGCCGCCATGAAGAGGCTGATGTGGCTCTGATCTTCGACCGGAGCCAGCTCGCGCCGCGAATACTTATAGAGCGGCCACGCCGCGATCATCACGAGCACCGCGCCCACGACGATCGCCCAGCGCATTTGCAGCGCGCCTTCGAGCAGGCGCTCGTACCGTTTCCGAACGGCTTCGAAGGCCGCCTGCACCCATTTGGTCAAGCGCCCTTCCTGGCCTGCTTTGTGGACGAAGCGCGAGCTCATGACGGGCGACAGCGTGATCGCCACGATGCCCGACACCACGACGGCCGCGGCGAGCGTGATCGCGAACTCGAGGAACAACGAGCCGGTCAACCCACCCTGAAATCCGATCGGGGTGTACACGGCCGCCAGTGTGATCGTCATCGCGATGATCGGACCGACGAGCTCCCGGGCGCCGATGAGGGCCGCCTGGATGCGCGATTTTCCTTCACGCACATGGCGCTCGACGTTTTCAACCACGACGATCGCGTCGTCCACGACCAGTCCCACCGACAGCACGATCGCGAGAATCGTGAGCAGGTTGAGGCTGAAGCCGAAGGCGTACATCACAATCCCCGCGCCGACCAGCGACACCGGCATCGCGACGAGTGGCACGAGCGCGGTGCGCACCGAGCCCATGAACAGGAACACGACCAGGCCGACGATCAGGATCGTCTCGACCAGCGTCTTCGAGATCTCGTGCAACGCGTCGGTCATGAAGACCGTCGCGTCGTACGCGAGCTGCATCTCGATGTCGCTGGGCAGCGTGCCGCGAATCCGGGACATCTCCTTGTGGAGACGACCCGCCACTTCGATCTCGTTGCTGCCGACGAGCGGCCAGACGCCGAGGTAGACGGCTTCTTTGTCGTTGAACTTCGTGATGAAGTCGGCTTCTTCGGCGCCGAGCTCGACGCGTGCGACGTCGGAGAGCCGGACGATCGCGCCGTTGCGCTCGGCCACTACGAGGTCCTTGAACTCCTGCGGCGTGCGCAGATCGGTGTTCGCGAGCAGGCTGACCTGCACGAGATCGCCTTTGGTCTTTCCGACCGCAGCCAGATAGTTGTTGCGCTGCAGGGCGGCCCACACGTCGCCCGGCGCGAGGTTCAGCGCCGCGAGCCGCTCCGGATCGATCCAAACCCGCATGGCGATCGGCCGGCCACCGACGACGTCCACCCGCTGCACACCCGCAAGGGTGGTGAGCTGGGGCTGCAGGTTGCGCGTGAGCCAGTCCGTGAGTGCTGGGATGTCGCGCTGCGACGACGTGAAGCTCAGGTAGAAGGAGGCGTACGGCCGGTCCGCCTTTTGGACTTCGACCATCGGCGGCTGAGCCTCAGCGGGAAGCTCCGATCTGACTTGCTGCAGCCGCGCGGTGACCTCGGCGAGCGCCGCCGTGGTGCTGTGATTCAGCTTGAGGTGCACCGTGATCGTGCTGAGACCGGCGCGGCTGCTGGATTCCACGTAGTCCACGCCGCCGATGGCCGACACCACCCGCTCGATCGGCGTCGTGAGAAATCCGCGCACCGCTTCGGCACTGGCGCCGTAGTACACGGTCGTGATGACGACCGAGGAGCTCTCGATCTTGGGATACTGCTGCACGGGCAGCGAGGTGACCGTCCGCCACCCGACCAGCAGGATCGCGAGATTCGCGACGATCGCGAGAACGGGGTGCTTGATGAACGTATCGGTTATCGAGCGCATGAGGGTGCCTGGTTAGCGAAGGGAATCGCCGGCGACAGCGACCAACACCGCTTCGCGCAGCTTGAATGAACCGGACGTCGCGACGCGTTGTCCGGGAGTGAGACCGCTGAGAATCAACACCTCATCGCCGACCATCGACCCGCTCTGCACCGGCTGCTCGTGAACGCGGGTCCGGCCGGTCGAGTCGGCTGCTACCACGAAGACGTGATCGCCGCCCGGGCCCTTGCGCAGGGCGCTGACGGGAATCGCGACGACGGGCGCCGCCGGCCCCACGGGCACCTCCACGCGAACCGACGCGCCCGGCGACGGAGCGCGGCGCGAAATCCGCGCGCGTACCAACGCGTTGCGCGTCACGGGGTCGACGCGCGAGTCGAGCGCGACGATCCGCGCTTCGATCGGATTCGCGTCACCCGGGGCAAAGACCGCGACCGATTCGCCGGCGCGCAGCTGCGCGGCGACCGCCTGGGCCACCGTGAAATCCACATGCGCGGCGGCGTCAACGCCCTGCAAAGTTGTGAGCTCGGTGCCTTCGTTCAGGTACTGGCCCGGATGGATGTCGGCAAGACCCACGCGCGCCCGGAACGGCGCGCGAATCGTCTTGCGCGCGATGATGGCGCGGGTCCGCGCTATCTGTGCGACCGCGACGTCGCGCGCGGCGCGCGCCTGATCGACTTCTTCCTGAGAGGCCGCGTCGGCCTGCCGCAGCCGCTCCAGCCGCGCGAGTGTCGTATTCGCGAGATCAGCCTGGGCGGTCTGGGCCTCGAGGTCCGCCGCTTCAACCGAGACGTCTAGGCCCACGAGAACGGTGCCCGGTTCGACGATTTGACCCGGAACGAGCATCACCTGGCGCACGGTACCGGGCAGCTCATTCCGCAAAGTGATCGAGTTCAGTGCGAGCACGGTCCCGATCGACGTCGTGGTCGGACGGTAGGAACGCTGCTCCGCCACCGCCGCCGTGATGGATTCAATCGGCTCGGGCTGGTGTGCCGCCGCCGCGTCAGCCTTATGGAGGGAAGCGCGTTTCCACGCCGCGAGACTGCCTCCCGTGACCAGCAGCGTCAGCAAGAGTACGGCGGATCCAGTCAAGCCTCGATTGCCTGTGCTGAAAAGACTGCGCATACGGGGTCATCTCCTCGCTGTGTGAAACAGACTCGGCGAACATCTGGCTACTGCCTTTAGTCGAACGAAGGGAAACGAAATCGACATCATCGACGCCCGTGTCACGGCAGTGACGTTTGTTGCGAGTCGACAGACGGGCAATCTGATGACTGTGCGATAACGTGTTTACAACAAGCAATAGTTCCCGGGAATACGGGACGCGAATTGTGTGTCTAGGAACTTGTCAGCGGGTGTTGACATTCCGTGTTCACAACGGAGGTTCGAGGGTATGGCGAATCCGGCACAGGAAGCCACGGTGAGTCTCCTGGTGGCGGCCGGTCATCTGCTGCAGGCGTTAGAGGAGATCTGCGCGCGTCACGGGATCACGGCTGAGCAATACAACATGCTCGGCGTGCTGCGTGCGTCGCATCCCGGCGGCCAGCCACGCAACAAAGTCGCCACGCGTTGCACCCACCGCGCACCCGACGTCACCCGCATGCTCGACCGCCTGGGGCGCCAGGGGCTCGTCGCGCGCGCCCGCGCTCCCGAGGACCGGCGCTGCTCGATGGCCCGGATAACAAAGGCGGGGTTGAAGCTGCTCGCCCGCATCGATCCCGAAATTGGCGCCGAGATGCGCCGGCTCACGAAGTCTCTCAGTTCCACCGAGCTACGTCAGCTGACACGCCTTTCGGAAGCGCTCGTCCCCTAGAAGCGCTCCGGGAACAATGTGTGTTGTGAACAACGTTCTCGCGTCGTTCACTTACTCGCACACATTTCCTGGAGGATGGTATGTCGTCGCGTCTACGCTCTTCCCTCACCATCGCAATTACTCTAGCCGTCGCGCCCGCCGTCGCGCGTGCGCAAGCGACGTCCCGTGTCAGCGGCGAGCGCCTCACCGCCGCGGCCGCCTTTGGCGGCTTGTCCGGCGCCGCCAACCTCAACGACGCCGGCACCGCCGACTGGCGACTCGGCTGGGCGGCTTCGGTCAACGCGACGTATTGGGTGCATCCATTGATCGGCCTGCGCGCCAGCGGGAACTGGGCGCAGGATAGTGTACGCTCCGCCGCGATCGTCGGACGCGGCAAGTTCAACAAGTTTGCGTATGACGCCGGGCTAGTGTTGCGCTACCCGGTCGCGGCAGGCACCGGAACGTTCATTCCCTACCTGCTCGGCGGCGCGGGCGCCATCAGCGTACATCAGCTGGACTCCGACAGCACCTGGACGAAGTTTGCAGGCAACTTCGGCGCAGGACTCGAGTATCGCTTTGGTCGCGTCGGCGTGCGCGCGGAAGGCCGCGACTTCGTCTACAAGTTCGACCGGAACGGTTTCGACAAGACGCAGCACGACGTCGCCTGGCAAGGTGGGGTGACCGTTTCGTTCTGATCGACCGAGGAGTTTCGGCACTCGATGGATTCAGATGACGCTGTAGCGTTGCTCAAAGCCGCTGTGCCTCGTGAATCAGGTGTCTGGGCCGACCTCGGTGCCGGCACAGGCACCTTCACGAGGGCTCTAGCGTCCTTACTCCCCGGGGGCCGAGTCTACGCGGTCGATCAAAATGCGCGCAGTCTATCCAAGCTGAATAACCACCGGCAGCGCGGCACGGCGACGATAATTCCGGTCGTTGCGGACTTCGCGCGACCGCTCGATCTCCCGGGGCTCGGCGCTGCCGAGCTCGACGGGTTGCTCTTCGCGAATTCGCTGCATTTTGTCGCTGATCCGGAACCGGCGCTCAAAGCGCTCGTCGCGCGCACGCGGACCGGCGGACGCATCGTGATTGTCGAATATGACCGCCGCGCCCCCAGCCGGTGGGTCCCCCATCCGATTCCAGCGAGCCGCTGGTCGGCCTTGGCACAAGCAGCCGGGCTCACCGAGCCGACCATTGTCGCGAGTCGCCCTTCGTCGTTCGGAGGGATCCTGTACGTCGCTACCGCGTCAAGGCTTTCCTGAGATTGTTGATCAGCCCCTGGAACATCCGGTGAGCGTTGCGCCGCCGATAGAACTGGCCATTCAGCCACGACCGAAAGCCGGACGGCTGCCAGATGTGCTTCAGAGAAACCTTCGTTGATCCGCCCTGGAAAGCGAGGGCGAAAAACGTCTTCGACCCCGCACGGTGATAAATTTCGACCCAGCCAAACGTGTGCGGCGCGGAGAAATCGATGATCTCGATGACCGATTCGTGCCGGTGCGTCGCGCGCTGGAAGGTCAGCTTGAAGCGCGCGCCCTTCCCTGCCCGATCGGCCGTCGTCGCCTTCACGTCAACGCAGCTCGGCAGCCACTCGGGCATCTTGAGCGGATCCGAGATAAGCGCGAAGACTTTGTCGATTGGTGCCGGGATGCTGGCGGAGTACGTGAATGAAACCGGTCCCATGGGCGGGGGAATATAATTCGGAGTTTGACTCCTGACTCCAGTCTCCTGCCTCTTCAAATCTTCAGCGTCAGCCCCGCCTGCCACAGCAAGTCGTTCTCCGTCTTGCTATAGCCGAACCGGTCGAACTTGTACAACAGACTGCGTCCTTCGGCGCGCAGGCCGACACCGGCCAACACATATGGCAGGATCCTGGTGCCCGGCAGCACGTCCTCACTGATGGTGGTACGCTGACGACCCGTTTTTTTTCGATGCAGTCACCGTCGCCGTTTCACTCGGCAAACGGAACGTCGACCTCCATACCGTCTTTCGCGACACTCGCGTTGGGAAACACTTCGCGGGCTTCCTTGACCAGCTCGTCCGCGCTGATCGAGTACCGCGCTGAAACGTGGGAGAGAACCAATCGTTTCGCTTTGGAGGCGAGCGCGACCTGCGCCGCTTCCTTCGCGGTCGAGTGCCCGGTGTCGCGCGCCCGCTCCCGCTCTTCCTCGCCAAACGTTGCCTCGTGAATCAAGAGATCGGCGCCCTGCGCCGCGTCGACTGTGGCGGCACAGGGACGTGTGTCGCCCGTGAAGGCGACCAATCGCCCGGGACGTGGCTCGCCGACGAAGCCCTCAGCTGTCAGCCGCCGGCCGTCAGGAAGCTCGATCGGCTCGCCTTTAGCCACCTTTCCCCATAACGGGCCTTCGGGAATGCCGGCGGTTTTGGCCTTCTCGACGTCGAAGCGACCGCGGCGCACGTGCTCTTTGATGACGTAACCGAGCGATGGGCCTCCGCCGTGCTCAGTGGGAAACGCGTAAATGTCGTACCCTTCCCTCTTCCCCCGTCCCCCGTCCCCAATCGTGTCGCCGGCCTTCACCTCCGTGATCTCGACCGGAAACGGCACGCGTTCGACGCCGAGCTGCAGCGCCGTACTCAACACCTTTTTTGCGCCTTTCGGGCCATACAGGAACAGCGGCTCCGGCCTGCCCTGCAGGCCGAGCGTTCGTATCAATCCGATCACGCCGAGAAAATGATCGGCGTGAAAGTGCGTGAAGAAGATTTCGGACAACGCAAAGCTCACCCCATAGCGCATCATCTGGCGCTGGGTGCCTTCGCCGCATTCGAACAGCAGCGTCTCCCCCTCTCGATGCACTGCGAGGCCGGAAACATTGCGCTCGACCGTCGGTCGAGCCGCGGATGTGCCGAGAAATGTGACCGTGAGCATGCGGAACCAATATAAAGGCGTGAAAAGGCGTGTAACTGCGTGAAAAGGCGTATGTGCATTTGGTCACTGGTCGTACGATGACCTAAATGCACAGCTATAGACGACTGGAAGCCTGGAAACAGGCCCATGCGGCGCTCCGACTCACTCTTCGCGCGACTGATGAGGCCTATCATGGGAAGTCCCGTGCGCTCTTCGATCAGCTTAAACGAGCGTCCATTTCCGTTGAAGCAAACATTGTGGAAGGGTACGCTCTCGGAACGCCTGCGCTCTGCCGAAGGCATCTGCGAATTGCATTTGGATCGGCTGCCGAAGCAGAGTGTTTGGCTCTGGCGGCCGGAGAAGCCGATTACTTAACGATGGCCATCGTGAAACAATTGGAACACATGTTCGGCGGGACAATGAAGGCATTAAGGATCTTGCTGCGTAACCCACCCAACGCCGGCTAAGCAACACGCCTCTTCACGCAGTTACACGCCGTTTCACGCCCTTGGTCAGCAGCACAGCTTCACCCTAACAAGCCCCGGTTTCATGTACTTGTCGGGATGCTCCTTGAGATCTTTCAGGAGTGTCGTGAGCGAGACCGAGAGCTCGTGCAGGTCATGATACATCGTGGTATCGGCGGCCACACGCCCCAGCGTGCCTTCCCCGCGATTGATGCGGCTGAGCAGCGTGTCCAGCTGCGCCGTCGTATGGCCGAGCTGATTCGTGAGCTTCGCGAGATTCGTCGAGATGGAGTCGATGTTGCGGCCCGTCCCCGAGGACAGCATCGAGTCCACTCGCTGCATCACCCGCTCGGTCGCCTGCAGCGTGCGCGTGGTCTGTTTGACGAACGGGCCCTCGGGTGCGTTCGCCAGCGTGTTCATCGCCCGCTGGGTGACGACCAGGGTGTTGTGGATGTCTTCGCCCAGCCGATCCGAAACAATGTTCGCCGCGTTCTCCATCAGCTCGTTGGCACGGTTGGCCACGCCCTGCGCGACGTCTGTGATGTCCGGCTGGTTCGACCCCGCGATCGTCCGGCCCCGCGCGAGCATCTCCTCACGCGAGCCGGGGTTGTAGTCGACAAACTTGGCGCCGAACAGATCCATCGCGGCCACCGCGGCGCTGGCGTCGATGTGCGGCACGACGTCCTTCGACAGGTCCAGCGTGACGCGCACGCTCTTCACTCGCTCGAGCGCCACGCGCGCGACCCTGCCCTTCTTCACGCCCGACACGAGCACGGGATCGCCCTGCTTCAATCCCGCGACGCTCTCGAACATCACGTCCACGGTGATGCCGCCGGTGCGCAGCGAGCGCCCGGTGAAGTAGAACATAGCGGCGAGGAAGAGGCCGACGGTGACCAGCACGATCGCTCCGACTCCGACTTCCTGCTTGTACGTGAGGTCCATTAGTGCCCGCCCATCCGCCTTTCCGTTGTCGGCGCCTCATTCGCCTGGATCACGGCCATCTCGAGGTCACGTTCCAGGAACTGCTGCACGACGGGATCCTTGGACGCGACGATCTCCTCAGCGGTGCCGACCGCCCGGATCTTGGCCTGCGCAAGCAGCGCGATGCGGTCGGCGACGCGGAAGGCGCCCCGCACGTCGTGCGTCACGACGACGCTCGTCACTCCGATCTCGTCCTGCAGCCGCTCGATCAGCGAATCGATGATGTCGGCATTCACCGGATCGAGGCCCGACGTCGGCTCGTCGTACAGCAAGTAAGTTGGTTGGCCGGCGATCGCCCGGGAGATGCCGACGCGCTTGCGCATGCCGCCCGACAGCTCCGAGGGGAGCTTGTCGCCGACATCCTCATTGAGGTTCACGAGGCGCAGGCATTCCTTGACGCGCTGAATGCAGTAGTCCCTATCGGCATACCGCTGCTCATCGGTAATGCCGAGCCGGATGTTCTCGAAGACGTCCATCGAATCGAACAGCGCGCCGTTTTGAAAGACGTAGCCGATGCGGCTGCGCAGGTGCGCCAGCTCCTTGCGACCGAGGAGCGGGACTTGCTGCCCATCCACCCAGACCTCACCGGAATCAGGCTTGATGAGCCCGATGATATGCTTGAGCAGCACGCTCTTGCCGACGCCAGAGGGGCCGAGCAGCGCGACCGTCTCTCCGACTTCCACAAAGAAGTCCACGCCGTCGAGCACCACGTTGTCCACGAAGCGCTTGGAGACCTTCTTCAGCTCGATGCTCACTTGGCGGTCCCCAGGATCAGCTTCGTGAGGATCGTGTCGAGCAGCAGGATCGCCACAGACGCGGCAACAACCGCCTGCGTCGTCGAGCGTCCCACCCCTTCGGCCCCCTGCTGTGTATTGAAGCCGATGTAGCAGGGGATGATCGTGACCGCTCCCGCGAACGCGTACGACTTGATAAGCGAATACCACAGGTCGAGGGGTCTGAAGAAATACCGCGCGCCGAACTCGAAGTCCGCGTAGGTCAGGCCGAGGGAGGACCGGGCGGTGATGTACCCCACCACGATGCCGAAGGCGTTCGCCAGCATCACGAGCGCCGGGATCGCGATCACTCCCGCGAGGATCCGCGGCAGAAGCAGGTGGGTCACCGGTGAGCGGCCAAGGCTCTCGAGGGCATCGATCTGCTCGGTCACCCGCATGCTCCCCAGCTCGGCCGCATAACGCGCCCCGATCCGGCCAGCCAGGATCAGCCCCGTGAGCACCGGGCCCAGCTCGAGGATCATCGACTCCGAGATGACCCCGCCCGCCACATAGAGGGGCAGCTGTCCGGTAAACTGGTAGCCCGCCTGGAGGCTGGTCACGGCCCCGGCAAACCCCGCTACCAGCAACACGATAAACGCGCTGCCGTAGCCGACGGCGATGGTCTGCTGGAGGGTGCGGGACAACCAGACCCGCCATTCCAGAATGCCGCGCACCAGGTCCAGGAGCATAAAAAAGAAGCGCCCCGCGTGGCTGGCGCTGCGCAGCGACCACCGCCCGACATATCGCCGCAGGTCGAGGGCGGCGGTGAAAGCTCTCATGGGCCTGTATCTTGTGTACGCATGGCCCCCCCGTCTACCCCTCAGGTACGGAAGCTCTTTATTCGCAAGCTATTGGCCTGGTATAAGAGGAAGGGCCGCGAACTTCCATGGCGAGAGACTCGCAACCCCTATGCCATCCTCGTCTCCGAGTTCATGCTGCAGCAGACACAGGTGAGCAGGGTGCTGGAGTACTACCCACGGTTCATGGCCCGCTTCCCCACGATCGATGACCTGGCCCGCGCTCGACCCAAAGCGGTGATGGAGCAGTGGGACGGGTTGGGCTACTACGCGCGTGCCCGCAATCTGCATAAACTCGCGCGCGAGGTTACACGCCGGCATGTCGGCGCGTTGCCCAGCGATCCCGAGGCCCTGCGGACACTACCCGGTGTCGGGCGGTACACAGCGGGAGCGGTCGCATGCTTCGCGTACGAAAAACCGGTAGCCGCGGTGGACACGAATGTGAAGCGAGTGCTGCAGCGAGCGTTTGCACCGGAGGATGTGTGGCGGTGTGCCGAGGCGATCATGCCGGCGACAGGGAAGGCAGCTTGGAAATTCAATCAAGCGATGATGGAGCTCGGGGCCCTGGTCTGTACGGCCAGAAAACCGAAGTGCCCTGAATGTCCCGTCAGGAGTGGTTGTCTAACAGGTCGCGCAGCGGTGCGAATTCGTAGCCCGCGTTCCGCGCGTCCTCGATAATCCCTGGTAACGCGTGAGCCGTTTGCATGCGGTCGCCCTCGGGATCGTAGCCGTCTCCATCGTGGAGGAGCACAATCGCACCCGGCCGTAATCTCCTTCTCACTCTGCGTCGAATCTCGTCCCCGCCCGGTCGCGCCGTATCGAACACGCCGAAGGTCCAGCCGAATACCGTGTAGCCGAGCTCTCGCGCGGCGGCGCGCAGGTATGGGCTCCGATATCCGTGCGGAGCGCGAAACGCGCGCGGGCGTTCTCCGGTCGCCCACTCGATGGCCTGGTGTGCCACTTCGAGCTGATGGCGGAGGCGTTTCCGTCCCACGAAATGCAGCTTCACATGGTTGTGCGTGTGATTGCCCGCCATGTGACCCTCGCGCACGACCTTGCGCGCGAGGGCGGGAAAGCGGCGCACATGATCACCCACCATGAAAAACGCCGCGGCAACGCGCTCCCGCGCCAGTGTTTCCAGGATCGCGTTGGTGGCTCGCTCATTGGGACCGTCATCGAAGGTCAAATAGATTCGCTGCTTGCGTGGCCCGCGCTCCACCGAGGGCCCGAACAGCAGATCGAACCCCATCATCCGGTCACCCGCCTGTAAACCGCGAGGACACGTTGCGCCACTAGCGGCCACGCGTGGAGCTCCGCGACTCTCCGTCCCTCCTGCATCATCGTCTCACGCCGTACGGCATCGTCCAGCAGCTCGTTCACGGCCCGTCCCCACGCATCGGGGTCGCCGGGTGGGGCGAATACGGCGTGCGCTTGCCCGGCGAGATCACGGAAGGCCGCAATGTCCGAGACGACCAGGGGCGTGCCGCATGCCATCGCCTCGAGCAGCGTCACCCCGAACGAGGCTCGCGTGGTTGGACAGAGGTAGACGTCGGCGCCACGATAGTAGCCAGGACGGTCGCCGTTGGCGTAACCCGCGAAGTGAACGCATGGTCCGAGTCCTCCCCGGCGGGCCACGCGCTCCATGCGCGAGCGCCACGGACCGTCACCCACGACCGTCAGTTGCGCTGCGGGATGGCGCTCGAGGATGCGCGGCATCGCCGCGAGTACGGTGCCGAGATCGTTGCGGGGCTCGATTCGGCCGAGCCACAGCAGCCGCGGCCCGGGGGGCCGGGGGGGCCGACGACCGAGACTGGGACGGAAGAACGTCGTATCGACACCGTTCGGAATGATCTCCCAGGGAGCGGTGAAATAGCGCGCCATCGCATCGCGCGCGGCACTGCTGACCGCGATCGTGGCGGCGTGGCGATCGAGCATCCGCTGCAGCGGCCGGCGGAAAACGCGACACCCGATCGAGCGGGGGAACCAGGTGTGGAACGTGGCCACGACGGGAATGCCGGCGCGCCAGGCGGCCCGCGGCGCCACCAGACCCAGCGTGGGATTCAGGCCGCCGTGCACATGCACGATGTCGAACCGCTCCTGGCGAAACAGCGCCTCGAGCCGGGCCGTGAGGCGCCAGCCCACGGTAATCCGTGCGACTCCTCCATTCGCGTAAATCACGAGGCTGGTCCCAATGCGCCGCACGTCGGCATGCTCCAAGTGCTCGCCCTCGTCCTTCATCTTGGAGGTCACGATGGTGGTGGAGTGACCGAGGCCATCCAGCTCCCGTGCGAGATGGTGTACGTGCTCCGGCACGCCGCCGAGCTGCGGATAGTAGTCCTCCGCGACGAGCGCGATGCGCAACGGCGTCACCGGGCCCGCTCCGCGAGCCGTTCGACCGCGGACACGACAGCCGCGGGACGCTCTTCCTGGAGGTAGTGGCCGGCGCCCCGCTGGCTGTCCACCGCGAATGAGAGGAGGGAGTGGTTCATGAGCGCGACTTCCTCCGGCGGCACGTCGCCGTCATGGTGCGCAGTCCCGACCACCAGCGTCACGGGACACGCGATTTTCCCGAGGCGCGGCGCAAGCTTCGCCGGCTCGCGGGCGCGCGACATCGCGAGCAGCGTCCGGAGTGTCGCATCGAAGTCGCGCGCTTCACCGAGCGTGTAGCCCAGGACGACGCCGTCCGTGACCCACGAGCGGTCGCCGGATGAGTCGAGCAGCATGCCGCGAACCTTGCGGCGGATGAGGTTGATCCCGCCGAGCAGCTTGATCCACGGCACGTAGCGCATCGCGCTGCGGAAACCGGGGGTGGTCGCTTCCTCCGTCGGGCCGCCCTCGAGCGACACGATGCCGCGCACGAGGTCAGGTCTGTCGAGCGCGAGCCGGAACGCCATCGCCGCGCCGAGTGAATGGGCGAGCACGAGCACGGGCCCGGAGCCGAGCGAGTCGAGCACGGCGGCAAGCCGGCGGGACTGTGCGGCGAGCGAGTAGTCGGCCTTGGGCGGCCGGCTCGAGAAACCGGTCCCGAGTGGCTCGATGACGATCGGCCGGAATCCTTGCGCGGCGAGCAGCGGCAGGACTTTCCGGAACGTGAAGGCCGCACCGAACAGTCCCGGCACGAGGGCGATCGGCCGGCCGTTCCCCGGCCACGCCTCGACGTGCATTGTCTCCGCCGCTGCGACGACGACGTACGGGTGCTGCGGAGCGTCTCCAAGCATCAGGGAGTCTCGAGACGCGCGGCGGCGCGCGACGCGACCGTATTCAGGTCACCGCCCAGCGTATCCATGTCACTCTGAAAGCGACAGTCGATGATCAGGAGTCCCACGACGTAAGCGGCAAGATTGACGATAAAAATGATCGAAAAGATCAGCGGGTACGGCACCCAGATTCCAAAGTAGAGCGCGAACCGTTTGACGCCCGGATCGAGCCTCGATCGATCGACAATCGTGGTGAGCAGGAGGACCGCGACCGACGCGAGCCCCGCGAGTTTCAGCGACACGAGCCCGCCCACCGCACAGCCAAGGAAAATCGCAATCTCCGACGCGCGATCGAGCCAGGTATCGAGCCGGTGGCCGGCTTCGGATACGAGGCCGAACTGGCGCGCGATGCCGCCGTCGAGCGCGTCCAGCACCTGGCCGATCGCGACGAGCACGAGCGCGGGGACGACGCGACCGGTCGCGAACACGACGCCGGCCGCCGCGCTCACCCAAAACGCGGCCCAGGTCACCTGATCGGGCGAGAGCCCGAGGGTGACGTGCAGGAATCGCAGGACTGGGCGAACGCCGCGGTCTAAAGCGGAGCCAAGAACAGGAGCAAATTCATACATAGCAGCACCACGATGAGAACGGCTTCCTTCGTCTTATCCGAGACCCCTAAGTGAAACCCTTGAGTCACGAGCGGCGAGTATGGATACCATGGCATTTTCTCGTAGCCGACGCTGTAGTCCATGACCAGGTGGATCAGGAAGAAGAGCGCCGGCACCCACGTGCCCAGGAAAAAGCACAGCGGGATGATCCACAGCAGCGCAACCGGTTCTTGCAGTGAAGTGCGCCAATAATACCCCAGTTGTCTCCGGCGACCGACCGCGCGCAGGTAAAACGGCGCTTTGATCGCGTGGTCAAGATCCACGCCGACGCCGAAGACGTAGGCGAGCACAGCATCGCTGCCCGTGAGCTTGAAGACTCGCACACCGAGCGTCGTCGCGAGCGCGTGAGTGACGATGGTCATACTGGAGGGGCGGCAGAGGCGGCCCGGGGTACCGGCGCGCCAATCCCCACGATCAGGAGCAATCCCACCGCAATCCACGCGAAGTCGCGCACGCGTCCGACGATCGACGTGTACAGACCGAGCTGGGGATCGAGGCCGAACAGATTGAACAGCCCGTAGTAAGCCCCCTCGCGCGCCCCGATCTCGAACGGCACCATGAACAGGAGGTTGCCCGCGATCGCTTCCAGGCCCCCGATCGTGAACGCCTGGAGGTATCCGAGCCGCAAACCAAGGCTTGCGATGATCAGCACGATCTCGAGCATGAAAATGCAGCGGCTCAAGTACTCGAGCGCGATCGCCCACACAAACCTCATCGGTTGGCGGTGATAGAAACCCGTGATCTGCTGATCCAGCTCGATGAGCATGGCCCGCTTGGGCTCGAGCCGCGCGGTAAGACGACGAACGAGCGGCACCTTGCTCGTCCAATTCAGAATGCGCTCGAGTACCCCACTGCGGTGGGCCGACAGGAACAGCGCGATGACGAGCAGCAACAGCACACCGATAATACCCAGTACCACCAGGACTGCAGCCGGCGTACCGCCTGGCAGCAGGGCGAACGCGAGGACAACCGCGGTGAACCACACGAGTACGTACGTAAGCGAATGCAGCATCTTGTGGAGGATGACCGATCCGGCGGCCCGTCGCTGGCCGAGCCACGGTGCCACCGCAACAGCGCGGAACGGCTCACCGCCCGCGTTGATGACGGGTGTGAGAAAATTGAGTGCGCCGGCGGATATCAGAATGGCGTAGGTACGCCAGTACGGCGGCCGCTTGAACTCTTCCATCGTGAGCTGCCAGGCGAGCGCGCTGCAGGCGTAGACGAGAGCATAGAGCAGCACGATCGGCACGAACATGAGGCCGGTGCGCCCCGCGTCGGAGAGAAGCTGTCCCGCGCCGATCCGTGCAACGAGATAGCCGAAGACGCTCGTGCCGAGGACAAAGAGGGCGATCTGAAGCGGCCGATTCATTCGACCGCGGCGTACGAGGCCTCGAGCACCGCCGCGACTTGCGCGATATCGGCCAACGGCCGGGCGCCGTCGCCGGTATCGAGCGTCGTCGCGAAATCATGGAACAGCTCCGCAAACCATTTCGCGTACGAGGCCTTATCGAGGTCGGCGGTGTGGTCGAACGACTGCGTTTGGCCGTTCCGCTCCAGCGTCAGAATGCCGCCGCTCCACGTGATACTGCCCCGCTCGCCGCTGAAGCGAATCTCCGTTTCACGGCGGCGTGCGGCCCACGTGAGAAACATCGTCGCCATGCGATCTGGGTACTCGAACACGAGCTGCGCGGTGTCCTCCACGTCGTAGGCGCCGTGCCGCAGCCGGCCGGTCCAGGCGCGCACCGCCTGCGGCGGACCCGCGACGTCCAGCAGCTCGTACACGAGGTGGGTGCCATGGTCGAGCAGCACGCCGCCACGTCCAGCGGCCCGACGCCCGCGCCACGGCACACTGTCGGCACTGGCACCCGGATCGGCGCCGAGACGATACACGCGAAACTCCGCGAGATACCAGCGTCCGATCACCCCCGCGTCGAGCCACTGCTTGACGCGGCGCCAAACCGGATTGAAGCGGTATTGGTGACAGGGCATCACCACGCGGCCGGCATTGAGCGCCGCCGTCGCCAATTCGGCCGCCTCAGAGCGATTCACTGCTACTGGCTTTTCGCACAGCACATGGTATCCCTGCGACAGTCCCCACAGCGACATCGCGAGATGAGACGAGGTCGGAGTGCAGATGTCCACGAAGTCTACCGGACCCAGGTCCGACAGCCGGTCGGGACGAGATAACAGCGGAATACCGTCGAACGTAGACGGCGCGTTCGGCGCGTCGTCCACGATGCCGACGATCTTGAGACGTGACGCCACGGTCGGATCGGCTCGAAACGCGGGCAGGTGGCCCGAGCGGGCGATTCCCCCGAGACCGACGAGGACGCCGCGATAGACGCGGGCGTCAGGCGAGTTGCGGGGGGGCATCGACTCTCGGTTCACGCTCGTGCGCGCGAATCAGGACAATGAGCACGAGGTTCAGCGGCCCGACCACGATCCAGCAGTAGGCCGCGGGCCAATGCGGCACCGCCGTCAGCGCGAGCAGCAAGAAGCGAATGTTCTGCGCGATCCACGCGCACCCCTGCACCACCCCCCGCTGCCGCTCGGCCCACGACCGCCGCAGGGACTCAGGCACCTCGCGACCGGCGAGCGCGCGCGCCAGTGCGGTCGTGCGGGGGAACAGCCAAGCCTGGCGGCGTGTGTAGTCGCCGTAGATCCACGAGGTCATCCGCTCCCAGACCGACGCGCCGCCGCGCGGCGCCTGGTCGGGGAGGTCGAGCTCGTCACCCTTCCCGACGGCAAAGCGCAAATATGCCTGGCGAATGAAGTCGGCTGCGGCTGCCTGATAGGAGTGCGAGAACAGCGCCGCGATGGCGAGCGCGACTCCGCCCCACCCCCAGCCCGCGGCGTACAGGCGCGCTGCGAGGTGCCCGTACAGGCTGACGAACCGCCCGGTGTCGGCGAGGCCATCCAGGACCCGGCCCATGCGGGTCGACGTGCCGCGCATCCGCGCGAGCTGCCCGTCCACGCTGTCCAGCACGTCGGACAGGATGAACAGCAGCACACCGGCCGCGTTGACCAGGGCACTGCGATACCAGAACAGGTGACCCGCGAAGACGCCCAGCACCAGACTCGCGAGCGTCACGGCATCGGCCGAGATGCGCGTGGGCAGCAGCGCGGTCGCTAGGCGCCACCCGACCGGCCGGAAAAACCGGCGGTCGGCCCACTCCTCTACGACTGGACCTTTACTGGCGTACACGGACGCTGGCCTCTTCGAGCACCGCCTTCACCGTGGCGAGGGCCTCCATGGCCTGCTCGTCCGTGATGACGAGCGGCGGGTTGATGCGCACTTCGGGGTTGTAGATCATCGCGATGACGCCGCGGGCGAGCAGCGTTTCGAAGATCCAGCGTGTGAGCTTCTTGTCGAGCAACTCCCGAGTGCCGGGGACCACCAGATCCAGGCCGATCATCAGGCCGCGACCGCGTACGTCGCTCACAATCGGAATCTCATCTTCCCAGCGCTGCATTTCCGCGAGCATCAGCGCGCCGAGCCGGCGGCTGTGCTCGACGAGCCCCTCTTCGACGATCGTCCGGATCGTGATGTGCGCCGCCGCCGCCGCGAGCGGGTTGCCGCCATAGCTCGACGAGCTGCCGCTCGGATTGGCCCACGGCTTGGAAAACGCGATCGGCTCGCGGATGACGATGCCGCTGACCGGGAAACCGCCACCAAAACCCTTGCCGACGAGCAGCACGTCGGGCACAACGGCATCGTGCTCGACCGCGAACATTTTACCGGTCCGCCCGAAGCCGGTGATCATCTCGTCGCAGATGAGCAGCGCGCCGATTTCGGTGGCGAGCGCGCGCAGCTCGCGGAGGTAGCCGGGCGGCGGCACGACGTTCCCCGCGGTGCCCTGCACCGGCTCGACAATGATCGCGGCGATATCGTTCGTCGTTTCGAGCGCGATCTTGGAGCGCACGAAATCGACGCAGTGCCACTGACAGGAGGGGAACGTCTTGCCGAACGCGCAGCGCGCGCACGACGCGTACGGACTCGAGTAGTTGCCGGGCGCGAGCGGCCCGAGGCCGTGCTTGAAGCTGCCGGAGAGGAGCGGCAGCACGCCGCCCGTCTTGCCATGGAATCCGCCCCAGAACCCCATGATCTCGTGCCGCCCCGTCGCCGCCTTCGCGAGCCGCACCGCGGCTTCGACGGCCTCCGCACCGCTCGAGTAGAGCTGCGTGCGGTTCAGATCGCCGGGCGCGAGCTCGGCGATCAGCTTCACGAGGGCGGCGCGATGCTCCGACGTGAAGCTCCCCACGTGCACTCGCTCGAGCTGCTTCGTCATCTCGGCGACGTAACGCGGATGTGCATAGCCGAGGCTCGCGACACCCACGCCGGCGAGCAGATCCACGTAGCGATTGCCGTCGATGTCCCACAGGATCGCGCCTTCGCCGCGATCCATGCAGAGCTTGCTGAAGAGCGCCACGCTCTGCGTCCCTGGCGCGAGGTACTGCGCCTCGAGCTCGAAGACACGTTGCGATTCTGACTGTGTTACGAGATCAATCATCCCTGTTTTCCGTTCGAGGCTTTTTCGTCGATATAGGAAGCTATCGCTTCTGCGGCAGCGGCGCGCACGGGAGCAAACGACGGCCAGTCGTTGAGGTCAATGAGCACGGGCGCGTCGGGCTGGGGGAACGCGACATCGCCGCCGAACACCTCGAGTCCGACGGCGCGCGCCGCCGCGAAGACGAGGTCCTTGAGACTCTGCTCGGAGATTTCAACGCGGCGCGGATCTGCTGCATACCACGAGAAGAAGCGGCCGTCGGCGACGGCGTAGAATTTCACGATCGGCCCGCCGACATGGGCCTGCAACGCCACGCGCGATACACCCCGCTGCGCGAACCCCGCGATGGCGTCCGTCACGCCTGCTTCTTTGGCGGCCACGACGTCCGCGCTCGTCTCCGCGTGCACGTCACCGCGCTTGACCCACACCGGCCGGCCGTCGCCGTTCAACTGATGCACGAGCGGCAGCAGTGACTGGGGGTCATCGGTCGGGACGATCAGGGTACGCGGAAACGCCAGGCCGGCGGCGTCCATGTGATTGACCAGACGGTGCCGGTGGCAATTGAGCACGCTCTCCGGCGGATTGACGGCCAGCGCTTCCCGCGGCACGAGATCGAGCAGGCGCTCCGATGCTGCCGGCCCCTGGCACATGTTCACGTACAGCTCCGCCGCGGGCAGCCGGCCCGCTGCGACTTCCCCCTCGCCAGCGCGAGACACCTGCCAGCCCCGTCGCTCCAACGCGGCGACGGTGTCGTCGAGGATGGCCGTGTCGTTGCGGCGATGCACGGTGGGCGAGTACGTCGGACTGCGATACAGCGCGACGAGACGCTTCATGGCTCGGCGCTCGCGGCTAGCCACCGTTCCGCCGCCTCGAGATCGCTCTTGTGATCGAGATCGATGATGCGGGGCACTTCGACCGTGGCGACAGGAGCCTTCAGCTCGACGAGCAGCCGCAGGAACGCACGCATGCGATGCAGCGATGCGACCGCAACGGAGGCGAGCCGTCGTGCGACTGTGCTCAGCCCGTACACGCCGCCGGTTACGAGCAATGGCGCGTCCGGAGGCGTATCGAATATTCCCGTGGTCAGACCGTTGGCATCCCGCGTGACGTAGAGCGGCAGCTCGTCATCGACGAATGGGGTCACCGCCAGGACGGCGGCTGCTCCGGCCGCGAGACGCTCGGTCACACCGCGAAACACACGACGCCAATCCGCCGCGGGCATCACCGTGTCGACCATGGCGCAGAAGACCGGACCCGGCGGTACGATCGCGAGCCCGGCGACCAGGGTATGCAGGGATGAAGGTGTCCGGCACGTCCGCACAATCGCGGGGGCGGGCAGCTCGACCGGTATGCCGTCGCGCACCATGCACGTGATCGAGTCGCACCCCAGCTCGGTGAACATCTCGACCACATTGACGATCTGCGGCCGGCCCGCGACTTCCACCAACGCCTTAGGCGTCTCGACGCCCTCAGCGGCCAGGCGAGAGCCGCGCCCGCCCGCCAGGATGAGTCCGTGCATCATGACTCGAGCACTCCGGCGAGATCGGACAGCGTCTTCAGGCGCACCGTCGGAATTCCCCGCTCACGGGGTTTCTCCGTCTCGGGCGCGAGCCAGGCGGTCGAGAGGCCCAGCGCGGCGGCGGGGCGGATGTCCGACTCGAAATTGTCGCCCACCATCCAGGCCGGGTTCGAGACGAGTCCGGGCCAGCTGAGCGCGTGCTGAAACAGCCGCGGGTCTGGCTTGGTGATGCCGACGCGCCCCGAATCCGCGACGACCGAGAAGAACCGCATGACGCCGAGCTCTTCGAGGCAGCGCTCGAGATTGCCCGAGAAGTTCGAGACGACGCCCAGGTGATAGGATTGGTGCAGCCGCTCGAGCAGCGCTTCGTTGCGGTGCACCACCGCGCAGGTCGACGTATGGAACTGATCTGCGATAGCTCGCGCAGAGAGACCGGCACCGTCCGACAATCGGGGGAGCAGCAACGCGGTTTGAGCGTCAATCATCGCGCGGAATCCCAGCCTCTCTATTCCTGAGAGCCGCTCGAGAGCTCGGTCCGACTCGCGAAATGCCCGGTCGAACGCCGCGAACGACTGTTTACCGCCTGCCGCGCGATACGCGGCGTGAAAACGAACGCTCCAACGGGCGCCGTCCGCATCCAGGGTCCCGCCGAAGTCGAAGAGAACCAATCCACGCACTCCGGAAACGACCCTCGAAAGGGGGGGATGGTCACACTGAAACAGACGCAGCGGATGCAAGAGACGCAACAAGTCTACGCTGGCGCAAGTCTACCGGAAGACGGTCCCCGAAATGAGGGCCAGGAGGGCGAAAACGCCTGCGAGCGTGGCAAAGACGGCTTGCCGCCTGCGGAGTCCCGTAAAGGATTCAGGCAGCTCGCCGCGTGCGTCCACCTCGAGCCGGCCAAGCCGGGCGGCAGTGGGAGTCACGATCCCAATGATCACGATGGCGCCCAGCAGGCCGAAGGTCTGCATCGCCATGAGCCAGGTTGGAACGGTGGCATTACTGAAGTAGGGCACGGAGAGGACAATGCCACTCACCACTACGAGCACGGCCCCGGGGCCGATCAGATTGCGGGCCACGACGCTCATCACCCGGTAGACCACGAGGCGGCGGTCGGGCGGGAGGTGCTTGGCCGTGATGCCGCAAAGCATGATGGCCAGGCCGCCGCCCAACCAGGCGACGAATCCCATGACGTGGAGGAATAGCCAGAAGCCCCTCACGTGCGGCTCAAGACTTCGGGCAACGGCTGGCGGCCCGCGAATCCCGCCTCCAGCTCATGCCAGTGCGTAATCCGGTCTTCGCCGAACTTCCAGCACCACAGGATTTCACGCTCGTCGAGGCGGCCGTGGAAATCCACGAGCCCGAGATCAAAACCTTTGAACTCGCAGCCGATCTCCTCCAGCTCGCCGAGGAAGCCGTTGATCTTTGCCGCGACGGTGTCGATCTGGGCTTTGAGAGCGATTTGCTCTTGCGATTCCCCCCAATCGGGGCGGGCCTGCGCCGCGATCAGCTCATACTGCGCGACCAGGTCCTTCCACTGGGGATAGACGCTCATGATGTCCTGCACGATGCGCTTGACTAAGGGAAGCGTGCGGTTCGCGTCGGCAAGAGTGAAGAACTTGTGAGGCACTACTCATTCCTGGATTTGAATGCCATCGATCTCTTCCGGGTGCGGTATGAAGCCAACGACTTTTTTCTCGCCATTGAGTACCACTATGGTTGACCGGACATGATGATCGGTCGGGTCCAGCTGCTTTGCGACCTTGTAACCCTTCAGCTCTGTCTCTGGCCTGACAACGGGTGTGTCGGTTCTTGCGTGATCCGCAGCCGAGCAATCCGCTGGATCGTGACCCGCCCCCACACAACGAGCGACGATATCGCGATCAGAAATCGTGCCCATGTATCGGCGATCCTTGGGATTGTCCACCACAGGCACGACTGAGATGTTCTTTACGCGCATCAGTGCTGCAATCTCCGATGACGTTGCGCCGGCGGCTGCCACCACGGGATCAAGGATCATGACTTCAGCTGCGCGCATTTGCCTATCCTAAAGCCTTTTTGGTAGCCTGGTAACCCATCTCCACATACTCCTGCACGCGATCGACGGCAAACGTCGCCTCCCGCTCGGCCACCGCACGCACGTAGATGAGCCGCGGCCCGTCCTTTGGCCAGTCCGCCAGCGTTCGCTCCGTCTGCTCCGCCATCATGATCCGCATCGCCTCGCCGTGCAGCCGCACGACGCGCGGAAGGCGGGCGGGCACGGGAGCATCCGGCGGTTGCGGCTGATCCCCGTTCGTGGAGGGACCACGTTCATCGAAGCCCGGCCCCACGTTCACGGCGACGAAGAGATCCGCGTCTTTCTCGAGCTCGAGCGCCGGCCCCAGCGGCAACACGGCACGCAGGCCGCCATCACCAAGCCGCCGGCCGTCCGTTTCGAGCGGCGGGAAGTAGAGCGGGAGCGCGCACGACGCGTACAGCGCATCCGCCAGGTCGATATCCCGCTCGCGCCGTGCACGCCCGCCGAAGAGCAGCAGCTCGCCGCTGTCGAGATCGGTGGCCGTGACCGTCAGCGGGATGCGGAGGTACTCGAAGCGGGTCGTGGGGACGATCCGGGCGATCGCGGTTCGCAATGCGGACGCGGGGAACAGGCTGCGGGCGAACAGGCCCATGAGCAGGGCGAGCGGATCGAATGGCGCGACGTCCTTGCGGCGGATCCCCATCGCGCGGCGGCGCACCTGATCGAACGGCACGCCGGCGCCGAGGGCGGCGCCCACGACCGCACCCATCGATGTGGCGACGATGTGACTGGGCAGCAGATTGGCCTGCTCCAATGCCCGGAACGCTCCCGCATGCGCGAGCGCCTTCGCACCGCCACCCGACAACACAAGTACGACTTTACTCACCCCGGCCTTGTTCGTAGCGGCGTTCCATCACGCGTTTCGCGCGCCGCTTGGCGGCACGATCGTAGCGCCGCTTCTCGTCGGGAGTCTCGGGAACGATCGGATCGACTTCCGTCGGCCGGCCGTTCTCGTCGAGCGCCACGTAGGTGACGTAGCACGAATTCGTGTGCCGCCGCTCGCCCGTCAGCACGTTTTCGGCGAGCACTTTCACGCCGACTTCCATCGACGTGCGGCCCGCAAAATTCACGCGGGCCATCGCGGTCACCAGCTCGCCGACGTGGATGGGCTCGCGGAAGTCGACCTTGTCAACGGAGACGGTCACGCACTCGCGATGCGCGTGGCGAATGGCGGCGACGGCGGCCACGCGGTCGACGAGGGCGAGAATATGGCCGCCGAAGACGTTGCCCATGATGTTCGCATAGTGCGGCATCATCAACTCGGTGAGCACCGACTCCGATTCGCGCGGATGACGGCCCTTCGGCGCGGCCATCAGTAATCCACGGGTCGCAGATAGAACTCGCCGATTGCAGTCTGGGACAGGACCGCGACCGTGGGCAGCCGGCGCTTCCAGTGCGTCGAGTCGAGACGCTTCCGCACGGTCTCCACCTCTTCCTTAGTAAAGCCGCGCGGCTCCTCTCCTCTGATGAGATGGTAGAGGATGCGGTCCGCGTTCAGGTACGAAACGCCGAGGTCGCCCTCATCGGTCTGCCCCTTGATCAGATCGGCTGTAGCCGGCTTGGCCACGATCGCCTCGGGTACCCCGACGTGGCGCGCGAGCGCCCAGACCTGCGTCTTGAACAGGTCGCCCAGCGGGTTCACCGGCGGAGCGTCATCGCCGTGCCACGTGAAATAGCCGAGCAGTCGCTCCGACTTGTTGCTGGTACCGAGCGGCAGGGCGTTGAGCTTGGCGGAGAGGTCGAACAGGACGATCATCCGCTGCCGCGCCATCATGTTGCCCAGCCGGTGCGGATCGTGGTCACCGACCTGTTTCACCAGACCATCCACGGCATCGGAAATGTCGATCGTGAGAGATGGAATGCCGAGTTTGTCTATCACGAGCTGCGCGTGCTCTAGACTTTCGGGACTCGACGTACGGTAGGGCATGCGCACGCCGATGACGTGCTCTTTCCCGAGCGCTTGGGCGGCCAGGAACGCCGTGAGCGCCGAGTCGACGCCGCCGGAAAGCCCGACCAGCCCTTTTTGGAAGCCGCGCCGGCGCACCACTTCATCCTTCAGGAAGCTCACCAACCATTTGCGTGTGAGCTCGGGATCGATCGCGAGCGGATCGTCCTCCGCCGTTTGCTTCGCGACTACGTCAACGTGCGCGGTCCGTGGTGCGCGGTGCGTGGGACTACCGTTCGTGGCGGGATCGAATCGCACCTTCTCGTTCTGCTTATCGCCGCTCAAGCTCCGGGTGAGCACGGGGAGGGCGCTCTGAAGATCTGCCAGGAGCGGGGAATCGGAGCGCGCCGTCGTCAGCGCGTCGAGATCGATGTCGGCGGTGAGCAGCGCTTCCTCGAACAGCGGGCCGCGCGCGATGATGCGGCCGGTCGGATCGATCACCGCTGATGCGCCGGGGAATCCCTTGCCACCTTCGAAGCCGACCAGGTTCGCCAGCGCGACGAACACGCCGTGCTCTTCGGCGATGCCGCGCACGATGCGTTCCCAGCGCACCACCGAGGCCGGCAGCGTCTCGCCTTCGCAGTCCTCCTCGTCGCCCAGCCCGCGGGCTGGAGACGCACTCGGCACGATGACCAGCTGCGCGCCCTCGAGCGCCGCCACGGTCGCGGCGAGCGAGTGCCACGCATCCTCACAAATCAGAATCGCGGCCTTCCCACCCCACCCCGTCTCGAATGACCGCACGCCATCCTGCCCGCGATCCACGAACCGCTCCTCATCGAACACGCCGTAGGTCGGCAGGAACACCTTGCGGTGCACGTGCCGCACTTCCGGCTGCTTCTTCTTGAGAGTGACGTACAGGGCGGAGTTGTAGATGTGATTTTGGAACCGCTCGTAGAATCCTACCACCACATCGATCGGTGTGCCCCCCCCCTCCCCGTCGTACGCGGCCGCCAGGTCTTGCGCCAAGGTGCCCGCCGTGACCGCCAGCTCCTTGACTCCGCCTTCGACGAAATAGCCGGACGTCGCGGTCTCGGGAAAGACCACGAGGTCGGGTTTGGGATCGAGGCGGGCCGCCTGCGTGATGACCGCGCCGATGCGCGCGACGTTCTCGGCGTATTCGCCTTTGGTCGGCCGGAACTGCGACAGTGCGAGGCGGATATGCGCCATGAGAGAAAGATATTAGCTTCCAGCAGGCGATGGAGTTCGCCTCAAACCGCCGCTTTCCGGGCTAATGACTCCTACCTGAACCATTCACGGCGGGAGTTTTCTTTTGACTATCCTGTATATCGCGCTGGGCGGCATCGCCGGCACACTCTCGCGTTACGGCCTCGAGGGCTGGATCCAGAGCCGCACCGCGACCGGTTTTCCGCTCGGGACCCTCTCCGTCAACGTCACGGGTTCGCTCATGCTCGGCTTCATCATCCGTGTGGCCACCGGCACGGCGCTGATTTCTCCCGACATTCGAGCGGCGGTGACGATCGGGTTCTGTGGCGCGTTCACGACCATGAGTACGTTCAGCTACGAGAGTGTCGCACTGCTGAATGATGGCGACTACGTGCGAGCGGCACTTTATATGAGCGCGACGATTGCGGGCTGCGTCGGCGCCGTCATGCTCGGCGCGGCGCTCGGCAACAAACTCCTGTGAGGTCCCGATGACCGAACAATTCCGCGGCCAGCGCACGCTGATGCGCGTCTTCATCGGCGAGAGCGACAAATATCACGGCAAGCCGCTCTATGAGGCGCTGCTCGAGCGGTTTCGCACCAAAGGACTTGCCGGCGCGACCGTGCTGCGGGGCGTCGCGGGATTCGGCGCGTCCAGCAAGCTGCACACCGATAAGATCCTGCGACTGTCGATCGACCTTCCGATCATCATCGAGGTCGTTGAGACCGAAGAGGCCGTTCAAGCGATTCTGCCGGACCTGAGTGAGATGATCGGCGGCGGGCTGATCACACTGGAGAAGGCGAATGTGATTCTCTATCGGCCCGGGAAATAGCGAGCCAGCTGAACCCCCACGTTACCAGCAGCACTGCGACCGCCTTCACCACGACGCTCGGCTGCGCGCGCAACGTCCCGTAGAACAGCGCCAGGTAGACCGCGATGAACAGCGCTGGGACAAACGGGTACAGCGGCGTCAGGAAGGGGGCGCCGGGGGCGGGACGCCGCGCCCGCAGCCTGAACAGCGACGCGACGGTCAGGCCATCAATCAACAGGATCAGCACGACCGCGAGCGTGATCAGCTCGGTGAATGTGCCGCTCGCCGCCAGCGCCATCGACACGAGGCCGATCAGCGCCATCGCCGTCCACGGCGTCTCTCCAGCATTCACGCGCGTCAGCAGCGCCGGCCCGAGCCCGTCGCGCGACAGCCCGAAGATCACGCGCGGCGTCACGAATACGTTGCCATTGAGCGACGCGAGGACAACGAGCAGCGCCAGCGCGGCGATGATCACGCCGCCCTGCGTCCCGAAGATCGCCGTCGCGACGTCAGCGGCGACGAGGTTCGACGACGCTACGTGGTCGAACGGCAGCACATGGAGAAAGGCGGCGTTGAGCAGGAGATAGAGCACGCTCACCACCCCGATGCCAAGGAGGAAGATCCGCGGCAGCGTTCGCTCGGGCTCCACAACCTCCTCGGCGATCTTCCCCGCGTCCACCGATCCGTAGTAGGACCAGATCACGGGCGGGGCGGCTGCGGCGAGCGCGCCGAAGATCGCAATCCCAGTGGGCGCTCCGGGCAGCGCGCCGCGCCAGCCGGCGCCGTTGCCCGCGACGAATGCCATGAGAACCACACCGCCGAGCGCCAGCACCTTAGATCCCGCCACGATGTTTTGCACCCAGCGGCCGGCATTGATGCCGAGCAGATTGATGCCGGTGAAGGCGCCAACGATAAGCACGGCGATCCAGCGCGTCGCGCTCTCCGGCCAACCGGCGATCCGCGCGGCGAACTCGGCGGCGGCAACCCCGAGCGCCGCGATCGCCGCGGTGTAGATCGCGAGCCCCTCGACCCACCCGACGACGAAACCCGCCCGCCCGCCGAACGCCTCGCGCGCGTACACGTACTTCCCGCCCGCTTTTGGATAGCGCGTGGCGAGCTCCGTGAAACACAGCGTGCCGAGGAACGCCAGCACACCGCCGAGCAGCCACGCGACGAACGTGAGCCAGGGTCGGCCGAGCTCGTGCGCAACGATACCCGGCGTCCGAAAAATTCCGGAGCCGATGGTGATGCCGACGACCATGGCCAGGCCGTCGAAAAGACGAAGCGACCGTTTCAGCTCGATCTTCACCGGCCGAAACGGTCGCCTGTCATGGAGTGTGACGCTAGATCAATGGAAGGTCACGCCGACCGCGAATTGCAGAATGCTCTGGTTGAAGCCGCTATCGGGATGGCCCCAGACGAAGTTGAGGACCGGCGTGATCGAGGTGTTCGCTCCAACCCGTACATCGTAGCCTGCACCGGCTGTGGCTCCGACGCCGGTTTGACTGGCGCTGAGCCCTCCGCTACTGGCCGAAGCGGTCGAAAAGCCCGCGCCCGCTCGTAGGAAGAAGCCACTCGCCGGCTGCGGATAGTAGTATCCGGCAAATGATGCATTCCCGGTGCTGAGCGTCGAGCCGTTCTCACTCTTCGTCCAGCCGTTTGTTTCCCCACCCAGCAACAGATGCGGGCTCACGGTACCGCCCATCTTGAGGTATCCGCTGACCCCGCCCGTGCTACCGCATGCGGTGCACGTGTAGCTTCCGTACCCGAACCCGAACCCGATCCAGAATCCTTTGCGAGTCTGCGGATGCTGTGCCGATGCGACCGAGACACCCAGCACCAACAGCGCCGCAAGCGTCGCCATACTGCGAGAGACGTAGCGCATTGGTTCTCCGCGGTTGTTAGGGCGCGGTGCAATATTCGAAATTGACCCGCCGAATGCCAACAAGCGGCGGAACTCGTTGCGACACATGGGTAAGTACAAGGCCATGCGACTCTCGCTCCGCTTCATCATCCCGCTCCTGATCGCCGTCGGCATTTTCGCCTACGGGGCGCTGCCGCTTGCGGACAAGCTGATGCTCCGCTGGTTCAGCCGGGACCTCGAGACGCGCGCCAACCTGATCGCCAACACCATCCAGGAGCCGCTGCAGGACTTGATTCGGACCGGTAACCGGGGCCGCATCCAGGAGTTCTTCACGCGTATCACGCAGGATGAGCGCCTGCTCGCGGTGGCGTTTTGCCCGCCCAAGAACGGCGAGCCGGTGGCGACGACGACGTTGCCGCAAGAGGTGCGCTGCTCCGACCTGGACCGCTTCACCCAGCCGGCCGGCGATCTGCTGCAGACGGCAGGCGGTCCGGTGTTCGTATCGGTGCGTCCCCTCGTTGCCAGCGCGACGATAGCGGCAACGCCGATCGGACAGCTGGTGCTGGTGCACGACATGAGCTTCATCGCGCGCCGCAGCCGCGAGACGCGCGAGTATCTCTTTCTCTTCTTCGCAGGACTGGGCCTGATGGTCGCGCTCGTGACCGTGATCATCGCGCAACTGTCCTGGCGCGGCTTGATCCAGGGACTCCGCGGACTGCTGCGCGGCGAGACGCTGTTCCTCGCCCCGGGGCGCGCGGGAGCTTTCCCCGCAACGCCGCCGGAGCTGCGGCCGATTGCGCATGATTTGCGCCAACTCATCGAAGACATCGAAGCGGACCACCGCTCCCGCGATGAAGACCGGCTCGGCTGGACGCCCAAGACCCTGCGGGAGATCCTACAGCGCGAGCTGCGTGGCCAGGAGGTCATCGTCGTTTCCAACCGCGAGCCCTACATCCACATGCGGCGCGGTGCCGTGCTCGAGGTGTGGCGCCCCGCGAGCGGTCTCGTCGCGGCACTCGAGCCGATTATGCGCGCCTGCTCCGGCACCTGGATCGCCCACGGCAGCGGGGACGCGGACCGCGAAGTCGTCGACGCGCACGACCGCTTGACCGTGCCGCCGCCGCCGGATAATCCGCAGTATCAGCTCCGCCGGGTGTGGCTTTCGCCGGATGAAGAAGCCGGCTACTACTACGGCTTCGCGAACGAAGGGATCTGGCCGCTCTGCCACATCGCGCACGTACGCCCGATCTTCCGGACGAGCGACTGGGAGCAGTACGTCAACGTCAACCGCAAGTTCGCGTCGGCCGTCGAACAGGAATCGAGCTCGCCCAACCCCATCGTGCTGGTGCAGGATTATCACTTCGCCCTCCTGCCGCGCATGATCCGCGAAGCGCTGCCCGCGGCCACTATCATCTCCTTCTGGCACATCCCGTGGCCCAACCCTGAGGCCTTCGCCATCTGCCCCTGGCGCGACGAGCTGCTCGACGGGATGTTGGGCACCACGATTCTGGGGTTCCACACACAATTTCATGTCAACAACTTCGTCGACACCGTCGACCGCTTCCTCGAAGCGCGCGTAGATCGCGAGACCTTCTCCGTGTCCTACCGGGGAAAGCCGACGTCGGTCAAGCGCTACCCCATTTCGATCGAGTGGCCGCCCCCGGCAGAGCTACTCAGTAAGCCGGTCGAGCAGTGCCGCACGGTGATCCGCCAGCGCCACAACCTCCCTCCCGAGCACGCCGTCGGCGTCGGCGTCGACCGGATGGACTACACCAAGGGCATCGAGGAACGGATGCGTGCAGTGGAACGACTGTTGGAACTGAAACCCGAGTGGATCGGGAAGTTCACGTTCATCCAGATCGCCGCGCCCACCCGCATCCGCATCGAGGAATACCGCGCCTACGAGATGCGCGTGCGTGATCTCGCGACGCGCATCAACCAGCGCTTCCCCGAAGCGACCCATCCGCCCATCATTCTCAAACCGGAGCATCACCAACCCGACGAGATCTTCGAGTACTACCGCGGCGCCGACGTGTGCGCGGTCACGAGCCTGCACGACGGCATGAACCTCGTCGCGAAGGAATTCGTGTCGGCCCGCGACGACCAACGCGGGGTCCTCATCTTGAGCCACTTCACTGGAGCCGCCCGTGAGCTGCCCGAGGCGTTGATCGTCAATCCGTACGACACCGACGAGTGCGCCGCGGCGCTGGACGTCGCCCTCACCATGCCCGCGACCGAGCAGCGCATCCGCATGCGGCTGATGCGCGGCCTGCTCCAGGACTTCAACGTGTTTCGCTGGGCCGGCCGCATGCTGCTCGATGCCGCCAGCAGCCGGCGCCGGGGCCGCGTGCCGGAATTCGTGGCGCCGCGCGGCGGCGAGCGGCAGAGCGCACCGGCGAGGTGAACGCGAGCCACGGTCTCCCCCCGCCGGAGCCACGGTGCGACTGGGCCTACTTCTTCGATATCGATGGTACGCTCGTCGACTTCGCCGAAACGCCGGCCGCCGTTCGCGTCTCCGAGAGCCTGCGACACGAGCTGCAAGAGCTGTATCACTGCGCCGGCGGGGCGGTCGCACTCATGAGCGGCCGTCCCATCACCCAGATCGACGCGCTGTTTCCAACCGTGCAGCTGCCCGCTGCCGGCCAGCACGGTGCGGAGCGGCGCAGCGCCACGGGACGGGCGACACGCCACGAGCCCACGCAGGACCTCACACCCGTGCGCCAGCGTCTGACCCAGGCCATCATTGACAAACCCGGTCTCCTCCTCGAAGACAAAGGACTCTCGCTCGCCCTGCACTACCGCCGCATCCCCGGGCTGGCGGGATTCGTGCATCAGACCATGGAATCGCTGCTTCCTGACCTCGACGGAGAGTATTGCCTCCAGCAAGGCAAGAGCGTCGTGGAGCTAAAGCCCGCCGGCAAGGATAAGGGCCGGGCGCTGCACGAGTTCATGGCGGAGCCGCCGTTCGCCGGCCGCACGCCGGTGTTCGTCGGTGACGACGCGAGCGATGAAATCGGATTTGCGACCGTCGACGAGCTGGGCGGGCATTCCATCAAGGTTGGCGCGGGGGACACGGTGGCGCGGTGGCGGCTCGACAACGTGAACGCGGTGGAGCAATGGCTTCGCTCGATCTCGCGCTGATCGGCAACGGCACGATCGGCGCGTTCGTCGATCCCGCAGGCGAAATCACCTGGGCTTGCTTCCCGCGCTTCGACGGCGATCCGATGTTCTGCTCGCTCCTCAAGCCGGAGGGACAAGGCGACGACACTGGTTGCTTCACGATCGAGCTGCTGGATCGCGTCCGCGTAGAGCAGAAGTACCTGCACAACACACCGGTGGTCGTCACGCGCCTGACCGATTCCGCCGGCGGCGCCATCGAGATCACTGACTTCGCACCGCGGTTCAATTACCGCGGGCGGGTGTTCTGTCCCATGATGATCGTGCGGCGCATCCAGCGGCTCGCCGGCCATCCGCGCATTCGCGTGCGCCTGCGGCCGGCGCAGAGCTACGGCCAGCCGCTCGCGACCACGACCTACGGCAGCAACCACATCCGTTACGTCGGCAACCCCAACCCCCTCGTGCTGCGCCTGACCACCGACGTGCCGGTCACCACGATCCTCGAGGGGAACGCGTTCTTTGTCGACGACGCAGTGACGCTCGTCCTCGGGCCCGATGAAACGCTGCAGGAAGCGGCGGGCGAAGTCGGCAAGCACTTCCTCTCCGAGACGACGGGGTATTGGCGCGAATGGGTGCGCTCCCTCGCGATTCCGTTCGAGTGGCAGGATGCCGTGATTCGCGCAGCGATCACCCTGAAGCTCAACGTGTTCGAGGACACGGGCGCCATCGTCGCGGCACTGACGACGTCGATCCCCGAAGCAGCGGGCTCGAGCCGCAACTGGGACTACCGCTACTGCTGGCTGCGGGACGCGTACTTTGTCGTGAACGCGCTCAACCGGCTCGGCGCGACGCAGACGATGGAGCGCTACCTCAACTTCATTCTGAACATCGTGGCCGAGGGGGGAGGCGGCGGCCGGGGGGGGGCCGATCGACCGCTCGATCCCGTGTACACGATCACGGGACATCGCCTGCCGCCCGAGCGCGTGGTCGCGTCGCTCCCCGGCTACCGGGGCATCGGGCCCGTGCGCGTCGGCAACCAGGCGTCGGAGCAGGCGCAGCACGACGTGTACGGCTCGTCCATTCTTGCCGCCACACACGTCTTCTACGATCGGCGACTGGTGCACCAGGGCGACGAGTCGCTGTTTCGCCGGCTCGAGCCGTTGGGCGAGCGCTGCGTCAAGCTGTTCGATCAACCCGATGCCGGCTTGTGGGAGCTGCGCGGGAGCACCCACATCCACACGTTCTCCGCGGTGATGTGCTGGGTCGGCTGCGAGCGGCTCGGCCGCATCGCCAAACAACTGGGGCTCCCCGATCGCGCGGCGTACTGGTGCGACCGCGCGCACGAGCTGCACGAGGTCATCTCGCGGCGGGCCTGGAATGAAAAGCTGGGCACGTTCGTCGCGACCTTCGAAGGTGACACGCTCGACGCCAGCCTGCTGCAGCTGAGCGAGCTGTTTTTCGTCGCCGACGACGATCCGCGCTTCGTCGCAACGGTGCGCGCCATCGGCAAGGAGCTGAAACGAGGCGAGTTCGTGTTCCGCTACACGACGCCCGACGACTTCGGCACGCCGTCGAACGCGTTTCTGGTCTGCAGCTTCTGGTACATCAACGCGCTCGCCGCGATCGGCGAACGCGACGAAGCGCGGAAGACGTTCGAGTACCTACTGGAGTGCCGCAACCGCCACGGACTGCTCGCCGAGCATATCGATCCGAACACGCACGAGCAGTGGGGAAACTTCGTGCAGACCTACAGCATGGTGGGACTGATTCTCTCGGCGATTCGACTATCACAACGGTGGGACCAGGCGTTTTAGTTGCGACAACCGCTGGTTTGAGCCGGTTCCGCACAAAGCGCTAGCGCGACTCCGTTCGTCCATCCGAACCCGTCCTGCGTCGGATACTCTCCACCGCCTGCTTTGCGATTCGTGTTTACGACGTCGTACTTCTCCATCATGCGTCCGGTGGCGCGATAGGTCCGCTGGATCAGCGCGAGCCACCGGCTGGCTGCCTTGTCCCCAAGATCGGCCCGCCCGTAGCGGCGTACGCCTTCTATCGTGAGCCACTCGAGCGGCGGCCAACCATTGGGCGCGTCCCACTGCTGCCCGGACGAGAAGCCCGTCGTGACGAAGCCACCGGGTTTCAGAAAGTCGCGCTCCAATCGTCCGGCTACGTGCTTTCCCTGATCGTCGGTGGCGATTCCGAAATAAAGCGGCGCGGCCGCGGCCAGCGTGGGCCTATCGGTGACGAGCGCGCCAGTCCGCCAGCGGCGGTCAAAGAAGAACCCCTGGGCTGAGTCGTACATGGCGAGGATCGCCAGCCGCCGGGCATCAGCTTGCTGCTCGAACCGCCGCGCCACCGCATCGTCTTGCCCGCCGTCCCCCCCCCGCCGGTGGCGGAACGCCGCCAACGCTGCGATGGTGCGCTCAGCATTATAAAGGAGAGCGTTGAGATCAACCGGGATCAGGTCGGTCGTCTCGAGCGTGCGCAGATCTTTCGGATCACGCATCCAGCGGCTCGAGAAATCCCAGCCGCTTTCGGCCGTTGCCCGCGCGCTGCGATAAAAGCTCGCGCGCAACGACTCCGGCACGGTCTGGCCGATCTCGACGTCTGGCCGGTAGGACTCCGGCCTCGGCTCCGCCGAGTCGTCCCAGTAGCGATTCACCACGACGCCGTCCGGCAGGCGCACCACGCGCCGGTACGCATGTCCCCTCGCCACGGTGTCCGCGCCGTCCATCCAGAACGCGTACTCCTTCTCGAGCGCGTCGAGATACACCAGCGCCTTCGCGGTGTCCGTCGCGCGGGCGTACAACCCGACCATCGCCGCGAAGTACGGCGGCTGGCTGCGCGTCAGGTAGTAGGCGCGATTGCCGTTCGGGATGTGCCCGAACGTGTTGATAAGGTGCGCGAAGTTGTCCAGCATGTCTTTCACGAGGTCGGTGCGCCCGCTCTGCACCAGACCCAGCATTGTGAAGTAGGAGTCCCAGTAGTAGACCTCGCGGAAGCGGCCTCCAGGCACGACGTACGGATTGGGAATTGGTATCAGCGACGAGCTGGCGTCGGCGCTGTCGGGCGGCCGAGTCAGCACCGGCCACAGTGCCTTGATGTGGTCGGCCATGCTCTGTGAAGCGACGGTGTGATAGCCCCCCCCGTTCCCCGCCGCCTGGGGCAGCACGAAGTTCTGATCGACGAACGTGCGCAGCACAAATCCATTGGTGCGGCGCGCCGAGTCGTAACGGGCCTCGATGACGGCCGGAGCCGATCGAGGCCGCGCGTCGACGAACTCTTTGGAGTCGGGGAAGATGCCCGACAGCTGCACGTCGGAGAACAACGATCCGATGTCGTGTGCGGGGTCGTAACTGGACGGCCTGACGGCCGGACGGCCCGACGGCCGGCACGCCGTGGCCAGAAGGAGCGCCACGACACACGACGCACCACACACGACGCACGGTCTTTTCACGCGAACACGATCCAGAGGATCCCGAGCAGCGCCGCGAGCAGCACCGAGAGCCCGACCTCGAACTTCCGCTCGCCTTTGGACTCGGCGTCTGTCACCGCGACGGCGGACTTGCGGTAGGTGAGGCCCTCGGTCTTTTCGGCCGGTGGCGGCGGCGTCGCCATGCTCACGGCAAACAGCACGAACGTGCAGATGACGAACAGCAGCACCGCGTAGTGCAGGAAGTTGATTGTGGCGATCCAATGCCACAGCGTCCCGGGAGTGAGACCGCCGCCCGACGCCTTGTTCGTGAGCTCGAGAATGAGGCGCAACAGACCGAGTACGAGTCCGGTGATCAGCGATGCAATCGCGCCGGAACCGTTCAGCCGGCGGTAAAACAGGCCAAGCAGGAAGCAGGCCGCGATCGGCGGTGCGATGTAGGCCTGGACACTCTGCAGATAGATGTAAATCTGGGACGAGATGTACTTCATGAACGGAATCCACGCCAAGCCTAGGAACACCATAACCCCGGCGGAAATTCGGCCCACCTTCACGAGCTGCTGCTCGGTCGCCAGCGGGCGCACCTTCTTGTAGACGTCCCACGTCAACAGCGTGGAGCACGCGTTGAAGGCGGAGGCCAGGGAGCTCATCAGCGCCGCGAGCATTCCCGCGAGCACCAAGCCCTTGATCCCGTCCGGGAGCAGCCGCGTGACCAGCGTGGGATACGCGGAGTCCGCGTTGCTGCGCAGTTCGGGGAACAGCGCCAGGGCCACGATGCCGGGCAACACGAAAATGAAGACGGGAAGAATCTTCAGGTAGCCCGCGAAGATCGTCCCGGTGCGCGCCTCTTTGATGTTCTTGGCGGCGAGCACGCGCTGCACGATGTGCTGATCGGTACACCAATACCAGATGCCCAGGATCGGTGCGCCGAAGACGATACCGGTCCACGGGAAGTCGGGGTGGTTCGTCGGCTTCCACATCGAGAAGAAGCCGGCTGGAACCTTTGCCTCGAGTCCCGAGATGCCGCCGACCCGCGAGAGCCCGATCGCCATGAGTGTGATGGAGCCGAGAATCAGCACGATCGCCTGGAGCACCTCGGTGTAGACCACGGCGCGCAGTCCGCCGAAGATGGTATACACCCCGGTGACGACGATGAGGACGATGGCCGCGGTGTAGAAATTCCACCCCGTGACTGCGCGAATCACCACGCCGCCCGCATACAGCGTCACGCTGATCTTCGTCAGGACGTAGCCGATCACCGACACCCAGGTGAAATACGTCCGCGCCGCCGAGTTGTACCGCTTCTCCAAGAACTCCGGCATCGTGTAGACGCCGCTCTTCAGGTAAAAGGGAACGAAGAGCCAGCCGAGCAGCAGCAGGATGAGGCACGCGAGCCATTCGAAGTGGCCCACCGCCAGCCCGCTCGCCGCCCCGGACCCCGCGAGCCCGACCAGGTGCTCGGAGCCGATGTTCGAGGCGAAGAGGCTCGCGCCGACGGCGAACCACGCGACGTCCCGGCTCGCCAGGAAATAGTCGGAGCTCACGTTCTTCTCGCGCAGCGCCGCCCACCACGCGATGCCGAACAGGATGATGAAGTAGACCGCGATGAACAGCAGGTCGAACGCGTGGAGATTGCTCATTGCGGGTGCCTTGGAGAGTTGAGGAGATATTGAACTGCGATATCGGCCAGGGTCCACAACTGCACATCGGAGCTCGAGCCGTAGCGCACCGGCCGCAAAGCCCCTCCTTCGAACTTGTAGCTCCACAGCTCGGAGTACTCCAGCCCAGAGCGCCTGGCGGCCGCGCGTACGGAATCGATCACGCCCGGGCGGTTGCGGCCGCCCTGTGCCAACGCGACGAGCAACGTGTTCACTTCGCGACTCCAGACGACGCGCGGGGAGTGATACAGATCGCGCTCGAACATCTGCCAGACGTTGGGAGAGGCGTAGGCGTCATTCGCAACCGCCAGGCCGACGCCGTCGATGAACAGCCCGACGGGGTACGGGAGCAGGAACGGCCGCAGCAGCTCGGCCTCATGCGCGTCGTCCTGCCGCTCCAGCAGCAGCCACATCGCGGGGTCCGTGCTCATCACCGGGATCTGCTGTCCCGCGCTGTCGAGCGAGACCGCGGGAAAGCGCAGGGTATCGGCTGGGAATCCGGAGCGCGTCAGCACCGACTCCCAATGCGCCCGCTCCGCGGGGGGCAGCGACGCGAGCTTCGCGCGCACCCGAGCCTCAACGTCCGCAGGTGCCAGCGCCACCATGAAGTGGCGGGCGGTCCCGCGCCACGTCTCGGCGGCGCGCGCGATATCCGGCGCGTTGTCGATACCGGGCTCGCCCAGCGCGCGGAACGCGCTGTCGATGGTCCCGATGGCACGGAGGGCGGCAGGCACCCACACGACGTTGACGTCGAACGGGAAGCAGCCCCCCGCGTAGCCGACGCGGCTGTCCCGCCAACTGCCCGGGTGACAGTAGCCGTCCGGGTCGCGCTTGAAGCTGACGAGATTCGTGGCAACCGGATCGCGCGCGTACAGCGCCGCCTGCGTCCAGGCGTACGCGAGATTCTTGCGGAGCGCCGTGTCCCAACGGCGGACGAAGGCGCGCTTGCGCGCATCGGGCACCTTGGCGTTGGCGAAGTAGCGTCCTGCAATGACGGGGAGCTGAAAGTCGTCGTCCACCATCCAGTAGTTCTCCCGCGTCGCCTGCAGATTGCGCAGCAGCGTGCGGTCGCCGGTCCTCAGGAACTCGGCGACATTCTCGCGAATCGCCTGGCCGCCGAGGGCCTCTTCGTGGCTCACTTCACCGGTCGGTGCGAGCTTCGCCAGGGCCGCGCCGATCACAAACTCCGCCATCGTGTCGGACCAGACGGGCTCCATCAGCAGCGCGGTCAAGAGCATGTCGCGCCCGAAGTATGTGGCGTAGGTCGGCAGAGCCGCTAACAGCTTCTCCTTGGAGCTAAGCAGCTCGAAGCCGCGGATTTCGCGCTCGATGCGCGGAGACTTTGCCGAATCAGCGAAGCGGCGAAAGCGATCGTTGAAGATTTGTCGGCGATCGAGCGGGCTCAGCGGAGGACCATCGGTGGCGATCTCGACGTTCACCGTGATCGGCTGTGTGCCGAGTGGCCGGATCGTCACGACGCGACCGGTGAGCGTGGCGCGCGAGCGGCGCGCGTCGCCGCTCAGCGCCAGCGACAGGTGGTTCTTCCCGTCGAGACTCGGCTGCGACACGCGGACCGTCCAGCGCGAGGCGGTGTTGATGAGCACGACGCTGGGTGTCAGGCGATCGGTATACGGTCGGCCCATTTTCGCGGCGAACTGCGCCATTTCCGGAACGATGAACGTCGGCGCATCGATCGAGTCGCGCACTCGGCCCGTGTAGCCGAAGTCGCGCTCGATGCGCATGGACCCGAGGAGAAATTGGCCGATCTGAATTGACCGCCCGCCCTGCACCGTCAGCGTATAGCGCAACCAGCGCCGACCGCCGGTCGCACCAACCGTGGCCTGCCCTGCACCGAACGCGACCGCCGCGACCGCCGCCGTTGTATCTTGACCGCCCGACCGCCGCGCTGTGAAGCCGATGCTTTCATTCAACCCGTCCGCCCAGAGATGCACCACGCGACCGGTCTTCCCTTCGATATAGATCTCAACGGAATTCCCGCGGCTATCCCGATAGAGTCGGGCCGTGTAGCCCTCGTAGGCCGCAGGGTCGTCGAGTCCGGGGGTTGGAAACTGCAGGACGGGCGGGACTTCCCGCGCGGATGCAGTCTGAAGCATCAGCAGAAAGGCCAGCATGGGCGTACATACTCCGCCCACAGGCCACCCTTGACAAGGGCTGGAACGAGCGACAATTCGGAGGCAATATCCGTCATTCCGTTGGTCAGCTGACACGCCACGGAGGTCACATGATGCGTCTGAGTCGACACGCAGGTCCTATTCTCGCCTTCCTCTCTTTTCTCGCCGCTCCGCTCGCCGCACAGGTCGCCGCTGTCGCGCAGAACGGTGGCATCCGCGGGCAAGTCGTCGACAGCGTCACACAGCAGGGCCTTGCCGGCGTCACCGTCCTGATCCAGGGGCAGCCGCGCCAGACTGCTACCGGCGCCGACGGCAACTTCACCCTGAGCGATGTGGCACCCGGCACGGTGGTGCTGAAGGTGACGCGCATCGGCTACGGCCCGCAGACGCGATCGGTGAATGTGACGGCGGCAGGGACCGCCCAAGAGCGGTTCGTGCTTGCGCCGCAGGCCTCGATTCTCGAGCCCGTCGTCGTCACCGGATACGGCACGCAGCGTCGCGAAGCGATCACCGGGTCTGTCTCGACCGTGGACCCTGGCGCGGCAAACGTCGGCGTGAAGACCAACGTCGATCAGATGCTGCAGGGCCGCGCTGCCGGCGTGGACATCATCCAGAACAACGGTGAGCCCGGCGCCGGCATGCAGATCCTGATCCGCGGCGGCAGCTCGATCAGCAACACCAACGAACCGCTGTACGTGATCGACGGCGTGGCGATCAATAACGTGGCGACCCAGCCCGAGGGGATGGGCGCCGGTGGAGCACCGCCGCTGCCGCGTAACCCGCTCAACATGCTCAATCCTGGCGACATCGCTGCAATCACCATTCTTAAGGACGCCTCGGCGACGGCCATTTACGGCAGCCGCGCCGCGAACGGCGTCGTGCTGATCGAAACGAAGCACGGCACCACCGCCGGCGCGTCCACGGTCGAGTATGACGCCTACGTCGCCGCTGCGTCCCCATCGAAGCGTCTCGACCTGGTCACCGGTCCCGAGTACCGCCAGTTCGTCACGAACCAGGTCGCGCAGTTCGTCGCGGATACGGCGCTGTGCCCCGTCCCGACGCCGGCCGATTCCACCGCCTATAAGACGTGCTTCTCGGCGGCGCGGGGCCTCGATCCCAAACACCTGGCCAACCTGGGCAGCGCGAATACCGATTGGGAGCGCGCGGTCACGCGCACCTCGGTCACGCATAATCACAACCTGTCGTTCTCCGGCGGCAGCGAGGACACCCGCTATCGGGCCTCGCTCAACTACATGAACCAGCCCGGCGTAACGATCAACAACGGCCTGGAGCGGATCCAGGGGATGCTGAGTGCCAATCACCACGCCTTCGCCAATCGCCTGCGGCTGGCGGTGACCGTCACGACGTCGCGCGAAAACGACACTTACACCACGTACGAAAATACCGGTGGGTTCGAAGGCGGCGTCTTCCAGAACGTGGCGATCTTCAATCCCACCCAGCCGGTCACGGTGACCGACTCCACCGGGACGCGCTTTTACGAGGTCGGCGGAACCTCCGTGCGGAATCCCGTGGCGCTGGCCCGGCAGGTCGCGAACGTCGGCAACGCGACGCGCACGCTGGGGAACTCGAGTGCCGAGTTCGACCTCACGTCCGGACTCACCGCCAAGGTCGCCGTCGGCCTCGATCACTCGGACGGCCTTCGCCAGATCTACTTCCCGAACGCCAATCCCGTTGGTGTGGCACTCGGCGGCGGGCTAGCCCAACAAGCCGAGCTCGGCAACACGACGAAAACCCTGCAGACGCTGCTCACGTTCAATCGTCAAACTGGCAACAACAGCTTCGACGTCGTTGGCGGATATGAGTACACGAAATTCGACAATAACCTCGTGACGGCGCAGGGAGTCGGATTCTTTACCGACGCGTACGGTTTCAATAACCTGAGTGTCGCCTCCTCGCGCACCATTAATTCGAACGCGACCAACTGGCGGCTCGCCTCCTTCCTCTCGCGCGCGAACTACGGCTACAAAGACAGGTATTTCGTGACCGGGATCCTCCGTTATGACGGATCATCGGTGTTCGCCACCGGACATCAGTGGGCACTGTTCCCCGGTCTCTCGGCCTCATGGCATTTGAGCCAGGAAGGCTTCGCGAGCAGCTTGCCGTTCTCGGATCTCCGGTTGCGGGTGGGTTGGGGACGCCAGGGGAATCCGGGCATTCCGCCCTATCAGTCTCTCGTCCTGATGAGCGGCGGCACCGGCGGCACGTATCCGTGGGGCGACACCCCGCAAAGCGGCGTGTTTCCCGTTGGCAACGGGAATAAGGATCTCAAGTGGGAGCAAACGGACCAATACAACGTGGGGCTCGACTTCGGCCTCTGGGGCAATCGCCTTGCCGGCACCGCCGAGTTTTACGTGAAGAACACCTCGAACCTGCTCGAGTTGGTCGGGGCGCAGCAGCCGGCCAATAGCTCCACGACCCTCCAGAACGTTGGCAAGCTGCGCAACCATGGCATCGAGCTGACGCTCGACGCACTGGTCGCGTCGCGGCCGAGTCTCACCTGGCGCGCGGGGCTCACGTTCGCCGCGCAGCGGAACAAAGTCGTTACGCTGGGTCCGTTCAGCTTCCTGCGGTCCGGAGTTGTCAGCGGGCAGGGACAATCCGATCAATGGGCGGAGCGCCTGATCCCGGGACAGCCGCTCGGCACGTTCTATGGGCCGGTGTTCCTGGGCGTCGATGCGGCCGGCCATCAAGAGTTTGCCTGCACGGCGGCAACATCGGGCTGCGCCAGCGGCCGCACCACCAACGGGCTGGGGCCCGCTTCCGCCGACTACGCGATCATCGGCAACGCGAATCCCAGCTTCACCTTCGGGTTCCGCAACCAGGTCAGCGTCGGGAAGTTCGACATTAGCGCGCTCGTTCGCGGCTCGATCGGCCAGGACGTCTTCAACAACACGGCCCTTGTGTATTCGACCAAGAGCGACGCGCTACAGGACAAGAATTTCCTGCGGCCGGCACTGACCGACGGGACGGGGCTGCATGAGCCCGCGATCTACTCGTCGCGCTGGATCGAGAAAGCCTCGTTCGTACGGCTGCAGAACCTCACGGTCGACTACGCGCTGGATCTGCCGGCACTCACGCGGAACGCCCGCAGCGCGCACCTGTTCGCGTCGGTCGATAATCTGTTCGTGGTCACGGGGTATTCGGGGCTCGATCCGGAGGTTTCGAACCTGAACCAGAGCTCGCTCACCCCCGACGCCGGCATCGCGGCACGCGGCGTCGATTATCTCAGCTACCCCCGGTACCGCACGGTGACCGGCGGCATCCGTCTCGTCTTTTGAGGAGGCTGGTCATATGAAGCGACTGTTTGTGACGACGTCCTTCGGTGCGCTGGCGCTGTCTACGCTGCTGCTGGTGCCCATCCAGGGATGCACGGACCTGACCGAGGCGCCACCGAGTCAAATCGTCAAAAGTCAGTTCTTCCGCGACGAGGGCGAAGTCCTCGCCGGGCTCGCGGGCGTCTACGCGCAGCTGCGTGGCACGCTCGATGACTACTATAACCTCAGCGAGATCAGCAGCGATGAGATGGTCGTGCCGACCCGCGGCTCGGACTGGTACGACAACGGCACGTGGCTCGAGACGCATCGCCAGCAATGGACCGCCAGTAGCCCGGGCACGCTCAGCTTCATGAACGGCGCCTGGAACACCGCCATGGGCGGCGTAGCGCGCGCCAACACGTTCCTCGACGCCGTGCAGAGTTCGTCCGTTCCGAATATTACGAGCATCAGGGCGGAAGCGCGGACGCTGCGGGCCTTCTATTACTACCTGCTGCTGGACATGTTCGGCGGCGCGCCGATCGCGACGACGCCTGAAATCAAGGCGCGGCCGCGCGAGACGCGCGATTCGACGTTCAAGTTCATCGAATCGGAGCTGCTGGCGGCTCGGCCGGATCTGCCCGTCACGCGCGACGCGGCCAACAGCGGCCGGATCACGCGTGGTGTCATCGACGCCATTTTGGCGAACATGTACATCAACGCCGGCGTGTTCACAAAGGAGGGCGCAGGCGCGGGTGGGATCAACGCGACGGCCTACAATTCCTGCGCGGGCATCAACGTGGCTGGAGGACTCAGCGCTTGCCAGGCCGCAGTGAATCGCGTGGACAGCCTGTTGAACTCCGGCGTGTACCAGTTATCAGACACGTTTGCGAAGAACTTCCGGCCCGACAACAATCTGTCCAAGGAGAACATCTTTGTCGTGAAGTTCGCCGACGCGACAGACCTGGGGCTCAACTTCGTGATGCGGGCGCTGCACTACCACCAGTTCACCCCGGAGCCGTGGAACGGGTTCGCCGCGCTGGCGCAGACCTACAATGCGTTCGATGCGAATGACAAACGCCGGTCCATCTTCCTGGTCGGACCGCAGGTGAACGTGTTGACCGGCCAGCCGGTCAACGACCGCGCCGGCAATCCACTCGTCTTTACGGTCACCATCGCGAACGTCACCTCGGCAACCGAGGGCGAAGGGCCCCGGATCTACAAGTGGCCGGCCGATCCGGGCCACGTCGCGCAGAACAACGGCAATGACTTCGCCTGGTTCCGCCTGTCGGAGATGTATCTGATCAAGGCGGAGGCGGAACTGGACGGCGCGACCGGCACCTCCACTCCTCTGGCGCTCGTGAAGGCCGTGCGCGCGCGTGCCTTCACGACCGACACGCTGAGCACCGTGACCTTGCCCGTGATTCTGCGTGAGCGGCTGTACGAGTTCACGGGTGAGGGAAAACGCCGGCAGGATCTCATCCGGTTTGGCGCGTACACACAGTCGTGGGAATGGAAGACCAACCCGGAGGGGCAGGATCCGAAACGCGTCCTGATGCCGATTCCCCAGGGGCAGATCGACGCCAACCCCTTGCTCAAGCAGAACCCCGGGTACTGATTGCTGAAGATGCATCGAGGAGGGGCGCAGCATGCTGCGCCCCTCCTTCTGTTTCTCATCGCGCTGGCCGGCGGCTGCTCCGACACAAAACGTGACTCCGCACTTCCGCCTCCCGCGTCGGGCGGAAAGCTCTTCACGCTCCTGCCCTCAAGCTACACCGGCGTCACCTTCGCGAACCGCCTCACCGAGACGCGCGATTTCAACGTCTTCACCTACCGCAATTTTTACAACGGCGGCGGCGTCGCGATCGGCGACCTCACCGGAGACGGGCTGCCCGAGATCGTGCTCACGTCAAACGAGGGAGGGCCCCGCCTCTACCTGAACCTCGGGCATTTTCAGTTTCGCGACATCACGCAAGAAGCCGGCATTGCGGAGAGCGGCCGCTGGACGACCGGCGTCACCCTGGCGGATGTGAACGGCGACGGCCGCCTCGACATCTATGTCTGTCACGCAGGCTTGAAGAGCGGCGCACTCCGCGCGAACACGCTCTACATCAATGAGGGCGTGAAGGACGGGATCCCGCGCTTTCGCGAGATGGCTGCCGCCTACGGCATCGCCGACACCGGTTACTCGACGCAAGCTGCCTTCTTCGACTACGACGGCGACGGCGACCTTGATCTCTTCCTGATCCGAAACTCGCCCAAAGCGGTCGCCAGTATCGCCGTGCGGAATCAGCGCATGGTCCGCGACCCGCTCGGCGGCCACGAGCTGTACCGCAACGATCACGGGCGTTTCGTAAACGTGAGCGCGCAGGCGGGGATCTACGGCCCGGAGATCGGCCTCGGATTGGGCATCGCCGTCGCCGACGTCAACGGCGACGGGCGGCCCGATGTCTACATCGCCAACGATTTCTTCGAGCGCGACTACCTCTACATCAACAAGGGCGACGGGACGTTCGACGAGGTGCTCGAGCGCGCGATGCCGGTCTCCAGCTACTTCTCGATGGGACTCGACATCGCCGACATCGACAACGATGGCTGGCCCGACATCTACACGGCCGATATGCTGCCCGCAGACGATTACCGCCTGAAGACGACGTCGGCGTTCGAGTCGTGGGAGCTGTATGAGGCCAAAGCGCGCGAGGGGTTCGACCACCAGCTGATGCGCAACATGCTCCAACACAACAACGGGGATGGCACGTTCAGCGACATCGGCCAGCTCGCCGGCGTCGCGCGCACCGACTGGAGCTGGGCCGCGCTCATCGCCGACTTCGATCTCGACGGCAACAAAGACATCTTCGTCGCGAACGGGCTCGCGCGGGACGTCACGTCCCAGGACTACATCGCGTTCCTCGCCAGCGATCAAACGGTGCTCGCCGCGACGCGCGGCGAACGCGTGGACTTTATGAGCCTGATCAACGCCATGAGCTCCACGAAGCTGCCCAACTACGCGTTCCGCAACAACGGCGATCTGACGTTCACAAATGTGAGCGCCGCGTGGGGGATCGACCTGCCGAGCTTCTCGAACGGCGCGGCGTATGGTGACCTGGACGGTGATGGCGCGCCGGATCTCGTCGTGAACAACGTCAACGATGAAGCGTTCATCTATCGCAACAACGCTCGCACGCAATTGCCCGCGAACCACTTTCTCCAGGTGCGCCTCACGGGAGACAGTGCCAACCCGTTCGCCGTCGGCGCACGGGTGACGCTCCGTGGCGGGGGCCGCGAGTTCATGCAAGAGCTCGAGCCCACGCGCGGATTTCAGTCGAGCGTGGACTACACACTCACGTTCGGCGTGGGCCGCATCGATACGCTCGAGTCCGTGAGTGTGGACTGGCCCGATCGTCGCACGAGTAGCATGTCACACGTCGGCACGAACCAGCGCCTAACGATCCGGGAACGGGACACTCACCCCACGACACACGTTGGCGCGACGGCAGGCCGGCCCCTCTTCACCGACGTCACGAACCAGGTCGGCCTGGACTTCGTCCACCACGAAAACGACTTCGTGGATTTCGACCGAGAGCGGCTCATTCCCAAGATGCTCTCCGCAGAAGGGCCGTTTGTAACGGTCGGCGACGTGAACGGCGACGGCCTGGACGACTTCTTCATCGGCGGTGCCAAGGGCCAGCCGAGCGCGCTGTACGTGCAACGCCCGAACGGCACATTCGCCGCGACGAATCAGGCACTGTTCGACGCCGATCGCATATCGGAGGATCTGGGCGCGGCGTTCTTCGACGCCAACGGCGACGGCAAACTCGATCTCTACGTCGTGACCGGCGGCAACGAGTTCTCCGCCCTCGCCCCCGCGCTCGAGGACCGGCTTTACCTCGGCGACGGGCATGGCCACTTCCGCAAGACGACGGGCCGGCTGCCGCCCTTGTTCGGCAGCGGCTCGCGCGTGGCCGTCTCAAACGACTACGTGTTCGTCGGTGGCCGGGTCGTCCCGGGACACTACGGCATCGATCCGCCCAGCACGCTGCTGAAGAACGATGGTCACGGGCACTTCACCGACGTCACGGCGCAGGTCGCGCCCGATCTTGCCCACATCGGCATGGTGACGGACGCGCTGTGGGTCGATGTGGATGGCGACCGCCGCCCCGATCTGGTCGTGGTCGGCGAGTGGATGCCGATCACGATCTTCCATAACACGGGCACGAAGCTCGAGCGCGTCGCGACGAAAGGCATCGAGCACAGTGCGGGCTGGTGGAACCGGATCATTGCGGGCGACTTCGACGGCGACGGGCGGGTCGATTTCGTCGTGGGCAACTTGGGGCTGAACACCCGGTTGCACACGACACCGTCCGAGCCCGCGCGAATGTACGTCAAGGACTTCGACGGCGACGGCTTCCCCGAACAGATCGTGACCTGCTCCGAGAACGGTGCCTCGTATCCGCTGCTCTTGCGCGATGAGCTTACCGCCGCCCTGCCCTACTTGAAACCCCGCTACCCGAAGTACGCCGATTACGCCGGGCAAACGGCCGAGCAAATCTTCGGCAGCGCCTTGAGCGATGCGGTCGTGAAGCAGGCTGAAACGTTTGCAACGGTCTTTGCGCGCCACAACAGCGACGGTTCGTTCACGCTGGTGCCGTTGCCGCGCGAAGCGCAGATGGCACCGGTCTACGGCATCCTCTCCGGCGACTTCGACCATGACGGCAAGCTCGACCTGCTGCTCGCCGGAAATTTTGACGGCGTGCAGCCTGCCATCGGCAGTATGCACGCGAGTTACGGCTTGCTGCTCCGCGGGGATGGGCACGGTAGCTTCACGCCGCTCCGGGCGGCCGCCAGCGGGTTTTTCGTGCCCGGACAGGCCCGCGACATCCAGGGGCTGCGGACGCCAACGGGGGCCCTATACGTCGTCGCGCGCAACAACGATCGGCCATTGTTTTTTCGAGCCGGCAGCGGGCGAAAGCCGCTAGCTTTGTTTGGTCCGGATGATGATCACGCCGTTGGCGCCCCGGATGCCGTAGGCGGCGGTGGAGGCCGCATCACGCAGGACCTGCACGGTCTCGATATCGTGCGGATCGATCGCCGCCAGGTTGGCGGCGTTCGGCCCGAGCGGGATGCCGTTCACGACGAACAGCGGCTCTTCGTCACCCAACAACGTCGTGGTGCCGCGCAGGTGCAGCACGGCGTGACCGTCGGCGGCGCGCGTCATGGTCAGGCCTGGTACCCGCGCCAGCAATAACTGCTCGAGACTTTGCCCGGGCGAGCGCTGGATGTCTTCCGCCGTGAGGACGGTACCCGGTGGCCTGTTGGGATCGGTTGGGGGGGACGAATGCTGCGACGTCCGACGTGAACAGGCCGCGAGCAGGAGCAGCGACAGGAATGCGCGTGTCACGGTTGCCATTAGACAGCCCCTTGAGGGAGTCCGCCAGACAAATATATCGTGGCCGGCGCTGTTCGCGCTACTCATCCCCTGTTCGACGGCGACCAGCCAGCTCCGCGTCGCCTCGCCCGACAGGCGGAACGTCGTGATGGTCGACACACACGAGGGCAGGCTCTACTACAGCGTGCAGCGTGACGGGCGCCCGCTCCTCACCCCCTCCCTGCTGGGATTCGACTTCCGTGGCGCGCCGTCGCTGCGCGACAGCCTGCGCATCGTGGACTCGAGCCGCAGCACGTTTGACGAGACGTGGACCCAGCCGTGGGGCGAGGTCTCACGTATCCGCGATCACCACAATGAGCTGAAGGTCGGCGTCGAAGAAACGAAGGCGCCAAGTCGCAAATTCACACTCGCCGTCCGGGCGTTCAACGACGGGGTGGCCTTCCGCTACGAGTTCCCGCAGCAGGCGAGTCTCGCCGATTTCGAGATCATGGACGAGCTGACCGAGTTCGCGATGGCGGACAATGCCCGCGCCTGGTGGATCGCGTCCAACCGGCCGCGCCTCGACCGCTCCGAGCAGCTCTGGTCCGAAGGGCCCGTGAGCACGCTCGACAGCGTGCAGACGCCACTCACGATGGAGCTGCGCGACGGCAAGACGTTCGTCGTGATCCACGAAGCGGATCTCGTGGACTACGCGAAGATGAACATTCGCGGGCCGCGCATGGAGAGCCGCACGTTACATGCAGATCTCGCGCCGTACGCCGACGGCGTGAAGGTGCGCGGCCACACGCCGTTCGTGACGCCGTGGCGGACGATTCAGATCGCCGACAAGGTGACGGAGCTGTCACCGTCGGTCATCGGCCTGAACCTCAATCCGCCCCCCCCGGGCGTCATCGCGAACACCGACTGGATCAAGCCGATGAAGTACGTCGGCATCTGGTGGGGCATGCACATCGGCACGATGACTTGGAGCTCCGGGCCGAAGCACGGGGCCACGACCGCGAATACCAAGCGCTATATCGATTTTGCGGCGGCGAACGGCTTTGGCGGCGTGCTGGTCGAAGGCTGGAACGTCGGCTGGGACGGCGACTGGATCCAGAACCGCAATGCGTTCTCGTTTACTCAGCCCTACGCCGATTACGACATCATCGAGCTCGCCCGCTACGCGAAGTCGAAGGGCGTGCACCTCATCGTCCACAACGAGACATCCGGTGGGATCCAGAACTACGAGCGCCAGATCGACAGCGCGTTCTCGTTGTACCACTCCCTCGGCCTGGATGCGATCAAGTCGGGGTATGTAACGGACCTGACCAGTGAGGGCCACTCGCACTGGAGCCAGTTCATGGTGAACCACTACCGCCACGTGATCGAGAAAGCGCTGCAGTACCACATCATGCTCGACGTGCACGAGCCGATTCACGACACCGGCGAGCGCCGCACGTATCCGAACATGATGAGTCGCGAGGGGGCCCGTGGTCAGGAGTACAACGCCTGGGGTGGCGAGGGGGGCAATCCCCCTGAGCACGAAACGATTCTCTTCTTCACCCGGCTGCTCGATGGCCCGATGGACTTCACGCCGGGGATTTTCGACATCCTCCGCACCCACACGGGGCCAGCGCGCAGCAACGAGGAGCCGCGTGTCCGGACGACGATCGCGAAGCAGCTCGCGCTCTACGTGGTGATCTACTCACCCCTGCAGATGGCCGCCGACTTGCCCGAGAACTACGACAACGTGCCGGCCTTCCAGTTCATCAAGGACGTTGCCGTCGACTGGGACACGACGCGCGTGATCGACGGCAAGATCGGCGACTACGTGATCGTCGCGCGCAAACAGAAGAGCAGCCCGCAATGGTTCCTCGGTGCCATCACCGATGAGGAGGCGCGCACGTTCGATGTGCCGCTCACGTTCCTTGACCCTGGCAAGTCCTACGTCGCCGACATCTACGCCGACGGGCCGGGCGCGAACTGGCTTACGAATCCCACGGCCGTCGCGATCTCGCACCGCGCCGTTACACGCGCCTCGCACCTGCGTATCGCGCTCGCGCCGGGCGGCGGCCAGGCAATACGCATTCGCCCCGTGGGAGGGGGGACACGGGGGACACGTCCATGAAGCAGATCGCGGAGGTCATCAACCTCATTCCGGACAGCTCACAGCACCTCTGGTCTGGCGATCTGGTTTCCGCGCGCCAAGCACTGCTCGGCGCCGATCCCGCCCGCGTGCTATCGATCGACGGATCATTCGCGCTCGTCGCGCAGGAAGGCGAGCGCGTAGTCCTGGCGAGGAGCCTCGAGCGACCGCTGCGCTATTTCCTGGCAAAAGCCGTGGACGGTCCGGTGCTCATCGTCGCGGAGCGAATCGATGCGATCGCGGCGGAGCTGGAGCGGCGGGGGTGGGAGGATCAATTCCATCCGTCCTACACCCGGATGGCGCCGGCCCACCACGTGACGACGCTGCGGCTGATTGGCTGTCCCGATCCGAATCCCGTGTACGCCCGCTTCTTCGATCCGCCTCGCGCCACCTTGCCGCCGGATCTGGATGTGATCGGACGTTATTACGTGGAGGCGCTGTATCGGGAACTGCATGGCTGGCTCGGCGTGCAAGATCGAGTGGCACCGATTGGCGTGCCATTCTCGGGTGGGATCGACAGCGGCTCGGTGCTGTTGTGCCTGTACAAGCTGTTGCTCGATCAGGGACATTCCCCCGCCCGCCTCAAGGCGTTCACGCTGTCGCTCGACGGCGACGGCGATGATGCCCGCCAGGCGCGCGAGTTCCTGCGCCATACCAACCTCGAGCTGCTCGGTGAGACAATCGAGGTGCCATCAAGCGCCCTGGATCCCCTGCGCGCGGTCGCCGTCATCGAGGACTATAAGCCGCTCGACGTGGAATGCGCCGCCGTGAACCTCGCGCTGCTGGATACGATTCGCGCGCGCTATCCCGACTGGCGCCTGCTCGTCGACGGCGATGGCGGTGACGAGAACCTGAAGGATTATCCGATCGAGGCGAACAGCGAGCTGACGATCCGAAGCGTCGTCAACAACCGCATGCTCTACCAGGAAGGCTGGGGCGTCGATTCGCTCAAGCACTCGCTGACCTACTCCGGCGGCTACAGCCGCGCCTGCGTGCGCGGGTACGCCTGCGCGAGTCGCTACGGCTTCGCGTCCTTCAGCCCCTACACCCGGCCATCCGTCATCGCGATCGCCGAAGCGATACCGTTCGCCGGGCTCACGAACGGCTCGCACGAGCGCCTCTACGCGTTAAAGGGTGAGATCGTGAGGCGCGGCGTGCGGGCGGTGCTCGGACTCGACATGCCGGTCTATCCCAAGCGACGCTTCCAGCACGGCTCCGCAGCACCGGCGACGGCCGCCCACCTGTTCACTTCAGACGAGGGGCGCTATCGCCGCCATTTCCATTCACTCCACGCCTGACGCGCGCATCCGGGCGCTCCGGCCGCCCAAACCGGCCGTCGATCCTTGGCAGCCGCACGGGACCGTCCTTGAGGAAGAGCGCACTGCCGCTGGTGCCGTGGAGCGCGCGGTCACCGTGTTTCTCGCGGGAGCGGAGTGCCCCTTCACCTGCTCGTTCTGCGACCTGTGGCGCTGGACACTCGAGGGACCAACACCGGTCGGCGCGCTGCCGCTGCAGCTCGACCGCGCGCTCGCGGACCTGCCCGCGAACGTCCCCGACCGGCTGAAGCTCTACAACGCGAGCAACTTTTTCGATCGCCGGGCCGTGCCCCCCGAGGATCTGCCTCGCATCGCGGAGCTCGCGCGAGTGTTCGCCGCCGTGACCGTCGAATCGCACGCCAACATGATCGGGCCGATGACACGCGAATTCGCGTCGCTCCTGACGGGAAGACTCGAGGTCGCCGTGGGACTCGAAACGATTCATCCCGTTGCGATCACGCATCTCAACAAGCGCCTCCAGCTCGCCCGCTTCGATAGCGCGGCCGCGTTTCTCACCGATCATGACATCGACCTCCGGGCCTTCGTGCTGTTAGGCGCACCGTACGTCCCCGCCGAGGAATCGATCGAGTGGACGATCCGGACCGTGGAGTACGCGGCGACACGCGGCGCCGGCAGGATTGCCGTCATCCCCGTGCGCGGCGGCAATGGCGAATTGGAGCGACTGCAGGCACTCGGCGAGTTCGTGCCGCCTACTCTGGCACAGCTCGAGACTGCGCTCGAGCAGGGCCTCGCGCTTGCAGCGACTGCCGTAACCGCGGACGTCTGGGATATGGACCGCCTGCCCGCTTGCGAGCGCTGCCGTCGGGAGCGCGTTGCTCGGATCAAGCGCATGAATCTCTGCGGCCGCCTCGAGCCAGCTGTGCATTGCCCCGCGTGCGCGTAGCCATCGTCGGCAGCGGCTTCGCCGGCTCGCTGCTCGCACGCATCCTCGCCGTCCAGGGGCATGATGTCGTGCTGCTCGAGCGCGGGACCCACCCGCGCTTCGCGATCGGCGAGTCGAGCACACCGCTGGCGAATCTCACGCTCGAACGGCTCTCGCGTCGCTATGGTCTGGACGATTGCTACGACCTCGCTGCGCACGGCCGCTGGGTCGCCCGCTTCCCCGAGCTGCGCCGCGGGCTGAAACGCGGCTTCACGTTCTACCGCCACCACGCCGGACGCCCGTTCGCCAATGCCGGACTGCGCTCGGAGCGTCTGCTCGTCGCCGCCAGTCCCAACGATCATGTCGCCGACAACCATTGGCTGCGGGCGGACGTGGACCATCACTTCGTGCGCGCCGCGATCGTGGCAGGCGTCGAGTATCGCGACCGCGTCGCTGTCACGCCGGACATGCTCAAAACCCTGCACGTCGAGTTCGTAATCGACGCCTCGGGAGCAGGGGGGTTCCTGACACGCCAGCTCGACATCCCGTCCCGGCTGGACCGGATGCACACCAATGCGGGCCTCTTGTTCAGCCACTTTGATGGCGTGCGGCCGTTTTCGGACGTCGTACCCGGCCTGCCGGCAGGCCCCTACCCCGATGATTGGGCGGCCGTGCATCACATAATAGAGGAAGGGTGGATGTACTCCCTGCGCTTCGACCACGGGGTTACGAGCGCAGGGTTTTTGCTTCGGGACAGAGTGCCGGGGACCCCGGAGCAGGTGTGGGAGCACTTACTCCGCCGCTACCCGACGATCGGCACCCTCTTTGGCGACGCACGACCCCTCATGCCGCTTGTCTACAGGCCCCGCATTCAGCACCGCCTGGCGCGTGCCGCCGGCGAGCGCTGGGCGATGCTGCCCCATGCCTTCGCATTCGTGGACCCGCTCTTCTCGACAGGGATCGCCTGGAGCCTGCGCGCCATCGAGCGCCTGGCGCTGTGCTTCGAGACCGGCTGTAACCCGAGCGAGCGAGACCTGGCTCGCTATGACGCGCTCCTGCACGCGGAAACCGATCAGATAGACTGGCTCGTCGCGGGCGCCTATCACGCGATGGCTCGCTTTGATCTCTTCGCCGCGCAGGCAATGATCTACTTTGTGATGGTGTCGTTCACGGAGGTCCTGCAGCGTCTACGTCCTTCCGAAACGTTCGCGTGGTCCGGATTCCTGGGGGTGGGAGATCCCCAGCTCGGCGGCGTGCCCCGCGCCAGCCTGCGCCGATTACGTCACACTCGCACGCGCGCGGACCAGCGGGAGTTCATCAGCTGGGTGACTAGGGCGATCGCGCCGAGAAACATCTGCGGGCTCGCGAACCCGGCAACGCACGGACTTTACCCGGTCGATCTGGATGTACTCGTGCGACGCCATGCGGTGCTCGGCATGAGCCGGGCGTCGCTCGTCAGCGCTCTTCCCGCGCTCCGGGGGGGGGCCTGATGATCCGCGTGTTGTACTCCCGCAGGTAACGCTGCCGCGTGGAATCGGTGGGATAGGCGTCACCCGGCGCGTAGGGATACGACGTGATGGTGTGATAGGGAAGCGGGCCGACCGTCGTGCCGTGAGCCGTGTTCAGGTCGGAGTCTTTGATCCAGCCATCACTGTACAGCAGGAACGTGCGCGTCCATCCAGGCGGAAGCGCACGCAGCGATCCGGCGTCGAACTCCACGGTGGTCTCATCCCCAGGTACCATGATGACGTATTGATCGTCGTGGTCGTCGAGCAGCGGCGTGACGTCCCCGAACCGCGTTGCCGCGCCTGTGATCGGACGCCACGGCGATTCTTTGCGGACATCATCGTACGCAAACCACTGCGGGCCGTACCGACCGCCGCGGCGGTACATCCGCGAGAAGCCGCGGTAATGCAGGAGTCCGGAGACGGGAGCCAGGGTCGTGATTCTCAGTCGCCTGACTCCTGGCTCCAGGCTCCTTGCCGTATCCGCCACAAACGCCTGATCCCAGTAGATCTGCAGGTTCGTGCGGAGCCGCACGTGGTGATCGCGCGTGGGGAAGATGCCGGCGAGATCGATCACCATCGTCTTGTCTTTGCCGGCCGGGAAGCCGACGCCGCCCCGCGACATCCAACGGCCCCGCGCGTCGCGCACCTCGAGTATGGGCGGCTCCGCACGCAACTTCCGCTGTTGCGACAGGGCGACGTTGATGCTCGCATCGGACGGGAAGATCCAGCCGCGCAGCATGAGCACCGTCCCTGGGGCGCCCGCGGCTGCATCGAGGTCGAGGATCAGCGCATGGGGTTTCGTCAGTCCTTGGTAACCGAGCGGCGTCAGATCCGAGACGTAGCGAAAGTCGTGATCGCGCAGCTCAGCGAGGACATCGCGACCCTGCTCGTCCACGGCCGACAGCGGTGGCCGCCGGCGAATTACCGGCAACAGGTGCAGTTGATCGGAGGCCGATGACGGCGGGAATCGCTCATCGACAAAGACTTCCACGGAATCCGGATGATCGACCGCCAGAAGCCGCAGCTGATCGAGGTACGCGGTTTCCCACAACTCCTCCGTGACCTGAACGACGTAGCGGCCGTTCCGAGGCTGGAGCGCCTCACCCGGTATCCGCACGTATTCCCGTGATGCGCCTGCGGGGGCATATGCCATCGGCCCCTTCCCTCGTCCCCCGTCCCCCTTCCCCATGATCCCAACCGGCATGCCAAGTGCGCTCTGCCACATGATATCGGTGATGAACCGGAAGTGCGTGCCGTCCCACGTATAAAGGAAAGCGCAGGAGCCCTTGAGCTGCTGCATTTCGAGCACGTCCTGATCCGTGCCCGGGAAGTAGATCGTCTGCGGCACGCCGTTGGTCCATTGGACCCGCAGGACATCGGCCTTGAAGTGGCTTCCCAGGCCAAAGGGCGTCACCCGACTGGTCACGACGCGTGTTTGGTATAGCTCGCCCGCGCGGACCTCGAGCCGCGAGCCAATGCCGAACGTGTTGTTCTTGCCGCTGCCGGCGCGGAGTGCGGTGAGCTGCACCTGCATGCCGAGGTGCGCGTTGCCGCCGTCGTTGCGCAGGAGGTGGACGCCGGTGCGGTCGCCGAACAGGATGTCCTGGTCGCCGTCGCCATCGAAGTCCGCGACGAGCACCGGTCCGATAGAATCGCGCCGCATGTCAGGCGGCAGCAGAGTGCTCCGGTCCTCGAACCGGCCCGCACGATCGTTGTGAAACAACGCAGCGCCGCGGGCGCCGGTCACCAGGAGATCGAGCCAGCCATCGTTGTCGTAGTCCAGGAACGTGGCCGAAGTTGGAGAGATCGTGCGGATGCGCTCGAGCACGGCCCTGGACCGGCCATCACGGGCGAACCTGCCGCTCCCATCGTTGTGCCAAAAACCGCTGCCCGCGACGAACAAGTCCAGCGCGCCATCGTTGTCGTAGTCGCCGATGGCGACCGGACCGTCACCTCGGATCGTATCGGCCGTGCGTGTAAAGCCACGTACGCCGTCGTTGTGAAACAGGCCGTCCATGCCTGCCTGGCTCGTGACGAACACGTCGGTACGCCCGTCGTCATCCACGTCGCCGAAGACGGCGTCGGTCCCTCCCTGGACGATGCCGTCCGCGTTTGGCGCCAGCGTGAACGTTCCGTCGAGATTGTTGCGATAGACGGCGAGCGAGTTGTTGCCCACAAGCAGCAGATCCAGATCGCCGTCATGATCGAGATCGACGAACAGGGCGTGGCGCGGGCCATCCACATCCCGCACATGGGCGGCGTCCGTGACATCCTCGAACCGCTTTCCGTCTCGGTTGTGCAGCAGGTAACCACGGCCGTCCGTCCCGATCACGAACAGGTCGAGCCAGCCGTCGTTGTCGTAGTCGGCGAACGTCGCGCTCACGGCGCCGGCCGATAACGGCAGGGTCATCCGCGTTCCGACGTCAGCGACGAAGCCTTTGCGCAACGTGTACAGCCGGACTTGAGGGGATGCGATCAGCAGATTGTCTTCACCATCGCCGTCATAGTCGCCCAACGCGAGCGCCGTCGGTGCGGCGCCGACGTCCGGTAACCCGCTCTCGCTCGTCACGTCGGTGAAGTGGATGACGCTATCGGCAGCGGGCGCGATGCCGCGCATCGTGATCAGCGATGCCGGATTGAACGCAAGCACCGGCCGGCCCACGAGCGGTCCCTCGGTCCATTTTACTTTGGCAAGCGCCGCTTGATACGGCGCCGTGACTTCGATCAGACGCAGGAAGCGATCGAGCTCCGCACTAGCCACCGCCAACCGCCCCCCCGCCCCCCCCCCGGTGCGCAGCGCCTGGATCGCGGCATCGAGATGCGGCTTGGCCTCCCGCGGCGGCTCCGGACGGAGCTGGCGCACTTCTTCGAGATACCGCAGCGTGCTGTCGCCTTGACCCTGGGTGACCAACGCGGCAGCGAGCTGAAGCCGCACAGCGAGATTGGCGGGTGCGCGCTCCAGCACCTGGCCCAGCCGCGTCGCGTAGCGCTGCTGCCCGCTATCGCCACTCTCGCGCTCGAGCTCCGCAAGCGCATACAGCGCTCGCGCGTCTGTCGTGAACCGCGTCAGCAGCGCTCGAGCTTCCGCCGGCCGGCTGGTCAGGGAATAGAGCTTCGCAAGAGTGAGCGCGACATCAACGTTCGCGGTATCGAGCCGCCGCGCCCGCTCGAGCTGTGACTCGGCCTCGCGATTGCGACCACCGCGCAGATACGTGAGTCCCAGGTTGGCATACCCGAGCGGGTCACGCGGGGCGATCGCGATCACTCGCTTGAATTCCTGCTCGGCCTCGGCCAGCCGCCCACGCTGCAAATCGTCGAGGCCGACCGTCCGGGCGGTAATCAGCGCGCCCTGATCGATCGGCTTCTCACTGCAGCCGAGCGTGACGAAGACCAACGTGAGCCCGAGCGAACCGAAAGTTTTCACGCTATACTGGCGCCCCTTGCGAAAATTTCTCGCGCTCATTGTCGCCCTTGCGGGTTGTCGAGCGGCTTCCGCCCCCGCCCCGCCGCTCTTCACGTCCGTTGCGCCGGAGTCGAGCGGCGTCACGTTCGCCAATACACTGCCGGAAGATTCCGCGGTCAACATCGTCAACTATCTGTACTACTACAACGGCGGCGGTGTCGCAGCGGGAGACATCGATGGCGATGGATTGATCGACCTGTACTTCACCTCGAACCTGGGTCGAAACCGGCTGTACCGCAACTTGGGCCACTTCCGCTTCGAGGACATCACGACCCGAGCCGGCGTCGCCGATTCGGTCGGCTGGAAAAGCGGCGTCACGATGGCTGATGTCAACGGCGACGGCCGGCTCGACATCTTCGTCTCGGGCGTGAACTCCCTCGGTATGCAGGGCCGGGACGTGCTGTACATCAACAACGGCGACGGCACGTTCACCGATCGCACCGCAGAGTACGGCCTCGACTTCGCCGGCTATTCGACCCAGGCCGCGTTCTTCGACTACGACGGCGACGGCGACCTCGATATGTATCTGCTGAACAGCTCCACGCTTACCGAGCGATCCGCGAGTGCGAGTACGAGCCGCCTGGTCCGCAACGCCAAAGCGGGCGATCGCCTCTATCGCAACGACGGGGGACACTTCGTGGACGTCAGCGCGGCCGCCGGCATCTACGGTGGCGTGGAAGGATTCGGCCTCGGCGTGGTCGTGAGTGATGTCAATCACGACGGCTGCCCCGACATTTATGTAGCCAATGACTTTCCCGAAAACGATTTTCTATATCTCAACAACTGCAACGGCACCTTCACCGAATCGATTGCGCAAGCCACCGGCCACACGAGTCGCTTCTCCATGGGCGTGGACGCCGCCGACTTCAACAACGACGGGCGCCCGGACATCGCCGTGCTCGACATGCTGCCCGACAGCGAGCGTATCCTCAAGACGGCATCCACCGCCGAGAGCTACGAGCTTTTCAACTTGAAGTTGGCAGCGGGCTATCACTATCAGTACGCGCGCAACACCCTGCAGCTGAATCGCGGTGTAGCCAGTGGCAAGCTCCGATTCAGTGAGATCGGGTTGCTCGCCGGTATCGCGGCCACGGACTGGAGCTGGGCGCCGCTATTTGCCGATTTCGATAATGATGGCCGCAAGGACCTGTTCGTCACAACGGGCATTTATCGTCGGCCGAACGACCTCGATTACATCGCGTCCTTGGACAGCATTCCGGCGCGCACCGAGCCCCCCGCCGCGCGACTGGTCGCGAAGATGCCGCACGTCGCCCACCCGAACTACCTGTTTCACAACAACGGCAACCTGACGTTTACCAATGTCGCCGCGGCGTGGGGCGTCGGAGCAGCCGGCTTCTCGAACGGGGCCGCGTACGTGGATCTCGACAATGACGGTGCGCTCGATCTCGTCGTCAACAACGTCAACGCACCGGCCGCGATTTACCGCAATCGCGCACGCGAGCTCGACTCCGCGAGCCGTCACTACCTCACCGTGACATTGCGCGGCACTGGGCAGAACACCGGGGGAATCGGCGCGAAGGTGATGATCGCGGCGGGCGGGACACATCAGTTGTCAGAAGTGATGCCCACCCGCGGCTTCGAATCAGCGGTCGATCCGCGGCTGCATTTTGGGCTGGGGAGCGCAGGGGTCGTGGATTCCCTCACCGTCGTGTGGCCGGATCGGCGATCCCAGGTGTTGACGAACCTCGCGGTGGATCGCGCGATCACGTTGTCACAAGTAGACGCCACGGGAGGCCCCTACTCGTACGCGCGCCCCGCGGCCAAGCCGCTCTTCACGGACGTCAGTTCCACTGCGCCCGCCTTCAAACACGAGGAAAACAGGTTCTTTGATTACGGCCGCGAGCCGCTGATGCCGCATCTGCTGTCGACCGAAGGCCCAGCGCTCGCGGTCGGCGACGTCAACGGCGATGGTCGGGACGACATCTACGTCGGCGGCGCCAAGTGGCAGGCCGGCGAGCTGTTCGTGCAGGACGCGAGCGGCCGGTTTCACGCTGTAGCGGAGCCGGCATTTAGAGCCGACAGCCTGCACGAGGACGTGGATGCCGTCTTCTTCGACGCCGATGGTGACGGCGATCTCGACCTCTACGTGGTGAGCGGCGGCAACGAATTCTGGGAGGGGGAGCCGCTGCGCGATCGCCTGTATCTCAACGACGGCCACGGGCATTTCAGCCGGGCTGCCGATGCACTTCCTGACTTTTTTCATAACGGCTCGTGCGTCGCGCCGGGCGGAGACCTCCTGTTTGTCGGCAGTCGCGTGGTCGCGCGCCGCTACGGCATCGCGCCCCGAAGCTACTTGCTGCAGAACGACGGGCGCGGGCACTTCCGGGATGTCACCACGCAGCTCGCCCCCGGACTCGACTCGATCGGTATGGTCACCGCGGCGACATGGCTCGACTACGACGGCGACGGCAAGCTCGACCTGATCGTCGTCGGGGAATGGATGCCCGTACGCGTCTTTCACCAGGAGAACGGCCGGTTCGTGGATCGCACGGAGCAAGCGGGGTTCGCCGGCACAAACGGCTGGTGGAGCAGCATTCAGACCGCGGACCTCAATGGCGATGGCCGCCCCGACCTCGTCCTCGGCAATCTCGGATGGAATTCGATTCTCACCGCGTCGCGCGGAGAACCGGTACGTCTCTACGTCGGCGACTTGTTCGAAACCGGCTCGCTGGTGCAGATCCTCATGAGTTACCATCAGGGTGCCAGCTATCCGCTGGCGGGGCGTGACGAGCTGCTCCAAGAGGTACCGTCGCTGCGTAGCCGCTATCCCACCAACGCCGCATTCGGTGCGAGCCGCATTCAGGACATCGTCCCCCGCAAGGCGCTGCGCCAAGCGCGCGTGCTCGAGGCCGATCAGTTTGCCAGTGTCCTCGCGCTCAATCGTGGTGACGGTACGTTCGAGCTGCGGCCCTTGGCCGTCGAGGCGCAATTTGCGCCGATCTACGCGTCGCTGGCCGGCGACTTCGACGGCGACGGCAAGACCGACCTCGTGGTCGCGGGGAATTTCTACGGCGTCACGCCAGTCCAGGGCCGCTACGACGCCAGCTACGGATTGCTGTTACACGGCGACGGACACGGCCAGTTTGCCGCCGTAGATATGGAGCGCAGTGGCCTCGTGATCGAAGGGCAAGTGCGACATATGGCGCTGCTGAAACGCGCCAATGGAGACCGTCTAATTGTCATCGCACGAAACAACGACCGTCTGCAGCTAGAGCAGGTAACCGCGCTTCATTAGGTTTCCGGCCGACGCGGCGTACCCGCCTTTATCCGGCAGGTACCACCCCAGCGCATCAGCGAGCCGGTCGTAGATGTTGAAGAGCGCGCAGACGTTGATCGCGTCCTCGATCGCCGCGTCCGAAAGCCCAGCGGCGCGGAGCGGCGCGACATCGGCCGGACGCACGTCGTGGGGGTGCAGGGTCAGCTTTTCGAGGAAGCCGAGCGTCGCACGCAGCTTCGCGTCGAGCGGCGCCCTGCGCCAGTCATCCACCACCGCCTTGACGAACCTCTCATCCGTCAGGGCCAGCGCCGCGACCGCGGCGTGCGACTCCGTTCAGAAGACGCAGTGATTCAGCTTTGAGGTAAAGGCGGCGAATAGCTCGCGCTCGCCGATACTCCAGTCGGAGGGGCCGCGCATCACCGCCTGCGTCCACTCGCACTGCGGCCGGCCGAAGAACTCGGGGCGGTACATCAAAGTCTTTACGACATCAGGCACACGGCGGCCGCTGATCAGCCGGATCAGTCCCAGCTTGAGTTTTTGGGGCAGGCGATGACGGTGCTCGACCGCGCGGACACGCATCAGTCCGGCTCCTCCCCACGCAGCGCCGCCATGCCGCGCTCCAGCCGGTGCATGGCCGCTCCGACGGCCGCCGCAACCGTGATCTCGAATATGTCGTCGTCCGAATGACCGAGTGCTTGCAGAGCGGCGACATCCTGGTCCGTCACCTTGTAGGCGTGGCGCGCCACCGTGTCGACATACGTTGTCAGCTCCGGCGGAACGCCATCACGCGTACCAGCCGCCCGTTCCAGCACGGCGCGGCGCAGCGTTTTGGGGGTGGTCCCGAAGCCCCCCAGCACGGCGTGGATCAGGCCTTTCCGGAATGTCTCGTAGCGCACGCCCAAGAATGTACCCCCATCCTTGACACGGTCTAGACCGGGAAGCCTTTTGGAAAGCCTCCATCGCGTTCCACCGTCTCAGACTGAGAGGTCGTAATGCGCCTTTTCCATTATCTGATGTGCGGCGTCCTGGGGGCTGCACTGACCTGGACCGCCCCGCCACCGCTCGCCGCTCAGCAACCCACCGGTACCATTCGCGGACGTGTCACCGACAACAGCACGCAGCAGCCAATTGCAGGAGCGATCATAGCGGTCGGTAATCGCAGCACGCAGACCCGCGACGATGGGCGTTTCACGATCGGCGGCATTGCCGCCGGCAGTGACTTATTGCGCGTCAAAATGATCGGGTACGTCCAGATCAACCAGCCGGTCATGGTCACCGCGGGCGACACCAGCGTGGTCGACCTCGCGCTCACCGCGCAGGCGATCGGCCTTTCGGAAGTCGTTGTGACCGGCTATGGCCAGCAGCGCGCCGGCAACATCACGGGCGCGGTGACGGCCGTGGGCGACTCCCAGTTCAACACCGGCCGGGTCATCAGCCCGCAGATGCTCATTCAGAACAAGGTGGCCGGCGTGCAGGTCGTCGACAACAACGATCCGGGTGGCGGCCTGTCCATCAGGATTCGCGGCGCCACGTCGGTCAATGCCAGCAGCGAGCCGCTGTACGTCGTCGACGGTGTGCCGCTCGGCAACGGCGCGGGCGGCGGGCTCTCGGCCGGGCGCGATCCGCTGAACTATCTGAATCCGAACGACATCGAGAGCATCACCGTGCTGCGCGACGCGTCGGCGGCCGCGATCTACGGATCGAACGCGGCGAACGGCGTCGTACTCATCACCACCAAAACCGGCGGCACCCATCAAAAGCCGCAATTCGAGTACACCAGCAGTGCCTCCGCATCATCGGTGACTCGGCTGCCGTCGCTGATGAACGCCGCACAGTTCGCCGCCGCGCTCAATCAGTACGCGCCAACGCGGGACACGCTGCTCCTTGGCGCCAGCACCGACTGGTTCAGCCTGATCGACCGTACCGCCTATGGCCAGGAGCACAATTTCGCCGTCACGAATTCCACGAACGACATGAGCTACCGTCTGTCGCTCGGCTATCTCAATCAGGATGGGATAATCCGGGCGAGCTCGACGAAGCGGGTATCGCTGGGCTTCAACTACACGCAGCAGCTCTTCAACGATCGCTTGAACCTGCACACCAGCGTCCGCGGCTCGCGCGCGCTCGACCAGTTCACACCGGGCGACGTGCTGGGCAACGCGGCCGCGATGGCGCCGACCCAGCCGGTCCTCGATTCGTCGAGCTCGACCGGATACTGGGATTGGAAGACCTCCAACGCCGCGCCGAGCAATCCGGTGGCGAGCTTGACCTGGGCGCGTGACCACGGCACCACGTGGCGCAGCGTCGGCAACGTGCAGGCGGAGTATCGCGCGCCGTTCCTCGAAGGGCTGACGGCCAACGTGAACCTGGGATATGACCTGGCGCGTGCCGACCGCACGACGTTCTACCCGAACAACCTGGCGGCGCAGGTGCGGCAAGGACAGGGACTGCTCTACATCGCGAACAACAGCCAGACGAACCAGGTCCTCGAGAGCTATCTCGGCTACTCGCCCGCCCGGCTGAGGGAAACGGGCCTTACAACGAACGTGCTCGGCGACAACGGGATCCCGGTGGCGACGATAGTCCAGAACCACCGTGACATCGTCGATTACAAGCTGATCTCGTTCTTTGGCCGGATGAATTACAACATCAACGACCGCTATCTGGCGGCCTTCAGCGTGCGGCGCGACGGGTCGTCCCGCTTTGGCCCGGGCAACCAGTGGGGCACCTTCCCCTCGGCGGCGCTCGCGTGGCGGATTTCCCAGGAATCATTCATGCAAGGGTTGGGCGGATTGTCGGATCTCAAGCTGAGAGCGTCCTGGGCCAAAACAGGCAACCAGGCCTTCCAGGACTACCTGCAATACCCGACCTACACGTTCAGCGACGGGCAGACGCAGGTACAGTTCGGGAACGTGTACACCACCACGATCCGTCCCAGCGCGGTCGACCCGAACATCCATTGGGAAAAGACGACGGCGTACGATCGACTGGTACACCAAGAACACCAGCGACCTGATTTTCTATGTGCCCATTCCGGCCGGCACCAACCTCGGCAACTACGTCACCACCAACATCGGCAGCATGCGGAACCGGGGGCTCGAGCTCAGCGTGAATGCCGACATCATGAGACGCAGCACGACCGGACTGAGCTGGACAGCTTCCCTGACCGCGGCCCACAACTCCAACGAACTGCTCACTATCAATCCCAACCGCAGCGTGTCGAAGATCCTGACGGGCGGTATCTCGGGCGGCGTGGGCAACAACGTCGAGGTGCTGCAGCCGGGCGTCCCGATCAACTCGTTCTTCGTCTACCAGCAACGCTACGATGCAAGTGGGAAGCCCATTTACGATCCGGTGACCCTGACAAACATGTATGTAGACCAGCCTACGCTGCGTGACACAGTCAGTTGCCCGGCCGCCCCGGGATGTGTCGGTCTATACCGGCCGGACGGGGTCATCAACGACTCCGACCGTCGCCCCTTTCACGATCCGAACCCGAAATGGATTCTTGGCCACTCGTCGTACTTCAACTACAAACGCCTCGACGTCAGCCTGACCCTGCGGGCCTACCTCGGCAACTGGGTCTATAACAACGTGGCGTCTTCACTCGGCGCCTATCAGAACCTGACCGGTTCGGCAATGCCGGCGAACCTGCATAGCTCGGTACTCACGACCGGATTCGTGGTGCCGCAGTACTACTCCGATTATTTCGTGGAAGACGCTTCGTTCCTCCGCATGGACAACATCACGGTGGGCTACGCTGCCACGTACCGCGGGCAGCAGTTCCGCCTGTTCGGCACGATCCAGAACGCCTTCACGATCACCGGCTACAGCGGCGTGGACCCGACGTCGGGTCTGAACGGCATCGACAACAACATCTATCCTCGCGCCCGGACGATCAGCACCGGGCTCGACATCCGGTTTTAGGGGGACGGAGCCATGAATCGCACGGTCAAGACATTCAGCGTTACCGCCGCCCTCCTGTGCTTTGCGGCGATCGGCTGCACAGATCCGACGGTAGCACCCAAGAGCAGTGTCAGTAGCGCCAACGTGTTCAACGATCCCAATGCGTACCGCGCCTTCCTCGCCAAGATCTACGGTGGCCTCATCGTCACCGGCCAGCGTGGGCCTGACGGGAATCCCGACATCAGCGGCATCGACGAAGGGTTCGGCGAGTACCTGCGGCTGTACTGGTACCTGCAGGAGATGCCGACGGACGAGGCCGTGATCGGCTGGAACGATCCCGGTCTCCCGGACCTTAACACCGGGCTCTGGGGCGCGGACAACAGCATGGTCAACGCCATGTACTACCGCGTGTTCTATCAGGTCATGCTGGTGAACGAGTTCCTGCGGCAAAGCACCGACGCCAAGCTCGACTCGCGCGGTCAATTCGATCCGACGCTCCGCACGAATGTGCACTTCTATCGGGCCGAGGCCCGCTTCCTCCGCGCGCTGAGCTACTGGCACGGCATCGATCTCTTTGGAAACATCCCGCTCGTGACGGAGAACGATCCGCTCGGCGCGACACCGCCGAAACAGGCGACCCGGGCCGACATCTACGCCTACGCCGTGAGCGAGCTCAACGACATCATCGGGCAACTGCCGCCCAGAGGGCCGTCCACCTACGGGCGCGCGACACCGGAAGCGGCCCACATGCTGCTGGCCAAGTTGTATCTGAACGCCGGTGTGTATACGGGCACACCGAACTTCACCGGTGCCGTGACGGAAGCCCAAGCGGTGATCAACGCCGGATACAGCCTGCCGACGAGCTTCAGGAGCAACTTCACCGCAGATAACAACGTATCCCCGGAGCTCATTTTCGTTGCCGCTCAGGATGGCCGCAGCACCCAGACCTGGGGTGGCATGACATTCCTGATTCACGCGGGCTGCGGTGGCAGCATGTCGGCGGCCAGTTACGGCATCGACTATTGCTGGGGCGGGTATCGCATGAAACAGCAGACCTACCGCCGCTTTGCAGCCGGCGATACCCGCGCCGCCTTCTTCTATACGACGGGTCAAACCGATTCGGTGAGCGATCGCGGGGATTTCACCAAGGGAATCGCCGCTCCCAAGTTCACGAACCTCAAGGCCAACGGGGACACCGCGCAGGCCAAAGGAATGGTCGACACCGACTTCCCAATCTTCCGGCTCGCCGACGCTTATCTCATCTACGCAGAAGCGAACATCCGCGGCGGCGGTGGCAGCGCGGCGAATGCGCTGACGTACCTCAACGCCGTCCGGCAGCGCGCCTATGGGAACACGACCGCCAATTTCGCGGCGCTTCCTCCGGTCGACACGATTCTCGCCGAGCGGGGCCGCGAGCTGATGTTCGAAGCGCAGCGGCGCAGCGACCTCGTCCGGTTCGGTGTGTTTACGGGCGCGGCGTACCTGTGGGCGTGGAAGGGCGGCACCCCGGGTGGGTCGGCCTTGCCGACGTTCCGCGATCTGTATCCGCTGCCTGCAAACGAACTGATCGCTAATCCCAACCTGCATCAGAACTCAGGCTATTAGCGAACAGCGGATCTGGAAGTGATGTCGGGATGTAACACCGCCGCCGCGGCTCTACTGACGCTCGCGGCGGCGGCTTGTTCCAAGCAGCTGGCTGGTCCTGCCCCGCAGCGGCCGGCGCTCGCGCAAGCCTACCGCGCGAGCGGGCACATGGCCGCGGGTGATGTGTTCGTGCACTTGTTCGAGTGGAAATGGACGGACATCGCGGCCGAGTGCGAGAGCGTCCTCGGTCCGGCCGGCTTCAAGGCCGTACAGATCTCGCCACCCCAAGAACACAGCATCGTCCCGACTTACGATTGGAGCGAGCGCTATCAGCCCGTGAGCTACAGCATCGCCCGCAGCCGCTCGGGAACAGGCGCCGAGTTCGTCGACATGGTGAATCGCTGCAACGCTGCCGGCGTAGGCATCATCGCGGACGCTGTGATCAACCACATGACGAACTACCCCAGTCCCGGAGTCGGCAGCAATGGGACGGCATACACGAAGTACAACTACCCCGGGCTCTATTCCGTCAGCGACTTCCACACCCCGTGCGAGGTGAACAACTACCAGAGCGCGGCCAACGTGCAGGACTGCGAGCTGCTCTCGCTACCCGACTTGAACACCGGGCTGGCTCCGGTGCGCCAGAAGATCGCAGACTATCTGCTGTCACTCGCGCACCTGGGCGTCGCCGGATTCCGAATCGACGCCGCGAAACATATCCAGCAGGTGGAGCTCGACGACATTTTTGCCCGAGTCAACAACACGCTGACGGCTGAGGGCAGATCGCCGCCCTACGTCTTTCTCGAGGTGATCGGCGGGAGCGGTGAGGCGCTGTCCCCACGCGACTACTTCGGCGAAGGCTACAGCTCGGGCGGCGCCGCCGACATCACCGAGTTCACCTTTACCGGCGTGGGGAACAAGTTTCGCGGTGTGAACGGCGAACACATTTCCCAGCTCAACCCGAATGGCACAGCCGGAAATCAGTTCTCGGAAACAGCGTGGGGGCTCATGCCGTCCGATAAAGCCGTCGTGTTCCTCGAGAATCACGACACCCAGCACCAATGCGGCTTGAGCTATCGTGACGGCATTGTCTTCCGCCTCGCCAACGTCTGGATGCTGGCGCAGCCCTACGGCTATCCCTCCATCTTATCGAGCTATGCGTTCGATTGCCCGGCCGGGAATTCGATGGGCCCGCCCTCCGACGCGAACGGCTGGACCACTGCCGTCTCCTGCGCCGCAAGTCTAGAAACCGCCACCATCGGCCAATGGGTCTGCGAACATCGCGACCCATCAATACTGCATATGGTGAGCTTTCGGCATGTCGTCGCCGGAACGAATATCAATCACTGGTGGGACGACGGCGCTAATGCGATCGCCTTCTCGCGAGGCGCCCAAGGTTTCGTCGCCATCAACAACGAGACCAGCGGCGTGGATACCACCATCGCCACCGGCATGGCCGAGGGAACGTACCGCGATTTGATTTCCGGTGGTCTCGTTCAGATCGACTCAGGAGGCTCATTGCACTTTACCCTAGCCGCGAGATCCGCCCTTGCGATCGATACTGCTACTCGCCAGTAGTCTGCTGTTAGTCGCCTCCGCACCTGCTCAGCGGCGAAGCGATGTGCTTCGCTGGCAAGCGCAGGCGGCGAGAGTCACGATCATTCGCGACGATTGGGGCATCGCGCACGTCTACGGCAAGACGGACGCCGATGCCGTTTTTGGTATGGAGTACGCCCAGGCAGAGGACGACTTCAACCGTATCGAGACGAACTATCTGAACTCCCTCGGCCGCCTGGCTGAAGCCGAAGGGGCGGCGGCGATGTTCCAGGACCTGCGGCAAAGGCTGTTTATCGACGCCGACTCGCTGCGCGCCGAGTACCGGACGAGCCCGCCGTGGCTGAAGCGGCTGATGGATGCGTTTGCCGACGGCCTGAACTACTTCCTCTATAAGCATCCCGAGGTGAAGCCCCGCGCCATTACGCGCTTCGAGCCCTGGATGGCCTTGTCCTTTACCGAGGGGAGCATCGGCGGCGACATCGAGAGCATCAACCTGCGCGACCTGGCGGCGCTCTACGGCGACTCCGCCGGCGCGCGCACCAGCGGCGACGCGGACGAATGGGAAGGCGATCCGTCGGGGGGGGGCTCGAACGGCATCGCCATCGCGCCGCGCCTTGCCGCCAACCATCACGCGCTGCTCTGGATCAACCCGCACACGTCGTTCTACTTCCGCTCCGAGCTGCAAATGGTGAGCGAGGAAGGGCTGAATGCCTACGGTGCGGTGACCTGGGGGCAGTTCTTCATCTATCAAGGATTCAATGCGACCGCCGGGTGGATGCACACGTCGAGCGGCGTGGACAACATCGACGAGTTTCTCGAAACGTCCCCCCCGTCGCTGCGCTCCCGCGCGATCACGGTCGCGTTCAAGACCGACAGCGGCATGGCGCGCAAGACCTTCACGGTCTACTACTCGCCGCGCGGGCCGGTCGTGCGCAAGGAAGGCGATCGTCTGGTAAGCGTCAGCCTCATGAACAGTCACGTCAACGCGCTGATCCAATCGTACACCCGCACCAAAGCACACGATCTGGCCGGCTTTCGCCACATCATGGAGCTGCACACCAACGCCTCCAACAACACCGTGTTTGCCGATGGCTCCGGCAACATCGCGTACTTCCACTCCAACTACATCCCGCGCCGCGATACATCGTTCGACTGGACGAAACCGGTTGACGGCAGCAATCCCGCTACCGCCTACCGCGGCGTGCTGTCGTTCGACGAGACGCCGAACGTCGTGAATCCGGCGAGCGGCTGGGTCTACAATTCGAACAACTGGCCCTGGTCGGCGGCAGGCGAGGGATCGAGTCCCCGGCGCGCGGACTATCCGCGCTATGTCGAGACCGGCACGGAAGAGACCCCACGGGGCTACCATGCGCTGCGCGTGCTGACGGGGAAGAGCGATTGGACGAGTGGCGAGCTCACGGCGGCGGCGTTCGACAGCTATCTCCCCGCGTTCGAGCACATGATCCCGCCGCTCGTCGCGGCCTACGATCAGACACCGGCGACCGACACGCTGAAAGCGAAGCTCGCCGAGCCGATCGCCGCCCTCCGGGGCTGGGACTATCGCTGGGGCGCCGAGTCGGTGCCGACGTCGCTGGCGGTCTTCTGGGGCGAGCGCGTCGCGCGACGGGTCGGTCGCGACGCGCACGCGGCAGGCATCTCGGTCATGCAATACGTGACCACGTCACGCACCAAGCCGGCCGACCTCCTCGAACCGCTCGCGGCTGCCGTCGACGCGCTCACCGCCGACTTCGGAACCTGGAAGACCCCCTGGGGCGAGATCAACCGCTTCCAGCGGATCAACGACGACATCGCGCCACACTTCGACGACGCGCAGCCGAGCATCCCCGTGCCGTTCACAGCGGGCGTGTGGGGGTCGCTCGCGTCGTTCGGCGCCCGAGCGTACGCCAACACCAAGAAATGGTACGGCACAAGCGGCAACAGCTTCCTCGCCGTCGTCGAGTTCGGCGACAGCGTGCGCGCGCAGGCCGTGACGGCCGGGGGCGAGAGCGGCGACGCGCGGTCGCGACATTTCAACGACGAAGCCGAGCGCTATGCGTCCGGCCGGCTGCGTGACGTGTACTTCTACCGCTCGCAGCTCGCCGGCCACACAGAGCGCGAATACCATCCCTAGGAGCCTTTTGGTGCGGCTGACGATCCTGTTCATCGCGGTCGCGACACTATGCGCGCCCGCTGCCCACGCGCAGCACGAGCTCGTCTATCTCGATAAACAGGGCGTTGTCCGTTGGCGCGATACCCAAAAGGAGGTCGCTCTGTTTGGGGCGAACTACGTGGTGACGACGGCCTCCGACTATCGCGCCGCGGGCTACGTCCACGGCGACCGCAAGCGGATGATCGATGAGGACATGGCGCAGTTTGCGCGCATGGGGTGGGATGGTTTGCGGCTCACGTTCTGGGGCGACTGGGACGCGTCGGACAGCGCCGGCAATCTCATCGCCAACGATCACCTGGATCTGCTGGACTATCTGATCGCGCGGGCGAAAGCGCGCGGCATCTACATGCTGTTCAGCCCAATCCAGCTGTACGGCTCCAACTGGCCCGATGCGCTCGCTGACACGACTGCACCAGGGTTTGGCAGGCACTTCGGCAAGGGGCGCATGGGCACCGATGCCGCCGCGCTCGCGGCGCAAGTGAATTACCTGCGCCAGATCCTCAATCACGTGAACCCGTACACGCACGTCGCACTCAAGGACGAGCCCGCGATCGTCTTCATCGAATTGGTGAACGAGCCGTGGCACCACCCCGAAGATCTGCAGGGTTCCATCCATTACATCGACGCACTCACGGACGCGGTGCGCAGCACCGGGTGCCGGAAGCTCATTTTCTACAACGTGAGTCAGGACTTCCGGATCGCCGAGGCGATTCGGCGGTCGAAGGCGCAGGGCGTCACATTCGGCTGGTATCCGACGGGTCTCAACGCCGGGCATGAGCTGGAGGGCAACTACCTGCGCGGTGCGGATGCGTATCCGGACATGCTGCGCCCTGAGCTCGCCCGTCTCCCGCGCATCGTCTACGAGTTCGACAGTCCGGATCTGCGTACCGGCACGATGTATCCCGCAATGGCCCGAACATTTCGCGCCGTGGGCACGCAGTTCGCCGCGATGTTCGCCTACGACATGCTCGCGACCGCCTCACGCAACCTTGGCTGGCAGACGCATTACCTGAATCTGGTGTACACGCCGCGCAAGGCGCTGAGCGCGATCATCGCCGCCGAAGCGATGCGGCGGTTGCCGCGACTGCAGTCGTATGGATCGTATCCCCAGAATACTCGGTTCGGGGACTTCCACATTTCCTACGACGGCGATCTGGGTGAGCTCGTCGCGCGCGACGCGCTCCTGTACACGAGCTCGACCGGCGCCAAGCCACCCGATCCTGCGGCGCTGCAACGCGTCGCCGGCCACGGCTCCTCCCCGACAGTGGAGTATGACGGAGAGGGCATCTACTTCCTCGACAAAGTGCGGTCCGGGATCTGGCGTCTCGAGGTGTACCCCGACGCCGTGCCGATTCGCGATCCGTTCGAGCCGCCGCGGGCCGACAAGATCGTCACGCGAGCGATCAACCGTGCCTGGCCCATGACCATTACCCTGCCCGACCTCGGCCCGTCCTTCACGGCGCAGCCCATCACGGCGGGCAATCAACAGACAGTTCAGGCGAATGGAGGGTCTGTCACGGTGACCCCCGGCGTGTACGTGTTGAGTGCCGGCGGCGCGGTGGACACCGCGACACTTCCGCCCTTCCTTGGGCGCCTCGGTTTCAAGGAATACCACGCGCCTCCGCGCGATACCGTGCCGCTGACCGTCGTCTCATTGGCGGCGCCACAGTACCTCGCCGGCCGCGATGCCGAGCTGCGCGCGCGCATTGTTGATCTCACCGATCCGGAGTCGGTCAGCGTATTCGTGCGGGCGACACCGGGTGGATTCTATCGCGGATTCCCGATGCGCCGCATGTCCGCCTACGAATACGCGGCGACGATACCCGCAGCGGCACTGCGTGAAGGGCCGCACGAATTCGTCATCACGGCATTCCGCGGCGGCTCGGCACTGACGTTTCCCGCCGGCGTTGCTGGAAAGCCAACCGACTGGAACTACAACGGTCAAGCGCCGTGGCGGTTCGATGTCGTCGCCACGACAACTCCGTTGCGGCTGTTCGACCCGGGCACCGACGCCGCACGCCTCGCCTTCACCCGCATCGGCGACGCCGGACGCCGTGGCTTGTTCCGCGTCGCGCTGTCACCCGCGAACGGCGAGCCGATCTTCCACTTCGAACTCCCGACGGACACCAGCGGCTGGAGTCCCCCCGACTACACCGCGTCGCTCGTCGTCAAGACACGGGTTGCCGCACGCCAGGAGACCATGGTAGCGGCGAATGAGCTTCGGATCCGGTTGCGCGGGCTTAGCGCGAACCAAACCGTGCACGTCACACTCATGGAAGATGACGGCACGAGTTGGACCGTGCCCGAGGCCGTCGACAGCACATGGCAGGAAAGAGTCGTCCCGCTCACGAGCTTCACGATCGGTCGCGGTGTGTTGCTCCCTGAAGGCTTCCCAGGCGAATGGAACTACTGGGTGGGACCGGCCGAGGGCCGCGGCGGCAGTCCTGACCGGCTGCGGCCCGAGCATGTCGAGCGGCTGCAGCTCTCGTTGCGCCGGAACGAGGGACGTGGCGTCGAGGTCGAGTCTGTCGTACTCGGTTTCGGCCAGCAGCCGGCCGCGCCCGTCAAAGCAACGCTGCGCGTGCGAGTCCCTGAAGGCACCGGCCCGGTGTATCTCGCCGGCGGTCTCGACCAGCTGGGTCCTTGGCGCCCGGACGGCCGGGCGCTGACCGGCACAGGACGCGACCGCAGCGTCGAAATCACGGCACCCGCCGGGACGACCTTCGAGTACAAGTTCACGCTCGGCACATGGGACCGCGAAGCGTTGAGTGCCACCGGCGCGGTGCCTCCCAACAATCACATCGTGCTCACGCACGACACCGTCGTCACGCACGAGATCCCCGCGTTCAAGAAGGAAGTGCGCGACTATGTCATCGATTGGCGTGGCTCGGGGGTCGTTGGCCGGCTCGTCTACTGGCCCGACGTCCATTCAACACACCTCGGCCCGAATCGCCTCGTCGAGATCTGGCTCCCACCGGGCTACGACTCCACCAGCACGCGCTATCCGGTGCTGTACATGTCGGACGGGCAAAATCTCTTCGACCCACGAATTGCGAGCACAGGTGTGGACTGGGGCGTCGACGAAGCGATTGTTCGGCTGGTGCAGCGCGGCGTGATGCCTCCCGTAATCGTCGTGGGCGTCTGGAACAGCGCCGAGCGTGGCTCGGAGTATTCGCCCTGGCAGGGCGCGCCGAACTACGCGCGCTTTCTCATCGAAGAGTTGATACCGCGTGTCAACGCGACGTTCCGCACGTTGACCGGTCCCCAGAACACGGCGGTCATAGGCTCGTCGATGGGGGGGCTGCTCTCGTTCTATCTGGTCACGCATCACCCCGAGACGTTTGGAGCGTGCGGTTGCATGGCGACGGCCTTCCCTCTATCTGAGGCGCTGGTTCAGCAGTACTTCCCCGGAGTCCCGAAAGTCGCACATCCTGACACGACGGCGTACATCGTGCGCGACATCGCAGCGGGATTGCTAGTGCCGCGCGGGGTGCGCTACTGGTTCGACTTCGGTGGGCACGGGATCGATTCGCTGTTTGGGCCGAGTCATGAGATCGTGCGGCAGTGGTTGCTGCGACAGGGACTCAAAGAGGGAACCGACTTCGTGATCCGCCGCTACCCGGAGTCGACGCACAACGAGGCATCGTGGCGGGCGCGTCTGGAGGACCCGCTCACGTTTTTGTTTGGCCGCCGCTGATCCCACTCGGTGGCTCTGGCCGCATCGCACGGCGCCATGCCGCCCATCCGCCGGACGCCCGTACCGCGAAGGTGAACATCACAACCCCGAACACGAGCAGCACGAGCCCCCACCACAGATTCACGTTGATGCCGAGCGAACGCTCATACAGCG
>WNGP01000089.1_pt1 | contig 77438 bp, 78 predicted proteins | sample 5407671 | NCBI WGS metagenome assembly WNGP01 (sample SAMN13153381, study PRJNA577476) | soil metagenome | isolation source: 40 cm soil or saprolite under Garry oak tree replicate 2 | place: USA:California | collected 2016-06-15 | reverse complement strand
AACTCTACCTCGGCGTCACAATCGATCGCTCCGCGCGAGAGCCGCTCCTCATGGCCAGCGCGATGGGAGGCATCGACATCGAAGCCGTCCCGCACGACCGGATCTACATGGAGCACATCCCGACGGTGGTCGGGATCCAGCCGTACCTGGTCCGGAGCCTGCTGAAGCAACTCGCGCTCCCAACAGAAGTCGGCGACCAGATTGCATCCATCGTCGGGCACGTTTACGACCTCTTCCGGAAGGAGGACGCGGAGCTCGTCGAAATCAATCCGCTCGGCGTGACGAAGGCCGGCGGCGTCGTCGCGGGAGACGCGAAGCTCGTCATCGACGACAACGCGGAGTACCGCCATCCGGAATACGCCAATCTCGACCAAGACCGCACCCCGCTCGAGCAAGAGGCCCATGACAAGGGCATCACGTTCATCCAGCTCGACGGCGACATCGGCGTCATCGCGAACGGCGCGGGCCTCACGATGGCGACGCTCGACATCCTCGGCCTGAAGGGCGGACGGGGCGGGACGTTCTTGGACCTCGGTGGGACGGACGACCCGGGGAAAGTGAAGCAGGCATTTGAGATCCTGATCAAGGCGGCTCCTTCCGTCATCCTGCTGAACATCTTCGGCGGCATCACGAAAGCGGACACCGTCGCCCTCGGCGTGAAGCAGGCGCTCGAGGAGATGCACACGAAAATCCCGGTCGTCGCCCGCATCAAGGGGGTCAACGAGGCCCAGGCGAAAGAGATGCTCCGGTCCATCGGCATGTATCCGGCGGAGACCGTGGAGGAAGCCGCCGAGCTCGCGGTCAAGGTCAAATCGGGAGGTCCCTAGATTTGGCGGTCCTCCTCTCGAAGAAGAGCCGCGTCCTGGTCCAAGGGATCACGGGCCATCAAGGGCAGTTCCACACCCGAGCGATGCTCGACTTCGGCACGAAGGTGGTGGCTGGCGTCACCCCGGGAAAAGGGGGCACGAAGGTCGAAGGGGTCCCCGTTTTCGATGGCGTCCGGGAGGCCGTCCATCGAAGACGGGCCAACGCTTCGATTATCTTCGTTCCGGCGGCGTACGCAAAAGACGCCGCGATCGAGGCGATTGAAGCGGGGCTGAAACTCGTCGTCATCATTACGGAACGAATTCCGTTCCACGATTGCCTGGAAGTGATGCCCCTCGCCCGAAGCCGCGGCTGCGTTGTCATCGGGCCCAACTGCCCTGGACTCGCGTCTCCCGGCCAGGCCAAGATGGGAATCATGCCGAACCAACTCTTCAAGGAGGGCGACGCGGGCGTCATCTCCCGCAGCGGGACATTGACCTACGAGATCGTCAACGCGATGACCGAAGCGGGATTCGGACAGACGACCTGCATCGGGATCGGCGGGGACCCAATCATCGGGACGAGCATGGTCGACGCCCTCGCGATGTTCCAGAAAGACCGCAAGACGAAACGAGTCGTTGTCGTCGGAGAGATCGGCGGCACCGCCGAGGAGGAGGCCGCCGACTTCATCGAACGGCGGGTCACCAAACCCGTCGTGGCCTACGTCGCCGGTCGGACGGCGCCGCCCGGGAAGCGAATGGGCCATGCCGGGGCGATCATCCAGGGAAACCGCGGCACGGCCGAGTCGAAGGTCAAGGCGTTCGAGGCGGCCGGCGTCCCAGTCGCGGAATACCCGGTTGGAATCCCGAGGCTGCTCGCCGCGACATGACCGCATGGCCGTCAAGGAACCTTCAAGTATGCGCCCGCGCTGTTTCGGGCGGGGAGCCCAGAAGGGCTGAGAGTCTCCCGCGTGAGGGAGAGACCCTTGGAACCTGATCCGGGTCATGCCGGCGTAGGGAACTCGAGGAATTTTCAGCCCACGGATCCCGCGGAGTCCGCTGGACATGACGGAAACGACCCGGCCGAAGTACCCGATGGGGAAGGTGAGCCGCCGCTTCTTCGAGAATGTGATCGCCCGCCACCTCGGGGTCAAGCGGGCCGATGTCACCGTGGGTCCGGCGAACGGGGTGGACGTGGGAGTCGTGAGCCTGCCGGACGGCCGGGCGATGATCTCGACCACGGATCCAATCTACATCGTGCCTCAATACGGCTGGGAGCGGGCCGCGTGGTTCGCGTTCCACATCCTCGCGTCGGATCTGACGACCTCCGGCGTCGCGCCGCAGTACATCACGCTGGACTGGAACCTACCGATGGACATTGAGGACGACCACATCGAAACGATGTTGCGGGTCATCGATCGAGAATGCAAGAAGTACGGCGCCTCGATCGTCACGGGCCATACCGGCCGCTACGAGGGCTGCACATACCCGATGGTCGGCGGAGCGACGTTCCTCGCCATCGCGCCGAAGAACGCCTGGGTCACGGCCAACATGGCGAGGCCCGGGAATCATCTCCTCGTCACGAAGACAGCGGCCCTTGAGGCGACCGCTATCCTCTCGAACACCTTCCCGGACCTCGTGGAACGGAGGCTCGGGTCGGAGACGACGAACCGCGCCCGCGCACTCTTCGAATCCATGAGCACGGTCGACGACGCGCTGGCCGCCGCCTCAGTCGGCGTTCGGAAGGATGGCATCTGGGCGATGCACGACGCGACGGAGGGCGGGGTCCGGAACGCGGTCTGGGAGATGGCGCAAGCGTCCGGGATCGGAGTCGACGTGGATCTCACAAGCGTGCATCTGGATCCGGCCGTCGTGGAAGTCTCGAAGGTCTTCGGCATGGACCCGCTCGACGCGATCAGCGAAGGGACCCTCCTCATCGCGGTCGATCCGGACGCCGTACCCGATGTTATCGCGCGCCTCGAGAAGAAGGAGATCCTGGCAAAGGACATCGGCCGATTCACGAAAAAGGGCCAAGCCTGTCGGGATCGTGGCAAAGACCTCCAGCCCGCGGACCGCGATCCGTTTTGGGTCGCGTTCAGCCGGGCGTTTTCCGGGGAGATCTCCTGACCCCGCCCGCTCCGAGAGAACGGCGCCTCGGCGGCGTGTACCTCGTCGCGTCACCGCAGAGGCCGATCACCCGCTTGCTGGCGACCGTCACCGCGGCCCTCGAGGGCGGCATCTCGGTCGTTCAACTCCGCGACAAAGGCGCCTACTCTCCGGAGGACACAGTCGCCGCGGGCCGAGGTATGCGGGAACTCGCGCAAGGGTTTGGTGTCCCGTTTCTCGCGAACGACGATCCGGAACTCGCTCGCCGCCTGGACGCCGACGGAGTTCACGTTGGACGCGACGATCCGTCCCCCCGGATCGCGCGGGCACTCCTCGGACCAAAGGCGATCATCGGGGTCACCGTGTACGGAAAGCCGGGCGAGGAGTCCTCGGCTCTAGAGAGCGGCGCAGATTACCTCGCCGCCGGACCGTTCTTTCCAAGCCCAACAAAGCCCGAGGAGCCCGTGTTGCCATTGCACATCCTAGACGGCGTCGTGAAGCGTTCGAGGCTCCCCGTGTTCGCCATCGGCGGGGTGAACGCGGACAACGCCGGCCTCCTTGCACGGCACCGGGTCGCCGGCGTGGCCGTGGTATCGGCCATCATGGACGCGGCGGATCCACGACACGCGACGGAAGCAATCCGGCGTGCGTTCTCAGAGGCGTCGCGCCCGTGACGTGTGCCGCGCACGCGCACTCGAAGAAACGCGCGCGCGAGGAATCCTCGGCGGGAACATCCAGCGACAAACGGTTAAATAGAGCCCCTTGCGTGCGAACCTTTCCGTGCGCCGACTCATTGTGACGGAGAAGTTCAACGCCTCGATCCGGATCGCGACGATCCTCAGCGGCGGAAAATCGAAGCGGTCGTATGTGGAAGGGACGCCCGTCTTCGAATTCACGCAGGGCGAAGACCGCGTCCAGGTGGTCGGCCTTCGCGGACACATCATCAACCTCGACTACCCGGACGCCCTCAACGACTGGGCGCGGGTCGACCTCAAAGAGCTCGTCTGGGCGGAGCCCCAGAAGGTTGTGACCGCGGGGAAGATCGGGGCGGCCCTGAAGGTCCTGGCGGCTCAGGCGGACGAAGTCGTCATCGCGACCGATTTCGACCGGGAGGGCGAACTCATCGGCGTCGAGGCCCTCGGGCTCATCCGCGAGGCCCGACCGGAGATCCGCGTGCGCCGGGCCCGGTTCTCCGCGCTCACCAAATGGGACATCGAAGACGCGTTCGCGAATCTCGTGGACGTCGACTACCCGCTCGCTTCGTCCGCCGAGTCCCGCCAATCGGTCGACCTGGCGTGGGGTGCCGTCCTGACGCGCTTCGTTTCGATCGCCTCAAAACAGCTCGGACGGGACTTCCTCTCCGTGGGCCGAGTGCAGAGCCCGACCCTTGCGCTGATCGTGGATCGGGAGCGGGAGATCGAGAACTTCGTCCCGCAGGATTTCTGGACCGTGCATGCGAAATTTCGGAAAGATGTCAACGGAGCTCCGGTCGAATTCGAGACGAATCACGAGCACGGCCCGTTCTGGGCGCGGAGCGAAACCGAGGCCGTCATGTCTCAGGCAGAGGCCGCGGCGCAAGGGATCGTCCGCGAGTACCTTCAGAACGAACGCGAGGAACGGCCTCCGCCGCCCTTCAACACGACGATGTTCGTCGCGGAGGCGAACCGAATGGGATTCGGGGCCGCACAGGCGATGCGGATCGCGGAGGACCTCTACCAGTCCGGGTTCATCTCGTACCCGCGCACGGACAACACGGTCTACCCGTCGACGGTGAACCTTCGGTCCGTCTTGGAGAAGTTGGTGGACTCGCCCTTCGGCGCAGAGGCCCGTGAGCTCGCGGGCCAAGAACGCATCGTCCCGAGCCGCGGTAGGACCGAAGCGACCGACCATCCGCCCATCTACCCGGTCGTGGGCGCGGGACGGGACAAGGTCAAGCGCGAGGACCACTGGCGGATCTACGAGCTCGTCGTGCGGCGCTTCTTCGCAACGGTGGCTCCCAACGCCGTCGCGGAGGTCGCCGAGGCGAAAATCGAGCTCGGGGGCCAGATGTTCCTGGCTGAAGGCTACCGGATGAAACAACTCGGATGGCGGAAGTACTATCCGTACTGGATCGTCCGGGAGTCGATCTTGCCGCCCTTGGCCGTCCATGAGGCCCTCGACCGAGTCGGCCCCGTCGCGCTCCAAGAAGACCGGACGAAACCCCCCGGCCGGTACAGCGAAGGGTCCCTAATCCAAGAAATGGAGCGCCTCGGCCTCGGAACGAAGTCCACGCGGCACGAGATTCTCAAGAAGCTCTACGACCGCAAGTTCATCGAGGGCAAGTATCCGAGACCGACGACGAGCGGGCGGGCGCTCATCGAGGCGCTGGAGGATCACGCGGAGCGGATTACCCAACCCGAGATGACCGCGCACCTCGAAGCGGACATGGAAGGAATCGCCACCGGCGTACGGGCTCGGGAAGACGTCGTCCGCGAGTCCCAGCAGATGCTCAGCGAGGTCCTCGAGACGCTCGAGGCGAACCGCGAGGCGATCGGACAGGAGATTGAGGCCGCCCTGCGGGAACAGAACTACATCGGCAAGTGCAACGTCTGCAAGGAGGGCAACCTCACGGTCATCCGGTCCCGGCGGGGGAGCCGATTCCTCGGGTGCGACCGGTATCCCGCATGCCGAAACACGCATCCCTTGCCGCAGATCGGAATCATCCAGGGCGCGGAGGAGAACTGTCCCGAATGCGGCGCGCCGATGATCAAGCACACGGACCGCGGGCGCACGACGACATACTGCGTCGCATCCGACTGTCCATCGGTCCGGGAGAAGAACTTCATCGGCCGGTGCGAGAAATGCGGGGATGGAGAACTGATGATTCGTCACGGGACGTACGGAAAGCGTTTCGTTGGGTGCTCGAAGTATCCCGGTTGCGATAACTCGTACCCGCTCCCCCAGCGCGGCCTCATCGTCCCGACGGAAGAGCGGTGCAACGCGTGCGGCCATCCGGTCATCAAGGTGATCATGCGGGGTCGGCCGCCCTGGGTCCTCTGCCTGAACATGAAGTGCCCCACGAAAGAGGGTAAAGGTCGTCGGAAGGGTAAAGGCGGGCCGAAGAAAGCGACCCGCAAGCGGAAGGCGAAACCCGTCGAGGTCGTCGCGGACATCGCAACCGGCTAGGGCGAGGCCATGAACCGCGTGAACTCCGCGAGACTCCGCGGGCGCAAGGTGAAGTTCGTCCGGTTTTCCTCGCCAATCGTCGACAGCGGGGCCTTGCCATAGTGGTGGCCCGGGCACACGACCAGGTCATCGTCCATCTTCTGGACCTTGTTGAACAACGAGTCGTACATGTCCCCGACGCTCGATCCGGGTAAGTCCACCCGGCCGCAGTCCCCGACGAAGAGGCAGTCGCCCGTGAAGACCCGCCCCGCTACGATGAAGCAACACGAGTCCGGCGAATGGCCCGGGGTGTGCACGACTTTTACCTTGAGGTCCCCAACGGAAACAATCGTACCGTCCTCGAGGACCAGGTCTTTCCGGACGTTGCTGAGCCGATGGGCCGCGATCTTCCCTCCCGTCTCGTCCGCGAGCCGCTCGTTGTCAAAGACATGGTCGACATGGTGATGCGTGTTGAAAATCAGTGCGATTGAGTAGCCGTGCTCCGCAGCGGCTTTCTGAAGGACGCGCGCGTCAAAGCTCGGATCGAACACGGCCGCGATCTTCGTGGCGGGGTCCCCGATGACATATCCGAAGTTCGCCATCGAGCCGATCAGGCGCTGCTCGAACCACATCCGGACGTGAGACGCGGCCGCGGGCCAAGAGCCTTTCCTCATCGACGCCGGTTCTGCGCGGCGTATGCCCTCGCCCAGTATTCCTGCCAGGCGCGCGCGTTGTCTTCCCACGCCTTCCGAATCTGGTCCCGGACCTTCATGCGGTGTGTAACCGCCAGGGACATGAGAAACGCGAAACCGAGAATCCCCGCCCCCCACGCGGTAGTCAACGTCGGCTCACCGGAAAGGTGTCCGGTGGCGATCGCCCAGGCGGTCAGAATCGCGCTCACGATGACAAACGTGACGGAACCCGCAATCCGCCGGGTGATCCAGCCCATCGCGGGACCGTGGCTCCCTCGTGCGATAAAGAGTGCGGGACGAAAATCACTTGTGCGAAATTTCGGCAGCGGGCAGGGACACATGAGCCGCCTGGGCGGAAGCCCGGGGCTAAGCGCTGCGCATCTCCCAGCGCTGGATTCCGCCGCGACAGGGTTATCGACGAGATGCCGTTCCTGGCGGCATGTCACAGCCTCTAGAGGGCCGCGTCGCCCTGGTCACCGGCAGTACGGGCGAGGGCATGGGGAGGAGCATCGCTCTCACCTTGGCACGCGAGGGAGCGAACGTCGTCCTGAACCATGGCACGAACCGGCGGACCTCGCCCGCGAACAATCGTCGCCTCGTGGAGGCAATCGAGCGAATCGGCGCCAAGGCCATCGTGGTGCGAGCCGACACCGCGAAAGGGGACGATGTCCGGAAGATGTTTCGCCGGGCGGAACAGGAATTCGGGCCCGTCGATATCCTGGTTAACAACGCCGGCGGATCATGGGATCCGCGTCAGGACCTCGCCAAGGTCCAGGACCGAGCGTGGCAGGGGGTGCTCCGAGCGGAGATTGATGGCATGTTCCATACGATCCGAACAGCGCTCCCGCGGATGCGGCGCCGACGATGGGGCCGCGTCGTGAATATCGGAATGGAGCGGTCCGAGGAGTTTACGGAACCGCCATTCGACTACACCATCGGAAAAATCGCGCGCCACGGCCTGACCCGGATCCTCTCCGAAGTCGAGATCGGGCGGGGAATCACTATCAATGCGGTGGCCCCGGGATACATCCCGTACTTCACCTTCCATCAAGCTCTCGAAGCCGTGCATCATCGAGGCCTATGGGTCGCCCGAAAGCACGGGACGCCTCAGGATGTCGCCGAGGTCGTCACGTTCCTTTGTTCTGACGAAGCGCGAAACGTGACGGGCGCCGTGATTCCGGTCCACGGGGCGCCCGATTGATGGGGACGGTCGACAGAGGATCAGCGGGAGCGCCGGCCGCGCTTCCGGCCTTTCACTGCGGACTTCTTGGCCGACTTCTTGGCCGACTTCGTCGCCCGCCGCCGGGACTGCGCTCGGGCGGCCCGCGGTTGAGGGGTGGTCTCGTACAAGGCCAGTGTAATTCCGGTCGGATCTTGGAACACCGCGAACCAGCCCATTCCCGGAATCTCGGCCTTCGGCATTACGACCGCACCACCGGAGGACTGGATCTTCTTGAGCGTGCCATCGATGTCTTCGCATAGGATGTAGTCGAGGACGCCCGCGGGGAGGTTCTCAGCCTTCTGAAGACCGCCACCGGGTGCGCTCGGGGCCTCGAACATCGAATAGTTCATCTCCGGCATGTCCTGCCACTTCCAATCGAATACGTCTTTCAGAAACGATTTCGTTTTTTCCGGCGCGTTCGAATGAATTTCCACGTGCACAAAGCTGTTCGGCTTTTGAGCCATGTTCTCCGTCCCCTTGAGGGATTCACGGGATGCACGCGGGAGCTATTAAGACATGAGCCCCGGAGATGAGCGAAAGTGAGACCCGGTCGCTCAAACCCGGATCCGATGGAATGCGAAGACGGCAATGACGAACATCGCCACGGCCTCGATGGCCAGAACGCCGAGTTCCAGCGACACCGTGGGCGTCACCGCATTGAACAAGCCGGCGCGGAAGATGTCGGTGGTGTACGTCAACGGGTTGGCGAGGCTCGCCGCTTGTATTGCCGAAGGCGCCGCGCTCGCGGGGAAGAACACGGACGAGGTGAAGAGGAAGATGAAGAACGCGAATGTCGACACGATTTGGAACGTCTCGGACGACTTCAGGACGACGGAGAGGGCGATGGCGAAGGCGCCAAAGAAGATCGTGCCGAGGAACAGCGCCCCCGCGATGAGGAGCGCGCCCTCCCAGGTCGGGGCGAAGCTTGCGCCCAAGACGGGGAACGCGAAGCCAAACACGAGCAGGGACCCGGCGACCCCGATGATCAGCGTCGCGAAGATGATGCTCAGGATGTACTGAGCGCGGGTGAAGGGCCCCATCAGGAGCTGCTCGAACATTCCGTTCTTCCGGTCAAACCAGAGCTGCGTTCCCGCGTTGGTGCCTCCGTTGATGACGGTCAACGTCACAGCGCCCGCCGCAAGGAAAAGGGAGTAGCTGATCACCCGCCCGTTTCCGACATTGAACGGCGGGACGATCCCATTCAGCCCGAATCCCTGGACGAAGATGAAGAACAACGGAAAGATCAGCTCGAAGAACAGGGAAGCGCGGTCCAGGTTCGCCCGGATGTTCCGGTAGACCAAACGCAAGTAGATGTTCAGGCGGATCGACCTCCGTTCGCGACCGCCTTCTCGTCCTCGGTCACCAGGTTAATGAACGCGTCCTCGAGCGTGGTCTCCGAGATGTAGATCGACGACACCGTCAGGCTGAGGCGGTCTGCGAGGCGGTAGATCTCCGGAATCACGGACTCCGGCTGCGTCGTCGTCACCCGATACGCGCCGGATCCCTCATCCCGCCCGAACCGGCTGACAGACGGCGAGGACGACAGAGCCGAGGCCATCTCGGACGAGGTCCCTTGGAGGAGCTTGAATTCGACGGCTTTCGCGCTCCCGAATCGCCGCTTCAGGTTTTCCGGGGTGTCGATTTGCACAATCCGACCCTGGTTGATCACCGCGATCCGGTCGCAAAGGTACTCCGCCTCCTCCAGGATGTGGGTCGTAAAGAAGATCGTGAGACCTTGTCGCACGCGTTCCTTCAGATAGTCCAGGACGCTTCGACGGACGATCGGATCCAATCCGACCGTCGGCTCGTCGAGGAACAGGAGGTCCATGTCGTGGATGAACTCGCGGGCGACTTGGAGCCTGCGACGCTGGCCGGCGGACAGGTCGACCGTCGGCATCTTTCGGAACTCTTCCATCTCGAAATGGCCGATGAGCTCGTCGATCCGCCGACGGCGCTCGGCCTTCGGGACGTTCCAGATGAGACCGTAAATGTCCATGCTGGTCTCGACGTTCAGCCCCTGATCGAAGCTGTCCTGTTGCTGGACGACACCGATCTGCGCCCGAATCTTGCGACCTTCGGTCTTCAGGTCATGTCCGAGCACGGTCGCGCGGCCCGACGTCGGGGGGAGGAGGGTCGTGAGCATCTTGATCGTCGTCGTTTTCCCGGCTCCATTCGGCCCGAGAAATCCGAACACCTCCGAGCGGGCAATGTCGAACGAGACCCGATCGACCGCGACCTTGTCGCCGAAGTGCCGCGACAATTCGTCGACGCGGACGACCTGCTCACGTGCCATGACCGTTGAACCTCTCGTCAATCGAAACCGGGATTCGAAGACCCCCTCGTCGGGGATTCCAGTCCCGAGCGGGCGCCTACTCCTTCCGTGCTTCTTTAGCCTTCGGGCGCAGCTCCCGGCTACCGCACTTTCGACAACGAGTCGCACGCATCGCGTTCCGGGCGTAGCACTGCATGCAGATCATCTTGTGCAGCCGGCGGCGCTCGGCCTCCGGGAAGCGGGCCATCACGGCGGCGAACCGCCGGCGGCTTATGAAGGCTTCGCCGGGACAATCGGTTTGCTGGGCCTTCGCGCTTTCGCAATCCGAGTCGCCAAGCGGAGGAACGCGTCCTCGACATTCTGGCCATTTTTCGCGGACGCGAAGAGATAGGTGCAGTCGAAGGTGTTGGCCATGTCCGCCAGCTCGGTCTCACCGAACTGCGCCTCCGCCACGAGATCGGCCTTGTTCGCGACGAGGACAACCGGGATCTTCCCCGCGACGCTCTCGACGGATTCGACCCATCCCGTTAGGCCCGGAAGGGTGTTGCGCCGCGTCAGATCGGCGATTGCCAGGATTCCCTGCGCACCGTTGAAGAAGGAGTCGCCCAGCAGCTGTCGGAATCCAACATGGCCGATGATGTCCCAGATTGCCATGTTGACCTCAATCAGACCGTCTGGCCCCGGCAGCGCGACTCTCAGCGACTTCTTTTCGACTTTTGCCCCGAGAGTCCGAACATACCGGTCGTCGAACTGGTCGAGGACGTACCGCCGAATCAAGGAGGTCTTTCCGACGCCCTGCTCTCCGACGAGACAGATTTTGGACTTGAGCAGATACGGTTCGGGCATCGTCGCCATCCGAGATTGGCGGAGAGCCTTCCGTCCGTCGGCTCTTAATGGTTCCTCACTCGTTCTCCGGAATGAGTCCGACTAAGCATTCGCTCTCGCTTGTGCGGCCATTCCCGACTTCGGCGGCGTCGTTCAGACTGCGGTCAACGGCTCCATACCTGAGGCCGCGGGGCGCGGGCGAGAACGCGAGATCCTACCCGAGCGACTCGGCATCCGAAGCATCCGGCGTGAAATCCCCGCTCAAGCAATCCGGATGCATACTGCGCATAGGAATCGGGACGAAACGGCGGCTTGCCGAGACGCACGTTGACAGAATCGTGGAGGCCTTGCATCCAGACCATCATCTGGGGTCGGCATCGGGCGCACGGCCAGCCGTCGGCCAGGCCGTGGAGCGACTTCCAGAGAGTTCGCCCGAACCTGATCTTGAAGGTCAGCGCGAGCGACCGTCTGGTGCGATCGGCGCCCCGCGCAACGGAATGACCGGGTCCACTTGCATTCGGTTGGCTCGTCCTCTCCTGCAACGCGAACGGTATTTCCGTCATTCTTGATAAGGAAGCCGGCGCGGTCTGTCATCCTGCGCAAAACCCGATCGGTCGCTCGACATTACCGGACATAATCTGAATGAAATAGGCCACAAGTGCTTTTGCGAAGACTGCAATCCCGTCGGTGTGAAGAAACGGAAGGAACGACCGCCGAAAGATTCCCGGCCCAAAGAAAAGCGGTTCCGCCACGGGGGGCGTAAGGGCCGCCGATCCCCGCGCGAGCACAAACGCGAAGATTGAACGATCCCTAAACAGTCATCGCGCGGCGGGGAGATCGGGCCGAGCGATTCTCGAATTCACGCCGAAAATGCCAAATGAATCTTCGGAGTACCGGTTTCAGAGCTATGGAGAAGACTGAGGTTCCGAAGGGAGGGACGCATGTCGAGCCGGGGGAACACCTCGCAGCATCGACCCTCTTGGCCGGGCAATCTTTTTGGGACGAGACGATATTCCATGAAGAACTCGAGCGGTTCTACTTCCGGAGTTGGCTGAATGTCGGTCGCTCGGACCAAATCCCGAACCCCGGGGACTTTTTCGTTCGGGAAATCGGGAACGAGTCCCTGCTCTTCATTCGAGGGGACGATCGAAACGTCCGCGGATTCTACAACGTTTGCCGGCACAGAGGGACGCGCATCGTCGGCGTTGCCGACGGAGAAAAGCTCGGGTCCCTCGTTTGCCCGTACCACGCCTGGACCTACAGCGTGGAGGGAAAACTGGTCGGTGCACCCCACACAGAACCTCTCGTGGATTTCCGGAAAGAGGACTATGGCCTCCGGTCGTTTCGGACCGGCACCTGGGGTGGATTCGTCTGGGCGAATCTTGACGATCGTGCGCCCGACCTCCCCGCAGAAATGGAAGAGTTCTTCTCCCGGTTTCGGAGATTCGCTTTCGAGGACCTGCGCCTCGGAGCCCGAAAGACCTACGAGGTCGAAGCGAACTGGAAGATCCTTGGGGAGAACTATTCCGAGTGCTACCATTGCGCTCCAATCCATCCGGAATTCAACCGGATCACGCACTACACCTCCGGGTCGTACACCGCGTACCTCACGCGGGAACCGCGGGCTCCCAACTTCAACGGGGGCTTCATGGAGTTTTCCAAGGACTACACGTCGATGGTTTGGTCTGGATACACGAAGCGGCCCCCCTTGCACGGGATGACGGAGGAGGACCGTCGCCGTGTCGACTACTATTTCGTGTTCCCCCACATGTTCTTCAGTCTACACCCGGACTATCTCATGGTCCACCGACTCTGGCCACGGAGTCCGACGCACACGACGATCGAGTGCGATTGGTACTTCGATGCAGGTGTGACCAAACAGCCTGACTTCGACCCCAGCGACGCGGTGGATCTCTGGGATCTGATCAATCGCCAGGATTGGTCCGTCTGCGAACGAACCCAGAAAGGCACCCACTCGCGGGCCTGGAAAGGCGGCCGATTCAGCGCCCAAGAATCCCAGGTCCACGACTTCGAGAAGTACATCTCGAAACGAATGAAAGAGCCTATCGATTCAGAGGAAGGCCATCGGCCGCGTCAAAGCCCGCGACGTCGGAGCAGGCGCCCTCGAGCTGCGTGACTCCCAAGTCCGAACTTTAACCGGTCTCGCCGTGAGTTTATGCCTGTCGCGAGATTCAGCCTCGCGAAGCAATCCGGGCGACCGCGATGACGTTCGACTACGATTTCAAGATGCGAATCGGTGCCTCGAGGTCGGTCGTTTTCGAACGACTCCTCCGGATTGAACACCTTTCGCGCTGGTTCTGCGGTTGGTGTCGAATCGATCCGAAGGTGGGCGGTGCGTTCAAGTTTGGCGGAGAGACCTGCATCATCCTGCCCGAGCAGCGATCATGGGACACGACAATCGATGAAGGCGAAGTGCTCCGGCGGTTTGCGTTCACGTGGCCGATCCGAGCGTCGAAGACGCGCGTCTCGTATGAGCTCGAGGATCGTGACACGGGGAAGGCCCTGCTTCGAGTTCGTCATCTTGGAGTCCCGTTCGAAGACACGACCTGCGGGACGGTGCAAGACGCGTGGCGGATGTGCCTTGGGAATCTGAAGTCCATCTCGGAGGGTCGAACCGACAGCGTGCGGCCGGACCACTCCCCACTGACCGGTCGCGAATTGCGCCTCACCGCCCTCATTGAGGCTTCGCCGTCCAAGGTGTTCGGCGCGTTCGCCGAAGCCGCTCAGCTCGACCATTGGTCGACCGGCGGTCAGCCCCGCGGGAACGCCGCGGTCGAACCGCGCCCGGGCGGCATCTTTTCGTTCGGGTGGGACGAGGGGCCCGTTCGCGTCACGGAGTGGAAGCCCGATCAGCGCATCGCACTCCAGTGGTCCCGTCGCACGTCCGATCTCGCAATCGTATTCGAGTTTGAGGAGAAGGCGAGCGGGACGGCAATCTACTTCTCGATCGGCGAATTCACCGACAAAGATCCCCAGGACATCGTTCGTCAGCGGGGACGATGGTCGGAACTTTTCGTGTCGCTGAAGAACTTCCTCGAAAGCGGCGAATCCGGATTCTCGAATTCGTATGATCAGCAGGTGCGCGAGGCCTAACTCACGCAGACCGAAGGCGGGGCCAGTCCTCGAGGACCGCCATCGCCGCATTGTGGCCCGCGGCTCCAATCACTCCGCCGCCCGGATGCGCGCCGGCCCCACAGAGGTACAAACCCCGGATAGGTGTGCGGTACGAGGACCATCCCGGAATCGGACGAAACGAGAACATCTGGGACGGCAAGATCGCTCCATGGAACACGTCGCCCCGCGTCAGGCCATACTCCGTCTCCATGGTGAGAGGGGACCTCCAGTGGGTCGCCACGATGGCCCGGGAAATATTTGGGGCGTACTCAGCAAGGGTCTCAATAATTCGGTCGGCGAAGCGGCTCGATTCAGCCTCCCATGATCCGTTCGCGAGATCGAAGGGCGCGAACTTCGCCGAAACCGTGAGGGTGTGCATCCCTGGAGGCGCGGCCGTCGCGTCATTCGCCGACTCAATCACGAACTCGAGAAACGGCTCTCGCGACGGCCGGCCCCGTTTCGCGTCGTCGTACGCGCGCTCCAGATAGTCCATCGAGGGTGCGAGATCGATAATCGTCTTGTGATGGGGCTGGACGGTTGTCCCCGGAACGGCGCGGAAGTCGGGGAGCTCGCGAAGCGCGAGATGGAGCTTGAACGACGATGATTCGAATCGGATTCGCGAGATCGCACGCGCGAACTCCACGGGCAGGTCCTCGGCGCGCACGAGCCGGAGGAAGGTCCGCTTCGGATCCGCGTTGCTCAGGACCACGCGTGCGTCGACTTGAGTTCCGTCCATCAAGGTGACTCCGACCGCTCGTCCATTGTCCGTGACGATCCGGGAAACCTCCGCATTCGTCCGAACCTGTGCTCCATGGTGACGAGCCGCGGCGGCGATCGCTTCGGATATCCCTCCCATCCCGCCCCGAGACCAACCCCAGACTCCTTTCACGCCTCCGATGTTCCCGAGCGTGTGGTGCCCCAGCACGAAGGCCGTCCCGGGGGTCCGTGGCCCGGCCATTGTCCCCGCGACTGCGCTCGTCGCGAGGGACGCCTTCACCTCGTCGGACTCGAAGAACTCGTCGAGCATGTCCGCGATGGAGCTGAAGATGATCCGCCGCAGGAAGTCCTCCGCCTCCGGGGTTCGGACCAACGATGCGAGGTCCGCGAGGGAGACCGGCGGGGCGAGCAACGTCGGCTCGACGAGTTCCGCGAACTCATCCCAGAAATGCGTGTACCGAGACCAAGCCGCCGCGTCCTTCTTCGAAAATTTCGCGATCTGCTTCCGGTTCGACTCCTCGTCGTTCCGGTAGAGTAGGAACCGGCCGTCCGGGAACGGTTGGAAGACGGACGGATCGTGCACGTGCTCGTCCAGTCCGAAGGCCGGGAGGTCCAGATCGGCCTTGATCTCAGGGCGCAGGAGGCCACAGGTGTAAGCGAGCGTCGATGCACGGAATCCGGGATGGATTTCCTCCGTGACGCAAGCGCCGCCGACCATGGATCGGCGTTCGAGGACCAGCACCTTGAGGCCGGCCTTCGCGAGGTACGCGGCCGCGACGAGACCGTTGTGACCTCCGCCGACGATGATCGCGTCCGTTGACGCCATGGCCACGTCGGTAACCGCGGCCTCGATAAAGGGATTGCCGCGTGACTCAGGCTTTCTTTCGCTCCGGCTCGAAGAACGGTCGCTCGACCACCGTTGCGGGTGCCCGGTGTCGCTCCCACTCGACGGCCACTTCGATCTCGACGCGCGTCCCGGGCCGCGAATACGGGGAGGCGACGGTCGCGATTGCGATATACCGCTTCAACAGCGGCGACCAGCAACCGCTCGTGGCCCAACCGATCTGACGATAGCCGGAGTAGAGCGGCACCTTCTCCCGCCACGGTTCGGTGGGCGGCTGCGGTGGAAGACCCATGTCCCAATAGAAACGCTCCACGGTCTGCCAGTCGATCTGGAGTCCAACCGTGCGGCGCGCGGGACCGCGCCGTTGTTCCTCCAGGAGGGCCTTTCGCCCGATGAACGGACCTTTGTTCGCCGCGAGCGTCCAGTCGAGGCTGAGTTCCAACGGCGAGTACATCTGCGCATCGATGACTGCTTTCCGCGAAGGCATGTACTCGACCTCCGCGAGGATGAGCCCGGCCTCGATCCGTGCGATGTCGAGGGCGAGCATCCCCGCGGGCGTGATGTCGTGTCCCTGACCCCGCTTCATGAGCGCGTCCCACAACGCCTCGGCCCGTTCGCGCTCAACCCAGACTTCGTATCCGAGGTCGCCCGTGTATCCGGTCCGCGAGATCTGGACGGGAATGCCATCGAACTTCGTCTGGACGAATCGGAAGTACTTCAGCTTCTGAACAGCGCCATCAGCCGCTTCCAGCAAAATCGCCCGGGACGAGGGTCCTTGGAGCGCGAGCGCTCCGATGTCTTCGGAGACGTCGGCCACCTCGGCATCCAGTCCCATCCCCGCGTCTTGAAGCCATTTCAGATTCGGCTCCGCGGACGTCATCCGGAAGGAGCCATCCCCCAAATTCCAGAGCGTGCCGTCGTCCACCGTTTTGCCGCGTTCATCGCACCACGGCGTGTAGTAGATCTGTCCCTTCGCGAGTTTCGATGCATCGCGGGTGACGACCTTGTTCACGAGGTGGAGCGCATCCTTCCCGCGGATGAGGTACTTGTAGAGCGGCGAGACGTCGAGCAGGCCCGCGGAGTGACGGATCGCGTAATACTCCATCTCCGGGACGAGGGAGTACGACGAGGCCGCGAGATATCCGGCCCATCCTCGCCATTCCCAGCTGTCGCACAATGCCGACGTCCGCGAATGAAACGGTGACCCGCGCCGCACGATTCCTCCTCCGGGCGGACGCGGACCGCGAATAAACGATATAAACGGTTCCCCAAGCGAGCACTCCCACCGGCCCACGCGCGGAACGCTGATGGCCTCTTCCTCGAGCCGGTACAGATATGCCTGCTAGCAATCATAGGACCCCAAGAATGGAGGACGTCCAGAGGCGACAGTTCAGAGACTTCGTGGCACTCGCGATTCCCGCAGTCTGGCTATCGGCAAGCCCCTTCCTTTTGATAGCATTTGGAGCGGATCTTCCGATTGCAGTCGGTGCCGCGGTCTTCGCGGCCACCTTCGTACACGCCGCTTACCTGGCCCGCCCGAGGCCGATGGACCGACGCGTCCTTCGACCCATCATGATCGGATCGCTACTCCTTGCCGCCGCAACGATTGCTCCAAGGCTCATCGCTTTCATCACGAACGACACGTACCTCAATGTCGGCGTCAGCGTGAGTATCCTGATCGTTACGGTCCTGGTTGTTCGATCACAAGTTCTGAAGGTTATCGGATCGCCGCCTAGGCCCCCGCACGTGGGAGAGTGGCCAATCGTTAGCGGAGGACCACAAGATGCGAGAGAATTGGGGGGATCCGCGGGGGTCGCCTTCGTGCATACCGCCTATGGGGCTTTCTTGGCGGAGCTCGGACTCCGACTTTCAACCGGCGCGTTGGGGATTCTCGCAGCAGAAGTTCTAGTGCTGGTCATGCTGGTCGTCACATTAGCCTACGTGCGGTTTTCGGAAGGAATCAACGGACATGCTAGGAACCGGATCGCGGGAGTGGGGAGGAGCCAACTGCTCCTCATCTCGTGGGGTCTGTTTGGATATCTAGCGTTCCTCGTTGCGGTTGGCTCGGCACTTTCGCCGCCAGCGCTTGCGGAATCGACGCTGGGGTTCTTCGCGATCATGTTCATCCTCGCGGCCGCGTTCCTACGGTCCCGAAGATGGAATCCTCACCATCGTGAGTAGAAGCCATTTGTGCAATCCTTTTGATCCAATTTGCGGTCTCCGACAAACGATATAACCCCGCGCTCGTTACCCCGCGCGGCCCGCCGCGCCCGCGGAGTGTTGCCGACGCGACGCGCCTTCAGTGAGGTCGGCATCGTGGCGCGAGCGTATGACGCCATTGTGATCGGAGGAGGCCACAACGGCCTCACGACGGCCGCGTACCTGGCTCAGGCGGGCAAGAAGGTCGTCGTCCTCGAGCGCCGGCACGTCCTCGGAGGTGCCGCCGTCACGGAGGAAGTCTACCCGGGATTCAAGTTCACCGTCTGCTCGTACGTGTGCAGCCTCCTCCGGCCGCAGATCATCCGCGATCTCGACCTGCCTTCGCACGGCTTCGAGGTCATCCCGCAAGAATCGAGCTTCCTGCCCCTGCCCGATGGACGATACCTCTTCTCCCGCGGGGACGAGGAAGACACGTTCCAGGCGGTCGCCAAGTTCTCGCGCCGCGACGCAGAGGCCATGCCGAAATTCGGTCGCCTGATGGCCCGCATGGCGAAGTTCATCGCACCGACCCTCACGATGACGCCGCCCGATGTGGGATCGCTGAATCCCTCCGAGCTCCGGAAGCTCCTCGCGCTGAACAAACAGGTCCAGACGTTGACGGAGGATGAGCTGTACACCTTCGCGCGGCTCATGACGATGAGCGCCGCCGACTACCTCGATGAGTGGTTCGAAACGGATGTGGTCAAGGCGAGCCTCTGTTCGAGCGGTATCATCGGCACGATGCTCGGGCCGCGTTCGCCCGGAACCGCGTACGTGCTGATGCACCACTACATGGGCGAGATCGACGGCGCGTACCGTTCGTGGGGCTACGTCCGCGGCGGGATGGGGATGGTCAGCGAGTCAATTGCGCGCGCGGCCCGCCTATTCGGCGCGGAAATCCGGGTGAATGCCGAGGTGCGACGCATCTTGGTGCAAGACGGCCGCGCGATCGGTGTGGAACTAACGAGCGGGGAGAAGCTCCACGCGAAGGTGATCGCATCCGGCGCCGACCCGAAGCGGACGTTCCTCAAGATGCTCGAGAAGTCCGACCTCCCCGCCGACTTCGTGCGGGGCATCGAGAACTTCAAGATCGAAGGATCCTCCGGCAAGGTGAATCTCGCCCTCAAGGAGGCACCGAGCTTTTCGTGCCTCCCGGGCAATGGAGTCCATCTCCAGGGCGCGATCTCAATCGGACCGAGCGTGGACTACATCGAAAAGGCTTACGACGACGCGAAGTACGGCGACTACTCCCACCGACCGTATGTCGACATGTGCGTCCCGTCGACCCTCGATCCCACCTTGGCGCCGCCGGGGAAGCACCTCATGTCGTGTTTCATCCAGTATGCCCCGTACACCTTGCGAAAGGGCACGTGGGAGGAACGACGCGAGGCCTTCGGGGAAACGGTCCTCGACACCCTTGAGGAGTACATCCCGAACCTCCGGAAGATCATCCTCCACCGACAGGTGCTGAGCCCCTGGGACCTCGAGCAGATGATCGGCCTGACGGGCGGGAACATCTTCCACGGAGAGCTCACCCCGGACCAACTGCTCTTCCTCCGTCCGACGGCCGGATGGGCCCAGTACCGCATGCCGCTGAAAGGGCTGTACCTTTGCGGCTCCGGCGCCCACCCGGGCGGCGGCGTGATGGGCGCGCCCGGCCTCAACGCGGCGCGGGAAATTCTGAAAGACTGGGCCCTCTTGCGGGTGTGACCTTGGCCGAGGCGTACGACGTCGTGATCGTGGGCGGCGGCCACAACGGCCTCGTGGCGGCCACCTACCTCGCACGCGCCCGACGCCGGGTGCTCGTGCTCGAGAAACGTGCCGCGGTTGGCGGCCCCGTCGTGACGGAGGAGATTGCCCCCGGTTTCCGCGGCTCCACCGGAGCGTCCGTGTGCGGCACACTACGGCCGGAAGTCGTCAAGGATCTGAACCTGGCCGCGCGCGGGGTCCAATTCATCCGGCCGGATCCCGACGTCGTTGCGCTGGGCGACGGCCGGGCTCTCCCCATCTGGAGGGATGTCCAGAAGACCGCGAAGGCCCTCGCTTCGGTCTCGGCGAAAGACGCGCAGGCGTATCCGCGATTCATCGAATTCCTGAGCCAATTCGCGGAGGCGCTCGATCCGATCCTCGCCATGACGCCGCCCAATCTCCCTTCGCCGAGTTGGGGGGAAGGCGTGTCGCTGTTCCGCCGCGCGCTCCGGCTGCGGCGTCTCGGCAAGCGAGCGATGCAGCAGATGCTTCGCCTCCCTCCGATGTCGATCCGCGATTTCCTGAACGAGTGGTTCGAGACGGAGCTGTTGAAGGCGAGCTTCGCGGTCGACGGGCTGATAGGAACCTACGAGGGGCCATTCTCCCCAGGCACCGCCTTCGGCCTGGTCCCCCGATTCCGGCCTGACGTCCATGGGACCGGATCGGCGTTCGTGCGGGGCGGCATGGGGGCGCTCGCGGACGCGCTCGGCCAAGCGGCCCGGGACGCGGGGGTGACGATCCGAACCGGCGCGGAGGTGACCCGCATCGTGAGCGCCGACGGACGCGTGACCGGGGTCGAGGTGGACGGGGGGACGGTCGGCGCGCGCGTCGTCGCCTCAAACGCCGACCCGAAGAGAACCTTCCTGCATCTGGTCGACCCCGGAGAGCTCGGACCGGAATTCCTGAACCACGTCCGGAACTTCGAGATGAACGGAGTCGTGGCGAAGGTCAACTTCGCCCTCGACGGCGCGCCGCGATGGTCCCTAGCCGGAAGCGGAGTGCCGCCTCACTTCCACGTGTGCCCGTCCCTCGAATACATCGAGAGGGCGTACGATGATGCGAAGTACGGGAAGCCTTCGACCGCTCCATTCCTCGATGTGACGGTCCCGACCGTCGTGGATCCGGACCTCGCCCCTCCGGGGAAACACGTGATGTCGGTCCTCATTCAATACGCACCGTTCGCATTGCGCCACGGGAGTTGGGACACGGAAGGAAAGAAACTTGCCGCGCGCGCGACGGCTATCCTCGAGGAGTTCATGCCCGGCCTGGAGCGGTTGATCCTCCACCGCCAGGTCCTCACGCCGGTCGACTTGCAAGAGCGGTTCGGGCTGACGGAGGGCCACATCTACCACGGCGAGATGACGCTGGACCAATCCCTGGTCCTCCGTCCGGTCCCCGGTTGGTCACGCTACCGCACTCCGGTCGAAGGATTGTACCTGTGCGGTTCCGGCGCTCACCCGGGCGGAGGAATCACCGGGGCTCCGGGTTACAACGCCGCGCGGGAAATCCTGAAGGACTGGGCCCAGCTCTCCGCCTGATCCGGCCGCCGAGGTTGCCTCGGACGGAGCGGGGCAATCCTTGAAATGGCACGGACGGTTCGGAGCGGCCGATGGCCGACCTGCTCGAACGCGGTACCCACGCTCCCGATTTCGAGGGGATGAACCAGGACGGCGTCCCGATCCGCCTTCGGGACTTCAGGGGCAAGCCGGTCGTGCTGTTCTTCTATCCCGAGGACGACACCGCCGGATGCACGCGCGAGGCGTGTGCCTTCCGAGACGACACGGCCGCGTTCCGTGCGACCGGAGCCGTCGTGTTGGGCGTCAGCGTTCAGGATGAGGCGTCCCACCGCGCGTTCCGGGAGAAATACCATCTGACGTTCGATCTGGTGGCCGACCCGGACAAGCGAATCACGCAGGCGTACAACGCGTTGGGCTTCCTCGGCGTCGCGAAGCGCGTGACCTACATCATCGGACCGGACGGGATCATCTTGGCCGCGTACCGGACCGTCGATCCGAAGGGCCACAGCCAAGAAGCCTTGCGAGTCCTTGTGGAAGCGGGGGGAAAACCATGAGCCCGAAATCGGTGAAACTTCCGGACGTCCAGATCCCTCGAGTCATCCGACTCAAGTACGACCCATTCTTGCGCCATTTCAAGGGGTTCGAGAAGATCCCGGCCGTCCGCGCCATCTTCGGCGCTCGAACGGACGAGGCCCTCCGGAAACTGAAGGTCGAGTTCTTCTCCTCGCGCTGGGGTTTCATGGGCGTCAGCGATGAGGATGGCCATCTCCTCGTCTCGACCCACTACCTGCGCACCGGCAATCGACGCGACATCTACCTCGACGTCGTCCACGAGCTGGTGCACGTGAGGCAGTTCCGCGAAGGCAAGGAATTGTTCGCGGATGGTTTCGAATATCCGGACCTTCCCACGGAGATCGAGGCCTACCGAACGTGCGTCGCCGAGGGACGTCGCCTCGGGATGAACGATCGGGAGCTGTTCCAGTACCTGAAGGTCGAATGGATGAGCGATCCCGACGTACGCCGCCTTGCGCGTCATGTGGGGGTCAAGCCCCCTCCGAAGCGGGCTTCGTCGCGGCGCAAGAAGTAGGGTTACCGCCGAACGCCACCGTCTCATTCGAACGCGGTCAGTTGCGGCTGTTTCGTTTTCGGGCGCTCCAGATGGGTGACCCGGACCCCCAAGAGCCGCACACGCCGCTTCCTGCCCGCAAATTCCTTGGCGAGATCCTGCGCCACGTCGGTGAGGACCTTCTCGTCGAGGACGTGAGATCCCAGCGTCCGTTCGCGGAGATGAGTCTGGAATCCTTCGAATCGGATTTTGATCCCGATCGTCCGGAACGTCGCGCCTTGCGCGCGCGCGCGGAGGAACACGTTGTGGGCGACGTCGCGGAGCGTCTCCTGGACCGTCGTCCACTCGGAGACATCGCGATCGAACGTGCGCTCCACACTGATCGACTTCGGGTCCGGGCGCTCCTCCACGGGAAGCTGTTCCATCCCCCGCGCGATGCCCCACAGCCAGACCGAGTTCTTGCCGAGAATCTTCTTCAGCTCCGCGCCCGGGAAACGTGCGAGCTCGCCGATGGTGCGGACGCCGACTCGCTCGAGGAGCTCCGCGGTCTTGGTCCCGACGCCGCTGATTTTCGTGACCGGGAGCGGATCGAGGAACGCAGCGACCTCTTCGGGGCGGACGACCTTCACACCATCGGGTTTGGCCAGATCGGAGGCGATCTTGGCGATCGACTTGTTCGGGCCGACCCCGATCGTGCAGGCCAATCCTTCCCGCTCGCGCACGGCTGCCTTCACGCGGGCCGCATATCCCGAGGCATCGTCGAACCCATGCACCTTGGACGTCACATCGAGGAATGCCTCGTCGATGCTCACATGCTCGAGGATGTCCGCATACGATCGGAGGACGTTGATCACGCTCTCCGAGACGGCTCCATAGAGTTCGTAATTCGGCCGGAGGTAGACGGCCGTCGGCACCTTACGCCAAGCCATCCCGATCGGCATCCCGCTTCGGATCCCCATCTCTCGAGCCTCGTAGCTGCAGGCCATGACGACTCCGCGACCCGTTCCGCTCTTCGGGTCCGCGCCGACGATCACGGGCTTGCCGTTCAGATCTGGATTCTCGCGCCGTTCGACGCTCACATAGAACGCGTCCATGTCCACATGGAAGACGACGCGAGACACGAAGGACCATCTCCGGAGGCGGGTAAAGACCTAGCGAACGGCGCCGGGCCGACGTAACTCATCCCGTGCCCAGTTCCTAGACTAGCCGAAGTCCCCCAGGCTTTTCTGCCCGGCAGGGGCGCCGCTCGCCGCCGGGAAGGTGTACTCCATGAGTCCCGCGAGGCGTCGAAATTCGTTGACGCTGCCCGGTCCGAACCCGGCGTAGTGGTTATTGAAGAAGACCAGCGCGCCTTTGACCGAGTCGGAAGATCCCTCGAGCTCCTTGTACCAGCTGCGCATCTCCGCCGACTTGTCTTTCTTGACCTCCTTGAATTCCGTGATCTCGCGGTCTCCGACCATCCGGAGGTACACTTGGTCCGCGGTCACATCGGTTGGCGTTCGCAGATACTGGTTTTCGGACCAGACCATCGCGATGTTCCGATCGCGGAGGAGTTTGTACACATCCTCGCGGAACCACGACTTGTGTCGGAATTCGATCGCGTGCGGATACTTGTCGACGTCGAGCGCACGAAAGAACTCTTGCATCACGCTCCAGTGGGAGTCAAACTTGATCGACGGCGGGAGTTGAGCGACCAGCGGCCCGCATTTGTCCCTCAGCTCCTTCGCCGACGCGTAGAACCAGCCCAGGTTCTCCGCCACGCCCTTGAGCTTTTTCTCGTGGGTGATTCGCTTCGGCATCTTCATCGCGAAGAGAAACCCCGGGGGCGTGGATTTGTACCAGCCCTTCGTCATCGCGGGTCCCGGGTTGCGGTAGAAGGAAGAATCGACCTCGACGCAGTCGAAGACGCTCGAGTAGAGTTTCAGATACTCCGACTTCGGCGTCTCCGGTGGATAGAAGCCGCCGAGCCAATCGTCGTATCCCCAGCCGCTGCAGCCGACGCGCAGTTTGTCCTTCAGCGCCATACGAAGCTCGCAATGAGGATAACCGCTTGAGAATGAATAAATAGCGGCTGGCTTCGTGGACACGGTTCCCAGACCGGGGCGCCCCGTGGACCTGATTCTCGGCTTGCTGATCATCTTCGTCTCCGCGCGAGCCGCCGGGGAGGTCATGGAGAAACTGCACCAGTCGCCGATGATCGGCGAGGTGCTCGCGGGCATCCTCGTTGGACCGATGGTCCTCCGTCTCATCAATCCGGATCCGACGACGTCGTTCGGGGCGTCGTTGAACGTCGTGGCGAATCTCGGCGTGTTCATCCTCGTGCTCCTCGCGGGAATCGAACTCGGCCGCGAAGGTCTGCGGAAAGCCTTCAAGGAACGGAGCATGGTCGTGGCCTTCGTCGAGTTCTTCCTTCCCTTCTCTCTCGGATACAGCTTCGCCGCGGCCCTGGGGATGACGTTTGCGCAGTCCCTGTTTCTCGGCACCGCCTTGGCGGTCACCGCCCTTCCGGTGAGCGTCCGGATCCTCCTTGACCTGAACCTCTTGAATTCGAGGCTGGGACGGGCGATTGTCTCGGTGGCGCTGGTGAACGATCTCGTCGCCTTCGCGATGCTGGGTCTCGTGGTTCAGTTCACCTCGCTGGGAGCCTCGACGCCCGAAGGGCTCACGATTGGCCTCGTGGCCTTGAACAATGTCCTTTTCATCGGGCTGGTCTTTTGCGTGGCGACCATCCTGAAGCTGACGACTCGTTTGGGCCGCACCTCGGAATCGTACATGCAGACCTTTGTCTCTAAACTCCGCGGACAAGAAGCGTCCTTCGCGCTGTGCATCTCGACTGCCCTCGGGCTCGGCGCGGCGGCGGAACTATTGGGCATCCATTTCGCGGTGGGGGCCTTCTACGGCGGCCTCTTGATGACGCCACAGCTGCTGGGCCAGGTTCAGTTCAATCGAGTCCGCAACGCCGTGTCCTCGGTCACGTTCGGACTGTTTGCGCCCGTGTTCTTCGCGTTTGTCGGATTGAAGTTCTCCGTGAGCTTCGGTGCGTGGCCCCTGATCGTCGCGATCACCGCCATCGCGTTCATCGGGAAATTGATTGGAGGGCTCATGGGCGGGTTCGTCGCCGGGTTCCGCGGCGCGCCGCTCGTCGCCCTCGGGGTCGGCCTGAACGCGCGAGGAATGATGGAGCTCCTGCTCGCGCAGGTCGGCCTCGCGACCGGGATCATTGACACGAGCCTCTATTCCGCGCTCGTGGTCATGACGCTGACGACGACCCTGTGCACCCCGCCGCTTTTGAAACGCTTACTTCGCCGCTTCAAAGTCGATGACATCCTGCCGCCGGTGCCCGGACTCGTCGCCACCGGCAGAATCGGGTCTTCCAACCTCCGTCCTAGCGATGAGACCACACGATAGGTGCTCGGTCGTGTTCATAACGTTGATAAACCGCTCAGTTTTCATCCCGCCCACTCGGGCAATCGGCCCTCAGCCGAGATCGGAACAATTCGATCCCCGGAGGAAATGTGCGGATGAATCGACTTGCGGTGGCCGGTCTGGCGATGACCGTCGCGGGGCTCCTCCTCGTCGTCGGCTTCTGGCCCTTGACCTCGGTCAGCGGCGCGGATCTCCTCGCGTCGAAGAACGGGAGCCAGTACAACGGCTATACGCAGGGATCTCAGATCACGGTGCATGAAAGGGTCATCGATATCACGTTCACGAATTTCTTCGGGAACCCTACCACCACGCTCTATCTCGAAGATGGAGATCCGAGCACGGACACCTTCCTGAATGTGCGGGGAGACGCACGGACCGTCGTCTCGCCGGGAGACGTCATCTTCGCGTTCGCAACTCTTCAAGTCATTTCGGGGTTCTACTACTGGGAGGTCGCGTCCCCGGGAAACGTCCATCTGTCCTGGCCCGTCGATGCCCTCTTCTATGGAATCATGGCCGCCGGAGTCGTGGTGCTCGGGGTCGCCGCCTTCCGAAAGCGCTGAGGATACCGGAAGGCTGAAATCGACTCGCAGGCATCGGCGCACGCGATGTCGGAGCTGGGTGAGGCCGGGGCGCGTCGGATCGAATGGGCCCGGGAGCACATGCCCGTCCTCGCGGCGATTCGAGAGGAGCTCAAGACGAAGAACACACTTCGAGGTCTCCGAATCGGGATGGCGCTTCACGTCGAAGCGAAGACCGGGGTCCTCGCCCTGTCCTTGCGAGAGGCCGGCGCGACGGTTCGCCTGGCGTCGTGCAATCCGCTGTCAACCGACGACAGTGTCGCCTCGGCCCTCGCGGAGAAGCACGGTCTCGACGTCTACGCGAAGAAGTGGCAGACGAACGACGAGTACTATGCGAACCTCAACAAGGTCCTCGACCTGAAGCCGGACCTCGTCATCGACGACGGCGCGGACCTCATCAAACTCCTGCACACGAACCGGCGGGAACTCTTGGACGGTGTCCGGGGAGCGAACGAAGAGACGACGACGGGCATCATCCGACTCCGAGCGATGGAACGAGACGGAGCGCTTCGGTTCCCCGTCATCGATGTGAATGACGCCCAAATGAAGCACCTCTTCGACAACCGGTACGGGACGGGCCAGAGCACGTTCGATGGGCTGATGAACGCGACGAACCTCCTGATCGCGGGCAAGACCTTCGTGGTGGCGGGATACGGATGGACGGGGCGCGGGATAGCGATGCGGGCCCGCGGCATGGGGGCTCGGGTCGTCGTCACCGAGGTCGATCCTGTGAAAGCCATCGAGGCCTCCATGGACGGATTCGAAGTCCTCCCGATGCGAAGCGCGGTGCGGGAGGCGGACTTCATCGTCTCCGCGACCGGCTGCAAGGATATCGTCACCGCCGCGCACTTCCCCGCGATGAAAGACGGCGTCGTGCTCGCGAACGCGGGCCACTTCGACAATGAGATCTCGAAAGCCGATCTGCAGAAAGCCGCCAAGGCAACGAGGCGAGTCCGGGAATTCGTCGATGAGTACACGCTCACCGGAGGCAAGCGGGCCTACCTGGTCGCCGAAGGACGGCTGGTGAACATCGCGGCGGGCCAAGGCCACCCGGTCGAAATCATGGACATGAGCTTCGCGATTCAGGCGGTCTCGGCCGGCTATCTGGCGCAGAACGCGGGCCGGCTCCAGCCGCGCTTGTACCCCGTCCCTCCGGCGCTTGACATGAAGGTCGCCCGGTTGAAGCTACGCAGCACGGGGGTTCGGATCGATCATTTGACGAAAGCTCAGCGTGCCTACCTCGAGTCCTGGCAAGAAGGGACGTGAACACTCGGCTCGCCCGAGGATTGTGATCACGTGCCGGAGAAGTGGGCCGTCCTATCCGATTTCGACGGAACGATCACCCGGACCGACGTGGCCGAGGCGATCCTCGATCGGTTCGCGCCGCCTGAGTGGCGGGAAATCGAGGAGCTGTACCGGGCACGGAAAATCGGAACGCGAGAGTCGATGGTTCGTCAATTCGCGTTGGTTCGCGCGCGCAAAGAGGAGCTGTTGCAATTCGTCGACCGCGAGGCCGTGATCGACGAGACGTTCCGCGAGTTCGCGGACTTCTGCAAACGACGAGGGTTCGTCCTCGAGATCGTCAGCGAAGGCCTCGACTTCTATGTGCGACACCTGCTCCGGAAGTGGGACGTCCACGTGCCGGTCCGCACGAACCACGTGGTTTTCGAGGAGGACCGCCTGCGGATCGAGTACCCATGGGCCGACGCAACGTGCACGTTGTGCGGGACCTGCAAGTTGTTGCGCGTCTTCGAACTTCGAGCTCAAGGCTACCGAACGGCGTACGTCGGAAACGGGCATTCAGATCTCTGCCCTGCAATCGAGGCGGATCTCGTCTTCGCGAAGGCCGAGCTTGCGGACCTGTGCCGGATGGAAGAAATCGATTTCATCCAGTTCGACCGTTTCTCCGAGGTTCAGCGTGAATTAGGTGGGTGGTCGTGAAGAATTTTCTGGGTGCATTCGGCCATGTCGCGATGGACTACATCGTGTCCCTCCGCCGCCTGCCCACGCCGAACACCTCGATCGAGATTCTCGACCGGCAGCGGTACTTCGGCGGGACGGCCGGAAACCTCGCGCGGGCCGCGGGGCGGCTCGGTGTGAAGGTCTCCCTGGCGTCGTTCGTCGGGGCCGACTTTCCTCCCGATTACCGGCAGGCGTTAGCGAAGGAAGGCGTCGACACGAGTGACCTCCGTACGATCCCGCGAGCGAACACGCCCACGGCTTGGGTGTTCTCGGACCCGAAGGGGAACCAGATGGCGGTGGTGGACCAAGGGCCCATGAAGGACGCGGGACGCCTTCCTCTGTTACGGCACAGTGTGCAAGACGTCGATCTGGTTCATCTCGGGACGGGACGGCCGGAGTACTATTTGCGCATCGCGAAACTCGCGTCGGCCCTGCGAAAGACCATCGCATTCGATCCGTCGCAAGAAATCCATTACGTGTACACCCCTCGGCTTTTCCGGGAGCTGCTCCGTCGATCGACCTACTTCTTCGGGAACGAGGCGGAAATCGTTCGAGCGCGACGATTGGCCCGTGTCACATCCACCGAGGGACTCCTGCGAGCCGCCGAGGTCGTCGTGGTCACACTGGGTTCGCGCGGCAGCGTCATTTACTCGCGTGACGGGCGCATCCGAATTCCGAGGGTTCGCCCCCGCAAAGTCGTCGATGTGACGGGCGCCGGAGACGCCTACCGCGCGGGGTTTTACGCGGGTCTGTCCCGAGGGCTCGATCTTCGTCGCTGCGGAATTCTCGCGTCAGCGGTGGCAAGTTTCGTCGTGGAAAAGAAAGGGACTCAATCCAATCTTCCGACGTGGTCGCAGGTGCTCGGCCGGGCCCGGCATCACGCCACTTTCTGAGGCGGCCGCGAATCACCACTACCCCGACAGACGGGACATGGAGAGATGGCGACGGATCGTGTGGACGAGCGTTTGAACTATAAGTTGCGATAGGGTTATATTGCGACAGTAGTTTCTCCGCGCGGTGACCTAGGGATGGCCATCGGGTTCGTGCTCATTAGCACCGCTCCTGCGAAGGAGCACGAAGTGTACAATGAGCTCCTCAAAGTGAAGGAAATCGTGGAGCTCCACCCCTTGTTCGGTGAGTACGACCTGATTGCGAAAATCGAGGCCGAGGACTTCAACGTCCTCGGTCAGGTCGTCGTCGACAAGATCCGGTCCATCCCGGGAGTCATCGACACGAAGACGTTGACCGGCATCAAGTTCTGAGGAGAGATTCGATGACTACCATCGATGTCTGGAATCCGATTATGAACTTTGTGACCATCCTTCTCCTGACCTTCAGTCTCTTCTTGGTCATCACCGGAGCCTTCACGGCCTACTTCGGTAGCGGGAAGAGCCGGAAGATTGGGGTCGGACTGCTCGTAGGCGGTTTGGTCGTCGGGGTCTTCTGGGGGTGGTTCGCCGGTCCGTTCAACTCGGACGTCAACCTCGTCAACATCATCGTCCAATCGATCGGCGTGATCCTTGCGGCGGTCATCGGAGCCGCCGCGGCGATCGGGCTCTTCCTCTTGGCCATCATGAAGAGCTAGGCCCGACGCCCTGTTCCATCGGCGAAGTGGAAAGCCTTTATTCCAGGAACCCACCTTGTCCCAGCCGATGACCGTTGACGTCCTCATCGTCCTTGGTTCGAAGAGCGATGCGGAGGTCGGAAAACAGGCGAGTTCGTTCTTGGACCAATTCGGTGTCGGATACGACATGGTCGTCGCCTCCGCCCATCGGACGCCGGACCTCCTTCGGGACTTGATTCGGAACACGACCGCAAAGGTGATCATCGCAATCGCCGGCCTCTCCGCCGCTTTGCCCGGCACCATCGCGGCGCACACGACGAAGCCGGTGATCGGTGTGCCGGTGAGCGGCAAATTGAACTTGGACGCCGTCCTCAGCGTCTCACAAATGCCGCCCGGAGTGCCCGTGGCAGCCGTCGGCTTGGACCGAGGGGAGAACGCCGCCATCCTCGCGGTTGAAATCTTGGCCCTCCGGGACGAGCGCCTCGTCGAGAAGCTCAAAGAGCACCGAGAAGCGTTGAAAAAGTGGGTCCTCGAGGACTCCCGGACGCTGGGTGAATGAAGTTCGACGCGAACGCGTTCATCGCGGAGCAAATCGAAGCGATTCGCCGGGCCGTACCGACCAAGGCGATCATCGCGTGTTCGGGTGGGGTCGACAGCACGACTGCGGCGGTCCTCGCGAGTCGCGCCCTCGGAGATCGTCTCCTCGCGGTCTACATCGACACAGGCCTCATGCGAAGAGGAGAGACCGAGGACGTCGCGCAGACCCTCAAGGAGCTCAACGTACGCCACCGGATCGTCCAAGCCGCCGACGAATTCTTCGGTGCCCTGAAGGGCATCCTCGACCCGGAGAAGAAACGGACGGTCATTGGCCGCGCGTTCATCGAACTCTTCGAACGGGAGGCACAGAGCTTTGGGGCTGACCACCTCGTCCAAGGGACGATCGCCCCGGACTGGATCGAGAGCGGGGGGCAACTCCGGGATCGGATCAAGACCCACCACAACGTCGGCGGCCTCCCGGAGACCATGAAGTTGAAGCTTGTCGAACCGCTCCGCGACCTCTACAAGGACGAAGTTCGGGCGGTCGCCCGAGCCCTCGGGGTGAGGGTTTCGGAGCGGCAGCCGTTTCCCGGACCGGGACTCGCGGTGCGCGTGGTCGGAGAGGTGACGCCGGACCGCGTCGCGCTCGTGCGAGGTGCGTCCGCCGTCGTCGAGGAAGAGTTCCAGGCCGCCGCGGGCCGCGGGCTCATGCCGCTCCCCTGGCAATACTTCGCCGTCCTCTTGCCGGTGCAAACGGTCGGCGTCCACGGGGACCTTCGGGTGTATGGCCACACGATCGCGGTTCGCGCGGTCGACTCGATCGACGGGATGACTGCGGTCTACTCGAAGATCCCCCACGAAGTCCTCGACCGCATCTCGATCCGCATCACGAACGAGGTCGCGGGGATCAACCGCGTCGTCTATGACGTCTCGAACAAGCCCCCGTCGACCATCGAGTGGGAGTAGCCGAAATCCCACGGGGAAATCTTTTTCTCATCCGGCCGCTACGGGAGTCCCATGCGCGTCTACGTCGTCGACAACGGAGGCCAGTGGACCCACCGCGAATGGCGGGTCCTGAAGTACCTCGGTGCCGAGACGAAGATCGTTGCGAACGACACCCGAGTCTCGGAACTCGATGGCCTCGACGGGCTCGTGCTGTCGGGTGGCGCGCCCCGCGTCGGCGTGGACCCGGGCAAGATGGGACGGAACGGCGAGTACCTCGACGCGTTCGAAGCGCCCATCCTCGGGATCTGCGCGGGGCACCAGTTCATGGCGAAGCATCTCGGGGGCGACGCGGCCCCGGCGAAGGTTCCGGAGTTCGGCAAGTCGGTCGTCGAGATCCACCAACCCGATGTCCTGTTCGAAGGCCTCCCGAATCGGTTCGAGGTCTGGGAGTCCCACAATGACGAGGTCACGCAGCTCCCCAAGGACTTCGTGGCGCTCGCGAGCTCGGAGAACTGCGACATCCAGGCGATGCGGCACCGCGACCGGCCTCTGTTCGGACTACAATTCCATCCGGAGGTCGAGCACACCCAGTTCGGGGCCGACATCTTCCGAAACTTCCTGAGGCTCTGCGAGACCTCGAAGTGAGCCGGTGACGGGCCACCGTTCCCGCTCCGAAGTCCTGAAAGAAGCGCTTCGGGCCCGCCACGACGAGCCGTTCGAGAAAGCGCTGGGCCGCGCGATTCGGCATCTGGGCGGCCAGTATCCAGAATACGTCGCGCTCATTGCGGAGGTCCGCGAATACGCCCGCGCTCACAAACTGGACCTGCGCACGGCGGCGAGGGCTCTTGCGAATCAGCCGTAGACACCCGGGTTGACGAGGAACTCGGGACGGCGGCCGTCGAGGACTTTGATCACCTGGTCCGCGATGATCGATCCGGCCCTCGCCTGGGCTTCGCGCGTCGAAGCGCCGAGGTGTGGGGTAAAGACCGCGTTGGGTGCGGTGAGGAGGGGACTCCCGACCGGTGGTTCGGTCTGGAACACGTCGGCGGCGGCGCCGGCCAGTGTCCCGGATCGCAAGGCATCCACCAAGGCTGCCTCCTGGACGATCTCCGCGCGGGCGCAGTTCACGAGGATCGCCCCTCGTTTCATCATCGCGAACTCGGCCGCGGCAATCATGCCTTTCGTCTCCGGGGTCAGAGCGGCGTGGACGCTCACGACATCGGCCTCCCGGAACACGGCATCCTTGTCGACCAGTTGAATCCCGAGCGCCACCGCCGTGGGGGGGGAAAGATACGGGTCGTACGCGATCACGCGCATCCCAAACGCTTCGGCGCGCTTGGCGACCTCGGCGCCAATCCGCCCCGACCCGACGAGGCCGAGGGTCTTCCCGAACAGTTCGCGGCCTTCGAACTTCGTCTTTTCCCACTTGCCGTCCTTGACCGACCGATCGGCCTCGGTCAGGTGGCGAAGGAGGGAGATCATGTGGCCGAGCGCGAGTTCGGCGACGCTAATCGTGCTGGCGGTCGGAGCGTTCACGACGACGATCTTCCGGGCGGTCGCTTCCGCGACGTCGATGTTGTCGACGCCGACTCCCGCGCGACCCACGACCTTCAGGTTCGTCGCACGAGTCAGGACGGGCTTGGAGACAATCGTCCGACTCCGCACGATCAGGGCGTGATATTCCGGAATTGCACCGAGAAGCCCCTTTGAATCGAGCTCTTGCACGTCCACCTCATGGAGTTTCCGGAGGGTGGAGATCGCCTCCGATTCGAGCCCGTCTGTGATGAGGATTTTCATGATTGGCGCCCGATAAACGCTCTCCGGTAAAAAGGAGTCACGCGAGCAGGGCGATGACGGTCAGGGCGACGAGCGCTACGAAGAGGACCACGCCGATGAGGAGCATCGTGCGGGTCATCCGGGGGTCGGATCCGAAGACCACCGGAATCGGCCCGAGGAACAGGACGCCACCCCACCGCCGGGCCGGCGCTGCGCCCTCCGGCGACGCCGACAAGACGTCTCGATTTCCGGGGCCCTCGGCGAATCGTGCGGGCCACAGCAGGAACGTCAACAGGAAACCCGCGAAGACCAGGAGGACTCCCAAGAAGGCGAGGGGGCCGGTCCCGACGATGACCGGGATGACGAGGACCAGGTATACGTTGGCCTGGCGCTGTGCCACGGCGAGGGCCATCGTCAAGACGCCGGCGACGAACGAGGCGGGTCCGAGCCAACGGAACAGGCGCACGCACGAGACCATCCTCCGGCCTTGCTAAAGCTTTGCCGGCCTCTTCGCGGCCGTGCGCCGGTACTCCTGGAGCGGGACGACCGCGAGATCCCCCGTGGAGAACTCTTCGATCGCTTGGACCGCGGCCTCTGCGGCTTGGACCGTCGCAATGAATGGGATGTTCAGATCGACGGCGAGGCGACGCATCATGTACCCGTCTCGCCGCGCCCCGGTCGAGTTCGTCGGCGTGTTGATGACCAGGCGAATCTCCCCGCGCCGCATGAGCCCGAGGGCGTCCGGGAATTCGTTCTCGCTGATCCGATACACGGTGGTCGCGTCCACGCCGTTCTCCCGGAGGAACTGCGCGGTGCCGCGCGTCGCAAAGATTCGCAGGCCGATGCGTGCCAGCCGTTGGACCGCGGGGAGGATGGCCGGCTTGTCCTCGTCCCGGACGGTCACGTAGACGGCCCCCTGGGTCGGGAGCGGATTCCCCGCGGCGAGCATGGCCTTGTAGTACGCGCGGCCGAGCGACCGATCGATCCCCATGACTTCTCCCGTGCTCTTCATCTCCGGACCGAGAATCGTGTCCACGCCGGGGAGGCGCTGGAACGGGAATACCGGAGCCTTCACCGCGACGTGTTTGATGTGCGCCTCGCCCACGAGGCCCAACGAGCGGAGCGAATGGCCGAGCAAGACCTTCGTCGCGACCTTGGCGAGTGAGACGCCAATCGCCTTCGAAACATACGGGACGGTGCGGCTCGCTCGCGGATTCGCCTCGAGCACATAGACCACCTCGCCTTGAACCGCGAGCTGGAGGTTCATCAACCCCCTAATGTGGAGGGCTCTGCAGAGCTTGCGCGTGACCGTCCGGATGTCTTTGAGGACGGTCTCCGAAAGCGTCTGCGCCGGCAGGACGCATGCCGCATCGCCCGAGTGGATGCCCGCCTCCTCGATGTGTTCTTGGATGCCTCCAATGAAGATATCTCGGCCGTCGGCCACGACGTCCACGTCGATTTCCGTGGCGTGGGCCAAGTATCGGTCGACGAGGACCGGGTGGTCCTTCGAGACGCGCACGGCGGTCTCCATGAACCGCGCAAGGTCTTCCTCCGTGTAGACGATCTCCATGCCGCGGCCGCCCAACACGTACGACGGCCGAACGAGCACGGGATAGCCGATGCGCGCGGCAAGCCCGCGCACCTCGTCGAAACTGTAGCCGGAGGCGGCGTCGGCCTGGCGAATCCCGAGGCGGCGCATCAAGGCCGCGAACTTCCGCCGGTCCTCCGCCAAGTCGATAGAGGCAGGTGGCGTGCCAAGGATCCGTGTCCGAGAACGACGTCGGCGCAACGCCCGCGCGAGCGGCAGCGCGAGGTTGATTGACGTCTGGCCGCCAAACTGAAGGATCACCCCGTCCGGGTCCTCCTCTTCGATGATGTTCAGAACGTCCTCGAGCAGGAGCGGTTCGAAGTACAGGCGCGTCGAGATGTCGAAGTCGGTCGAGACCGTCTCCGGGTTGTTGTTCGCAATGATTGCGGCGACGCCCTCTTCGCGCAACGCGAGGATGCCTTGGACGCAGCAATAGTCGAATTCGACACCTTGGCCGATCCGGATGGGTCCGCTGCCGACAATCAGGACCTTGTGGCCTTTCAGCGGCGGCGTCTCGCCCGTCGCCTCGTACGTCGAATAGAAGTAAGGCGTCCGCGCCTCGAATTCGCCGCCGCATGTGTCCACCATCTTGTACGCGACCCGCGGTCGACTCCGACGGATCGCTTCTTCGGAGGATCGAGTGAGGGCGGCCAGCGATTCATCCGCGAAGCCGGCGCGCTTCGCCTCCTCCAAGAGACCGCGGGCACGCCGGGATTCTCGAACGCGTGACTCGAGCTGCACGAGACGTCGTAATTTCTCGATGAAGAATAGGTCCCAGGCCGTGACTTCGGCGATCTTCTCGGGCGCGAACCCTCGCCGCAGCGCCTCGGCAATCGAGAAGATCCGCTCGGAAGTAGGCTCCCTCAACTCTTCGAAGATCTGGTCATCCGTCGCGGGACTCGAATCGAGCCCGACTCGATCGATCTCAAGGGACCGCACGGCCTTGAGGAGGGACTCCTCGAACGTCCGGCCGATGGCCATGACCTCGCCGGTGCTTTTCATCGAAGTGCCGATGCGCCGGTCCACCGTCGGGAACTTGTCGAACGGCCACCGCGGAATCTTCGTGACGACGTAATCGAGGGTGGGCTCAAACGAAGCCAGGGTTTTCCCTGTGACCGGGTTCGGAATCTCGTCGAGACGGAGCCCAATCGCGATCTTGGCGGCGATGCGAGCAATGGGATAGCCGGTCGCCTTCGACGCGAGCGCGGACGAACGGGAGACGCGCGGGTTGACCTCGATGACTCGATACTCCCTTGTCTTCGGATGAACCGCGAATTGGATGTTGCACCCGCCCTCGACCCCGAGCGTGCGGATGATCCGTAGCGCGGCCGATCGCAACGTCTGGTGATCCGTATCGCTCAAGGTCTGGGCCGGCGCGACGACGATCGATTCGCCCGTGTGAATCCCCATCGGATCGAGATTCTCCATGTTGCAGATCGTGATGCAGTTGTCAGAGGCATCGCGCATCACCTCGTACTCGAATTCCTTCCATCCGAGGACCGACTCCTCGACGAGGACCTGCTTGATCCGGGAGTAAGCGAGGCCGAAGCCCACGATCCGCTCGAGGTCTTCCGGCGAGTGAGCCACCCCACTCCCGGCCCCTCCGAGGGTGTATGCCGCGCGGACGATCGCCGGATAACCGATCTCTTGTACATACCCGCGGGCTGACTCGAAATCGGAGGCCGCGCGGCTCCGGGGGATCGGCTCGCCGATTGAGCGCATGAGGGCGGCGAATCGCTCTCGGTTCTCGCCCGCGGTGATCGCCTCGAGCTTCGTCCCGAGCAGCTCGACGCCGTGCCGTTGCAGGATACCCGCGTCCGCGAGTTCGCTGCACAAGTTCAGCGCGGTCTGGCCGCCCATCCCACTCAGGATCCCTTGCGGTCGCTCTTTCGCAATCACCTTCTCGAGGAATTCAATTGTGAGGGGTTCCACGTACACCGCGTCCGCGGTTTCGGGGTCCGTCTGGATCGTCGCCGGGTTGCTGTTCACCAAGACGACGCGCACGCCTTCTTCGCGGAGGGACCGACAGGCCTGCGTCCCGGAGTAGTCGAATTCGGCGGCCTGACCGATGACGATCGGTCCGGAACCAACGACCATCGCGGTCCTAACGTCCCCGCGCTTGGGCATCGGCCCCACCCCCTGAGCCCGTGCTATGCCCCCTTGAGCTCCGCCACGAAATCTCGGAAGATGTACTCGTTGTCCCACGGCCCGGGCCGCGCCTCGGGATGGTACTGCACGGAGAAGATCGGGAGCTCCCGGTGGGCCATGCCTTCGACCGTGCCGTCGTTGAGATTCAAGTGCGTGACTTCGAATTCGGAGCTAGGGAGCGAGTCGGGGTCTACCGCGAATCCGTGGTTCTGCGAGGTGATGTGGACGCGTCCGCTCCGAAGATCCTTGACCGGCTGGTTGCCTCCCCGGTGTCCGAACTTCAGTTTGTACGTCTTCCCGCCGAAGGCAAGGGCCAGCAACTGATGGCCGAGACAGATTCCGAGAAGAGGCGTGCGGCCCACGAGGTCTTTCGCCGCCTTCACCGCGGTCGCGCGGATCTCGGGATGGGCCGGATCCCCGGGACCGTTGGATAAGATGACTCCATCCGGCTTGTGCGCCAGGATTTCGTCCGAGGTCGCGTCGTACGGTACGCGAATCACGTCTGCATACCGCTGGGCCTCGCGGATGATGTTTCGCTTCACGCCGCAATCGACCACGACGAGGGTCCGTTTTCCGGAACCGGGATACCGTTCGACGCGCCGACAACTCACCTCGCCGACGAGGTTCCTTGTGTCGGGGTGCGGAGACTTGCGGACCTCGCGGGCGACGGCGTCGACGTCCTCTTTGGCGGGAACGAGGGCGGCCTTCATGGTCCCTTTCGAACGAATCTTGATCGTGAGTGCCCGGGTGTCCGCCCGCTCAATCGCCGGAGTCTCGTACGTTTTCAGGAATTCGGAAAGGGCAAGCGAACTCCGCGGATGGCTGGGGGCCGCGCACGCCTCTCGGACGACGAATCCGGTCGGCTGGATCGTCTCGGACTCCATCGTCTCCGGATCGACGCCGTAGTTGCCGATCAGCGGATACGTCATCATCAAAATCTGGCCGCGGTACGAGGGATCGGTGAGGGCTTCCGTGTAGCCCGTCATGTTCGTGTTGAATACGAGCTCGCCGAAAACCCTCCGTCGCGCCCCGAAAAACGCTCCCCGGACGGCCGTTCCGTCCTCGAGGACAAGGGAGCCATCCATCCGCTGGACCCTCACCCCATTTTCGATTCGCCATATCAGGGTTTCGCTCGCGCGGGAAGATCCGCAAGCGCATGGAGGCTAGGGTGCGCGTGGAAGGTCAAGGTGGTTCAGCCGCTCGACCATCTTGTCCCAGTGGCTGCCCTGCCAATAGACGCGCTTGCAGGAAGGGCATCGCCAGAACTCTTGGTGACGGGAGCGGACGGCCTCCGGCACCAGACCTTTCACGTGTTCGGCCGGAATCGGAACGAGGACCTCGTTGCAAAGGGAGCACCGCGACATCGGATCCACGAGCCGTAGCCCGAGGACGCCCGCGACCTCGCGAATCTGCACCTCGAGCTCATCGCTCCGGATTTGGACCGCATCGGGTACGCGAGCGGCGAGCTCCTTGTCGCGGGTCAGTAGGATGCGCCCCTCTTTCCGTGCACGATCAATCAGATCGCGGTCCGGACCCGGTTCCGGGTATGCAGTGTCGTACCCCATGAGACGGAGCCAGCGAGCCAAACTGCCCAGCATATGGTCGCACAGCAGTTTCATCGGATCACCGCGTACTCCAACAGGACGCCGTCCCCGAGTCGTTCTGCCCGGTCCAGTCGAATCCGGATCGAGTCGTCGAGGGAGATAACGCCGGGGCCTCCCACCAACGTAGGCGACGAGCGGCCGCCCAGAACCCGGCTGGCAATGAAAACTTTCAGTTCGTCCACGAGGCCTTGATGAAGGAACGACCAGACGACCGTGCTCCCACCCTCGACAAGGACCGTTCGAACCCCGCGCTCCGCTAGCCGATCCAGCAGCCGCGTGAGATCCACGTCGTCCTTCCCGCACCGCAACACCTCCGCGTGCGGGAACACCCGCTCGGATCGATCGGAGGTCACGATCACCGTGGGCGCGCTTCCATCGAGCACGTGCGCGCCCACGGGCGTCTTCCCATGCGAGTCGAGTACGACCCGGAGCGGATTTCGACCTTTTGCAAACTCGGGCTTGATGGTGAGTTTCGGATCGTCCGCCAGGACGGTCCCGACTCCCACGAGAATCGCATCGACCTTTGACCGCAGTTGATGGACGCGCCATACGTCTTCGTCGTTGCTCAGCCGAGCGGCTTGGCCATCCGGAAGAGCAATCTTCCCATCGACGCTCATCGCCGCGTTGATGATGACGCGAGGTCGCACACCCGTGCCAAGGACCTACCGCATAACAACTTTGCGGGCTCGATGCAAGTTCATGTAGCAGGGGAGCCTGGCGACTCCGGCGATAAGATGAAGGGTCATCTGGTCCACGTCGAGGAGATGCGCTTTCGGGCGCAGGTCGAGGGAGCCCCCGAAGTCCTATTCGATGCGGGGGACCAGCCGTCTCGCCGTGGGCCGAGCCCCATGCAGGCCACGCTCCTCGCGACGATGGCGTGCACGGCATCGGACGTCGTGTCGATCCTGCGAAAGGAGCGCGTGCCGTTCCGTGCCCTGGAGATCGATGCCGAAGCCGAGCGGGCGAAAGACTTCCCGAAGGTCTTCACGAAGATTCGCCTCCATTATCGGGTGCGCGGGACAAACATCCAGGAAGCCGCCGTCAAGCGGGCGATCGACCTGTCATCCGATAAGTATTGCACGGTCGGAATCATGCTTCGCCGCGCGGGCGTGGAGTTTGTCAACACGCATGAAATTCTCCCGATGGAGTGATGTGTTCTCAGGGCACGAACTCGTGCCGGGTATGTTTAAGTAACCTGTCCGAGATGGACCGCGCCGCATGGAAGGAATCCAGATTTACGAGCTCAAACGGATGGACCTCCGCGGGGCGACCGTAATCGATGGATTCCCGAGCGTGGGCCTCGTCAGCTCCATCGTGGCGAACTACCTGATCAACGCACTGAACCTGACGCAGATCGGGATCATGGACTCCATCTACTTCCCGACCGTCGCACTCGTCCGGGACGGCCAGCCGATGAACCCGGTGCGGATCTATGCCGGCTCGAAGGTGGACGATCATGACCAGATCGTCGTGTTCATCTCCGAGTTCCAGCCGCCGCCGAACCTGATCAAAGCGATCGCGGCGACGGTCCTCGACTGGGCCCAAGACGCGCGCTGCAACCTCCTCGTGTGCCCGGAGGGGCTCATCGTCGACGCGCGCGAAGACGAGGGCGAGCGCCAAGTCGAGGTGTACGGGATCGGATCGACCGACAAGGCGATGGACATGATCCGCAAGAACGGCATCACGGTGTTCGAGGAAGGCGTCATCACGGGCGTGGCCGGCGTCCTCCTGAACGAAGGCCGCAAACGGGACTTCGACGTGATCACCTTGCTGAGCGAGGCCCACCCCGACTACCCGGACGCGCGAGCGGCGGCCCGCGCCATCGAGATCATCGACAAGTTGCTCCTTCACACGGAACTCGACGCCCGGCCGCTGTACGAGGAGGCCGAGCGGATCGAGATGCAGCTCAAGTCGATTCACCACCAGACCGAGGCGGCGAAGAAACCGACGGAACCCCCGCGGCCGAGCATGTACGGCTAATTGCCGGGCTCGACGCTCACCTTCCATCCGCCGGCTTCTCGCGCCACCGCGAACCGGCACGGCACGAATTGCGGGATGAGCCACATCATCGTCTCCATGTGACCCGAGACCGCACGGACTCGGAACTCCGAGGGGCCGTCGGCCCGGGCCAGATAGATCAGGAGTTGATCCGCGGCGTGGAGGTCGAGAGTCGCCTGCGACTCGAGCTCCGCTTTCAGGGAGGCGGCGGCTTCCTCTCCGACGCGTTCCGAAGGCTTTCCTCGTTCGGCGAGGGAATCCGCTCCGAGAAGGCCGGCGTCGGTCTCCGCCCAGAGGACCAACGCACCTCCCTGCCCGATTGCGTCCGCCCCGCGGTACACCCGTTGTTCGATTTTTACGTCCGCAATGCCATGGAGGCGACGGAGTGCCGCATGAGCCATCCGCTTCGGGACGTCCTCCGGGAGGTTCGCGACATGTGCGATACCACGAACCCGCTGGGTTCCGCCCGGTTCCGGATTGCGGAGGGGCGACCAGGTCCGCGTCGGCTCGATGACGGCGTCGACCACCCCGCCGCCTCGTGGATAGTACCCACGCCGCAGGACCTCCACGTCCGCGTGACCTCCGAGGGTCCGCAGGAGAGCCAACAAAACCCGACTGAAGTAGTCGATGGGAGGAGACCATCGCACGTCCGTTCCTCCAATGAGGCGCACGTGAACGGGTCCTGCGGTTGCGGCGGCTACCGGAAGAAGGGCCTGCAGGACCAAGGTGACACTGCCCGCGGTCCCGACGTCGAACGAGATCCGGCTTGGGGTCAGCTTCCCCGGTCGGAACTCGATCGATGAGGCACCGCCCGCCACGCCGGTCGACTCGGCCGCGCACAACGCGGCTATCGCTTTGATTGCGATCACGTGTTGCGCGGCCAAGCCCGGGGTCGGCCGGCCTGCCCGGATCCGGACGACCCGGACCGGGGTTTCCGTGAGCGCCGATAGGGCGACCGCCATGCGGAGGAGCTGACCGCCTCCCTCGCCGTGGCTCCCGTCGACCTCGATCATGACGCTGGCGCCTTCATCCGATGCCGGACGACCTTGAGCACCTCGACAAACGCGAATGCCGTGAACGAGATGAGGACCGTCTCGAGCCAGTCGAGGAGCGTGAGCGGCTCCGTCTCGAACACCGCGTGCAGGAACGGCGTATAGATGACCGCGACCTGGAGGGCCATCGACGCGAGGACGGCGAGGATCAGCTTCGGGTTCGTGAACAGGCCGATCTGCCAAATCGTCTGACGGGGGGATCGCATCGCGAAGACCAGGAAGAGCTCGAAGAAGACAATCGTCGTGAATGCAACCGTTCGGGCTCGGGTCGCGTCCGCGCCCTCTGTCAATTCGAGGAAAAACACCCCGAGGGTTCCCACCGTCAAGATCGCTGAGACGACGACGATCAGGAAGAGGATGTCCCGCGACAGAACGCCTTCCTTGGGATTGCGGGGCGGGCGATTCATGATGTCCGTCGGGTAGGGGTCGACGCCAAGCGCCAAGGCCGGTAGGCCGTCCGTCACGAGGTTGATCCACAGAAGCTGCACGGGCGCGAAGAACGGAAGGAAGTCGGGGTCCGCGATCGCAAGGGTCGCGATGAACATGATCAGGACCTCCCCTGCGTTCGCGGACAGCAGGAAGGCGACGAACTTTCGGATGTTCTCATAGATTCCGCGGCCCTCCTCGACCGCGGCCACGATGGACGCGAAGTTGTCGTCCGTCAGCACCATGTCGGCGCTCTCCTTGGCCACGTCCGTCCCGGTGATCCCCATCGCCACGCCGAGGTGGGACCGCTTGAGCGCGGGGGCGTCGTTCACGCCATCGCCGGTCATCGCGACGATGTGGCCCGCCTGCTTCCAGGCGTCCACGATGCGCATCTTGTGCTCCGGCGCGACCCGCGCGTACACGCGGATTCGCTCGACCTCCCGCACCAACTCGGCGTCGGACAATTTCTCGAGCTCTTCTCCCGAGAGGGCACGGTACCCCTCCTCGAGAATCCCCATCTCCCGGGCGACGGCCATCGCGGTGAGCTTGTGGTCTCCCGTGATCATCACGACCCGAATCCCCGCCTTCTTGCAACGGCGAATCGCATCGATCGCATCGGAACGCGGCGCGTCCATCATGCCCGCGAGCCCGAGAAAGGTGAGGTCCACCTCGAGGGTTTCCTCCGTGAGCGGGGGCACCTCCTCCTGGAATTCACGGATGGCAAGTCCGATCACCCGAAGGGCCCGCGTGGCCAATTCTTGATTCCGGAACAAGTACTGCTTCCGATCGTACTCGGACAGCGGCTTTCGCTCGCCGTCGACGACATGATGAGAACAGGCCGCCAGAATCCGTTCGGGTGCGCCTTTGACATGCAGCACCGCCAGCACGCCCGCGAGCCGCCGGAGTCGCTCCGCCTCGGACAACGCGAGAATCTCGCGAAGCTCCGGTCCTGACAGTTGCGCGTGGAGGGTCGACATTTTCTTCCGCTCCGACGTGAACGCGATCTCGGCAACGCGCGGCCACTTCGCCCGTACCGCTTCCGGATCCATGCCCCCGCGCCGCGCGGCGACCAAGAGGGCGCCTTCCGTCGGATCGCCCTCGACGACCCAACGGGGGCCTTCTCTCTTGAGGACGGCGTCATTGCACAGGGCGCCGCACTCGAGGAGTCGCTGCAGGCCGGGATCGCCTTCGAGACTCACGACTCGGCCATCCGTCCGGACGAGTCCAGATGGATCGAACCCCTCCCCGACGGCTTCGTACTCACGGGCGCCGACGACGAGGACCCGGACGTTCATTTCTCCTTTCGTGAGCGTCCCGGTCTTGTCGGAGCAAATCACGGAGGCGGCGCCCAACGCCTCGACGGCCGGGAGTTTTCGGATCAACGCGCCTCGGCGAATCATTCGTTGGAGGCCCAATGCGAGGCTGATCGTCACGATCGCGGGGAGCCCCTCGGGAATCGCCGCGACGGACAGCCCGACGGCGGTCAGGAAGAGCAGCTCGACATGGCCGGGGTCCCGGAGGACGCCGATCACGAAGATGAGGCCGGCCGCAAATAGGACCGCGACGCCGATCTGCCTCCCGAGGCGATCCAACTGCTTTTGGAGCGGCGTCTCTTCCTTCGTCTCCTGCTGCACGAGACCGGCGATCTTGCCAAGCTGAGTCGACATCCCGGTCTCGACGAGGACGGCCTTCCCTCGCCCGCCGTCGACGGTGGTCCCCATGAACACCATGTTCTTGCGGTCGCCCAGGAAGGACTCGCGGGGCTGCGGCTCGACGGCCTTGCTCACGGGGAGCGACTCGCCGGTCAGGGAGGCCTCGTTGACGCGGAGGCTCGCCACTTCGAGGAGCCGAGCGTCCGCGGGGACCCGGTCTCCCGCCGCAAGGACGACGACCTCGCCGGGCACCAGATCGCGGGATGGCACGGCAACGACCCCGCCCTCCCGCAGGACGTGGGCCTTCGGTGCGGCGAGGCTCTTCAGGGCTTCCAGCGATCGTTCCGCCCGATACTCCTGGACGAAGCCGAGGATCGCGTTCATGATCACGATCACGATGATCAGCACGGCGTCGTAGAGGTCGGCGGTCTCTCCCTGGAGGAGTCCTAGGGTCGCGGAGATCACCGCGGCGATGATCAGGACGATCACGAGCACATCGACGAACTGGCTCAGCAGGATGCGAAGGGGACTCACCCTCGCGGTCTGAACGAGCTCGTTCGGGCCGAAACGGGACAGCCGCTGAGAAGCCTCGCGGCTCGTAAGCCCCAAAGGGGAAGAATCCAGTCTCTGGAGGACGGCCTCCGCCCGAAGGGCGTGCCAGTCGTCCGCCATCGTGCGTCCAACATGCGCATTCATAATAAAGCTCGTCCCGGACATCCGTCGGAGTGGACTCGCCGCGGGAACGAGCGGGGAGGACGCGCTTGCCGCGATATCCTCAGGACGCAGCGGGCCCGCAGGGGCTTTCACGGAAACGAATCGTACTGAAGGTGAATCGTCTCGGGGAGATCGTACAGGATGACGTCCGGACTCGGAGTTTCGGCTGTCCCATTCACGTGCATCGCGGTCGGGCTGCCGAATGACTTCCCCCAGACCCGGAAGAAGTCTCCGATCGAGTAGCGGTGCGCGGTGTCGGACTCGATATGAATCCGACCGGTCGCGTCGTGCGTATGGATGGGCTCGAGGCAGAACGCGCCAATTCCGATCCCCGCGGGAATCGAGACGGACCCCGCCGCCGATGAGATGCTCAGGTCTGTGTGCCAATGATACAAGAGCCCGCCTTCCTGTCGGATGCACGGAAAGACGGGCGTACCGGAGAGCAACGGCGGAAGGTAAACGACACTCAAACCGCCCATGACAATCACCGCGACGAGGGCAATCTGCCATCGGCGAACGCGAAACGGCCGACCGGCCTGCCGCTTCCGAATCCGACCGGGTTCCTCCTTCAGCTTCTCCAGGAGCCCGGGCCGATCCGGATGCCGCGGATGGTTGTCGTTTAGGTGGCGAATGAGGTTCTCGGGCTTCACCGCAACATTGCAGATCGGACAGCGGTCCATCTTCGCCATGGCGACCTCGTACGCGACTGGATGACAGAGAGAGGATGCGCTTGTATTAAGGCATGCCGCGGACCCCGGACTGTTGCGTGAACGCGGCGCAACGACAGAAGGGGAATCGGGTTTGTCAAGGGCTACCCAATAGAGAGCAGCATCTTTTTGTAGCCTAAAGCGCGATTCGCGCCCGGGATGGGAAACTCGGTTTTCCTGCGGAGAGCGTCAGCGCCCGCCGTCCGTCGACCTACGGTCCGGGATGCGTGCGTGCATGGTTGAGACGACCTCGATCATGTTCGACGTGGGCGTCATCGCCACGGTGGGTTTCGTCGGAGCCGCCTTCGCATCCCGCGCCCGCGTGCCGATCATCATCGGGTATATCATCGCGGGCATGCTGATCGGCCCGAATATCCACCTTCATCTGTTCGGCTGGTCGTACGATGGAATTCTGGCGGACAGCGTGTTCCTGCAAAGCATCTCGCAGCTCGGACTCGTCCTGCTTCTGTTCTTCGTGGGCCTCGAGTTCAGCATTACGAAGCTGATGCGGACGAAGGAAGCCGCCGCCGTCCTCGCGGTGACGAACCTGGCGGTCAACATGTTCGCGGGGTTCGTCATCGGGGCGTGGCTCGGATGGCCCCTGATCGACACGATCTTCATGGCCGGGGTCATCAGCATGTCGAGCTCGGCGATCACCGCGAAGTCCCTAATCGACTTGAAGCGGCTCGGGAATGCGGAGACGGAATTCCTCCTCGGCATGGTCATCCTGGAGTCGTTCCTCGCGATGTTCCTGCTCACGCTCGTCAACGGGATGATCGTCCCCTCCGATTCGCCCGTAAACGTGGGCGTCCTGTTCGGCGGGGTTGGGTTGTTCATCGGCTTCTTCGCCCTCCTGGCAGCGGTCGTGGTTCCACGGACCACCGCGATCTTCGAGCGGATCAAGAGCGAGGAGCTGTTCGTCCTCTTCGCCCTCGGAACGGTCTTCCTGGCGGCGTCCCTCGCGGAGGCGTTCCGAATCCCCGCTATCGTGGGCGCATTCTTCATGGGGATGGTCTTCGCGGACACGCGAATCGCGGGCCGGATGAAAATCAAGATGGAGTCCCTGCGGGATGCGTTCGTTGCGATCTTCTTCCTCACCTTCGGGATGTTGATCGACCCAGCGGCGCTGGGCTCCGTCCTCCCGATGCTCTTGATCGCGGTGCCGTTGATCCTCCTAAACGACCTGTTCCTGACCGCCAGCCTCGCCTACTTCATCGGCTTCTCCGGTCGCGCATCGACCGCAATCGGCACGAGCCTCATCGCCCGCAATGAGGAGGCGATCCTTTACGCGACCGTGGGGGCGCGGGCGATCCGGGCGAACCCCCAACTCTCGAACGATTACGCAGGCACGTACCTGACCCCGTTCGCGGGAATCCTGTGCATCGTGATGAGCTCCCTCGCACCGATCCTGATGGGTCGATCGAACCGAATCGCCGGGTTCTTCGCGAACCGCCTCCCGAAGTCGGTTCGCTTCGGCGCGGAGCTCGTCAAGAGGACGTTGAAGACCGTCATCATGCCGAACTTCTTGCCCATTTACCGGCGGAAGCGGCTCTTCCAAGCGTCCCTGATCTTCTACGCCGCCTGGATCATCGACCTGACGGTGACGACGGGTGCGGCCCACCTCGCGATGTCGCTCCTCACCCCGATCCTCGTGCTTGCGGTGTGGGCGTCCGCACGCCACGCGTTCCGCGAACCCGTGCGACACACGAACTACGGCGTGGACGGCGGGCCATTCAGTCGATCCACGATCGAGACGTTCGTCCTGCGCATCGTGGTCGGTGCGCTCGCCATCGTCGGGCTCGTCGCAATCGTGTGGCAGTACTATTGGCCGTTGACGCTCGTCATCCTCTATGCGTACTTCCTCGTCGTGGTCTTCAGCATGAAAGTCGTCTACCGCCGCCTGGGCCTGGGCATCACCCGACGGGTCGCCCGCGTTCGCCTGGTGCGTCACATGCCCGCGGCGCGGAGCTGGCGGGCCGCGAGCGGCGTCCGCCGCTAATCAGACGACGGGGTACGCGAGGTCGCTGATCCACGTTTCGTCGCCCATGGTCGTCTCCGGCCCGTGGCCCGGGTAGACGTGGGTGTCCGGCGGAAGTTCCTTCAGTCGACGGAGGGTGAAGACCATCTTCGCGGGGCTCCCGCCTTGGACATCCGTCCGGCCGCACGACCCTGCGTACAGGGTGTCCCCGGTAAAGAGGGCGCCCGCCGACTCGACATAGAAGCAGGCGCTGCCCTCCGTGTGGCCCGGGGTGTGAAAGGTCGTGATGACCTCATTTCCAAGCTTCAGTTCAGAGCCTTCTTTCAGGAGCAAATCCGCCTTGATCGGTGAGGGCGGAGCCGGGAGGAACCATCGCGACCCCCGCGCATTCTTCTCGAGCCGCGGGGCGTCGACCTCGAAAATCGCGATCTTCGCCCCCGTAGCGGACCGAATCGATTCGTCGTCGGCGATCGAATCCGGATGCCCGTGGGTGTTCAGAATGTAGACGATCTTCACACCGAACCTCTCCGAGTTTGCCAGGAGCGCTTTGCCTGCCAAGGCGGGATCCACGACCGCGGCCAGTTTGCTCGTCTCGTCGAACAAGAAGTACGCGTTATTGTCGAGCGGGGGCGAGACGACCTTCTCGACGCGCATGAACGACTCGGGAAGGACGAGACTTTCATAAACTTGCCGGGAGGCGAGCGCAACCTTAAGTCCGCTCGGGGCTTCGAGCCTCTCGAATGACGATCGGCGGCCTGAATTTCAGTTGCCCGCGATGCAACAATCCGCTTTTCTTCACGTTCAAGTTGGCCGACGAGGGCGATGCGATGCGGCGCGAGGTGAACTGTCCCGGATGCCGCACCGTCTGGGTTGTGGCGCTCGACATCCGACCGAAGTAGGCACCCTTATGGCTTCCCGCGGGATGGCCTCGATCCGTGCGTCTTCCCCTTTTCCCGCTCCATACGGTCCTCTTTCCCGAGACCACGTTGCCCTTGCACGTGTTCGAGCCTCGATACCGAGAGATGATCGGACGCTGCCTCGAGCACGATGAGTCCTTTGGGATTGCCCTGATCCTCGATGGCGACGAGGTCGGCGGTCATGCGATTCCGCGCCGAGTCGGCACCGAGGCGTCAATCATTGCATGCCAGCGAAGCGTGCACGGCGAGTACGACATCGTCGTGGAAGGCCAGCGGCGTTTCACCATTCGGTCGCTCGACCGAGGCCGCGCGTACTTGCGGGCCGATGTCGATTGGATGGACGAACCGCCCGGCAAGGACGTGGAGCTCCTCGCGGACGCGGTCGCCCGCCTCGTCGCGGGAATCGTTGAGATCCTCGAGACGGGAGGACACGCGATCGTAGACGACACCTGGAGGGAGATGGATCCGCGGACCCTCTCGTTCCGGGTCGCCGCAGCCTTGCCGGGTGCGGTCGACGTGCGACAGGAGCTCCTCGAGACGCCGGACACCGCCTCCCGGCTGCGCCGAGAGGCCGAACTCCTCATGGCGGTCCACCGGATCGGAGCCGAGACGGGAGCCGCCTGATTCGCGGGCCTTGAAATATTCGCCGGACGATGGCTGCGGGCCAGCGAGTGCCACCGATGGACGTACCACGGCTCCTCCGTCCGTTGTCCCGCGTGCCCCGATGGGCCGTCTTCGCGTTTGCGCTCACCGGCTTGCTCCTCCAAGCCTTCGGATTGTACTGGGACATCTGGCGCCATGTCGTCGTGGGCCGGGAGAGCTTCTTCACACCGCCGCATGTCGTCCTCTACGCGGGATTCGGCTACGTCGCCCTCGCGGGAATCGTCGGATCCGTTGCCGGAGCGAGCGCGCCCCGTTGGGCCGGTCCCCGTGTCCATATCGTCGGCCTCCTCGTGCCAGTCGAATTCTTGCTCATCGGGACCGGCGCGCTCTTCCAGGCGCTCGCGTTCCCGTGGGACGAAGCGTGGCACCGCCTGGTGGCCGAGGGCCTCGTCACGGAGACCTTCTGGAGCCCGCCGCACGTGATGGCGATCGCCGGCGGAATCCTGAGCACGTTCGGGTTCTTCGTCGCGGTCGTGCTGGAGCGGACCCGATGGAACGGGGCGAGATCGGGCTTGGGGCTCGTGGCCGTCGGGATCGGCGCGGGCCTGCTCCTCTTCGGTCTCCAGGTCCTCCTCGGGCCGATGGATTTCGCGACCACGTTCAACGGTCAGGTCTTGAGGGACGCGATCGCGTACCCGACCGGCGTCTCCCTTGCGACCCCCGCCGTGCTCATCCTCGCGGTGCTCGCCGGACGTCGCGCTGGTCTCGCGACCCTTTCGGCAGCGGTGTACACGAGCCTGCGTTCCCTGATGATTGTGGGCCAGTTCGCCCTCCCGCCCCCAGTTCTTTTCCTTGCGCCCGTGGTGGATCTCGCATTCTTCGGCCTCCAAACCCGGAGATTCGGACTCATCGCAGCGACATTGACGGGGGGCGCTTGGGCGGTCCTGTTTTACGTCGTCTATCTGATCCTTCGTGGATTTGCGATGGATCCCCTCTTCGTCGCCCTTTTCTCCTTCACGGTCTTCATCGCGGGCGGGGTGAGTGCAGCCACCGGTTTCGCAGTCGCACGAATCGTGCAAAAACTGGAGAGCTCCGCGGCGACGTCGTCCGCAGCGACGGTCCCGGCCGTCGTCACCCCTGCGAGCTGAGAGATGAGATGTGCGGGGCGCGGGAATCGAACCCGCGTTAGAAGCTCGTTCCGGTCCGATGGGCCGGCGTGCGGACCTTGGGAAGCTTCTGTCCTACCACTAGACTAGCCCCGCTCGGCTGCGACAGAACCGCGGGAGTATTTTTGAATTCGTACGAGTCACAAGGAGCTCAATGCAAGAAAAGCTTGGACCAAGCCGACGAGGACCGGAAGCTCACCAATCTCCACGATCAAGAGCGCCCGTGTAAAGCCTCGCTGACTGAGATCTCGGATTCGGTTCGAGAACCCGGCGGCAATGGGAAACGCGACTGTGCCCACGGCGAAGGCTTGGAAGCTCCCGATGGCGCCCGACAAAACGGAATCCGAAGCGACCGGACCACCCGCCCGGACGGAGTCCGTGTACCCCAAGAGAAAAAGTAGCAGGACAAGCGCAAAGACCACGGCCGTCGTGGGCACGACGGACAGTGGGAGCACTCGACCGAACCCGGACCCGAGAAAAGCCCAGAGCCGACTGCGCACGATCCCGGCTTGTGCCGCGATGGTCGAGCACGAGGCGACCGAAAAGGCGAACGTCGCCCAGAGCAGGAGCGGTTCCAATCGTACGACGCTTGCGTTAGCGATGGCATCGCTGGCGTCGAGAGCGGGCCGGGCCAGGACATACGAGATAATTCCGAACACAACCGGCGTTCCGGAGTACCCCAGGAAGACAAGGATTCGCTCCCTCGAAGTCCCCTGAGTCACGTCCAGCCCCTCCCGCGCGAGTTTTTCGTGCGCCGACCGCAGCAAGAAGAGCGCAGTCATCCAAGCAACGGCGGGCACGATGACGAGGAGAATCAGAGCCTCCAGCCCTGCCACAGCCCCCAATCTGAGTGCCGAAGTTAAGCCTACTTGACCGTCTCGAGCTGCGAAATCACGTTCCAAATGAGGGTCCGGCCGTGGAGCGGGATGTTCGGATCGTTCGCGAGATCATCCATGATCATGATCGCGCTCGTGACGCGGAGGTCGAGCGCCTCACTCTTCTTCGCGAGGCGAGCCTTCGCTTCCGCCGCCCCGCGTCGGATGTTCCTCGGGACGGACGTGTCTTCGGCGATCTGGTCGAGGACGTCCATGATTTGTTTCAGCTTCGCTTCGGTGTCCATCTGACCATCTCCCGGCGTGGTGCGTCGCCCTCAACTTTGCGCCCTCGATTGTCCGCCTTCCTTGTAGGTCGTGACGACCATCAAGGTCTTCGTGTCCTTGATCCCCGGAATCGGCGCGAGGCTCGAGAGCACGAAGTCTTTCAACCCCTTATAGTTCTTGAATCGCGCTTTCGCGATGATGTCCGTGTCCCCCGTCACCAGGAACACGTCCTGAATCACCTCGAACTTCGCGATTTCCGTGGCGATCCGGTCCGCCTCCTTCGTGTCCACTTTCAAGGTGATGACCGCAGCGACTTGGTCCTCCCCGTACAGGGCGGTGAGGGCTTGTTCCATGTCGCTTCCGATCGCCATCTTGCGAGGGATGGGAAGCCCTCGTAATTAAGGTTTATCCGCGCACCCTCGAAAACTCATTGCGCTACGGGGGTTCCGCACTTGGGGCAGTATTCATCATCTGTAAGAAGGCTCGCGCCGCATGAGCTGCACGCCACCGCGGCGACGCGCACACCGCACTTGCGACAGAACATGTCGTCCTCTGCAACCATCGTTCCGCACGAAGGACATGCACGACCCCCAGGCGTCGTCGACGCCAGCGGTTCCGAGGCGGCGATGGACACATCGACTTGTTCTCCCGCGGCCGCGCGCTTTGACTGCCGGGCCATCGAGAGCGCGGCGGCGTAATCTTTTGCATCGAACCGGGTCTTCGCGGACTCCAAGAGTTGCGTAGCCTGGGACACATCGCGACCGCTGAGACGTCCTTGTTCTACCGCGGTCCCGGCGACCTCGATCGAGAACTTCGATTGGAGCATGTTCGGTGGAATTTCCTTCTGCAACATTTCCTTGGTCGTCATCTCGTCCGTCGAGCCTCCCCCCGAGAACCGATCCAGTTTCGCCAGATCCCCTTTTGAAGCCTGTGCCGCCTTGAGGGCGAGCAGCCGATCTTTCGCCTTCGCGGTCAGGTCCATGGCCACGCGATAGTTGTGCCGCGCGTTCGCCGTCTGCGCCTCTTGCATCCATGCCTCGGCTTCCTCGCTCCGGATCCCTTGGCGCTGGAGGCTCGACACGATTGCCTTGGTCGTGATGATCGCGTTGTGCGCGTTGTCCTGAAGTTCGTCGTCGCGCTTCGCTGTCCGGACACGACGGTTCTTCATCTTCTTTCGAAGGTACCGAGTCTCGAGAAAGGTCGCGATGCCGAGCGAAACAAGGAGGAGGACAACCGCGACGGTCACCGCGTCGTCGGCCATAGGTGTCGGCGCATGTTGGGCGATGCCATAAAAGTGTTTCCCCTCCCTTTTCCCGGATGATTCCGTACTGGGTGGGGTGGCGGCGAGCGCCTCAGCTGAGGACGTCCGCGAGACGTCCTTGTTTCTGGGCGACTCGGATTTCCCGCGCGATGCGGCGGCCCGTCGACATCCCGGGCTCCGCGAGGTCGGCGTACGGGGATCCACCGATGAACAGGTTCGTCCCGGCGACGATCCGCGTCGAGATCTCGAAGACCTTGAACTCGAGCTGGTCGGACACGATCGTCTCCAGACAGAATGGACCGATCATGCCGCCGAACAGGGCAATCGATCGCTCCACGGTCCGCTCCCCCATCTCGAACGCCTTCGGCAGGAGCGACTCCCGCAAGACGACCGGCATGTTCCCCGTCACCACGAACGTCGGGAGAAGACCCATCTTGCGCAGCGCCTCTTGGGCCCCGAGCTTGTACATCTCGTCGATGTTCGCCTCGTCCCGGCGGTCCACGCCTAGCATCTCGAGGCCCCCTTTCGAGAGCGTGTAGCCCGACGTCGCGAATGGCGAGTAGAAGTAGTGGATGTAATACCGCGTCCCGACGACATACTCTTGGATGGTAAATTTCATCCCGGGCTGGATTGACTCTTTGAAGTCCTCGTAGTTCTTGGCGATGAACGAACCGCGGCCACCCTTGGCCCCGTAATACTTCACGAACACGGGGCGATCAATGTCCTTGGGGTGCTCGATCTGCAGCGGCATCGGGACCCCCGCCGACGTCAACCATTCCCGTTGCTTGTCCCGGTCCGACTCCCATCGGAGGACCTCGCGATTTCCGAACGTCGGGATGGGCAACTTCGCAAAGACATCCGCGCCCATGTATTCCACGAACGAGCCATGGGGGACCGTGACGGCCTGCCGGGCGACCAGGTCGTCCGCCCGGTCGAGGATGTCCGCGTACGAGTCGACGATCAAGAATCCGTCCGGCTTGGCCAGGGGAAATGCGTCGTAGAACCGGGGCCGTTGGCCGATCGCAATCCCCAGGGTCCGGAAGCCCTCCTGCCGGGCGCCATGGAAAATCTGAAGCGAGGAATGAGAACAGACCGTCGCGACGACGATGTCCTCGTAGTCCTCGAGGATCGACGCGATGGACTTCCGCGTTACCATTACGATACGAATCGTTTCGACGGTTAAAGCTTTTCACCGCGGCTGATGGCGTCGGCCACCCGAATCGCTCGGACCGTCTCGCGGACATCGTGAACGCGGACGATGTGTGCGCCTTTCGCCACCATGAGCGACGCCGCCGCGATGCTCCCGAAAAGGCGCTCGCCGGACTCCCCGCCGCCGAGCTGTTCGATGAACGACTTTCTCGAGACGCCGACCACGACCGGATGGCCGAGGGCCACGATTCGATCGAGGTTTCGCAGGAGCGCGAGGTTGTGCTCTCGGGTCTTCCCAAACCCGACGCCGGGGTCCACCGCGATGGCCCCGGTCGCGGCGCCCGCCCGTTCGAGGGCCCGAATCCGCTCGAGGAGAAAGGAAGAGACCTCCCCGACGACGTCGTCGTACTGGGGATGGGTCTGCATCGTCTTTGGATTGCCGAGCATGTGCATCACGACGGCTCCGGCCCGGCTTTCCGCGACGACCCTCACCATGGCGGGCTCCCTCATTCCGGAGACATCGTTCACGATCGAGGCGCCGGCGTCAATCGCGTTCGCTGCGACGTCAGGCTTCATCGTGTCGACGGACAGCGGGATGTCGACCTTCTTGGCGAGATCGTGGATGACCGGTCCGATCCGGCGCCACTCTTCGTCCGCGGCCACGGGATCCGATCCCGGCCGAGTCGACTCGCCGCCGACATCGAGCAGATCGGCACCCTGCTCCACCATCTCAAGGCCGCGGCGCAATGCCGCATCGGGATCGAAGTAGCGGCCCCCGTCGGAGAACGAATCGGGCGTGACGTTGAGGATGCCCATCACGCGGGTGCGGTCGAGGGTGATCTCCCCGGTCCGATGACGCCAGATCGTGGTCGTGTGCCCCATGTCGGACGAAGAAGGCCGGATTCCTATTTCACGGTGCGCGAGGCCCGGCAGGAACTTTATACCCACGAACGATAAGCGGGCCACCATGCGGGTCCTGTTCCTCCATGTCGATTACCTCGAGTACGAGGTCAAGGAGAAGGCGCTCAAAGGAGTCCCGGACGTGCCCCCATCGAAGCGGACCGATCGGATTGAGGAGGCGCTTGTCTGCTTCATCAGCGCGGAGAAGCGGGACGAGGCCAACCCGGCGAGCACCGCGAGGGCCGCAGCCGCGAGCGTCGCCGACATCGCGGGCCAGCTGCACACGAAACGAGTCGTCCTCTATCCGTATGCCCATCTCAGTTCGTCCCTCGCGGCCCCCGGCCCCGCGCAAGAACTGATCGCCTCCTTGGAAAAGGAACTCGTCGCGCGCGGTTTCGACGTCCATGCCTCGCCGTTCGGATACTACAAGTCCTTCCGGGTCGCCGTGAAGGGCCATCCGCTCAGCGAGCTCTCCCGCGAAATCGTCGCGGTGGCGACCGCCGAGGGCAAAGAGGAACTCTCGACGGCCGTAAAGGCGGAGGCGAAACTCGTCTCCCATTGGCACATCCTCGAACCGAACGGAGCCGTCCATCACCTCACAATCCAGGACGGAAAGGTGGGCGGTTTCCACTTCGAGGGCCACGACCAGCTCCGGAGGTTCGCGACGTACGAGATGGCGAAGTCGCGGGGGGCGAAGGAGGAGCCACCCCACGTCCGTCTGATGCGGGAGCTCGAACTCGTGGACTACGAGCCCGGCTCCGACCCCGGGAACCTACGCTACTACCCCAAGGGGCGGTTGATCAAGGGCCTCCTCGAGGACTTCGTCACGGAACGGCTCCGGGAATACGGGACGATGGAGGTCGAGTGCCCGGTCATGTACGACTTCGAGCACCCCGCGCTGAAGTCGTACCTCGATCGCTTCCCGGCCCGGCAGTACGTCGTCCAGACGCCGAACAAGCGCGCCTTCCTGCGGTTCAGCGCCTGCTTCGGGCAGTTCCTAATCATGAAGGACATGGTGATCTCATACAAGCAGCTGCCCCTTTCCCTCTACGAGATGACCCGCTATTCGTTCCGGGCGGAACAGCGCGGCGAGGTGGCGGGCCTGCGGCGGTTGCGGGCTTTCACGATGCCGGACTGCCACGCCCTCGTCTCCGATATCGGCATGGCGAAGGAGGAGCTCATGGTGCGCTTCGAGGTCGCATGGAACCTCCTCCAGGACTGCGGCCTCTCGATCCCCGACGACTTCGAAGTCGGGATGCGCGTGACGAAGGCGTTCTGGGATGCGAACAAGGACTTCGTCGCGGCGTACGCGAAGCGCTGGGGCAAGCCGATCCTCGTCGAGATGTGGTCGGACCAGTTCTTCTATTTCGTCATGAAATACGAATGGAATTTCGTCGACGCGAACGACAAGGCGGCGGCGCTCACGACGGACCAGATCGATACCGAGAATGCGGAACGCTTCGGCATCACGTTCACGGACGAAGCCGGGGTGAAACGCCACCCGCTGATCCTGCACCTGTCTCCGAGCGGGGCCGTCGAACGCGTGATTTACGCGCTCTTGGAAAAAGCCGCCGCGGCGGCGAAGGCCGGCCAGACACCGATGCTGCCTCTGTGGCTCGCCCCGACCCAGATCCGCATCGTCCCCGTGGGCGCCGACCAGCTCGCGTACGCGCGATCCTTGCTCGACCGCCTCCCGGACGTGCGAGCCGACCTCGACGACTCCGACGACACGCTCTCGAAGAAAATCCGGACGGCGGAGAAGGAATGGATCCCGTACATCGTGGTGGTCGGGAAGAAAGAGATCGAGAGCGGGAACCTGAACGTCCGGGTGCGGGAGACGAAGGAGCAGACGGAGATGTCTGTCGACACCCTACGAAAGCAGATTGTCGCCAAGACGAAAGGCCTCCCGTTCCGGCCTCTGGCGGAGCCGGCGCCCCTCAGCGCGAGGCCGATCTTCCGAGGATAGGCGTATTCTCCTTTCTCGAACTTGAGAACCGAGCCGCCCGGCTTTATGGACCCCGTTTCCATCGAGCGCCCGGATGGCCTTCCTTAAGCGCGAGCACGTCGAGCTCCTGATCGGAATCGGCGTCCTCGCCCTCGGCCTGGGCCTCCTCGTGTTCACCTTCTCCCACGCCCTTGCTATCGCGACGGCGCCAGGCGACTTCTTCCGCGGTCAGATGCCGCAGCAGCAGACCCCCGTCGGCCCGAGCGCGTCGTTCACCTGGGACACGAACGGTGCCAACACGACGACCGTGCAGGACAACTCCCGCCAAGGCGATGTCGCGATCACATCATGGAACTGGAATTTCGGGGACGGGACCCGCGTCTCGGGCCAGAATCCAGGCCCTCACACGTACGCGAATGCAAGCGTGTACCAGGTCAGCTTGACCGTAGGCGACGGAAACGGGAAGGAGAGCCGGGCCGTGGCCCAGGTCCAAGTCGTCCCGATGCAGACGCGATCAGGTGACAGCATCGGGGACCCGACGGCGGGCCTTCAGCTCAACCTCGACTTCGGCAGCATCCTTCAACCGGTCGCCATCACCTTCCTGACGTTCGGGATGTACGTCGTCCTCTCGATGGTCGGTGGCGCGGTGACCCGGGCCGGATGGAACATGATCAAACCGAAGCCGGAGACAATCCGCGTGCGCCTGAAGCCGAAGCACCTGACCCAGGCGATCGAAGAGGACGCGCCGTCCGTGGTCATGCTGCCGCCACCGCCGGCTCGCTGAGATCAGCGACGTGGCTTCGCCCGATGAAACTCGGTTTCGACAGTCCTTCGAGAACTCCCGTCCGAGACCACATCTGCGACCGAGACGGATTCGCGCACGGCCTCGACCAGCGGGGAACGAACCCCGGTCATGATCACGAGGACGCGCAGGATCCCACTGTATTTCCGATCCACGCGGACGCCGAAGATCACGTTCGCATCGGGGCGCATCGCGGCAGTCAGGCCTTCCACGACCTCGTGCGCGGTCCGGAGGGGGAGACCAGGGCCCGCGCTGATGTGGATGAGGGCCCCATTCGCCCCGCGGTAGTCCACCTCCAGGAGTGGGTTGCCGAGGGTGTCCCGGACGAGCCGGTCCGGATCGTGGTCCTCGTTCTCTCCATAGAAGACCGTCGATGTGCCGCCCGACTGGAGGATCGTGCGCACGTCGCTGAAGTCCAGGTTGATCAGCGAAGGGACCGTGATCGATTCCGTGATGCCCTTGACCACCTCGCCGATCAGATGGTCCATCACGGCAAAGGCCTGCTCGACCGGGAGGTTCGGGACGAGATCGAGCAACCGGTTGTTGTCGAGGAGGATCAGCGAATCCGTCCGGTCCCGGAGTCGTTGGATGCCCGCGCGGGCGTTCATCATTCGGCCGCGTTCCGCCCGGAACGGCGTGGTCGCCAGGCTGATGACGACACTCCCGGCGGCCTGGGCGAGCTCCGCCACGTGGGGCGCGACTCCCGTCCCCGTGCCGCCGCCCAGCCCGACCGTGATGAACGTGAGATCCGCGTCCCCGATCTGGTTCCGGAGTTCCTGCTCCGAGATTTCGGCGCACCGTTCTCCGATTTCCGGCCGACCGCCGGCCCCCATGCCGTGCGTCACGCCTCGGCCGATCAGGAGCTTGCGGTCCGCCTGGATCGAATCGAGATGCACCGCATCCGTGTTCACGACGACGGTTCGGGCGCCGTGGATCCCCATGCGATGGAGACGATGGACGGAGTTCCCACCCGCGCCACCGCATCCGATCACGAGGACCTTCGGGCGGGCGGAGCCAAACGAGTCGAGGAACGACTGGTTCCGGGTGCGCTGCGCCGTCTCGAGGCCCATCCCTGATTCCATCCCGAGCGGCCCGCCTCGGGCCGCCCTGCTCTCGCGCGCCTGAGGGTCGCGCGTTCCCGCCACGTCGACCTATCGCTCGGCCCCTTCCATGGCCTTGTGGAGCCGACGTCGGACATACTCCCGGACCGCGTTGCGGACCGCGTCCTCGACGGACACGGAGTCGCCCGACTTCACGAGCTGCTGGAGATCGACGACGTTCCCTTTTGGCAGTTCGATCATGAGCTTGCGGATGTAGTCCGGCGCGAACTTCACGTCAATAAACCGATCGATCGCCGCGCGGATGGCGTCGGAAATCGTCGTATAGTCGCCGCTCTTGACGAGCTGATGGAGCGCTTTGATCTTGTTTGATCTTGTCCGGAGGAATTCGGATCGTCACCCGCTCGGATTCCGATGGCATATGGACCTAGTCCGCGTCCGACGTCTCGGGTAATTTTGTCTGACATTCGTATGGCAACGGCGTTATATAAACGTACTGTCCAGACGCTTCTATAGGACAACTATGTCGCCTCTACGGGTTCAAGCTCGAACATGTTCTCGATTCACCGGTGCCCCCGACACACAAGCGGCTTGGATCATCCCGCGGCGGATATGTCGCAGGGTGCCAACCGCCCTCGTTCCCGCCAATGCCCGCCCGCACAGGCGGGCCCGTCTCTCCGTTGCATCGACGTAGCGGCGGTTGCGGGCCCTGAAAAGCGTTAAGTTTGGGCATTTCCATCGGTTACCGATTCCAAATGAGGCCATGGTGGGGCCCTTTCCTGAACTGGCTGAATTCGCCCCAGGGATGGATTTTCTACGCCTTGCTTTCAGCATTCATTGTGTCGATTCTCTCCAACCTGGTCGCCTACGCGCGCCGCCTTCGGGAACGCGGCGTGGAGAGAATGGGTCTTGGGCGACTCCTGGCCATTATGGGAGGAGTCGTCACACTGATCGCTCTAACCATCCTGCCATGGGAGAGCTATACGTCCCTCTCCTGCCCTGACTGCGGTGGATTCTGGCCCGGTCTTGCACTTGAACCATCTCTCCTTGCCATCGCTGTCTTGGTGGTTGGCCTCTTGTGGTTCACGTTCTTCGGGCTCGGGAAGAAACTTGCCGCAACCCTCGGCTTTGGGTGGGGAGGCTTGGCCCTTCTCTTCGCCGTTCTCGCGTTGGTGCACGTCTCTGTCGATGTGGCAACATCCAACCCATCTGGCGTGTACTACATCGAGTACGGCGTCTACGCAGCAATCGCCGGGCCCATCTTCTTGATCGTCGGTTCGGTCCTCGCCTACGGGAGGGCGAAGGAGACCGTGCCCCCAAAGCCAGTCCCATCAGATTTGGTTGTGCCACCAATTCCTTAGGCGATCACATTTGGCACCTGCTCGCGGAAGCGGCTTTGACCTCCTTGGGCGTTGGCGGTGACGCGGTCGGCGAGACGAACGGAGAGCTCGTTTCAAGCCCCTTCGGGCCAGCGCATCGAAGCCCGACCTGAGTCAGAGCCTACAGCGCCCTCATCCGGTTGTTCTTCGGGTTGTGTTCGACTTCGGCTAAGTGGAGAACTTCCAGCCCCGGGGGCACGTACATGCCGAATCTCCCGCGCAGCCCTTTCTTCAATCCATACCAACCGCCCACGGGATTCTTCGAGGATCGACCCCACGCCTCAATCGTCCCTTCGGCCGCCGGCTTCTGCTCGTCCGCGCTCCCGAGAAGCATCCAGTCGCCGCGCGACTTGAGCATCGAGCGCAGGTCGCTGATGCACCGAAGGTGATACTGGAGCTCCGTGCTCCCCGACTTGACGACGAGCGCTGGTGGATCGAGCGTCTCGTCACGGAACGCCAGAAACTCCGACGTTCCGCTCGGCGTCTTTAGGTGCCAAGGATGCTCACGCGTGCCCGCTCCCGCCCCGCTCGACTTGCCTTTGCCCGCCATTTTCTTCCCCCGAAAGCGTTTCTCTTCGTTCGTCCACGACAATCACTCGAACGCCGCTCGTGAACGACACGAAATGAAACGGCCCTGCCTATTTCAACGATTCGCCGCCTTCGGGTGACGGCGGTCTCGGAGAGATTCAGCCTCTCCGCAGCAGTCTCGCGAGTCCACGGCTCTCCGAAAAACGGGCACCATGCACGCGCATTTCCTTGATCGCCATGTCCGAATCACCCGGTTTCAGATCCACCCCGCGAATCGCGTCGCGAAGGACGCGGATGGCGAGACCGCGTCGCAGCCCGTCGAGCGTCGTCGCCCGCACACAGTAGTCCGTCGCGAGGCCACAGACGAACAATCCGTCGACATCGAGCTCGTGCAGGGTGGACTCGAGATCGCGGCCGCGGTCGGTGAAAGCCTGGAAGGCCGAATACGAATCTTGTTCCGGATCCATTCCTTTCGAGAGGATGACGGCGCCTTTCGGCATCTCAAGGTCTCCATGGAATCGAGCGCCCTTCGTCCCTTGCACGCAATGTGCAGGCCAGGCGCCCCCAAATTCCTTGAAGTGTTTCGTGACGCGTGGATGCCAGTCCCGGGTGAACAGGACGGGCAGCCCGCGGCGTTCGAAGAGCGCGATGGTCCGATTCACGCGCGGAATAATCGCATCGCCGTCCGGCACTCCGAGCGCCCCACCCGGGCAGAAGTCGTTCTGAATGTCGACGACGAGCAGCGCCGGCTTCGGTCCCACGGTCCCGGCCCGCCATCCAGGCGATTCGCTAAAAGGTTGCGGCCTGGATGAAACGCTCGAAATCCGCGACGTAGTCCTCTCGGAACGCGAGGTCCGAGGGCAAGCGCTCAAACCATCGCGTCTCTCGCACGTCGGGACCGGGACGCGCGACGGGGGACGACGCCCGCGCCACGAACTGGGCAAAGTAGCCGTGACGCACGCGGTTGCCATCGGAGAAGGTCTGCTGGAGAATGCGCGTGAGGACGGGCTCCAGCACCTCCAAGCCCACCTCTTCACGCACTTCGCGGCGTAAGCCGTCCAGGGTGGTCTCCCCTTCTTCCATACGGCCACCGGGGGTGACCCAGGCGTCGCCCCAACCGGCCGCGGCCACATGACGGATCAAGAGGACGCGACCGTGCCCGTCGTGGAGGAGTCCGCCCGCGGACCAGAACGGGTCTTCGGCCGTCCGGAATGCCGAGTGGTCCGGCGGGACGACGAGCTTCCGCTTCTCAATTGGAACGCGCCCGAACCGCTCGAACGCATCCGCGAGTCGGTCCTTGCAGATCCCGGGGCACATCGTCGGTCTCAAGGATGGAAAGCTTATTTAACACCGCCCCGAGTTGCGGACCCGCGCACGGAGGGTTCGCGCGTGCCCCTCGAAGACGTTTCTGATCGAGCCAACAAGGTTTACGACACGATGAAGTCCGCCGGCATCACTTCGGAGGACAAGATGCGCGACGCGGAGGCGATCACGAAGATGTCCAAGCTCGGGAAGAATTTCGTCCTCCAAGCACTCCAAGAGTTGCAGTCGAAGGGCTACGCGAAGCGCCGGGCGCGCGAGAAGGCCGCGGGCTACTGGCTCATCAAGTGACCGGTTCGGATCATCGGTGGGGGCGGCCGAGCGCCGCGGCAATCATCATCGGCAGAATTGCGGACGCATCACCTTCAATCGTCACCTGCCTAGCGGTCTCCTTGACCTTGCCCCAAGAGATCCCTTCCCGAACGCGGGCCCCGCTCAAACTCCCGTCCCACTCGGGAGCCGTCGTGATGTAGACGGCATAGTCGAGCCCGCCTCGGAATTGGTTCCACCAAATCGTGTGATGCTTCGAGACACCACCTCCGATCATCAGCGCGCCCGTCTCTTTCGCCCGGAAGACGACGGCGGCGAGGTCCGCCTCATCCCGGAACTGGTTGATCGCAAACTCCTTGTGCTCCTGCCAAAACGACCACAGCTGATACCCGACCGCCCCGTCGAAGATTGCCGGCACGACTACCGGAATGCGGTTCTTCCAGGCCCACCACAGTAGGGACTGGCGGCTTCCCGTGCGTCGCCCGAGCTCCCAGAGGAGTTCGCTCGTCGACGGGTTCCTCACGTCAGAGTCCCAAAGGTCGCGCAACATGGGTTGAATCCTTTTCTCCAGGACGACGCCGTACGAAGCATTCGGGATCAAGACGTTTCCAAGCCGATTCACCCCGAGGCGATGCAACGCGACGTCGTCCATTTCGAAGTCGCCGTGGTAGTACGGCTGCCACACCCGGGCGAGATCATGATCGGCCGTGCCGCACGTCGTCACGACGACATCGACGAGCCGCTCCTGAACGAGGGCCCGTAAGACACCGCGAACCCCGGTCGCCATCAACGCGGCGGGGAATGAGAGGAAGGTCGTGCATCTCGGGCGGCGGAACATCGTCCGGAGGATCTCCACCCCGACGGCGACTTTCTTCGCGGTGAAACCGCCTCCGCGGCCCATCGCTTCGACGAGTCGGGCGACCTCCGCCGATGCGGAAACGTCGATGTCTTCGACCTTCCGGGTGAGGAGGCCGCCCTTCGCCATTCCGCGCGGAATTCTGGGGACTCGTTAAAAGACTATGGCCGCGGGCCGCGTCCGAACGGCTACGGGACCAAGATCGCCTTCAGGCGCTCCCAGACCCCGAATGCCCCGCGCCACCGGAACGTGTTCCCGCAATCCTCACACACGCCCCATCCGTCATCCTGGAACGTGACCCGGGTGGATCGGCACACCCCGCACGTCCCCGACGCAGGTACCTGAATGCCACGCCGTCGGCGCTCGTCGGCGACCTGGGATTCGAGCCGCTGGGCCGCCTCCTCCGCGTTCCGGGCGAACGTCAGCCCGGCCAGGTAATCCCCTTTCGTGAGGACGTCCTGAGCCTGCCGCAAGAGAACGCGGACTTCCGTCGCGCTGAGGTCGTAGGACTCCGCTTCCTTCAGGACCGGCTCGCACGCATTGATGATTGCCTGGGCCTTCTCGACCTGAGCCCGGCGAAGCTGCATCGCGCGTTCGATCTGACGTTGCTGGCCCTTCATCGCGATCCGCTCCGCGCGTTTGAGGAGATCGCCCGCCTGCCCGTGCTCGCCGACGGCGACCGCGGCGCGGGCGGCCTGATGCAGACCCTCCGCCTCCTGCATGTCCGCGCCGACGTTCCGCGCCAGGGCAATGTGATCGGACACAAGGCCGATCGATTCCTCGACCTCGCGAATCCGACGGAGCCGGGCGTCCTCGGCCCGTTGGCCAGCCTCGACAAAACTCTCCCGCGCGGCGGCCAGACGGTCCCGATCAAGATCGTCGCCCCCGCGCTTCCACGCGTCCTCGGCCAAGGCGATCGGTGCGCCGAGGTTCGCGGCCTCGCGAATGGAGTCCCGGGTGACCGCGAGCAAATCCCGGACCCGCTCGGCTTCCCGCGCGTGAGCCACCTCCGCAGCCCGGACGAGATCCCGCAGGAACGCGTCGTCCATGAGCTGACCTTGGAAGAACACGTCTCGCGCCCGATCCAACAGCGCGCGGGCCTGGGAGGTCTCCGAGTCCTCCGGATTGCACGGTTCGAGGAGCCCTTGCGCCGCGAGCACGGCGTACGACCACGACGCCCGCCGGAGCTGCTCCGTCGTTCGTTCCGCGATCCGAGACGCCTCCTGGGCCGCGGTCAACGCGGCCTCGAACTGGCGTTCTTGGAACCTCTTGCGGGCTTGGTCGAGAAGTTCCTCGACCCGCTCATAATCGATGTCGGTGTCCCGGCCCAAGGTGAGTCCGGCATCCCTCTCTGCGGTATCTTGCGCTTCGAGTTCCATGAGGATTTGGGGGGAACCGGGGGCGGCCGCGAGGGCCGCGATGAGTTCGGCCTTCCGTTTCAACCCGAGGAGACTCACCCGATACCGTTCCCCGAGTTCCCGGAGCTGGCGGGGTCGGAGCCGCTCGAGGCGGAATTCCATACGCCGGCGCTCCGCCTCGGCCAGGAGGAGTTCGGCGTCCGGGAGAGAAGCAAGCGCCTCGATCAGTGAGATGCGATTCGGATACCGTGTGGGTTCCAGCCCATGTGCCTCGGCCAAGTCGTGCAAGACCTTGTCGGGCAACGTGGATAGCGCTTCCCGAGGGGACGAGGGCGTTCGTTGACCTCCGTCCGAATCAATGTCCTGCCTGCGATAAACGTTGCGCACCTCCGCTCAGGGATCCGGCGGCCGATACCGGCGCAAGACCTCGATCGCCCACTGAAGCTTCCGGAATTCGCCCGGATCCCCGCCCGCGTCCGGATGGTGACGACGGGCCCGCTCGCGGTACGCTCCTTCGATCGCAGCCCGCGACGGCCAGCCTCGACCGAATCGCGGCGGATGCACGCGAACGTCCTCGAAGCCGAGAATTCGGAAGGCTGCGTCGATCCCTTTCGTCTGCAAGTAAAACTCTCGTAGGTCGGAGAAAATGCCACCGGATTCGTGGCCGCCTTCGATGCTGTATCGCTTGTGGTCGCGCGCGATTGCGGTCCCGGTCCGATGATCCCGCCCGCATGCGAAACAGAAGAACCGCTCTTCCACGTCCCGCCATCCGCTCATTGCTTGATGGGTTTTCGGGTCTCGGAGGCAAAGGTTATTCGCGGACGCCGCCTTGGCGTCGATTGTGTCGTTCCGGGCCGGGCCCTCCGTGTTTAAGGACCAGGGGAAACTGTCGTTCGACTACCTGCCCGAAAAGATGATCCACCGGGAAGAGCAGACGAAGCGGCTCTTCAGCCTGCTGCGGCCGATCGTGGAAGCGGGAGCCTCGAGCAACGCCTTCCTCTACGGCCCGGTGGGGACCGGAAAGACGCACACGGCGAAGCGCTTCTGCCTCGATTTCAAGAAATACGCGTCCGAATCGGACCGCGCGGTCGACTGGGACGTCGTCAACTGCCGCCAGCGGATGGGCGATGACGCGGTCCTGCTCCGGTTGATCCAACACTTTGACGCGCACTTCCCGGAGCGCGGTTTCTCGATCGCGGAAAAGATGGAGACCTTGCGGCGGCACCTCGAGAAACACCGTCTCCATTTCATCGTGATCTTGGACGAAGTCGACGCCTTGCTGAAGAAGAGCGGCGCGGACCTGATCTACTCGTTCGCGCGGATCGCCGAGGAAACGGTCGCCTCGAAGGGCAACATCTCGATGATCCTCATTTCGCAGAGGCCGAACGCGTTGGAATACATGGACCGCGCCGCGCTGAGTACCTTCCGCCGGTCCAACGTCGTCGAGTTCCCCAAGTACGATCGCGCGGAACTCCGAGACATTGTTTCGGGCCGCGTTCAGCTCGGGATGCACCCGGGCACCGTCGACGAGGACCTCGTCGACCTCATCGCGGATATCGCGTCCGAGTTCGGCGATGCACGATATGCCATCGAGCTGCTCGAGAAGGCCGGCATGCTCGCGGATGAGGAGAGCCTCGAGGAAGTCGCGCCGGAGCATGTGCGCGGCGCGAAAGCCCACGTCCATCCGACGGATGTCCAAGAGCGCCTCGGGCTCCTGGATGTCCCAAAGAAACTCGTGCTCTTGGCCATCGCGCGGAAGAGCCGCAAGAAAGCGTACATCACGATGGGCGACGCCGAGGAATCGTATGCCGTGGTGTGCGAAGAGTACGACGAGAAGCCGCGGGCCCACACTCAATTCTGGAAGTACGTGCGCGACCTCGATGCGCTCGGCCTCGTCGACACGAAGTTGAGCGGGAAGGGCGAAGTCGGAAAGACGACGCTGATTTCCCTTCCGGAAATTCCGGCCAAAGTACTCAGTGATAATCTCGAACGAAGTTTGAAGAGTCGATAGTCGCTATGGAGAGACCGATGGGATGGGTGCAACCTCAGGAAGGCGAAATGGGCACGGAGGCTGAGGCACTTCGCTCGGCGATGCCCATGGAACTCGAGAAGGGCGTCTGCTATCTCGTGAAAGAGAAGAAGCCCGAACTTAGTTTCCGCCTCTTCGAAATGCTACTCGCTCAGAAGATCCCGAGCCTCTGCATCACCCGCCAGTACCCGGATCGCGTGCGCCGCGAACGTGGCCTGACGGACGTGCGGATCATTTGGCTGAGCCACACGCCGGGCGAGGATTACCACAACCCGACCGCGATCGGCACGCTCGCGAAGGTGATCCAGAAGTTCATCGAGGACAACAACGGCGAAGGCGCGGTCCTCCTCGATGGTCTGGAATACCTGATCATCAACAACGGGTTCCTCCAGACCTTGATGTTCGTCGAGCATGTGAACGAGTTCGTGATGCAACGGCGCGCGATCATCATCCTGCCGGTGAGCCCAGACACCCTCGAAGAGAAAGAGCTCGCCCTCCTCGAGCGGAACATGAAGGTCCTCGAGTCCCCGGCCCTCAAGACGGACCTGGAATCGCGTGAAGTGAGCCGCCTCTTGGACAATTATTGATCCTTTGCCGGCGGGCCTTCGAGTTGGCGTCCGACGATTTCGTCGACGCGGCTGAGGAACCGATCTTCCTTGCCTTTCGGAATCGTCGCACCGGAGGCGATGTTGTGGCCTCCGCCGTTCCCGGAGACCTCGGACGCGGCCTCCCGGAGGGCTGCGGCGAGGTCCAAGCCCGCCGCGATGTGCGCGCGGGTGCCGCGAGCGGAGACCTTTGTGACGCCGTCGAGGACGGATAGCCCCAGCGTCGGTCTCGTTTGATCGAAGAAGAATTGCATCCCGGTCCCCGCGACCACGCCGGCCAGGCTCGCGTCGTCGCAATAGAAGAACTGGATGTGTTTCTTCGGGAACAGGCCCTTCAACTCGAGGGCGACGAGGTAACCGAGGACCTTCGACGTGTATTCGTCGAGGAGCTTCTCCGCCCGTGCGAGGGCGTCGCGATCGCCGAGACAGACGGCCATCCCGAGCCCTTCCTGCCCCAAGCGGTCGCAGCTGTTCACATACGCCTCGAGGTCGTGGGCGTACACCTGGTCCGGTTCGATCCAGTACCGATCCGCGACGAGGGTTTCGAGCGCCTCCGAGGCCGCGTGTTGCTCCACGAGCCGCGCCGCCAAGATCGATGTGAGCCTTCGGCGATTGCCCGCGTCGAGATCGCGCAAGCTGGCCGCCGGGTCGAGGCCGACCGAGTGAAGAAAGTCGGCCGACGCCTCGGGTCGTCCCGAGAGACCTCGGAAATACGGTTCGATCGATAGGGCGAGCGCCTTGCCGAGCGGAAGGTCACGCAGGGCGAGCCGGCGTTCGGGCACGACGACTTTGCGGTCCTCGGCCTCACCGAAGAGCGCGGCGTTCACGCCAACGAAACCCCCCACCGCCTGCTTGTCGCCGATCGCCCCGGCCATCGCGATACCGGCCAGGTCCCAGTTCCGCTCGTCGAGGGCGAGGGCAAAGAGCCACGTCGTCGTGGCACCGCACATTTCCCGGGCGCCGTCGACCCCGAAGAGATGGGGATTCACGTGGGCGACCGTCTCCGAGTCTCGCATCGGTTTGTGGTGGTCCAAGACGATGACCGGGTACGGAAGGCCTTCGAGGAGATCGAGCTGGCCGGATCCCATGTCGCTGACGATCAAGAGCTCGTTCGACTCGTCCCGGAGGCGAGCCGCGGACGTCCGATCGAGTGCGTGGGCCATCGTCGCGTGGATTCGTTTGCCGCGGCGCATCAGCGCTCGGACCAGAATCGTGGCCGACGTCGTCCCGTCCGGATCGTAGTGACAGAAGATGCGGACCCGGGCCACATCATCCATCAGGGCCGCAGCCCGCCGCGCGCGATCGAGTAGTCCTTCGGGCGCCAGATCTTCCAGGCCCTGGACCATGGGCCACCTACTTCACTTGCAGCTCCGCGAGCTTCAAGGAATAGTCCCACTCCGACGGGAGGACGCCGCGCGCCTTGTAGTATCGGGACAAGCGGCGGATCCGCGATTCGATTAGCTCGAGGCCGCGTCGGTTGCTCAGATCCTTCCGGTGATCTTTGAGATGGGTTTGAAGGCTCGCGGCGCGTTTGATCAGACTGGCGAGATCCTCCGGCAACGCGAATTTCGTGCCCTTCGAGGAGAGGATCTGGGTCACACTCCGACCCGTCGCGAGGCGGACGTTCGGGACTCCGTAGGCGTCCCGCAAACGCACGCCAATCGAAGCCGTCGAGAGGCCCTCCTGGTAGAGACGGACGATCGTCTCCTCGATCTCGGCCTTCTCCATCCCGACCCACTCCGGGTTCGCCTTGAGATACGGTCGGGTCGAGCCGCTCTTTCCTTTACGATGTGCATGGAGGCGAGCCATCGGTTTCCTCGGGAGGGGCTGCGCATACCGCGGAATCGTATTTAAGATTGAGCCCGCGACCGCGGAGCGGCCTACCGTTTCATGACGACCAGCGCGCCGTGATCGGCTTGGAACGGCTCGAGGGTCCGGAAGTCAATCGGCTCGAAGCCGGCCTCGGCCAACGTGCGCTTCGTCGATTCGAACACCTTGATGGGGGACGCGGCGACATCCGCGGATCGCGCCTTGATCATCAAGAAGCCGATGGCCCCGGCCGGCAAGAGGTCCAGGTTTCTCAGGAAGATTCCCTCCTGGTCCCGCTGCGCGACGTCCTGGTAGAGAACGTCCGGGGAACCCAGCCGACCGCGATAAAACTCCGGCTTTCCGGCATCGCCGAGGATCGGGACGAGATTGGACCTCTTCTCGGCGAGGGCGAGCAGATCTCGGAACGATCGGGGGGAGATTTCGATCGCGGTGATCGTGCCCTCGGCGCAGACGTCGGAAAGGTGGCTCACGGTGGTGCCGCTGCCTGCGCCCAGATACAGAACGGAGGACCGAGGACGGAAGGGCCATACGCGTCCGCCCCGCTTCAGATATGCAGCGAGCTTGCTTCGGTTCGCGTCCCAGCGGCGGAATTCCCGTCCCTTTTCGCGGACGAGGCCTTCCCCGTAGACGACGGTCCCGGGCACCAGATTCGGAGTGAGGAGCCACGTGCCGTCCGCGTAGACGCCCTCCCATTCCGTGGATCGTACCGGCATTGATCCCACCACGGCAAGAGCCGTATTGATTGTTTCCGAACGGCGAACCTACGGATCTGGTTTCTTTCGCGCCGCGGGCTTTTTTGCTCTCGGTCGTGGGGGCGCCTTCGGGACTTTCTCGAGGTTGGCCCGGATCCGCGCAGTGTCGAGGTGTTTCGCGGCGCGGGCCAGATTCGACGCTGCCAGCTTCGGCTCGTCCATCTGCAGATAGGCGACGCCGAGATTGTTGAGCGCCTCCCCGCGTTCCGGAGCCTTCTCGAGCGCCTTCTGGAAGATGTCGATCGCCTCGCGCGTTCGTCCGAGGAGGAGGAACGCGGCTCCGTGATTCAGCGCCCCTTCGATCGCGCTCGCTTCCATATGCGGGGTCGGACCGAACGCCTCGAGGGCCACCTCCGGACGCCCCGCCCGGAGGAATACCGTTCCTGCCCCGGCACGGAGGAACGGAAATTCGGGATGGGAGTCTGCCGCGGCGAGCAGGATGCGCGCAGCTTCTTCCTTGAAGCCGGACCGTACGAGGAAATCCGCCTTCATCGCGAGCGCGCGGAGGTCCGTCGGATGGGATGCGAGGTACGACTCGCACGCGGCGATGGCTAGATCGTAATCGCCTCCGGCGCCGAGCGCTTCCGCGCGGTTCAGCAATGCGGAGGTGTCGCCCATCTGGATCGCGCGGTCGAACGACTTGGCCGCCTCGTTCAGGAATCCGCCCGCCACCTGCGCCTGTCCGAGACCGACCCACGGACCGGGCGCGTCGAGGCGAATCGCGGTCTCCCACAAATCCTCCGCGAGGTCCGGGAACCCGAGGCGGGTGAGCAACGCCGCCATGTGGTCCCGCCCGGCTCGCCAGGATTGGGGGCGGCCGCGTCGGCGTACATGCTCGAGGACCCTCATCCGGACGACCCCGCTTCGGCCTTTCGGGTTCAGCCCGAGGGATCTGCACATGCCCTGAAGCGTCGGCCAGTCCGCATGCTCGACTTCTGCTCCGGAGGGAACACTCATGGCGTCACCTCGCGGCAGCGCGGGCGGATTTCGCACTCCTCGCAGCCGGGATCCCCTTCGAGGTGGGTCCCGAAACACTCGTACGGGCCGCGGTAGAAATCCGACTTCCCCCGCATCGCGGTTGCCCGCCGGAGCGCGGCCGTCGCTTCCTTGAGCGTCGGATCGAGCGCCAGCGCGCGATCAAGCGACCGGATCGCGAGCGTGGACTCCAGGAGCCCGAGATGGGCGAGACCTTTCGCGTACCAGAGCCCCGGCGCCTCCCGGATCCGCAAGGCGCGGTCCGCCCAGAGGACTGCCTCCCCGTGATAACCCTGTTTTTCGTAGAGATACGTCTGGTTCGCCATCGCATCGACGCAATCGGGATCGAATTGCAATGCCTCTTCGAAGCAGCGGGTGGCGTCGGCCTCGTGACCGAGTCGAAGCAGGGCGGCGCCTTTGTTGTTCCACGCCGCGGCGTACTCCGGCCGAAGCGCAAGGACTTCCTCGTAGCACCGGATTGCCCCGGCGTAATCCTGCAATTCATGGAGGACCGCGCCCTTGTCGATCCATGCATCAAGCGATCGTGGGTCGAACGCCAGCAAGCGATCGTACGCGTCGGCCTCTTCCTTCAACCGGCCGAGTTCGTGCAGCACCGACGCGAGGCCCATCCAGCCTTCCTTCGAGTTCCCGTTGCATCTCAATGCCTGCATGAAGGCGTCGAGGGCGCCTTCCCGATCGCCCGCCTTCTGGAGGACGGCGCCTTTGAGGATCCACGCCGCGTCGTATTCCGGTTTGAGCCGGAGCGCGGCGCCGAGCTGAGCCAGGGCGGCATCCGTGTCCCCCCGTTCAAAGGCGCGCCGCGCAGCATGCATCGCCGACTCGAGGCGATCCACGCTCGGGAGGAACCGCTCGGTCGTGTCGGGTGCCAGCGTCATTCGTTCGTCTCCGACGGCATGTGCCGAGCGCACGTCTCGCGCCACTTCCTTGCGAGCTCGTGGTTCGGCTTGAGCGAGAGCGCGCGATCGTACGCTTCGAGGGCCTCCCGGAACCGCTCGAGCTGTTGTAGGGCGACGCCTTTCCCGGTCCACGCGTCCGCGTTGCGGGGATCGCGCTCGATCGCTTGTTCGTACCGGAGGAGCCCCATCTGGGGATCTCCACCCTCGATGGCGAGTTCCGCCAGTTGCAGGAGCACGTGCGTTTCCTCTCCCTCCGGTTCGATCGACTCAACGAACGACTGGAAATCGGAGGGCACGGACGACGCGGGGGGCACGACTTCATCTTCGATCGCCTCGAACGCCTTCGCGAGCGACGGGAGATCGGTGATGGGCTCCGCGGGCTCGGCGACTTCCGTAACCGGCCTCGTCATCCGGGCGACCGCATCGCGTGCGGCACGGACCGCCAAATGGTCGGCCCCGAGACGGATCGCCTTCGCGAGCGCCGCCTCCGCTTCGCCGCGTTGGCCCAACACGGCACGAGCCCGGGCCTCGCCGGCAACCGCTTCGATTCGCTGCGGGTCGAACGACGCCACCTTTTCGAAGCATTCGAGGGCCTCGGTCGGACGCGCGTGATTCAGCAGGATCTCGCCCTTCGCGAGCCATGGATCCGGGTAGTTCCACCGGAGGGCGATCGCGCGGTTGTGATATTGGACCGCCGCTCCCCAACGGCCTTTCCGCTCGAGGAGCTCGCCCTTCCGGAAGAGGATCGGCGCGTTCTGCGGGTCCTTCCCCAGTGCGCGGGTGAATTGCGCTTCCGCCGCGTCGGCATCTCCGAGGTCGATGAACGCGTCGCCCAGACCGAGGATCGCTCGCGGGTCGTCCGGAGTGACCTCGAGGACCGCTTGAAACAACCGGATGGCCTCGTTCGCGTGTCCGTCTCGCCGGAGCTGCTCGGCCTTGGGAACGACATCGCGCGACTTCGACGGCTCGAGCCGGAGCGCATCGCGCAGCGCCTCGACCGCATCCGGGAGACGGCCGAGCCCGAAGAGCAGGTTCGCCCGCTCGTACGTCGCTCGAGCGTTCCCTCGATCGGCATCGAGGATTCGCGTATAAGATTGAAGGGCTTCCTCCGAGCGATCAAGGAGGACCAGTACCTCGGCTCGATCAAACCAGACGCTCGTCTCCTCCGGTCGGGCGCGGAACAAGCGGTCGTAGCATTCCAAGGCGGCATCGTAGTTGCCCTCCGCAACGAACGCCTGGGCTTCCTCCCGGAGCCGGGTCGATCGTCGTTCATCTTCGAGCTCGCCGGGTGCAAGTTCGAGTCGAATCGACCGAGCCAGTGCGTCGGTCACCCCTTTGCACTGGGTGAGCGCCTTCTCGTCCGCGGCGGTCAGCGAGGCGATGTCGGGGAACGCCGTCGCAACGACGTCCGCCTGGGCCGCGGACATGCCGGGGATCCCGCCCAGGAACCGCAAGACCTCGCGGCGGGCCGAGTCTTTCTCTAAGGCGATGAGCCGTTCCGTTCCGGCGCGGGAGCGGGCCTCGACTTCCTCTTCCTTCGATGCGACGGACCGCTCGCGGACGGAGAGGAGTTCCTCCTTCGACACCAGATCTTGCGTCCGGGATCGAACGAAGGCTTCGGCGTCCGCACGCTCTTTCTCCAGGGCCCGACGGGACTCTTCGAGTTCCGCCCGTTGCCAATCCTCGATGGACGTCTCCTCCGGTTCAGGTCCTGGCTCCGGTTCCGGCTCCGGCACAGGACCGGGTCCAGGCTGCGGAAGAGGTAGGGGAGGCTCCGGATGAGGGACGGGGTCGGGAGGGACCGGCGGAGCCGCGGGCAGGGACACGTCGTCCTCGCGAAGCTCGAGGTCCTCCAGCCCGTCGAGGCCTGGTTCGGCCGGAACGTCCGCGATGTCCGGTTCCGCCGAGACCTCGAGGAGAGACGGTTCGATCGGAGGCAATGCCGTCACTTCCCGGCGTGCTGGTTCCGGCGGTTCGACGGCGGTCGGGGGCTCAAGGACTTTCGCGCGGAGCCCGTATTCCGCCGCTAGATGGGGAGGCATCCATTCTTGGGACCGCAAATAGCGGCAGAGGGCCGCGAGCGCGCGCCGTTCCTCCACCTTCGTGGGCGTGTTACGACGGGCCTCGCGCAGGAACGCGTGGAGGACCTCCGCGTCGCCGACGCTGACGATCGCCGCACGGTCGGAATCAAGGCCGAGCAGCCGCACGAGCCGGACCGCTGCGGTAGCCGCAGGTTCGCGCGCTGGCTTGTGCCATTCGACCTCCGAGAGGTCGGCTCCGATAATGGCAACTTCGTTCCCACCGGTGAGATCCAAGAGCGACGGCCCTGACAGGAGTCCGGGATTCAACCACATTGGGCGATCGGCCACGAGGAAATCGAGACAGGCCGGACACAGAAAATCGCGACTCACAGCGCCGCATCGAGCGCAGCGCGAGGGGAGCACAGGCGCAAGAACAGCCGGGGGTCTTATAAAAGCTGGGCACTGAATGATGACCGCCCGAAGTGGTTTCGCTGCGGGGCGGCCAGGAGGGCCGACACCTTCATTGACCGGGAGACGGTGTCGCGAAGAGGGTTCTACCGTGGACGTCCAGATGAGACGGGCCCGGCGGGCGGATGACGAGGTCCTGTGGCAGGCGACGCTGCAGACCGTTTGGGACGACATTCCCGCGGACGAACGGGCGCGCCTCAATCGCGAGAAGTGGGAGGCGCATTTCCGCAAGAAGATCGAACCGTACATGTCGGGAGACCGCACGGAGCGGTGGATCGCCGAGACGGCGGCCCACGAACTCCTCGGCTACCTGATCCTCGGCGAAAGCGGTTTCATGACGCCGGAGGCCCAGGGCTTCATCTACGATGTATGGGTCACCCCCACACGGCGCGGCGAAGGCGTCGGGAGGTTCCTCGTCGAGTGGGCGAGCGACTGGGCTCGGCAGCGTGGCTATCGAAAAATCAAACTCGAGGTATCCGAGACGAACGCCCGGGCACGCCACGTCTACGAGAGCCTCGGGTTCCGCGCAGAACGTCGGTACATGGGAAAGGTCCTCGAGTGAGACGCCGGAGCGGCTCGGAGTCGCGCAACTGGCCACCAAAGAGTTAAATAACGGCGGCATCGTGTTCCGGAGATGCGGGGTAGCGCAATGATTCAAGTGACCCTGACGGAAACCGCAGCGAACAAAGTCAAGGAGCTCATCCAGAGGTCCGATCCCGAGACCGGCCAGCCGCTGGGCTCGATCGAGGACACGTATCTACGGATGTACGTTGCGGGCGGCGGCTGTTCTGGCTTCCGCTATGGCCTTGCCCTCGACCGGAAGATCCACGAGGACGACGAGGTCGTCCAGGTTCACGGACTGAAGGTCCTCGTCGACGGCAACAGCAAGGAGTACCTCGACGGCTCAAGCGTGGACTATGCCGAGAGCGTCGCGGGCAGCGGCTTCCTCGTGAGCAACCCGAACAACTGGTCGACGTGCGGATGCGGGCAGAGCTTCAACCCGAAGGGCGAGGAAGCTCCCGACCAGCAGCACCAGGCCCCTCACGCGCACACGCACTGAGGCGACGAACCTCCCTTTTTCGATTTCCGCAGTCAGCGGAGCCGTTCTCCTGCGAGGCGCAGGAAATTCCCGAGGAGCCTGGGGCCCTCCGGCGTGAGAATCGATTCCGGATGAAACTGGATTCCTTCGACCGGATGCCGGCAGTGTCGCACCGCCATGATCTCTCCTTCGCCGGTGGTCGCGCTGACTTCCAGATCGGGCGGCATCGATTCGCGTTCGATCGCGAGAGAATGGTAGCGGCCCGCGGCGATCGGGTTCGGCAGACCTTCGAAAATCGTGCGGCCATCGTGACGGACGAGGCTCGTCTTGCCATGCAGGATGCGCGCCGCGTGGCCGACTTTGGCGCCGAATGCGGTCCCGATTCCTTGATGACCGAGACACACTCCGAGCGTCGGGATCGTCGGACCGAGTTCTCGTACGACGTCCGTGCACACGCCGAAGTCCCTCGCGTTCGCGGGATGGCCAGGACCCGGCGATAGAACGATCGCGTCCGGATCGAGTCGGCGGATCGCCCCGACCGAAATCGCGTCGTTGCGATGCACGACCGGATGGGCGCCGAGTTCCCCCAAGTATTGGTACAGGTTGTAGACGAACGAGTCGTAGTTGTCGACGATCAGAACGTTCAGAGGAATCCCCCCACGAACATGAGATCGAGGATTACCATCGCGGCGACATTCTCGACGACGGGTACGGCCCGCGGGACGATGCAAGGGTCGTGGCGGCCCGTGACGATGATCTCGGTCGGCGTCATGGTATCGAGGTCGACGGACTGCTGCGGGGTAGCGATCGACGCCGTTGGCTTGACCGCGACGCGGAAGGTCACCGGCATTCCGTTCGTGATCCCGCCGAGGATGCCCCCCGCGCGGTTCGTCGCGGTGACGACGCGTCCCCCTTCGATCGTGAACGGATCGTTATGTTGGCTCCCGCGCATCGTCGCGCCCCGGAATCCGGCCCCGAAGTCAACGCCCTTCACGGCCGGAATTGAGAACAGCAGATGAGCCAGGCTCGACTCGACGGAGTCGAAGAACGGCTCACCGATACCGGGAGGGAGGCCGGTCACCATCCCTTCGATGACGCCGCCGACGCTGTCCCGACCCTTGCGGGCCTCCTCGATCTCCGCGATCATGCGGTCTGCGGCCTCCAAGTCCGCGCACCTGACCGGCGTGCGCTCGACGTTCGCCTCGATCTGTTTCGGCGTGACGGCATCCGCGGTGACCCGTCCAATCTGAGCGGCATGAGCGAAGAACTGGATGCCCTTCGCCTCCAAGACCTGGCGCGCGATCGCGCCGGAGACCACGAGCGGGGCGGTCATGCGGCCGGACAGTTGGCCCCCTCCGCGGAGGTCCGTCTTGCCTCCGTACTTCCTGACGGCGGTGAAGTCGCCGTGCCCCGGCCTCGGGACGCGGGCGTTTTCCGCATATGACTTCGATTGCACGTCTTGGTTCGCGATAATCGCTACGATCGGCTCGCCGGTCGCCGTGCCCGCTCGGAGCCCTTCCGCGAACTCGACGCGATCTTCCTCCTTCCGCTGGGAGGTCAGGAGGCTTTGGCCGGGCCGACGGCGGTCGAGCTGCGCCTGCACCGACCGCGGATCGATTGGTGTGCCGGCTCGGAGCCCCTCGATCGTGCAGCCAACGAAGGGGCCATGGCTCGTCCCGAAGATCGTCGTCCGGTACCGCGAGCCGAAGGTGTTCATCCGACCACCGCATGGAGGGCCCCGAGCGCCCGCATGTCGTCCAGGAACGACGGATACGAAACCTGGAAGCACCACGGGTCCGAGAGGTCGAGGGGCCCGCTCGCCGTGAGGCCGGCCACCGCGGCGGCCATCAGCATCCGGTGATCTCCGCGCGTGTCGATGAAACCGCCATGGAGCCGCTGCGGTCCGTCAACGACGCATCCGTCCGCGGTGGGCGCTGCGTGGCCTCCCAACGCCCGGAGCATCGAGACGGTCGCGGCAATCCGATCGCTTTCCTTCAGATGAAGATGGTCTCCGTGGACAAACCGCGTCTCGCCGTCGGCTTGCGTCGCGAGGACGGCCAAGACCGGGAAGAGGTCCGGCGTGCCGCCGACGTCGACGGTCTGGCCCACGAGGTCGCCGCTCCGCACCCGAACCCGATTCGGCAGCGTGTCGACCCTCGCGCCGAACGAGCGCAACAGGTCGACGATCCGGGTGTCCCCATCGGGAGAATCCGCGTCCAGCCCCTCGACCGTCACGTCTCCGTCGGTGATCGCCGCGGCGACGAGCGGAAACGCCGCGGAAGAAAAGTCACCCGGGATGTCCACATCCGTTGGCGTGTACGATTGTCCGCCCTCGATCCGAACGCTGTTCTTCGTGAGATCGACTTCGACCCCGAAGGCGCGCATCGCGCGTCGCGTCATGGAGACGTAAGGCTCCGACCGTATCGGCGGAACGATTCGGATTTCGGACGGGTTCGCAGCGAGTGGGCACGCGATCAGAAGGCTCGACAGGAACTGGGAACTGATGAATCCCGGGACGGAAGCCTGTCCCCCGCGGATGACCCCCTGCACCTTGACGGGAGGGCGGCCGTCTCCACTGAGAGATTCTGCGTGGGCACCGAGGCGTTCGAGGGCATCCAGCAACGGGCCCATCGGCCGCTTCCGAAGGCTCGCGTCCCCGGTCAGGAAGGTCGGACCGAGAAGCAGCGAGGCGACCCCGCTGAGGAAGCGAAGGGTCGTCCCCGAGTTCCGTGCGTCGATGGGAGCATCGGACGCATGCAGGGGCCCTGCGGAGATTTGCAGTCCATCGCTGGTTCGAGTGATGTCAGCGCCGAACGCACACATTCCTTGGATTGTTGCCTGGGTGTCCTCCGCGAGGAGCGCTCGGTGCAGGTGGCATGGACCTCGGGACAGAGCTGCGAGGATGATTGCGCGGTGAGTGTAGCTCTTCGACGGAGACGCTTGGATGGTGCCGGAGACGCGCGAGGCCGTGGACAGATACCTCAGGCGACCACCTCGCGCGACTCGATGTTGTTCAGCGGGACGACGCGGACTACCGACGCAGGCTCCGCCATCGCATCCCGGACCGGCTCGACTTCGGAACGCTCGGCGAGAGCAATGATTGCGGGTCCCGTGCCGCTGATTCCGGCCGCGAGGGCACCCGCCTCGCGGGCGCGGATCGCAGGCGCTTCACTGACTCCGAGGACAGGCGCGTACGCTCGGCTGTTCGCCTCCATCGCCCGAAAGTAGTCACCGCGTTCGGCGA
>WNGP01000052.1_pt1 | contig 78220 bp, 72 predicted proteins | sample 5407671 | NCBI WGS metagenome assembly WNGP01 (sample SAMN13153381, study PRJNA577476) | soil metagenome | isolation source: 40 cm soil or saprolite under Garry oak tree replicate 2 | place: USA:California | collected 2016-06-15 | reverse complement strand
ATCGGGAAGATCGAACTCCGCGGGGGGGGCGGGGGGGGCGGGGGGGGGCCAACACGAGCGCCGATGCAGGTGGCAGAAACCCGCGCCGAGCTGTCGTACTGTGAAGCGCAGCGCGTCACGATCGCAGTCCAGGTCCACGCGGAGGAGCTGCTGCGTGTTTCCCGACGTCGCACCCTTTTCCCAGATCGATTGGCGCGAGCGCGACCAATAGATCCCGCGCCGCTCGGCGACGGCACGCGCCAGCGATTCGCGCGTGCTCCAAACAAGACCGAGCGTGCGGCTCGCCTCGTCGCAGACCACGGTAGGCCACACCTCGCCCGGCAACGACTTCGTAAGCGGCGCTGCGATAGCGTCACCCAGCGCAAGCCGGCCCGTGTACAGCGCCATGCCGACCTGTGCATCGGCTCCCAGGCAATCGAGCTCGGCAACTTCGGTCGCGGTCGTGATTCCACCGGCGGCAGTCACCCGTGCTCCGGCCGCGGCTCGGACGACAGCGTCGACAGCGGTGCGGTCGAACCCGCCCATCTCCCCCTCTTTTTCCACCTGCGTGAAGAGGAAGCCACCAACAAGCGGCGCGAGCTCGCGAACACGCTCCAGGACCGTGACACCAGTGTTCGTTCGCCACCCGTCCACGACGACCTCGCCGCATCGGGCATCCAGGGCGGCGATGACCCGCTCACGTGGCAACGCGCTGCAGAAATCAGGCGTCGCAGCGGTGCCGATCACCACCTGTGTCGCGCCCGCATCGAGCCAGCGACTGGCGCTGTCGAGATCGCGGATCCCTCCGCCGACGCGACACGGCGCCCGGCGCACGAGATCTCTGATCAGCTCGGCATTCGAACCCCGACCGAGCGCGGCATCCAGATCCACGACGGCCACGTCCCCTGCGATGGAGAATTCCTCCAATCGCGCGATGGGATCGCCGCCGTCGAGCACGAAGTCCTTGCCGCGGCGCAGCTGCACCGCGCGTCCCGCCATGATGTCGATACTCGGTACGATCATCGCCGCACTCCGATTCCCCGCATCGCAAGATCAGTTTTGATGCCATCGACCGTGTCGTGGCCGTCGTGAAAAACCGAAGCCGCGAGCACTGCGTCCGCGCCGGCTGCGAATGCGGCGGCGACGTGCGCCCTCGTGCCAACACCGCCTGAGGCGATAACCGGAACGCGCACCGCGTTCGCGACGGCGCGCAGCAGCTCGACATCGTGTCCCGCCCGCGTGCCGTCGCGATCCCAGCTCGTGAGCAGGATCTCGCCCGCGCCGAGCCGTTCGCCCTCCCGCGCCCAGGCCACCGCGTCGGGCAGCGCCGGCTCGCGACCGCCCAGGACCAGGACCTCCCAGCACTCTCCGGTACTCCGAGCATCGATCGCCAGGACGACACACTGGCACCCGAACGCGCGCGCCAAGGCGGTGAGCAGGGTAGGCCGCCGGACCGCGGCCGTGTTGACGCTCACCTTGTCGGCGCCGGCCGAGAGCAGTTGCCGGGCATCGTCAACGCTGCGCACCCCGCCCCCCACCGTCAGCGGAATGCGGATCGCCGCGCGCACGCGCCGCACCGTCTCGACCTGCGTGCCCCGCCCGGCAGGGGAAGCCGCAACGTCGAGAATCACGATCTCGTCGGCGCCTTGCGCCTCGTAGCGCGCCGCCTGCTCGGCAGGATCGCCGGCGTCGCGCAAATTCTGAAACCGGACACCCTTCACCACACGGCCATCTTGCACGTCGAGACACGGAATAAGGCGGCGGAGCAAACCTGAGGCTTCCTTTGTGCCGGCGACGGTCCGGGCCGGTCCGCCTGTGAGCCAGCAGTCGAGCAGCGCCGCACCGTACGCGCTCGACAGCTCGGGGTGAAACTGACAAGCGAGTATCGAATCGCGTTCGAGTGCGGCGATGAACGGAACGCCGTGGGTCGTCCATGCCGGCGTCCATCCGGCAGGGCGCTCCCGCAACGCATAAGAATTCGCGAACGCTGCGACGCCGTTCGTGACGAAGCGCGCACCGGGGTTGGGTGTTACACGGTTCCAGCCGAGCTGCGGGATCCGCACATGTGATGGCAACCGGCGACACGTTCCCGAGACAACCCCCAGTCCCGCCACTCCCGGCGTCTCTTCACTCGCCTCGCACAGCATCTGCATGCCGAGGCAGATGCCGAGCATCGGCGTTCCGCGGGATGCGGGATCCAGAATCGCGGCGTCGAGACCGTCGTTTCGGATCGCCGCCATGCCGGCACCAAACGCGCCTACGCCAGGCAGGACCAGACGTGCCGCTTGACGCACGACAGCGGGATCGGCGCTCACGACCGTCGTGGCGCCAAGACGCTGAAACGCGCCGGCAATCGACGCCAGATTCGCGACACCTGAGTCGACGATCAGCACGTCACTCATGGACCGCGCCCCGGAGCGTCCCTTTGGTAGACGGGACGTCGTCGAATCCCGACCGCGCGACCGCCTGCCGCAACGCGAGCGCGGTCGCCTTGACCGCCGCCTCGGCCCGGTGATGATCGTTCTCGCCTTTCAACACATCCACGTGGAGCGTCAGCTGGCTCGCGGTGGCGAGCGAGCGCAGCAGATGCGGAATGTTCTCGCATGCGAGGCCACCAATCGCCTCGCGGCGCAGACCGAGTGACACGTCGGCGAATGGCCGGCCGGAGAGATCGACCACTGCGCGCGCTAACGCTTCGTCGAGCGGCACGAGGGCCCACCCGAAGCGGTTGACACCGCGGCGCTCGGTCAGGGCACGGTCGATCGCTTCGCCCAAGGCGAGCGCGCAGTCCTCGGCGGTGTGATGATCATCGACCTGCAGGTCACCTTCGCAGATGAGCGCGAGGTCGAAACGCGCGTGGCGCGCCAGCGCGTCGAGGAGATGATCGAGGAAGCCGATCCCGGTCTTGATCGTCGCCTTGCCCGTGCCGTCGAGATCGAGTGTCAAGCGAATCGACGTCTCGCGCGTCGTACGCGTCACCATGGCTGTGCGAGCACTCATGGCAGCAACTCCTCGAGGTCGGCGACGTGAGCGATCACGCTGGCCGCGCCGGCGTCGGTCAGTGCGGTGGAGGTCGCAGCCAGATCATCCCCGGGAGCGACGACACCGAGCGGGACTACGGACGCTCCAGACGCGGCGCGAATGTCGTCGGGGGTATTCCCCACCATCCATGCCCGCTGTACACCTAGCCGCGCGAGGGCGAGACGAACCGGCGCGGGATCGGGTTTGCGCGGCGCATCCTCCATGCACACCACCGCGCGGAACAGGTTGGCGAACCCAGCGCGTTCGAGGAACCAGCGCGCTTCGTCGCGCGGCCGGCCCGTCACGATGGCGAGTGGCAGCCGTTTCGCGAGGCGCTCGAGCACTTGCCCCGGCACGATCGCGCGTTCCCATTCACGCAGTCCCGTCGAGCCGTCCACGCCGAGGTACAGTGCCTGGTAGCGACTGGTGATCGTTTCGAGACTTGCCTGCACGCCAGCTGCCGCGATAAGCCGCTGTGTGACAACCCAGTCGTTCGCCGCGTCGCCCGCGCGCAGCGCCTTCTCGATGTCACCCATGGTGATGGTGACACCGAAGGCGGTGGCCGTCGCGATCATTGCCGCACGCTGCGATTCGCGCACGTCCGCGAGCACGCCGTCGAGATCGAAGATGATCGCCTGCGGGGCGAGGACCGTGTCGAGCGCTGTCGTGAGGCGCTCGAATGCCGCCGGCTCACCCGGCAGGGTGATGCGCAACGCTGTCTCGAGACCGGGCCGGTCCCGGAACTCGCGCACCAGCACGCCAAGCGCCGCGAGCGCGGCTGCGCAAAACCGCGCACCCCCCCGGTGGCCGTCGCCGCATTCGACGAACACGAAGTTTGCCTGCGAGTCGCGCGGGGAGAGTCGCAGCGACTGGAGCTGCCGCGTGAGCGCCGCGCGCTCTTCACGCACGCGGGCGACGTGTGCCGCGAGCAATGGCCTCCCGCGCTCAAGCTGGTGCACAGCCAGCGAGATGGAAGGCGCGGCGACGGGATAGGGGCCCCCAGCGGCGTGCAGCACCGCGATGACGTCTGGGCTGCCGATCGCGTAGCCGACGCGACACCCGGCGAGCCCCCACGCCTTCGAGAGCGTCCGCGTCACGACGACGTTGGGCAAATCGAGCACGGCGGCCGTGAGATCATCGTCCGCGTACTCCACGTATGCGTGATCGAGCAGAATGAGCGCCTCGTGCGCCTGAACGGCTAGGCGTCTCACATCCGCCAACGTCGCCACACCACCGGTGGGATTATTGGGCGACACGATCGCGATGACGGCGGTGCGCGCGTCGACACGCTCCAAGAACTCATCCGTCGGAAACGCGGCATCCGGCCAGGGGACGCGCACAAGCTCGCCATCCGCAAGCGCGGCGTAGCGATCGAGCATCTCGAAACTCGGCTCCGGAAGCAGCAGGGTTCGGCCACGCGTCAGGAATGCGCGGAAAATGCGATCGATCGCTTCGTCGGCTCCCGCGGTCACGAGTACGCGGCCGGCTGCGACCTTCCATTGCGCCGCGAGCAGCGCGGTCAATTCGGAAACATCCGGATAGCGACGCAGCAGCTCCGGACCGGCCTCGGCCAATTCCGCAAGCGCGGCGGGTGACGGCAGGAGGCCCTCGTTGCGGTCGAGGCACAGAACCCCGACGTCACCTCGGGCCGGTTCATGGTAAGCCGACGCCGGATCGATCCGAGTCTTGAGCGCAGTCGTCATGGCACGATCTGCGACAGGGTGGAGACAACGACGTCGGTGCCGCCGGCTGCTTTTACGGCGGGGATCACTTGCGGGAGCAGCTCTCGCGGTACGGCAGCCTTCACGGCGTACCCACCATTGCCGAAAAGGGGCGCGACCGTCGCCTGGCGCATGGACGGCAGCACGGCCACGACCGCGTCGAGACATGCCGCGGACGCGTTGACCTCCAGCATGACGCGACGCCGCGCTTCGAGCACCGAGTTGATGAGCAACACGAGATCATCGATGGAGCGACGGCGGACCGGATCGTCGAACGCCGCGCGGTTGGCATACAGACGGGTGGACGAGCGCATCAGCACGTCTACAATCGCGAGACCGTTGGCCTCGAGCGTCGCGCCGGTCGCGGTGTTGTCGACGATTACGTCTGCGTCTTCGGGCGGGAACACTTCAGTCGCGCCATAGGAGCGGACGAGCTCCGCACACAGCCCCCGTGCGGCGATCCAGCGCCGTGTGAGCCGCTCGTATTCGGACGCGATAACGAGCCGTCGGGAGGGAAGGCGGCCGCGCTCGAGCAATGCGACCGGAGCGGCCGCGACCAGCTGGACCGGGTCGAGCCCCGTGTCGAGCAGCTCGACGACGTCCGCTGCGAGCTCTGCAACCCAGTCCGCCCCGGCGAAGCCGACATCGCGGCTGCCGAGGGCCAGCATCTCCACGATGTTCTGGGGTTTCAACAGCTTCGCTTCCGCCCCCGGCAGAGACACGTCGGGGCGGTAGCCTCGCGCGCTGGGGCGCACGCGAATCCCCGCGTCCGCAAGCAGAGCCAGCACACCGGTCTCCATCCTGCCCTTGGGAAGGCCAAGTCGAAACGGTACAGCAGTCATCTCTTCGGCTCCGTGTTAGCCGAGCCGGAGTCCCCGAGGGTGTGCGACGCCGCCCTAAAAGCACGACGCCGGCCCTGGGGGGCCGGCGTCGGTGATGATTCAAACCCTAATGCGCCTCCGGCTATCCCCCGTGGACCGAGTGACCATGGTGATGCCGGTGCTGCGCGGAAGTCAGCATGGATCGTGATTTAGCGAGGTGGACGAGACGTGTCAATGCCGCCTACCCGCTCAGGATCACCACGCGATTCCATAGTCCTCGCCATGGTTGGACGACCCGCCCCAGAACGAGCCGTGCTTCCAGTCAAAGAAGACTGCGTTGATCGGCCCGGACGTCCGATCATCGAAGTCGAGCCTGTAGCCCATCGCGCGCAGCTCATGTCTGGTCCACGCCGGTGTGTCGTCACGCAGAGTCAGGCGGCCCGGCTCCGTTTTGTGCTCGCCGAACGAATTGCGCATCTGGTAGCTCGTGATGTTCGCCGCTTCGACCGCCTGCTGCACGTCCATGCCGAACTCGACCACGTTGAGGAAGAATTGCAGCAGGTTCTGGTCCTGGGTGTCGCCCCCCTGCACCGCGAACGCGAGAAACGGCTTCCCGTCCTTCAGGGCCAGACTGGGCGTGAGCGTCACGCGTGGCCGCTTCCCCGGCACAATCACGTTGAACGGATTGTCGCTCGAGTCGACGACGAACTGCTGCGCGCGCTGGCTCACCCCGATCCCGGTGTGACCGGCGATGACCGCGGGAATCCAGCCGCCCGACGGCGTCACCGAGACCACCCAGCCGGATGAATCGGCCGCTTCGATCGATGTGGTGCCGCGCCGGAACGCTTCGTCAAACGCGGCCAGCGCCGCGGCGTCGCCGGTGCCGGTCTCGGTCGTCGTCACGGGACGCGGCGACCATTGCTGCAGGAGCGGCAAATAGGGATTCGTGCCGCCCTGGAAAGGATACGGATCCCCCGGCTTGATGTCGGGATCGTTGTGATCAGGATTGATGAGCTTCGCGCGCTGGCGCGCGTACTCCTTTGACAACAGTCCGCGAATCGGCTCTTCGGGAGGAAATGCGGGATCGCCGTAATAGAAATCGCGATCCGCAAACGCGAGGCTCATTGTCTGATAGAGCGTGTGGATGTAGCGCGTGCTGTTGTAGCCCATCGCCTTGAGGTCAAAGGTCTCGAGAATGTTCAGCGCCTGGAGCAAGGCGGGACCTTGTGACCAGGGCTGCAGCTTGTAGACGTCGACCCCCCGATACGTCGTCATGACCGGCTCTTCGATCTTGACCCGCCAGTCGGCGAGATCGGTCAGCGTGACGAGCCCACCTTCCTCCCGCAGACCACGGACGAACTCCTGCGCAATGTCGCCACGGTAGAAGCGGTCGTAGGCAGCCATGATCGCATCGTGCCGGTTCTTCCCGCGGCGTAGCGCCTGCTGCTCCGCCTCCACGAGTTTGCGGAGCGTCGCGGCGAGGTCCGGTTGGCGGAAGATTTCACCCGCTTCGGGCGCTTCCCGTGCCTCGCCCGCGTGTGGCAACATCACCGCGCGCGCGTATTGCCATTGTTTGAGCCAGCGCTTGTTCCGCTCGATCGAATTCGCCGTCTCCTCCTCGATGGGATAGCCATCCGCCATGTGGATTGCCGGCTCGAGCACCTCACGCAAGCTGAGCGTGCCATACTCGGCGAGCATGACCATGAGTCCGCCCGGAGTGCCCGGGGTGATCGCCGCGAGCGGGCCATACTCCGGCGGGAAGCGCATCCCCTTAGACCGATAGAAATCGGCGGTGGCTCCGGTCGGCGCGACGCCGAGCGCGTTGATGGCCATCACCTTCTTGGTGCGGGGATTGTAGATCAGCGCCTGCGTTTCACCGCCCCAGGAGAGCACGTCCCACATCGTGGTGACGGCCGCCAGCATGGCGCACGCGGCATCGACGGCATTGCCGCCTTTTTGGAAGATCATGGCACCGGCTTCGGCGCCGAGTGGCTTGCCGGTGATCGCGACCCAGTGCCGGCCGTGCAGTGCCGGTTTTTGAGTACGCTGTGCCGCAAGCATTGTCGGGAAGAGCAGCGACGCGATCAACAGGCAGCGATGGACGGCCATCGGGACTCCGGGAGGAGATCGTTAGGAAGGTATGTTACCCCGATGCCCGTGGCCATCGTTCCCCGCACCCGTTGGGGGCGGATCCGGATGATCGCAATCGTCAGTTTCTTGCCGCTGCTGTTCCTCGTCATCTGGCTGTTCACGGTCCGGATGCCGGGGCCGGCTTTCGCCGGGCCACTGCCACCGCTCACTCCAAACCAGGAAGAGATGCGGACGCAGCTCCGGCGCCATGTGGCGACGCTCGCGCACGATATCGGCGTCCGGAGCGACAAGGCGTATGCGAATGTGCAGCGCGCCGAGCGCTATATCCGTACCGAGCTCCTGCGGATCGGCTATCACGTTGAGTCCCAAGAGTTCTTTGCCGGCGGCCGCCTGTATCACAATCTCGAGGCGACGCTTCCCGGCATGACGGGCTACGCGCACCAAGTAGTCGTGCTCGGAGCGCATTACGACACGGCCGAGGACGCCCCGGGCGCCGATGACAACGCGAGCGGTGTCGCGGGCGTGCTCGAATTGGCGCGGGTCTTTGCCGGTAATTCCCAGCGGCGCACGGTGCGCTTCGTCTTCTTCCCCAATGAAGAGCCGCCCTCGTTTCCGACGGCCGACATGGGCAGCCGGCACTACGCGGGCGCGGCGCGGGCGCGAAACGATCAGATCGTCGCGATGCTGTCGATCGAGTCGATTGGTTACTACGACACAGAGAAGGGCAGCCAGCGATATCCGTTCCCGCTCAACCTGGCCTATCCAGATGTCGGCGATTTTATCGGGTTCGTCTCAAATCTCCGGTCGCGCGCGCTGCTGCATCGCGCCATGTCGGCGTTCCGTGCGCACGCCACCCTCCCTACGCAGGGTGCGGCGGCGCCGGCGTGGGTGCCGGGCGTCTGGTGGTCGGATCATTGGTCGTTCTGGAGGGAAGGCTACCGGGCGATCATGATCACCGACACCGCGCCCTACCGGAATCCGTTCTACCACACGCCGCAGGACACGCCCGACAAGCTCGACTACGATCGCATGGCGCGGGTAGTGCATGGGCTGACACACGTCGTGCGCGCGGTGGCGAATTGATGTCGCTATCTGGGCTGCATCCGGTGATGCTCCCACTGAACGCGTTCCGCCTCCGCCAATAACGCCTCCGCCTTTCGCCGGATCCCCCGTCGCTTGAGCGGGCCCAGGGGAAAAGCGGCGACGGCGATCATGCGCATCGCCCCGCTCCATGTGGGGAACGGCGTGCCGGTGCGCTCATCCATGGCGTAGTAGCCCGCCACTATCCAGTGCGTGGTTTCGCGCACCATGGACCGTCGAATCCGCTCTTCGATCGTGAGATTCACGTCACGGATCGTCGGATGGAGCCCGGGAAAATCACGGCCCAGCAGATACCGAAACGCCCGAAGCAAGCGCGCGGGCGGATGCGCCATTGGCAGCTGCCACCTTGTTAGCTGTGGAGACGCTGGAAGCACGCTGCTCGACGAATCGTCAACACTCAACTCGCGACCATCGCCAAACTCGCAGGTAATGGAGAGCGTGAGCGCGCCGCGGCCGCCGCTAAACGTGTTACTCAAGAGCGCGGCGTATTCACCGGTGGCGTCGTTGCTCAGCACCACCAGTCGCCGTTTCGGGCTTTCCCAAAACACATCCATCACGAGCTGGAATCCTTCCAGGCCGAGGGCTGTCACAGACTCCGCAATCGCCTCGCGCCGCTCGAGCGGGTTCCAATCATCTGTCGCGTTGTAGGGCGAGAACTGCGGACGTGGTACAGGCGTCACTCGGATGGCGAACAACATTCGCACATAGCTCGAGATGTGGATGAATACGAGAAGCCCAGCCAACGCCAGGGCAGGACCGACGAGGCGAGCGAGGTCGCTCGTGGAACTTAGCGCCACCGGCAGATAAAGATGCCGGAACGTCCGATGCGACGCTCCATCTCCGCGGTGTTCCCTCCAAAATCCTCGGCCAGTACGCGCGGGCACAGGGCACTCACGCGCCGAGCGACGCCGCTCAGATCGGAGAGCTTGCCGCGAAACGCGCCGCGCACCCAGTCCGTGCCGGCGTTGCGGAGCTCGAACGGATACTCCGCGTTCAGCGCTCGCAGCCCGGAGACGATGTCATCGGTCGTCCGCTCGTCGCGCTCTCCCTGCGTTCCAATGCGGCGAACGACCGCAGAGGGATCGATCGTGGGGACGAGCACCAGGCGCACGGAGCTCGTGTCGTTGCGGAAGTTTCGATCGAAGCGCGACAGAAAGAACGCCTGTGCAGCGAATTTGTCGGACGCCGCGCTGAGGTAGCGGTTTGCCCATCGCACCGGCACGCGAACGACGTAGACATCCTCGTGTCCCTCGAGCCGCGAGACCTCGTGCCCCGTAAGCTGCCCGAGCGTCGCGACGGCCCCGTCGAAATCCCCGGGAACGATCAGCGCCGGCAACTGCCTCTGGTACTCGCGGTATCCCATCAGGCTCACCAGCAAGACGCCCATGCCCAGCAGGGGCAGCGCACCGCGATTCGCCGCGCTGCGGGCGCGCGCGATGGCCAGCGGATCGCCGCCAGCCTTCTGCGCGCGCGCGACCGCCGACCACCGAACCCACAGCCACAGCCCAAGGGGACCGAGGACGAGCAAGACGGCCACTCCGGCCGTCGGACTGCGGGTCCAGCGGCTCACGAAGAACATCCCGGCGATGAGTAGCACGATCCCGCCCAAACCCAGAACAACGTCGAACGGGCCCTCGCGCGGCGGCGCGTCGGCGCTCGCCGTGTCGGGTTGGGGCGTGACCGTCGTTACCGCCGCAACGGGTCGGGCGTCGGGGCCTTCCATTCCAATCTCAGCGAGCTCGCGTCGCGCACGACGCCGGATTGCGGCTTTGGCGAGCTGTTTGAACGGCGGCAGCATCTTCCAGACCATGAGAAACGCCCCGCGCAGCGTCGGCCGCCACCGCCGCGTCTTCTCGTCCAGGCGGTAGTAACCCGCCTCCACCTGCCCGCGATATTCCGCATCCATGACTTCCGCGAGAAAACGGGCGGGATCCGTGGCGACATCGCGCTGGCGCAGCGTACTCGAGCCGAACCGCCGCCGCAGCAGAATCTGGAAAACCTTGTGCAGGCGGAGTGGGTCGCGGACCTGGGGGAACCGATAGACCTCGTGACCGGGGCGTGGCGCGAAGATGGGAACCGTCACGGAGTTGCTGACGTCGAAGATGCGTCCGTCCGGAAGCTCCGCCGTGAACTCCACCATCGGCAATGCCGTGCCCGTTTTCGCGGAATAGACCATCGCGATCGTCGCCGTCTCGCCGTCGGGATGCTGCAGCATCGCGACGCGAGTCACCATGTTGAAGGATCCGGCTCTCACGCGCACCAAGTCTGCGACCTGCCGGAACCGATCGCCCTCGAGACCCGCGACGTTGTCGCGAAGAAATCCCGCGACCTCAGTAGGTGCAGGATGGCGAGTCGCATCGAAGGGCTCGAACCGCGGCATGGCATCGTCGCCTAGTAGCAACCAGGTGACGAGCGGCAGGACGACGAGGAAGAATCCGACCAGGAAGAGAGCAGCGACCAGGGTGCTCATACGCCAAAATAGGATTTAGCCGGGGAGCCGTGCAAACGCGCGCACGGGAAAGCTTCCCATCCCCTTCACCCGCGGCGGCACCGCGTAGAAGTGAAAACCGGCGTCCGGCAGCGCGCCGAGGTTGGTCATGTGCTCGACGATCGCCACGCCCGCTCCCAACAGAATCGTGTGCGCGGGACGGCTGCCGTCCTTGTCGTCGTCGATATTGAGCCGTCCCAGCCCGTGTGGACAAGGACGGCTTTGCCTTTCACATCCAACTTGCTGAAGCGTGAAGCATCGATGGCGCGCCCTCGCCCAGCCGTTGCACGGACAACGACACCGGGTAGATCAGCCACCGTCTCGAGTGCGTATCCGGCGACGTCACGGCCGTCCTCGTACCGATGGAACGGCGCATCGATGTACGTGCCGGTATTGGCGAGCAGCTCGATCTTGCCGATCTGGAAGGTCGTGCCCGCACCGTACCGCGCCTTTGAGGCATCGCGAGTGAGCCAGTCGCTGATCGCTGGCGCGGGGAGGCCGCGATACGTGACCATTCCATCCTCGATCTCGTGGCTGAGATCGATTAGGCGGGCCATATCCGCGCGAGCGCCTTGAGCAGCTGCCCCTCTGAGGTCGCCCCATCGGGAGCTTCGGAAAGCACGGTGGCCAAGCGACGCCGCAGGAGTGGATCGCGCGTCGCCAGCGCCGCGAACTGCACCGTGAGCGGAATGAACCATTGGGCTTGCCGCGCGCCGGAGCCGGCGCGCGCAACGGCAGCGTACTGCTCGAACAGCGCCAGCAGAAAGGCGCCTTTGGACGGGAAGTGCCGGTAGATGGCGCCCTTCGTGAAGCCGGCCGCGAGCGCGACTTCGTCCAGCGTGGCAATGTCGAAGCCTCGCTCGGCGAACAGCTCCAAGCCCGCAGCCACGAGAAGCGCGCGCGTTTCGGCCTTACGTCGCTGGTGGACGATTCCCACGAGTATCTAGGATACTCGGAGGCACCAGCGTCGCAAGGGTTTTGGCGTCGGCAATATGCGTGTTGCGATACCGTTGGGTATCAAGGATACTTGACAGTCCCTTGACTGAGCTAACTCTCAGTCTAGGTTTGCCATTCGCCGCCACGCCGCACCGCCTTCGATTACGCGCTCAGGAGAAGGAATGCCGTACATCATCGCCGAGCCGTGCATCAACGTGAAAGACCGCTCCTGCGTGGACGTGTGTCCGGTGGATTGCATTTACGAAGGTCCCGACATGCTCTACATCCACCCCGACGAGTGCATTGACTGCGGCGCTTGCGAGCCGGAGTGCCCGGTCACGGCCATCTTCCCCGAAGAGGACACTCCGCCGCAGTGGAAAGACTACATCGCCAAGAATCGCGATGTCTTCCAGAGCGAAAACCCGCCCGGCAAGCCGCAGCGCAAAGGCTCATAGGAAAGCCCTCAGCGCCGTGTTGAACGCCTGCGGTTGCTCGAGCGGCGACAGGTGACCTGACTCAGGAATAAGCACGAACTGCGCGCCCGGGATCGCGCGTGCCATCTCCCGCATGCCGGCCGCGGGCGCGATCTGATCGTCATCACCGGCGATCACCAAGACCGGGACGCTGATGTCGCGCAAAAACGGCGTCGAGTCGGGACGATCGCGTAGCGCCCGTAACGCCCCGACGATGCCCGCCAGCGGTTGCCGCAGGATCATCTCTCTCACTTCATTCGCCACGTCCGGCCGGCGCTGAAAGGTCGCACGCGCCACGACCTTAGGAACGAGCTCCGCGGCGAGCGCGCGCACGCCGGCAGCCTGTGCCCGCGCTGCCATCGCATCTCGTCCGCGTTTGGCTTCGGCCGTATCGGCGGCCGCCTTGGTGTTGGAGAGAATCGCGCCGCGAACGCGCTGAGGGAAACGCCGCAGCAGCTCGAATACGATGTAGCCACCCATCGATAAGCCACACACAATTGCCTGCTCGGCTCCGGCGTCGTCGAGCTGACGGATCAGATCGTCCGCGTACACGGCCATCGAGAATTCGTTGGCCGGCGCCGAAACGTTCTTCCCGGCGCCCCGCAAATCGGGCGCGAGGCATTGCCAACCCGGCAACGCCTCGAGTTGATGACGCCACATCAGATGATCGAATGGAAATCCGTGGATCAGGAGGACGGGAACGTTTGCCAGAAAACCCCTCGCTTGACCTTGCCGGTCGATTGTCGCAAGAAAAAGCTGAATGCCTTTGCGCCGTACGTTGGATCCAGCTGCAGCCCATGCTCGGCGGCCAACGTCCTGGCACGTTCGCCGTCGGGAGTGGGATACCCATAACCCGGTCCCATCGCGTTTACGATCCGAACGCGGAGGGACGATCGCGGTACGTCGAATCCGACACCGGCACGCCGCAGCAACGCTGCCGCGTGTCGGGCGAGCCGCATCGTGCGCCATGAGTTGGCGACGATACGTGGCGCGACGCGCATGGCGACCACTTGCGTCGGCCATCCCAGCCACGCGACACCCAGTGCGATCCCGGCGGCTGTTCCACCGGTGCCGAGCGGCACGATGATAGCATCCGGCGGTGCGTCGACTTGGAGCTCGAGCTCCAGCGTCGCAAGAAAGTGTCCGATCACGGCGCGCGGCTCCGCACCACCGCCTGGGATCCAATGCGGCGTGCGAGGACCAAGACGTCGGGCGGCGCGCCACGCGCGCAGCACGGCCCACGGTAGTGTCAGCGGGTTGTGGGCGCGGACCACGACATCCGCGGTCGCGACGGTCGCAACCGCAATGCGGCGACTGGCATCTGTTGCAGGCTGGTCGAAGAGCGCGACCGCAGTGCGATGGCCCTGTGCCCGTGCGAAGCGCGCGGTCGTCAGACAGTGACTCGAGCCCGTTCCACCGATGGTGACGAACACCGATCGCGCGGGCACGCCTGCAAACAGAAACTCGAGACCACGCACTTTATTTCCACCCGCATGATCTTCCCGCTTGAGCCACAACGCGTCGAGCCCCACGGCATGCGCGAGACCCGGCTGCGCCTCGAGCGGTGTCGGCCAGTCGCCGAGACTGCACGGGGCGAACGCGGCGCGTATCTTTGTCGCCATCACTACGGAGCGATCCATGCGAGTAGCCACCGATTACATACGTCATGCAGCACGAGCCGCACGCAAATGCGCGGGCGATCCGCTCGGCGGAGCCCCTCAGACTCCAGATCCAGAATTCTACAGGACGCTAGCCAAGGCGCTGGAGGAAATCGCCGCTGGCATGGAGGCGCTCGAGAAAGAGGAGTGAGCGCTCCGATCTATATCGACACGGCGCCCGCGTTGGCGGCGTTCGTCACCGCCGCGCGACGGGAGCAACGCATCGGCGTCGATACCGAAGCGGCCAGCTTCCATCGCTACCGCGACCGCATCTACCTCCTGCAAATCTCGAGTGCAACCCAGACGGCGGTCATCGATCCCGTGGCCATCGCGGCGCCCGGCCTCGAGCCGTTCGGCGGCCTGCTGGCTGATCCGCAAGTCGAAAAGACCTTCCACGACGCCGATTACGATTTGCGCGTGCTCGACCGCGACTATGGCTTTCGGGCCGTCCGGCTCTTCGACACGCGGATCGCGGCGCAGCTCGCCGGCGAGCCCGCCATCGGACTGGCGGCACTGCTCGAGAAGTACGTGGGCGTCAAGCTGGACAAGGAACATCAGAAGGCGGACTGGTCACTGCGCCCGCTGACGCCGTCGATGCTCGCGTATGCCGCCGCCGACACCCGGTTCCTGCTCGCGTTGCGCGACGCGCTCGAGCAGCAACTCAGGACGTTGGGCCGCCTGTCCTGGGCGATGGAAGAGTTCAAACAGCTCGAGTCCTTGCGCTGGACGGCGCGGGGGGGCGGGGCAGAAGAGGAGGCGTACCTCAGGCTCAAGGGCGCGAAGGGACTGTCAGCACGGAGCCTGGCGGCGCTCCGAATGCTGCATCGCTGGCGCGATACTGTCGCTGAACGGGAAGACAAAGCCCCGTTCCGGATCATCGGCAACGATGCCCTGCTGGCCGTCAGCCGCGCGCTCCCGGCGACGCGCGCCGATCTGGGCCACATCCGCGAGTTGCCCAGCTCCCTCGCGCGGCGTCACGGAGACGCGTTGCTCCACACGGTGCAACAGGCCAAGTCGCTCCCCGAAACCGCGCTCCCGCGGCTCGAGCGACGTCCCCCTCCGCGCGTGCCGAAGGACCCCGGCTTCGATGCGCGGCTGGAGCGGGTCAAGGCGGTACGTAATCGCATCGCCACCGAGCTGGGACTCGACCCTGGCGTACTGAGCGGACGGACGACCTTGGAGGCGGTGGCGCGAGCGCGCCCCGCGAACCGGGTGGCGCTCGAACAAATCGGCGAGATACGGCGCTGGCAGATCGACGTGCTGGGCGACGCGCTCCTCGAAGCCGTCCGCTAGAACCCCATCATCGCGCGGATCTTCGGATCGATGCGATCCGGCGTCCAGTACGGTTCCCACACGATATCGATGTCGACATCCTTCACACCTTCGATGGCGCGGACGACCTTGTAAATGTCGTTCGTGATCATCGGGCCGGCGGGACACCCGGGCGACGTCAGCGTCATGGTAATACGCACCAACCCGTCGTCCACCTCAACATCATAGACGAGACCGAGATCGATGATGTTCATATCGAGCTCGGGGTCTTTCACCTGACGCAGGGCCTGGCGGATGGTATCGCTGCTCAGTACTGCAGTCGTCACGTCACGATCTCCTTACTGGCGAACCTAGCGACCCGAGACACCGCGCACCAGACAGTGCCGGCGGATCGCGATCCAGGCGTAGATCCGACGGGCGAGTGGCAACACACCCGGGAACCGGAAGACCGGCGCGAGCCAGCGCGTGCCCGGGAACAGCCGCAGCAGCTCGGGCGTCGCGTCCGCACCCGCGTAGACGCTGCCGTCCGGAAGGATCAAATGCATCGCGGCCGCCAGCGCCGGGAGCGCGATCCCGAAGCGCGCGACCGCAGGCCCGTCCTGGAACGGTACGAAGCGGAGCACGTGTTCCCGATCCCAGCGGCGCAGCAGCATCACTGCTTTCTGGCACACGCCGCATTCGCCGTCGTAAATCAGCGTCGGCGCTCTGCGCTCAGTGACCACCGTCGACGGCGCGCGCCGCGGCGTCCGCCACACGACCGCGAACCTCTTTGAGCTTCGTGAATGAGTGGCGCACCTTGGGATCGAACGCGCGATTGGTCAGCAACACGACGAACAGATCGCGATCGGGGTCGATCCACAGCGACGTGCCGGTCCACCCGGTGTGCCCGTAGCTGCGCGGACCAAACAACGTGCCGGCACTGGAGGCATCCTCACCAGTCGGCAGCGCCTCCCATCCCAGCGTGCGCGCACTCGCACCACGCCGTGCCGGCACCGCGATCTGCGTGAACTGGTGCACGGTTTCCTTCTTCACAATTCGCGGATGATCCGGCAGCGCGCCCTCGTTCAGCATGAATTGCGCGAATCGCGCGAGCCCGCGGGCGGTGGCGAACAGCCCGGCATTCCCGGTCATGCCGCCGAGTTTGTAGGCGCTCGGGTCGTTGACAACTCCCGCAATCGGATGACCATGCCAGAGCCCGGTCGGCGCAGTGCGCCGCTCGAGTCGCTTGGCAGGCCGAAAGATCATGTCCTGCGCGAGGCCGAGCGGAGCGAAGACTTCGTGGTTCGCAAACACATCGAGCGGAGCTCCGCTGACGCGCCGCACGATCTCCCCCAACAGGATCGCGTTCAGGTCGGAATAAATCATCTGCGTTCCCGGTCGCACGATCGGCGCGGTGGTCAGCACCATCATCATCGCCGCAGCGCTGTCCGCCGCCTCGCGCAGCGGCAACGTGGCGCGCAGACCCGATGTGTGCGTCAACAGATGCCGCACGGTTATCCCGGCGGTCCCGGGACTGTTGAACTCCGGGACGTAATGAACGACCGGTGAATCGAGGATCACCCGCCCCTGCTCGACGAGCAGCATCAGCGCCGGCGTCGTGGCCACGACCTTGGTCAGCGAGGCGAGATCCCAGAATGTACTGTCGACACTCACGGCCGGACTCGCGGCGTGCCATGTGAGCCGCCCGTAGCCCTTCGCGAACAGGACCGTGTCGTGTCGCCCGACGACGAGCACGGCGCCGGGATAGACACCTTGGTGGATCCCGGCCGTCACCAGTGGGTCGAATGCGGCGGAATCAAACCCGCTCGTTTGGGGCCGAGCTTCCAATCCACTCAATACAGAAAACAAAAGCAGCAGAGCTACGACCAAATGCCTGGAATCCGCCGGCTGCAGGAGGGACAGCGCCCGTCGGCTCCGATGCGCTGCTGTTTGATGACGTACCCGTACCGTTCGATCAGCATGTCGCCGCAATCGGGGCAATACGTGTTCTCCCAGCGCCCTACACGACCCGGCAAATTTCCCGCATACACGAATCGCAACCCGGCCCGCGCGCCGATCTCACATGCGCGGAGCAGCGTCGCTGCAGGCGTATTGTCGGGGTCGGTCATCTTATAGTCCTTGTGGAACGCCGTGACGTGCCAGGGAATCTCCGGCGACACAGACGCGATGAGCTCGGCGGCGGCCGTGAGCTGGGGTTCATCATCGTTGAAGCCGGGGACGATCAACGTCACGATCTCGAGCCAGAACCCGCGCTCGTGCACGAGTCGGATAGCATCCACCACGTGCTGCAGCACGCCGCCCAGCTCGCGATAGCGTTTGTCGCTCATCGCCTTGAGGTCGATCTTGTAGCAATCGGTCCAGGGCCGGATGTAATCGAGGACCTCGGGCGTTGCATTGCCGTTGGAGATGAACGCCGTCTTCAGACCGGCCGGCCGCGCCACCTTGAACACATCGACCGCCCATTCCGCTGTGATGAGCGGCTCGTTGTAGGACGATCCGACCATGCGGGCGCCCTGCCGGTGCGCCAGCGCGACGAGCGCGTCCGGCGTGACGTCGGTCGGCATCACTCCGGCGGTCTCGTCGCGCAGCGCCTGCGACGTCAGCCAGTTCTGGCAGTAGCCGCAGTGGAAATCGCAGCCGAGCATGCCGAACGTCAGGGTGTCGCTGCCGGGAAGACAGTGGAAGAACGGTTTCTTCTCGGTCGGGTCGCACTGCAGCGCCGCGACATATCCGGCCGGCGTGTACAGCGTCCCTTCCTTATTGAAGCGGACTTTACAGATGCCGCGCCGGTCCGGCTTTACGAGGCAGCGATGGCCGCACGCAAAGCACCGGACCGCCCCACCCTCCAGTTTTTCGATCAGCTCCGCTTCCCGCACCCGCGTGTCCAGGGCCTGCCCCAACGAGGCGGGTGGAGGAGCGTGACTCAGGAACGACGTGATCTGGCGGGGGCTCAGCGCAGGCTCCCTGGCGTCAGCTGATAGAGGAAAAGCACCGTGCGGACATCGCGGTCCGACAGCTCGTGGACCTTGGTGGTCGAGAACATGATGTCTGTCGAGTCCTTCGAGTGATCGAGGCCCAGCACGTGGCCGATTTCGTGGGTTGCGACGACGCGGATGTCCTCTAACTCCATCGGCCGGCCCTTAGGATCGAACGTGGCGAGCGTGACCGTCGCGCTCTGAATGTGCCCGTCCTCGTCCCAGGTGACGTCAGTCTGTCCCGTGCGCTCGATTTCGAACTGGATGCGCCACTTGACGGTGACTTCCGCGTTCGTGGAGTCGCCGTCGAACTCGAACCGGACCGGAACGCCCGCGCTGGTCCAGATTCCAAACCCCCGCTTGATCGCATCGATGAACGCCGGCTGGAAATTCGCGGCATGCGTCGGGGCGAACCACACGCGAATCGGCGCGGTCTGCCGATTCTCCCACCGCCGCAGCATCGAATCGCCGCTCGCCTCCAGCATTTCCCCGATGTAGGTGGTCGTGCCGCTCGACCGGATGCGGCGCCGCGTTTCCGAGCGCGCGAGCAGCTCGATATAGGAGGGCTCGCGGCCGTTCGGCCCGGCGGGCACCGCGGTCCCCTGCGAGGTGGTCGTGGGCGTCGAAGTTGGGGCCGGGGCCTGCGCGGGCGGGGGCGGCGGAATCGGTGGCGGCTCGGCGATCCGCAGCGGCCCCTCGGCCGCGGATTCCACGGGCCGGGGCGTAGGTCGAAACGCGTCCCAGAAGATGAATAGGACGATGAGCACCGCGGCGGCGGCGATCATTCCCGTGAGCCTGCGTTCCACCATGCGCGCAATATGCGAAGATTCGCGGTCGCGCCGCTAGCTTTGCACTTCGCACGTCCCTATGATTGTGGCCCGCATGTGCTTGGATCATAGGTGATCGCATTACCCGCGCGGCAGCTCGTGCGCTGGCGCGTCTGGGTTATCGCCGCGTGGGCGGTCCTCGCGCTCCTGTTCGTGCCCAAGGCCACCCACGTACAGCGGGTGTTGGCGGTGCGGGGCACGAGCGTCGAGCAAACCGAATCCGCTCGCGCCGCGCAGCTCATCCGTGAGGTGTTTCCCAACCCAATCGCCGACTACGTCGCGATCGTGGTGCACGGCCCGGTGCGATACTCCAATCCCCGGTTTGTCGCCGTCCTTGATTCGATCTCCGCCGCGCTCGCCCGACAGCCGTACATCAGCCAGGTGATTTCCGTCCGCACGATCGGCGAATCCACGTTCGTGAGCCCCGACCGCCACACCACGTTTCTCATCGCGGCCTTGACACCGGCGAGCACCAACGACGTGAGCCGCACCGTGGTGCCCGATCTCCGCGAGACGGTCAGCGGTACGCTGCAGCGGCTGCCGCACGTGGACGGGTTCGACGTCAAGATCACGGGCAATCCGGCCCTCGATTACGACGTGCGCACGATCAGCGCGGAGGATACACGGGCCGCCGAGGAGCACGCGCTGCCGTTGACGCTCGCGGTGCTGGTGCTGGCGTTCGGCGCGCTCGTCGCGGCGACGCTCCCGATCATCGTTGGCATCCTCGCCATCACGATCGCGCTCGGCATCGTGGCCGTCGCGGCGCAGTTCCAGACGATGTCCGTCTTTGTGCTGAACATCACCACGATGGTGGGGCTGGGGGTCGGCATCGATTACTCGCTGCTCATCGTCACGCGGTTCCGGGAGGAGTTGAATCGCGGGTTGTCCCCGATCGATGCCGCGGTGCGCACGATCCAGACGGCGGGCTCGGCTGTCGTGACCTCGGGACTCACGGTCGTGGTCGGATTCGCCGCCCTGATCCTCACGCCGCTCACCGAGACGCGCTCGGTGGGCGTGGGGGGACTGATCGTCGTCGCGGTGGCGGTGCTGCTCGCGACGACGTTTTTGCCTGCGGCCCTCGCGATACTGGGACGGGACATCGACCGGCCGAAGTGGCTCGCGCGCGCGCTCGCCTGGATTCACACGCCGCAAGGCTGGGAGCGGTGGGCGCGCTCACTCGGTCACCACCCCTGGCGCGCAATCCTCGGCGGCGGCCTCGTGGCGGCCCTCCTGACCTTTCCGCTTACGCAGATCAGGATCGGACTCCCGGTACGCAACTGGTTCCCGCCGGACGCGGAATCGGGCCAGGGGCTCGCCGAGCTGCGCGAGATGGGCGCGAGCGGCGTCATCCAGCCGCTACGGGTCGTCGTGCAACTGCCGCCGCGCGAGTCGGCGCTCTCCGGCCGCCGGTTGCCGGGGCTCAAGGCGCTGAGTGATTCGATCTCGCGCGATCCGCGCGTCCGCGAAGTCCGCGGCGTAGCGACGCTGCGGCCAGGTCTTTCCACGCTGCAGCTCGCGATGTTCTACAGCGACGCCGACCCGATCCGCAACCGGTATCCGGAGTTTTTCAACGCCTATCTCAGCACGGACCGCCGCACGACGCTCATGGACGTCATCGCAGCCGACTCGGTCTCCTTGACCGGCATGATGGATCTCGCGCGCCATGTGCGGCGCACGATCGCGCGGAGCACGCGGCTGCGTGGCGCGGAGGTCGTGGTCGGCGGGTTTGCAGCTTCCAGCCTCGATCTGCAGGAGAACCTGCTCGCCCGCTTTCCGGGCATCGTGGCCATGATCCTCGGCGTCACGGCAATCATGCTGTTGATCGCGTTTCGGTCGGTCCTCGTACCGCTCAAAGCGGTGGTGCTCAATTGTGTTTCGGTGGGCGCCGCGTTCGGCCTGACGGTCCTCGTCTTCCAACATGGGTACGGCGCCAGCCTGTTCGGCCTCGATGGGCCGACGGAAGCGATCTTCGTCGTGGTGCCGGTTCTGGTATTCGCGACGGTCTTCGGGTTGTCGATGGATTACGAGGTATTTCTGTTGACTCGCGTGAAGGAGGTCTTCGACAAGACCGGGCGCAACGATCACGCGACCATGGAAGGTCTCTCGACGACGGCGTCCACGATCACGTTCGCCGCCCTGATCATGATCATCGTGTTTGGCAATTTCGCGTTCACACGCGTGCTCGCCGTGCAGTTCATCGGATTCGGGCTGGCCCTTGCCGTGCTCCTCGACGCGACCTTGATCCGCATGGTGCTGGTGCCGGCGATCATGCACATCGCAGGACGGTGGAATTGGTGGCCCGGCGTACGGGCACCCCGGCGGGAGGGCAGCGACGTGGAAGAGGTTACTTAGGATCCAGCAGCTGGAGCTTGTCTCCCCAGACATCCCAGTGCCAGGCGGGCACGCGGATCCCGGTGTCGGGATCTTTGAGCGGTTTGTATTGCAGCCAGCGCGCCTGAAATCCCAGCTCGCGGCCCAGCGCCAGCAGCCGTTCCTTATCCGAGCTCACCAGGTGAACCATCGGCTCATCGTCGATTTTGTGCCGGTGAAGCCAAACGCCGCCGCTCAGGGCGAAGTGCATCCCCTCGCGGCGGCGTTGGAACTCACGGTATGGAGGCTCTACGTGCAGGTGATCCGACCCTCCGCCGTCGCTGGCGCAACGGGTGTGGCGTTTCCTTGATACAGGACGCATTGCCGCGTCGTCTGCGTGTGGACCGCCCTCGCGGACCAACCGCCGGGCGTCGCCTGCAGCACGGTCAGCGTCACGCCGGTCGATGAGCGGAAATTATTGAGCGCCGGCAGGCTGATCGTATAGAACGAGCTGTCGTAGAAAAAGCCCTCTTCCGCCGTCGCCAGGTTCTTGAGGTCGGACTTCATCTGGGCGACGTACGCCTTCTGCTTCGTGTTGGCGAACTTCGGAATCGCGAATGAGGCCAGGATCCCGATGATCACCACCACGATCAACAGCTCGATCAGGGTGAAACCGCGTGCCTTCACTGCGTTACCCTCCGGGCGCGAAGGGGCGCCGATCCCGACAACCCGGAATCGACGCCCCTATTGTGGGCACTCCCCCCCGTTCCTGCAAGAGGCGTGCTTAACCCTTCGCATCAATCCAATTCTTTCCAGCACCAATACTTACGACGAGTGGCACGCGTAAACCGGCTACCCCTTCCATCTCGCGTTTTACAAGGGCTCCGGCAACCGACCGTTCGCCCTCCGGGATCTCAAAGACAAGCTCGTCATGCACTTGCAGGACCATCTGGGAGCGCAGTTCCGCCTGCGGAAGCGCCGCGTGTATGCGGATCATCGCGATCTTGATCAGATCGGCGGCGGAGCCCTGCAGCGGCGAATTGGTCGCGGTCCGTTCGCCGAAGGCGCGGATGCTGAAGTTTCGGTCGCGGAGCTCGGGGATGTAGCGTCGCCGGCCAAACAGGGTCTCGACAAACCCGCGCTGGCGCGCTTCATCGATAGTCCGATCGAGCCATGCACGCACGCCGGCGAAGCGCTCGAAGTAGTGCTTGATGAAGGCCTTGGCTTCCTCGAGCGTGATCCCCAGTTGGCGGGACAGCGCCAGCGCTCCCTGGCCGTAGATCGTGGCGAAGTTGATCGTCTTCGCGCGCGCGCGCATCTCGCCGGTCACGCTTGTTTCGGGCACGCCGAAAATCACGGCGGCGGTCTGCCGATGAATATCCCCACCGCGCTGGAACGCCGCCACGAACGCGGGATCTTCCGAGAAATGCGCGAGCAGTCGCAATTCGACCTGGGAATAATCGGCGGTGAGCAACAGGTGGCCGGGCGGCGCGACGAACGCGCGCCGAATCTCGCCACCGCGGCGGGTGCGCACGGGAATGTTCTGCAAGTTGGGATCTGACGACGAAAGGCGGCCGGTCGCCGCCCCGGTCTGATTGAAGCTCGTATGGACCCGACCGTCAGGACCGATGTAGCCGGGCAACGCATCCACATACGTGGATCTCAGCTTCGTCAGCTCGCGATACTCGATGAGCAGCCGTGGCACCTCATGGCCGAGGGCGGCCAACTGCTCGAGTACCTCGACGTCGGTGGATGCTCCCGTCTTCGTACGCTTCTGCACCGGCAGCTTCAGCCGCTCGAACAGCACCGTCCGCAGCTGGGGCGTCGAGTTGATGTTGAACTCGCCGCCCGCGGCGCGGTAGATGTCGAGCTCGAGCTGCGTCAACTCCTTGCTGAAGCCGCGCGACATCTCGCCCAACAGCGCGCGATCCACGACAATACCCGTGGCCTCCATATCGACGAGGACGGGAATGAGCGGAATCTCGATTTCATCGAGCAGCCGCTTGAGGTGATGCCCTTCGATATCGGAGCGAAATGCCTCTTCGAGTCGCAGCACCACCTCGGCGTGCGCGGCCGAGACCCGCCCCGCTTCCGCCGGTGGGACCTGGGAGTATGTTCGCTCCGTTCCCCCCTTCCCTTTTCCCAACAGCGACGCCGTCGTGGGCAGCTCGACGGACAGATGCTCCCGCGCGAGGTCGTTAATGGCGTGCGAACGATTCCCGGGATCCAGGACGAAGCTCGCCACCATCGAGTCGTAGGCGACGCCCGCGAGCGCGATGCCGGCCCGCGCGAGCGCCACCCAGGCCGCCTTGATGTCGTGTCCCGCCTTGCGTACGGCCGGATCAGCGAGCAACGCGCGGAGCGGGGCGAGCGCCTCACTCGCGAGCGGCGGCAGGTTGCGCGGCGGTGTGGTGTCGAATTCTCCGTCGCGGGCCCGATGCCCGAACGGGAGATACCACGAGCGGCCCGGCGCGACGGCGAACGAGATGCCGGCGAGCGCCGGCTCGGTCTGGAGGCCGACCAGCGGCGCAGTGCGCAACTCCTGGATCATCGCGGGTAAGCCTGCCGGATCGTCCACGATTGTGGGATCCGCGAGGACCGGCACTCGCCCTGTCGGAGCGGGCGCCGCCGGCGCGCCGGGTTCGCGCGCCGCAGGCGGTGCGACGCCCACGGACGCCAGGTCTCCGAGTTTGGGGATCAGCGTGCGGAATTCGAGCTCGGTGAAGAGTGTCGCCAGTGTCTCGGTATCCGGCGTGCGCACGCGGAGCTGCTCGAGATCGAGCTCGACCGGCACGTCGCGACGCAGCGTCACGAGCTGGCGCGAGAGCCGCGCGTTGTCGGCCTGCTGCAGTAACGCTTCGCGCGGCCGCTTCCCCGTGATGTCCGCCGCGCGGGCGAGGATCGTGTCGAGATCGCCGTAGGACTCGAGCAGCTGCACGGCGGTCTTGTCGCCGATCCCCTTGACGCCCGGAATGTTGTCGGAGCTGTCGCCGACCAGGGCGAGGTAGTCCACGACCCGCTCCGGGGGGACACCCAGGCGCTCGCTGGCATTCGCCTGATCGACCCACTGCTCTTCGACCGCGGCTTGGCCGCCGCGTCCCGGATTCAGGAGCGCGATACCCGGACCAATCAGCTGATAAAAGTCCTTGTCGCCCGAGACGATCACGGCCTGGAGGTCGCGCTTGGCCGCGCGATCGGCGAGCGTCGCGACGACGTCATCGGCCTCATAGCCGTTGATCGCGATGACGGGAATATGGAACGCATCGAGAATTTGGCAGACGCGTTCCAGCGAGCGATCGAAATCCTGTTGCAGCTCTTCGCCGAGCTTTTCGCGCGTCGCCTTGTACTCTGGGTACTGCTCCTGCCGGAATGACACGCCGCGATCGTGCACCCACCCAATGTATTCGGGGTGGTAGTTCTCGTAGAGCCGCAACAGGAAATTCGTGATGCCCCAAACCGCGGATGTGTTCTCACCGCTCTTGGTGGTGAGGGGCCGCGCGATCATCGCGAAGAACGCGCGGTAAATGAGCGCGTAGCCGTCGACCAGAAAGACGTTGTTTTTGCCGGCGGAGGTTGCGGGGATCGGCGGCGCTGGGCGCGGCGGCATAGACTCGAAAACTAGCAGCGCAAACAACAACCCCGCCCGTGACGTCCGGGCGGGGCGGTGGTCGGTGAAGGCGTGGCGTTAAACGCGCACGACGTTCGTGGCGTGGAGCCCCTTGTCCCCCTGCTTCACCTCGAACTCCACAACCTGGCCCTCGGCGAGTGTCTTGAAGCCGTCCATTTGAATCGCCGAAAAATGCACGAACACGTCTTCGCCACCTTCCTGCTCAATGAAGCCGTACCCCTTGGCGTCATTGAACCACTTCACCTTTCCCTTGATCACGATCCGCCTCCTGCAGAGTCTGTTCCCCAGCCCAACGTGGACGCTAGAAAAGACCCGCGGCCCGGAAAGCTGTCAAGCGGGTTTTCTACGGTGCGTACAGGGCTCGGTACAACTCGCGATTCCGCAAGAGGCTGCGGACGTAGCCGCGCGTTTCCGGATACGGAATCAGCTCGATAAAGCGGTCCGCATCGCCCGCCCCGGCCCGTTCGAGCCAGCGGCGCACCGGAATCGGTCCGGCGTTGTAGGCCGCGACCGCTGCATCCACGCGACCGAAGCGCCTGAGCAGCTCGGCGAGATGCGCTGCGCCCAGGTGCAGGTTGAGATCGGGGACCGTGATCCAGCCCGGGTAGAACGTGACGTCCAGGCCGCGCGCCATCAGTGAGGCCGTGCTCGGCAACAGCTGGGCGAGCCCGCGCGCGCCGGCCGGCGACAGCGCCTCGACATCGAACACGCTCTCCTGCCGGACGAGGGCCGCTAGCAGGAGCGCGTCGACGCCGAACTCCTCCGCCTCGGCTTCCACCGCGGCGCGGTTCGGCCAGGGGAAGATCGCGCGCAGCACACGGACATCGCCCGGCGCGAGCAGCGCGGCTTGCCATCCCAGCCGGACACCCGCCGAGCCGTAGCCCCGCAATCCCAGGCCCCCGCTCCAGGCAAGCAACGCCTCGAGATCGGTGGGCGGATGCGCGAGCACAACGCGGACTTCGGCTTGTGCTTCGCTGTCGAGCCCGGCCAGGAGCAACGTGTCAATGCGCGCCAATCCGGAGAGCACCGCCGGTGGCGGTGTGGTCGACGTAGCCGTTGGAGACACGAACGCGAGCGGCGCCAGGCCCGTCTCGCGGCGCGCGCGCATGCCGTAGTAGCCCAGCGAGTCCTCGCGCGCGAGCGCGAGCCAAATCGCGCGTGCCTTCGTCGTGTCACCGCGTGCCTCGGCCATCTTGCCGAGCCAGAAGCGCGCCGCGGTGCGTTGCGGTCCGGACGCATCGATTTCCGATTGATACAGCGCGGCGGCGCTGTCGGGGTTGCCCGTACTCTCGGCGTGGGCCGCCAGCCGGAAGCGAGCCAGGGAGGCGCGTGGGTCGACGGGATAGCGGCTGATTAGCGCTCCATACCAGCGCCCCGCCTGCGGCCAGTTGTCGCGACTCTCGTCCAGGTCGCCCAGGATGTAGAGCGCACCCGGCGCGGCGGTATCGGCGGGGTAGCGCTCCGCGAATCCCGACAGCGCGGCGACCGCGGTGGAATCGTCCAGGCGAACGAGCACACGGCCGCGACGGTAGAGCGCGAGCGGGCGACTCGCGGAGTCACGAGCAGCGGCGGCATAGGCGCGCACGGCGTCGCGCAGGCGACCCGAGCCCAGGAGCAGCTCGCCATACAGAAGAAGGGTCGTCGCACTTGAGTCGCCGGACCGCAGCGCGTGCTCGACGTGGATGCGTGCATCGCGCGTCGTGGTGCGCCGATTCAGGGCGCGCGCCAGGGCGACATGCTCCGCGGCGGCACGCGGAGGCAGCGGGCCCAGGGCCAGGGTCACGCCAGCGGCGGCATCATCACTCAGAGGATCGCGCGTTAGCAGCGCGTAGAGCAGCGTCCGGGCGCGCGTCGAATCGCCCGTTGCCAGAGCGAGCCGCGCCGCGTCGAGCGTCCCGCCCCTCCCTGCCCTCGCGAAGGCATCGAGCGCGCGCGTCGTGTCGCCGGCGAGCAACAGCGCGCGCGCGCGCGCCACTGGCACCTCGCGCGCGACCGGCGGCGGCAGGTCGGCGAGCAACTGAGCCACAGCTGCCGTGTCGCGCGTGACCCGAGCCTGACGCATCCGCAGCCACGGATCGATGCTCGCGAGCTTCCCTCCCGCGCGCGCGGCGGCGAAGGCGACCGCCGCGCTGTCAGGCTGACCGGCAGCGTCGAATGCGAGGGCGGCGCGCACCGCGAGAAGCGGCACGCGGGCGGTGGGTGCACGCGCGCGCGCCAGCTGAAAATGCGTGGCGGCATCGCCGTATCGCCCGGTGCCGAACTCGGCCTGTGCCAGCACGGCGAGCGCCTCACCGTCGAGATAGTCGAGCAGCCACGGCTGGCCGACGAGCAACTGCCGTGCGTGCTCGTAACGGCGTGCGTGCACTTCCGCCTTGGCGCCTTCGACGATCAAGAACGCGTTGGGATTGGGGTCGCGACGCGCGGCGGCGAGTAGGCTCTCGGCCGCGTGCCAGGGACGGCCCGACAAGCGGAGCGAATCGGCGCGAAACGTGGCGGTGTGTTCCGGCGGGGTGACCGCCTGGGCCCCAGCCGCCCGCGCCGGCGGCAGCAGCAGGTCCCCGGCCAGCGCCGCGATCCACAGGGCGCCGCGTCGTTTCACCTGCTCGCCTGCCTCGCGCGCGCCAGGACCCGCTGATATTCCGCGCGGGATCCGGGCGTCAGACGAAACCGGCTGAAGCCGGTCTGATCCTGGAAGTACAGCACGAGACGATGCGCCGCGTAGGTCCACCGCAGCAGCCGCGTGCCGTTCCGGTCGATGCCGTTCGAGAGATCAGTCATCTCATCGGGCTCGCCCAGCGTGATAAACACTTCGCCCCGCTCGGTCAGCCATCCAGGCTCGCCCTCGTCGGGAAATCGAATGTTCGCCTGCTGCACGCGCCGGAAATAATCGTCGATCGCCTCGTTCTCCGGCGTGAGGGGGATCGGATCGGTCGCCTTCCAAAACTGCCGCCACACGTCGGGACGACGGTCTGCCGGCGAGCGGCGCAACGAGTCGACCCAGTCCTGGCGGTCGAAATAGCGGAGCAAACTCATCATTTCATCGAAGTTTGTGATCACCCATTGACTGGAGAAGCTTACCAAGAAACGGGTGCGAGCCGTATCCCCGCCCGCCCCGCCCGCCCCGCCGCCCCCGTTTGGTGGCACGATTTCCAGCTCGGCTTGCCCCACCGGGAGATTGGCGGGGACGATGACAACGGTGGCCGACGCGACGCCCGTGTCACCACGCAGGCGAACGGAGTCGCGCCACAATTCGTGATGGGCCGCATCCACCACCCGTGCCAGCACGGTCGCAGGCGGAGCGCCGTAGCGCTCGACATAAAACCGCATCGAATCGGGACCGAACGGCAACGTGGCGCGCGGGTTGGCGACCACTTTCGGAAAGTCGGCACGTCGTGACCGGCCATCGGCCGAATAGACGGCGATCGGTTTCGCCGTTGCAGGCCCGGCAAAGCGCGGCGCGGTATCGACGCGCTCCGCGCGGGCGTAGGCGGGACCGTTGCGATCGCGCACCATCGCCATCACGTAATACGAGCCCGGCGGCACGGTGAGGAACTGCTGGAAAATCACGCTCTCGTCGCTGCGGAGCGTCTCCTGGAAGCTGCGGACGCGGACCTGTTCGTCGCTGCCGATCTGCCGCACCGTCACGCGACTGCTGCTATCGGTCCGGAACGATGCCTCGACGTGGTACTCGGCGATGAACTCCGCGCCGCGGCGTTGAAAGGTGAGCGTCTGATTGGTGAGCGAGACCGAAAACAGCGCAAGCGTGGAGTCGGGCGACGGTCCGGCGAGATAGCGCACCGATCCGATGAACGGCAAACCGCCGCCACCCACGAGCGCGCCCATCGACCGGTAGACGGATGACGCGTCGAACAGGCGCGGCAGGGACGGCCCTCGTTGCGGCGCTGCGCCCGACGTGCCGGGGGCGGGCGGCTGCAGCGGGCCGCAGCCGCCGGACAGAACGGCCATCGCCAGCAGTGCGTCCACGCGTCGCATCACTTGCAGAGCCTCAAATCCGGACGTTAGTTTCGCGCACAACCCCCATGGCTCTCGAAAACCTGGCCGGCAGGTCAATCGCCGGCTACCGCCTCCTCGAGCGCGTCGGCGAAGGAGGGACGGCCGAGGTGTACCGCGCCGAGCATCCCGCGCGCGGCGCTTGTGCGTTCAAGGTATTGCGCGAGCGTCTGCGGGGCGACCCCACCGTGGTCAAACGCTTCCTGCGGGAAGCAGGATACGGATCGCGCGTCGTGCATCCCGGTGTGGTGCGCACCTACGACTTCGGTGAATCCGACGGTCTGTACTACCTGGCGCTCGAGTGGGCCAGCGGCGAGCCCCTGGCGGACTTCTTACACCGCGAGGGTCCGCTCGCCCCCGCGGATGCCATCCCGCTCGTGCGCCAGCTGGCCGATGCGCTCAGCGCCGCACACGCGGCCGGTATCATCCATCGCGATCTGAAACCCGAGAACATCATGTACGACGCGCGCGCGCACAGCGTCAAGCTGCTGGATTTCGGCATCGCGCGGGACGCCGAGCTGCCACCGGAGGAGCGGCTGACGCGAACCGGCTTCTTTGTGGGCACGCTGCAGTACGTCGCGCCCGAGGCCCTGTCCGGCGAGCTCGTCGACGGGCGCGCGGACATCTACAGTCTCGCGAAAATCACGTACTACATGCTGACCGGACGACATCCGCACGACGGGCGCAGCCCGCGCGAGCTGTTCCAGCAGCTCTTGAGCGGCAAGCCGAGGCCGCTCTCGGACGCGAGCGGCCACAAATTCCCGCCGGCCCTCGAGGCGGCGGTCATGAAAGGGCTCGCGCGACAGCCGGGCGATCGCCAGCCCACGGTCACGGCGTTCGCGGAGGATCTGGAGGCGGCACTGGCAGGAGCCAAGGACGGTCCCAAGTCGCGCGGGCTGCTGGGAGCGCTGAAGAACATCGTCGGCAAGCGGAATAGTGAATAGTAGTAGCGATTACTACTACCTCAGAACCACGCTCAAGGATCTCCTCCTCGCGCGCTCCGTGCGGCGCGGCGACTTCGTCCTCGCCTCCGGCCGCCGCTCCTCCTTCTATATCGATGCACGGCTCACCACGATGTCCGGCGAGGGGCTCGCCGTCGTCGGTGGGTTGGGGCTCGACCGCCTGGCCGCGCGCGGCTGGAGCCCGCGTGCCGTCGGCGGCTTGACCCTGGGCGCTGATCCCATTGCCTACGCGCTGGCGCTCACCGCGCGGCGGCGCGGGCAGCTGCTCGACGCCTTCACGGTGCGTAAGCAGCCGAAAGATCATGGCACCGGACAGCGCATCGAAGGCTGCTTCGCGTCCGGCTACCCCGTCGTCATCGTCGAGGATGTGCTGACGACCGGGCGCTCGGCGCGCGAGGCGATCAGCGCCGTCGAAAGCGAGGGTGGCCATGTGCTCGGCGTGCTGGCCGTGATGGATCGCGAGGAAGGCGGCCGTGAGGCGATCGAGCGCGCGGGCTATCTCGTGGAGGCGTTCGTGACGGCGTCCGATCTCGGCCTCGGGACAGGCACGTGAGCGAGCCGATCCGTCGTCTCTCCTTCGCGGCGCGCGCGCGCGGCTGGCACGACGATGCGACCGCGCTCGAGCAGCGCCTCAAGGACCTCGAGACCTTCGAGCGCAGCCATCGCCGGCGCTGGGCCATGGCGGCAGCGCTGTTCGTCCTCGGTGTCCTCGGCAAGCTCGGCGGGGTCACCGACGCGCGCTTAGGCACCATCGTGTTGCTCGCCGGCGGCGCCGCGGTGATCAACGCGATCGTCGGCTTGATCAACGAGCGCGGCTGGTACCGTTGGTGGTTCATCTACATGCTGCCGCTGATCGATGTCTTGCTCGTCAATGTGCTCGTCATCTGGTTCGGGCACGGCGGCGTGGTCGCAGCGCTGTTCATCGCGGTGCTGCCCTACGCGTTCGATCAGGGACAGGCCGTCGGTGATTTCCTCGTGCTGGTCGCGTCGATCGCCTACCTGCTCGCGAGCTGGGCGCACGGCAGCCTGTATCCCGGCGGGACCGGCCTCGATACGGTCGCGTACCTCGAGACGGGTCTGTTCATCGTCGTCGCGATGGCACTGAAGCGGATCCCCGCGACGCTCATCCAGCGCATTCGCCGCGCGCGCAGCGCGATGGGCGAAGCGGAGCAGGGGTATCTGGCCGTTCGGGCGTCGGCCACGGAAGCAGACGAGCTCGGGTTTCTGGAAAAGAGCTTCAACCGGATGCTCGAGGAGATCGGCACGACGATCTCCTCCGTGCAGCGCGAGGCCGACGAAGTCGCGGCATTCGCCGAAGAGCTCGCGGCGGCGGCAGAGCAGCTCCATGCCACCACCGAGTCGCTGACGCAAACGTCGCAGCGTCTCGCCACGGATCTAGGGGCTCAGCGCGGCCTCGCGGACGGGGCGCGGGGCGAAAGCGCCAAGGCGGCAGATCAGGCCGAATCCCTCCGCGTGCGCGCCGAGTTGATGCAGGTCGACGCGTCGCGACTCGTCGGCACGGCGGAGCGGGGGCGCGAGCGCGTCGCCCGCGCGAGCGCGACGCTGCGAGCCGTCGGCGAAGAAGTGCGCGCCACGGCGTCCACCGTGGCGGGACTGTCGGGAATGTCGGAACGCATCGGAGTGTTCGCCCAAACCATCGCGCGCATCGCGCGGCAGACGCACCTGCTCGCGCTCAACGCGGCAATCGAGGCGGCGCGCGCGGAGGAGCATGGTGAAGGTTTCGCCGTCGTGGCGGACGAGGTGCGAACCCTGGCGGCAGAAGCAGGGAAGTCCGCGCGCGAAGTCGCCGAGCTCGTGAGCGAGCTCCGCACGGGCATCGACGCCGCGGCGCGCGCGATGCAGTCGGGCGAAGCCAAGGTGCGCGACATCGGGGCGGTCGCGGCGGAGGCCGATGGCGCCCTCCAGGAGCTGCATCAGGGCGTACAGCTGATGGGCGACCTGGTGAACGCGACGGCCGAGGTATCCCGCAGCCAGGCACAACGCCTCGCTGAGCTGGCACAGTCGTTACAGCAAGTCGCCAGCATCTCGACAGCTTCGTCGGAGAGTGCTAACACCACCGCAGCTGCCACCGAAACGCAGATCACTGCCATGGGCGAACTGACGGCAACATCACAGCAGCTCGCCCAACTCGCCGAGCGACTGCGCGGAGGGATTGCGCGCTTCTCGGTGCTGCGGCGCGATCAGTCCACGGCAGAACACCAGATCGTCAGGCCCGCCGCCGATTGAGTTCACACCCTAAAGGCTGATGCCGACCGGGAGACCGCTGCGGCGCTCGGGCCTTGGTCCCACGACCCCGCGTTGAAGGGGTGAAACGCGCGCAGGGCCTCCCGGTAGGGGATGATCAGCAGATCGATATACCGCGCCAGGGCGACCTCAAAAGGAAAGCGCCGTCGAAACTCACCGGCCGTCACGCCGAGCACTGCGCGCAAGTGCCGGCCGAAGCTCTGCGGCGACGAATAGTCCATGCGGTATGCCACATCCGAGACCGACAAGCCGGGGTTTTGAAACAGGAATGACGCGTGGAGCAGCCGCATGCCGGCGAGATAACTTTTCGGCGACGGTATGCCGGCGCGATGAAACCGGGACATCAACGTGCTGGGTCGGACGCGGAGGTGGCGGGCCAGGCCGCGCACCGTGCTGAGCGCCGGTGCGAGCCGCGCGACGGCCTCGAAGAACAGCCGCGTCTCTTCCGGTGGAGGTGGCTCGGGGGGCTCGCCGAGCGCCGGAACGAGTCGCGCGAGAATCCGCGCCGCGACCGGCGACGCCGGGTGTCCCACGAGGTCGCGCAGGCGGCGCCAGCCATCGGGCTCGGTGCAATCCACGGCGCTGCGCACCCCGGTCGCGCCGAGGCGCAGCAGCGTTTCGGTCGCCTCGCGGTCGTGCCGCGACACGAGCGCCACCGCGGGGATGGCGGGGAACTCGCGCACAAACCGCGCAACCCCGGGCAGCGCTTCCCCGTGACAGCGATGGACGGAGATGACCATCGCATCGACGCGCCGGCGCCGCGCGACGTAGATCGCTTCGCGCAGCGAGTCGGCGTGCAGCGTATCGAAGCAGCCGTCCCCCGCCGCATCGATGCGCGGGCGCTCTGGGGGAGGAAGAACCGTGCATACGGTCACCATGCGGCCTCATGGTAACCGGATCGTTTCAACCGCTATTCATCATCCCTGCACCACGAGGAGCAGAGGCGGTGTCCGAAAAAACTCCCAGCTCACCGAATTGCTGCGGGACGGACGGCTTGTGAACTGGGAAGCTGAGTGCGAAGCTAGGCGCGCGCATGACAGGATGCACATGACGTCCAGGCGGTGGCTGATCGGGTTGTCGTCGCTGGTGGCGATGCTGATGATCGCCGGTGCCGTGAGCTTCCTGCGCTACGCCCATCTGCATGCCCTCCAGCCGACGCTCGTGGCAGTCGCCCCGTTCGACATCTTCGTCCCCGGTCTCGAGCCGTGGCGGGTCCGCCTCGCGCAGGCATTGACCGCGCGGCTCGACAGCACGCCACCGCTCACGGCGGTGTCTCAGGATGTCGTGCGCGAGCGCTGGCACGGGCAAAAGCAACCGGAGATCGCGGCCCTCGACCTGGCGCGCCGCGCCAGTGCCGGGGTGGGGGTCTATGGGCGCCTGGACCCATTCGCGGGCGGGGGCGATTCGGTGCTCGTCCAGATGATGGTGATCGATGCGGGCACCGGGCGTGTGCGAACCGTCATAAACGCCCCGTGGCCTCGCGAGCGGCTTTCGGACCTCGCCCAGGTGCTCGCTCAGCGGGTTCGTCAGAACTATCGTTAACCAAGTGACTGACGCACTTGCAGAACTGAACGCTGCGCTCCCGCCACACTACATCATCGATCGGGAGCTGGGCCGTGGCGGCATGGCGCTCGTGTATCTCGCACGTGACACGCGCCACGAGCGCTTCGTCGCGCTCAAGACATTGCGGCCCGAAATTGCAGTCGCGTTGGGCCGCGAGCGGTTCCTGCGCGAGATCAAAATCGCCGCGCGCCTGCAGCATCCGAACATTCTACCGGTCTACGACTCGGGCGACGCGGGTGGGACCCTGTATTACGTCATGCCGTTTGTCGAGGGGGAATCCCTACGCGACCGGCTGGACCGCGAGCCGCAGTTGCCGGTGGACGATGCGCTACAGATCGCGCACGAGGTCGCCGAAGCGCTCGCGTACGCGCACGATCACGACGTAGTGCATCGCGACATCAAGCCTGAGAACATCATGTTGTCCGGCGGGCACGCGATCGTCGCCGACTTTGGCATCGCGCGCGCCGTCAGCGCGGCCGGCGGCGACAAGCTGACGCAGACGGGGCTCGCGATCGGCACGCCGGCGTACATGCCCCCGGAGCAGGCGTCGGGATCGGGGCAGGTCGATCGCCGCAGCGACATCTACAGTCTCGCGTGTGTGCTCTACGAGACGCTCGCCGGCCAACCGCCGTTCACCGGCCCCACCGCGCAGGCGATCATGGCGCGCCACTCGCTCGATGCGGTGCCGCGATTGAAAATCGTGCGCGATGCGATTCCGGATGAGCTCGAAGTCGTCATCGAGCGCGCGCTCGAAAAGGTGCCAGCCGACCGGTACCAGACCTCGGGCGAATTCGCGAAGGCGCTGACGGCGGCGAGTACCGGTCGCGTGTCGCGCGTGACCGCGGCGCGACGGCACACGCGCGCGCGCATGATCTGGCGACGGCCCGCAACCGCAGCCATCGGCGTCGGGACGATCGTGCTGATCGCCGGCGCCTGGTTGCTGTTCGGTCGTCACCGCACTGCCGGTGCCGGTGCCGGAGGCCTCGCGCAGAATCGTGTCGCCGTGCTCTACATCAACGACGCCAGTCGGGACAGCTCGCTGCGGTATCTCGCCGATGGTTTGACTGAGGCACTGATCGATCGGCTGAGCGCCATTGGGGCGCTGGATGTCGTGTCGCGCAATGGCGTCGCGCCGTTTCGCGGGCGTGACGTGCCGCGCGATTCGATCGCGCGTGCCCTCGCGGCCGGCACGCTGGTCGAGGGCGAAGTGGAGCCGGTGGGACCGCGCGCGCGCGTGACCATCCGTCTGGTGGATGGCCCGAGCGGCGTGGAGGTGCGGCATCAGAGTTTCGAGTTGCCGATGGGCGCGCCACTCGTCATCCGCGATTCGCTCGTCAGCCAGGCGGCGGTCTTTCTCCGCGAGCGGCTCGGCGACGAAGTGCGCTTGCGTGAGCAGCGCACCAGCACGTCGAGCGTCGACGCGTGGACGCTCGTGCAGCGCGCCGAGCGCCTGCGCAAGGACGCCGACGCCCGTCCCAGCGAGGCCCTCGGCCTCCTGGCGCGCGCCGATTCAGTCCTCGCGCAAGCCGAGCGCGCCGATCCGAAGTGGGTCGATCCGATCATTCTGCGCGGCCAGTTGCTCGACCGGCGCGCCCGCCTTACACGTTCGCTGCCGTCGCTCGAGGAGGGCCTCGGTCATGCCGATCGGGCGATCGCGCTCGCCCCGGGCGATCCCCGCGCCATCGAACTTCGAGGCACGCTGCGGTACCGGAAGTGGTTCCTGTTCCGTCCGGCGGATCCGCGTGAGGCGGCTGCACTGCTCGACGACGCGCGCAAGGACCTCGAGCGCGCGACGACGGTCGATCCCAACCTCGCGAGTGCCTTCGCCACACTGAGCCATCTCTACTATCAGACGAAAGACCTGCAGGCGGCTGCACTCGCAGCCCGGCGCGCGTACGAGGAGGACGCCTATCTCACCAACGCAGCCGACATTATCTCGCGGCTGTTCTTCACATCCTACGATCTCGATCAGCAGCGCCAGGCCCAACGCTGGTGTCAGGAAGGCATCCGGCGTTTTCCCCGGGATTGGCGCTTCTCACAGTGTCAGTTGTATATGATGACACGGCTCGAATCGCCGGACGTGCCCCGCGCCTGGACCGTGTTGGCCGCGATCGACTCGCTGTCTCCCCCGGCGCAGCGCACGCTGTTGCATCTCGAGAGTAAGATGCTCGTGGCGGCGATCATCGCGCGGGCGGGATTGCGCGACAGCACGCATCATGTGATCGCCAGCTCGCAGGGAACTCCCGAGATTGATCCGGAGCACGACCTGGTGGCGCTCGAGGCGTTCGTGCGGACGCTGCTGGGCGAGCAGGACGAGGCTATCCGATTGCTACAGCGCTACGTAGCCGCCAACCCCGAGCATTCGTTCCGCACCGGTGGCGACATTTCCTGGTGGTGGTGGGATCTCCAAAAGCTTCCCGGCTTCCAGGCCTTGGCTCGTCCACATTCGTGATGTAGCTCACAAAACCCGTGACACAGCTCACTTCTTGACGGGTCGCTAGATTGAGCGTCTCTTTAGGTCGCGAGAAAGTATTTCTGTGTCACGTTGCCCGCCCGACCGTCCCAGACTGCGCCCAGCTGGGGGTTGTCCGCGAGCCCCAACTGGGAGTTGCCCTATGAAGCGAATCGCCTTCCTGTCTCTCGTTCTTGCCGGAATCGTCGGCTGTCACGCAGATCGGGCGTTACCGCCGGGACCGTCGGCGGAAATCCAGGACGCGATTCAGAACGGAGGTAACGCGTTCTTCTTTTGGCTCCCACCTACAGTAAACCAGCACGCTCCCTCAGACCAAGTTTTCTCGAGGAAACTCCGCCCAGTCGTCACGATCGTAGATCAGGGACCTGCTGGCGTCAACTGTCATGTCGGCAACACCGTGCGCACGTTCGCCGGGTCCGACATCACCGTGAGCAACGCGACCTACTTTGTGAACTGGCACACCAACCAGGATGACCTCCATGCGGAGTGCACGTATCGCATCACGGTAAACGTCGGGCCGAGACTGAATTCGCCAGAGCTTGGTTTTGCGGACGTCGATGTGGTGAGCAGCGGCAACCAACTGAAGAACGTCGATACCGACGAATTCATCCCCCTGCTCGATGATCGGACGTTGCCGATCACGTTTTTCATCGGCGTGGGAGCGACCTGCAACCCATCGGGAGGCTCGGACTGCGGTGAGGGAGTGGCAAGGCCGGGTGAGAACACGCTTATTGTCAGCAACAGCGGCAACGCTGGTGTGTTCCTTCGCGCGGGTGCGGTCAATGATGAGACCACCATCACCATCCAGTCAGTCGATCAGCGATTTCGTGAGGGCGAAGAATGCATTCCGCGGTTGGCCGACCAATTCCCCGGCACGCCGGAGACACTTGATAACGGCTGCTACGACTTCCGCGCCGACCCGCCGCTCTCTGTCGTCAACGATAATGACGGCACTTTTAATGAAGGGTTCAACGCGACCGTCGGGATCTGCCCGCCGATCGCCGCGATGAACCTGGATCATGAGACGCTCGATCTGATTCAGATCTTCCGGATCGATGATCTTGGCGAGGGTAATGGCGTCGGGCTGCCCAACGTCTCGGCCCCGTTCCTGCGTTGCGACCCCCACTTTTCACCATCATTCGGATCGCGCCCCTCTCTCTTCGGGGACTTGGCACGCGCGTTCGCGGCTATCGTCAGTCCGCGTCCGCTCTACGCGGGCACCCATCGCATGATGTTTGATCTGGGCGCCGGCGGCAGCACCTCTGGCTTCAGCCGTTTCGCGTGGGCTCTGCCGCCGCCACCCATCCCGTAGGACAATTCCTAGCGCCGCGCGGATGATGAAAAGGGGCGGCTCGCCAGAGCCGCCTCTTCATTTTGCGCTGTTGCACACGCGCCTCACACCTTCGACGTAGATCACCAGGCCGAGCAGAATTGATTCCCTCGCCGGATGGTATTCAGCCAAACCCTTTTTAATTCCTAGTTCGAGCCCTTATCTCACCTTGGGGATGACTGCGTGCGCGGTTCCATGAAGTACCTGCCGTTCGTGGCGATCGTCGCGATTGGCGCGGTCGCCTGTCATGGCGACCGGAGCTATTCGGCCGGCCCCTCCGCGCTCTTCCTCGACGCCAATCACGGCACCGGCAGCACGTTCTTCGTGTGGCTCCCCCCGGTGCTCAACCAGCAGGCGCCCGCGGGCCAAGTATTCTCCCGGCAGCTCAATCCGATCATTACGATCACCAATCTCTGTAGCGGCGAAATTATCCGCACGCTGGCGGGATCGGACGTCCAAGTCGAAGACGCCGATTTCCAAACCAACTGGCACACGGCCGACGATAACCTCGATTCGACCTGTACGTATCGGATCACCACGACGGCGGGGGCCCGCCAGCTCGGGGTGGCTGATGTGGACGTCGTGGACAGCGGCAGCGAACTGCAGAACGTGAACACGGGCGAGTTCATCCCGTTGCTCGCCGATCGCACCCTCCCGATCAAATTCTTCATCGGCGTCGGCTCGCAATGTGAGCGCGTGGACTCAGACTGTGGCGAAGGGACCGTGCAGCCGGGACAAAGCACCACGATCGTGACAACGCAGGGGCAGGCGGCGGTGTTCGTCCCGGCCGGCGCCGTGGACCAACCGGTCACGCTCATCATCGAGTCCGCGGACGATCGCCCCTGCATTCCGGGGTTACCCGAGCCCGTGTTCCCCGGTGACATCGGCGCCGTCGGCAATTCGTGCTACGATTTCCACACGGAGCCGCCGCTCACTGCGGTCAACACGAGCGGCAAGTTCAACACGAACGTCACCGTCGGTATCTGCCCGGTAATCGGCACGCTCGATCATGCGACGTCGGACTTGCTCCAAATCTTCCAGCTGCACGTCGGGGCCGATCCGGCGATCCGCGCATTGAACAACGTCCCCGCGCCGTTCCTGCACTGCGATCCCGGCTACATCGTGCTCGGGTCTCGCGGATCCCGTCGCTCCTTCCTCCGAGACCTTGTGGCGAGACTCCGCTCGCTGGTCACGCCGCGCCCGCTGTTCGCGAGCACGCGGGTGGTCTTTGATATGGGCGCCGGTGGGAGTACGGATATGTTCAGCCGGTTCACCTGGGCACTGCCCAGTGACCTCGACCTGAATTTCGATCAGACCCCGGATCTCGGATCGATCTTACCCGGCGCCGCCGTGAACTCGGTGTATTCCCGGCTCGGTGTAACGTTCAGCCGTAGCAATCCCCTCGGCCTATGCCCCGGTAGCGCCGTGTATGCGAATGACTACGGCCTGCTCGGTTTCCACTCGGGGCAGAACAACATCAGCGTCTGTCCTCTGGGGATCGCTTCGGATTTCAGCGAGTTTGGGTATGGCACCATCAAAGCAACCTTCATCGTACCCGCAGCCCAGGCGTGCATCGACGCGACACCGACCGGGTTTCACAACCTCCTGCCCGGTGGCGCGGCCTTCATCGAAGCACTCGATGCCAACGGCAACGTCCTGAGCCGGACGGAATCCACGACGCAGCAGACATCCCAGCGACTCTGCGTCACGGGCACCGGCATCGCGGCTGCGCGATTCGCGGGCAAGGGCTCTGGGTTTGCCATCTTTGATAATCTCCACTGGACACGAGTACTTCCCCCCCAATAAAACCGTCGCACCCTTCCTTTTTGCCTTGCGGGGCCGCCTATTGAGCCGCGATGGCTCGGGAACTGATCGGGCGGGTCCGCCAGGCACTGGGCGACCGCTATAACGTCATCACCGCGGTCGGGCGCGGCGGCAATGCCACGCTCTACGGCGCCTTCGATAAAGACGGCCGCAGGGTCGCGATCAAGGTGCTGCATCCCGAGCTCGCGGTCTCGGTCGCCGCCGATCGGTTTCTGCGTGAGATCCGCTACGCCTCCACGCTCGACCACCCGCACATCGCGCCGCTGCTCGATTCCGGCGAAACCGATTACCTGCTCTGGTTCGTGATGCCGTTCCTTGCCGGCGAGACGCTGCGGCAATTGCTGCGCCGCGAGCGCATGCTCCCAATCGATCGCGCCGTCCGCGCCGCCACGGAGGTCCTCGACGCGCTGGGACACGCCCACGAGAAGGGTCTCGCGCATCGCGATATCAAGCCGGACAACATCGTGCTGTCGGCCGAGGGAGGCGGCGCGATCCTGGTCGATTTTGGGATCGCGCGGGCGATCGCCCACTCGGGCGAGGACCGCGTGACCCGCAGCGGCTTCGTCGTGGGCACGGAGGAATACATGAGCCCCGAGCAGGCCGGCGGCTCGCCCGATATCGACGGCCGGACCGATATCTATTCCCTGGGCGTCGTCCTGTTCGAAGCGCTCGCGGGCCGACCCCCGTTTGCCGCCGCGAGCGCGGCTGCGGTGCTCGACATGCAGCAGCACGCGCCCCCACCCGATCTGCGCAAGCTGCGGCGCGACGTGCCCCGCGCGCTGAGCGATACCGTGATGAAAGCCCTGTCCAAGGCCCGCGAGGCGCGCTGGCAAACAGCCGCCGACATGCGGCACGCCCTGCTTCCCTATGCATTGGTGACCTGAATGCGATGGCTGCTCGCGCTGCTCCTTGTCCCCTCCTTCCTCCCGGCGCAAGGTCGTCCCCGCGCCCGCGACTTGGGCGTGCCGTTCGACGGGACACCCGGCCCGCTCAACGCCATCACCGACGTGGCCGGTGTGACGGTTGGGCACAGCACAATCATCAGAGGGCAGGGGAAGCTGGTCGTCGGCCAGGGGCCGGTCCGCACCGGTGTCACCGCGATCTTCCCACGCGGCCCGACGAACGGTGACCCCGTCTTCGGTGGCTGGTTCACACTCAACGGCAACGGTGAGATGACCGGCACCACCTGGCTCGAGGAATCGGGTTTCCTCGCCGGGCCCATCATGATCACGAACACGCATAGTGTCGGGGTCGTGCGCGACGCCGTCATCGAATGGCTAGTGCACAAAGGCTTCGAATTCGACTGGTCGCTCCCCGTCGTCGCCGAGACGTGGGACGGCGCGCTCAACGACATCAACGGTTTTCACCTCACCAAGCAGGATGCGTTTGCCGCGCTCGACAGCGCGCACGGCGGTCCAGTCACCGAGGGCAGCGTGGGCGGCGGCACAGGCATGATCTGCAACCAGTTCAAGGGCGGGATCGGGACTGCATCGCGGCGGCTCCCGACGGACCGAGGCGGGTACATCGTGGGTGTGCTCGTCCAATGCAACTACGGCTCGCGCGCGCGCCTATCGATCGCGGGCGTGCCGATCGGACAAGAAATTCCCGATCTGCTGCCCTGCTACGACTCGATTCCGAGCACGGCGCGAGCCGGAAGTCGCCGCTGCGCCCCCGCCGCCCCCGATGACGAGAGGGGATCGATCATCATCGTGATCGCCACCGACGCACCGTTGCTGCCGCATCAACTCAAGCGCATCGCCAAGCGTGCCGCGCTCGGCGTCGGCCGGTTGGGCGGGACCGGTGGCAATCCCTCCGGCGATATCTTCGTCGCTTTTTCGACCGCCAACCCGGGCGCGGCAAAGCCTGATGCGAATGTCAGCCTGACAATGCTGCCAAACGAACGGATCGACCCGCTCTTCCAGGCCACCATTCAGGCGACGGAAGAGGCGATCGTCAATGCGATGGTAGCAGCGGAAACGATGACTGGAATCAATGGCTTGCGGGTCTACGCCTTGCCCCACGAGCGCCTCCGCGCCGCGCTCCGGAAGTACAACCGGCTGATCGAGTCGTCGCGATGAGGATTCCCGGTCTCCTCCTGCTGGCATTGATCGCGGGTTGCCAATCGGAGGCACGCCGGCTTCTCTTGGTCGATCTGACACTCGCTGACCCGCTGACGCTGGGCGCGACGGCGGCGCCCTGGCACGCCGCCGGCTATCACGTGGAGTACCGCCGCTTCTATCCCCATCTCACGCGTTCAGATCTGGGTCGCTATCGCACGCTCCTGCTGCTCGGCGGGCGGGAGCCCGGGGGAGACGCGTTGACCATGGGCGACCTCGCGATTCTCACCGAATGGATCCACCGAGACGGCGTCGTCGTCCTCGGCTACACCGACGGTGAACAGGATCGGCGGGTCATGAACCAGTGGCTGGCGGCGCAGGGCGCCGGCGTCGTGATCGGCGAGGATCCGCGCGCGCTGGAGATCTCGGCGACGCCCCTCCCGCATTCGGCGCTCGACAACGCAGGCTTCGCGCCATTCCCGGCCGGCCGCAATCGCCCGCTCGCGGTTCGCGATCGCAGCCAGACGCTGGCGCGCGCGCCCAACGCCGCGGTGGTAGCGGCAAGCCGCGCACGAGACGGACTCATTGTTGTCGCGAGCCGCAACTTGCTGGCCGCCGCCGACACCAATGCCGCGACGCGCGACTTCCTCGTGGCGCTTGCCCGCTGGACACGGCGACCGGCAGAATGGGCGAGCGTCGGCGCGGTGACGCATGCCACCCCGCTGCAGCTCAGCGAGGCTCCACAGCGTGTCACGGAGCACCCCCCGATGCTGGCCCCCCCCGCGGGAGCTGAGGCCATCGCTCTGCCGGAACCGGTCAATCCCAAAGGGGAAGCGGGCGAAGCCATTTCGGTCCCCAGCTGGGTCCACCGGCAGGGGCAGCGCGGACTGTGGAGCCGATTTACGCTCTGGTCGCTCGATTCGCTGTTGCGATTCGTCGACGTCGCGGCGCTGAATGCGCTCGCGACGCCGATCCCACAGGCGGCTGTCACCGATACGATCAGCACTCGCAACCTTTGGAAGATTACGGGCGAACGGCTGCAGGCCACGAGTATCCGCTGGTTTCCGGCCGCTGCACTCTCGGCGATTTCCTCGGACGGAGCGAGCGAAGTCGACCGGCATGGCGAGCTGACACGAATTCCCTGTGGGCTCGACTCGCTGTACTGGCGCAATGGCTTACGCCCCACGTATCGCGTGCTCGCACGGCTGGGGGCGGGCGCGATCAAAGCCGAGGTGATCACCGGCGTCGCATTGGACCTCGACAGCGCGATGATGTCCTTTGGCGGCAGCGGCTTTTGCGATGCCGATTATCGCGTTGGTTTGGCGACGCTGGGTCTGGATCGTGCCGAGGTGGACCGCCTCGCCGCGCTGCCACCGGCGGTTCGCTACGACACGCTGCTGGAGCGCGGCTGGTTGAGCCGCTATTTCCAGGGGCTCGAGGACGCGGTCGCCGAGCGCGCGTTGGCGCTGCGCGGTGAGCTGCGGCGCCTGCGTCCTGACCTGCGATTTGCCTTTCACGCCCGCGCAGTGCCCGCCGACTGGTTCTCGCTCGGCTTGCTGCGCGGGTTTTCGAGCCCCGACGCGCCCGTTCTGCTCTGGCTGCGTGAGGACACGCGGCCGGCGTTGATGCGGCGCTATCGCGCGCGCCAGGTCTTCGCGCTCTCCGCCATCGGCCTCGAGCCCGCGCGCGCGACATTCGCGCCAGCCGAATTGTCGCGCCTGCGATTCGCCGCGTTCACCGAGCATGCAGGGTTTTGGCTCGACGGCGCCGCGACCGACAGTTTGGGTCGCGTGATCAGGCGCTTTGCGAAGTAAGACTTGCCCGCCGGCCCCAGTGGCCGGTAACTTCCCAGCCTGGAAGTGGTGGGGCCGATGGTCGCGGGTGGCCGGCTGCAGGGGCCATTCGAGGAAAGTCCGAGCTCCACAGGGCAGACCGCCAGGTAACGCCTGGGCGCCGAGAGGCGACGGAACAGGGCCACAGAGAACAGACCGCCCTTGTATCCAAAGGGTAAGGGTGAAACGGTGGGGTAAGAGCCCACCGCGCGTCTGGCAACAGGCGCGGCACGGCAACCCCCGGTCGGAGCAAGGCCAAATAAGCAGCGAGACCCGGCCCGGGTCGTTCGAGCTGCGGGTAGGCCGCACGAGATGGCTGGCGACAGCTATCCCAGAGAGATGACCATCTGCTCGTACCAACGAGTAAACAGAACTCGGCTTATGGTCTCACCACTTCCTCCTCTGTGAGCGCCACGCCGCACAAGCCCCCTTCGTCCACGCCGTATCCTCCCCATTGGGAGAATGTCGCGGATTTGCGCGTCTTTCGAACGACCGCTGAAGAATGGGAGAAGCTCATCGGCTGGCGCACCGACATGCGTCGGCGCGGGTGGAAACTCCTCAAGGTCATGAGCGAGGAGACTGAGGTCGTGGCCATTTTCGGGCGTACCAAGACGAAGGAATAGTGGATGCGTCGCGTCCTGTTCGTGACAGCTGCACTCAGTGCGCTTAGCTGCGGCCCAAAACACTCTCCGGCCAATCCGACACCGGCCAATCCCGCGCCAGCTCCACCTCCACCGCTCCCGGTCCCGCTCCCCCCGCTCCCCCCGTCCCCCCCGGGTCGCGCGGATGGCGCAGTCCGGCTGGGGCCGAGCGCACTGCGGTACGTGATGCACCAGGTCATCCACATCGACCAGGAATTTCAGGGTATGCGCCAGCCGCTGGATTTCGGACTGCGCGCGTTCTTCGCCGTCACGATCACCGGGCCGGCCGATACCGGTGGGTACCCGACGACGATCACGATCGATTCTATCGTCGTGGACTCGGGCACCACGGCGCCAATGGGCATCAACCTCGGCGCCGCCAAGGCACTCTCGTTTGCCGGCCGACTGACGCCCAAGGGCGAGTTCCGCAACCAGAGGACATCCGACAGCACGGCTGCCCAATCCCTGGCGCCGGTGGTCGGCTCGTTCAAGAACTTCTTCCCGCGGTTCCCCCCCAGTGGCCTCACCCTCGGCGCGACTTGGACCGACACGGTGACCGAGAACGATCGGGCCGCGGGTAGCGTGACCGTCACGAGCATCAACCGATCACATGCGGTAGCGTGGGAGGATCGGGCGGCCACGCGGGCGCTACGCGTGGACGTCACGTCTGACTTCACGATCCGGGGGACCGGGCAACAGGCCGGCCAGCCGTTCGAGGTCGCGGGCAGCGGCGTCCGGAGCGGCACCGATTTTGTCGCCGTGGACGGCCGCTATCTGGGCGGCGAATCGCGCGATTCGACAGCGATGACGATCACGCTGCCGATTCAGGCGATGACGATTCCACGGACGCAGGTGTCGAAAACGACGGTGACGGTCCTGCCCTGAGGCACGCGCGCGCGTTCTTCCTCCTGCTGGCCTTCGGAGCGTCTGGCCGTTCGGCCGTCGCACAGCAAGTCGCTCCCAACCGCGCCAACGCGTATCTCTTTCCTACGAACGTTCAGGATGCCCGCGCCATTTGGGTCAATCCCGCGAGGCTGGCCGTGCAGCGCGACGCCTCGATCTATGCAGAACTCGCCGTCGGCGATCCGGGAGCGAAAGGACGACTGCAACAGATCAATGCCGGGTTCAACTCGCGCGGCCTGTCGTTCGGGTATCAGCGTGACATCTTCGACAATGGCCTGCGGGGGAACACCTACCGGCTGGGTCTGGCGGGAGGGTCCGGCGGCCTCGCGGCCGGCTTCGACATCGCGCGCTACGAGGGCGGGGGCACCCACGCGACGGGCTGGGATCTCGGCACCTCATACATCGCGCTTCCGAGCCTCACCGTCGCCTTGGTGGCGACGAATCTCGGCCAGCCGATCGTGCGCGGTTTGCGCCAGCGGTTGACGTTCGTTCCTGGCTTCACCTGGCAGCCGCCGCCACTCCCCACGGTAGGACTCTCGGCGGACGCGCGGATCACCCCCGACTCCGTGGCGTCGTACGCGTTCGGCGCGAGCTGGCGCGCCGCAACAGCGTCGCGCTGGCCCATCGAGATCATCGCGCGACTCGACACGGACGGCGGACTCCGACGCGGCGCCTTTGCGTTCGGATTCTCGATAGGCGGGCTGGATCGGGGTGGACTCATCGCCACCACACCGGGTGACGTCTCCCGGATCGGCGCGTTGAGCCTGTACGGGTTGTCCACGCGCGAACCCGCACGGGGTCGCCCCTAGGGGCGCCGGCGCGTCCCAGTCCGCTTGCGGGCGCGGGCCCGCGGCGGCTTGGAAGGAGTGGTAGGACGGGGCCGAGGGCGAGCGTGGGGCGGAGCGATCGCGTCTTCGGTCCGATTGAGTTGCGGGCGCAGCTGCATCATGTCGCGGAACGAGAGGCTTCGATAAACGGTATCCGCGATTCTCGGCGCATAAATCACCAGCCGAAACGACAAACCGCCGTGGATCTCGAGATTTATGTCCCGCCGGACGCTGTCGCGTGCGTAGGACCGCACTTGATGCGGCGTCACGACGACAATGCGTTGGCGCGTGAGGAGCAACAACGTCGAGTCTTCTTGGCCGGCGGGCTCGTAGGCGTACCGCGCGACGTCGCCCGCGACGAGCGCGCCCCGAGCGCGCAGCATCCGCGCCAGGCTGTCCGGAAGGGGTGCATGCGCCGCGATGCGGGGCGGTTTGCTGAACACATAGTACGCCACGGCGGCTGCGCCCCCTGCGAATGCAATGGACAAGAGGCATCCTGCCACGCTCAGACCGACCAGCGACCGGTAAAACATCGACCGCAATCGGCGCCGCAGCGGTATATGCACGCGATCGCGCGCTGCGGTCGGCAGTGCGCCAACCAGCGCACGGCTGACCTCGCTCGCCATCTGAAAGCGCTTGCTGCGATTCTTTTGCAGCATCTTGTCCAGCACCACGGCCATTTCTTCCGGCACGTCGGGGCGATGGCGGCGGATCGGGTCCGGCTCCTCCGTGAGCTGCTGGGCGAGAATCCCGGCCGAAGAGGGACCCTCGAACGGCGGCGATCCGGCAAGCATCTGGTAGAGGACGATGCCGAGGGAGTAGATGTCGGATCGGCCGTCGAGGCTGTCGTCCGACGCCTGCTCGGGGCTCATGTATTCGGGCGTCCCGACGATCATCCCTTCGCTGGTGAGCCGGGGAGACCCGGGCGTGGCCGCCTGGGCCGCTTGTGCGGCTTTGGCGATCCCGAAGTCGGTCACCAGCGCATGGCCGCTCTTGTCGAGCAAGATGTTGTCGGGCTTGATGTCGCGGTGCACGACCTCGTGGCTGTGCGCGTAGGCGAGCGCATCAGCCACCTGGCGCGCGATGCGCGCGGCATCGCCCACAGAAAGCTTCTTCTGGGTATCGAGCAATTGGCGCAACGACGGCCCGTCGATGCACCGCATGATGAGGTAGAAGATTTCTGCCTGCCGGCCGACCTTGTAGATCGGCACGATGTGCGGATGCTCGAGGCGCGCGACGGTCTGCGCTTCGCGCAAGAAGCGCTCCGCGACCACTGACGACGGCGCGAGCTCCACGTCCAGCACCTTCACTGCGACATCGCGATTCAACACGTTGTCGCGCGCGCGGAACACCGCGGCGAAGCCCCCCTCACCCAGCAGGGGGCCAACGGTAAATTCCTGTCCGAGCGCTTGTTGCAGGCGCTTCTGGAGGGCTGCGAGGTCCATGGCGGTGCAAAAAGCTAGAATTGCGGGACGCGTTGTGCTAGTGAGCAGCGCGCTCTTTTTCGCGTGGTTACTCGTGGTCTGGCCGCCACCGATCTGGTGGCGCGATCACGAACCGCGCTGCACGGCGATGATGCGGCTGCGCGACAATTGCGCGATGAGCCGGCGGACCAAGGGGCGGCCGAGCCTTCGTGCGAGCACGCATCTACTCGAGCGCATGGTCATCATCGCCGAGGACTCGCGGTTCAAAACGCATCACGGGGTTGATTTCGTGGAGCTGCGCGATGCGTGGGCGGCGGGCGGACACCGTGGCGCGAGCACCATTACGCAACAGCTCGCGAAGAATCTCTACCTCTCACCGTCGCGCTCGTTGTTGCGAAAACTCAAGGAAGCGGTGACAGCGGTCCGGCTCGAGGTCGCGTTGAGCAAAGACCGGATCATGACGCTGTATCTCGACGTGGCCGAGTTAGGGCCGGGCGTGTGGGGAGTGAGCGCCGCGAGCGACGCCTACTTCGGCGTGACGCCGGATCAGCTCACCGACGCGCAGGCCGCGGCCCTTGCCGCGACCCTGCCGCAGCCGCGCACATCCAACCCCGCCTTCCGGCCGGCGCGGATGCTCGCCCGGCGCGATCTGATTCTCGCGCGCTATTACGGGGGGAACACGCCAGTCCCGCCGGCGTTGGAGGACTCGATCCCTGAGATTCCCGCAATCGAGCCACCGGTCCTCCCGCCAATCTTAGATACGGTGGTCGTCGACACGTTGGTGGTTCCCGATACAACACGGGACCACCCAGATTCGGGTGGTCCCGTTCACCGTTGACTCGAACCCGCGATGCGTCGGTGCGTCGAGTCGTGATTGTCCGCGCTTAGTCTACCAACCGTAGTGGCATCACCAGCGCCATGTAGGACGCGGGATCATTCCAGCCCACCGGTTCGATCGTCGCGGCGCGCTCGGGAGCCTTGAACGTGAAACGCACTTCGTCCGTCGGCATGTACTTGAGAATCTCGAGCAGATACGTCGCATTGAATCCGATCTCGAGCGGCTCGCCTTCGTAGGTGACCGCGAGCTCGTCCTGGGCTTCACCCAGATCTGGCGTCTGCACCGAGAACTTGACGTTGCCGCCGGAGAACGCGAGCCGGATGCGATGCGTCTGGTCGCTGGCCACGACGCTCATGCGGCGCAGCGCCGCCGCCATGGCCGCCTTGTCGACCGTCGCCTGCTTGTCGTTCTCGCGCGGGATTACCTGCTCGTAATTCGGATACGGTCCCTCGATCAGCCGCGAGAACACCAGAGTGCCGCCGGCGCGGAAGCCGATGTGGTTGTCGCTTTTGGCCAGCTCGATCTCAGCATCACCGGAATACAGCCGGCGAATCTGCTCCAGCGCCTTGGGCGGGACGATGAGATCGGCTGTGGATCCACCGGTCGCCGGGACGTCCATCTTGGCCAGGCGATGCCCATTGGTCGCCACCATCCGCATGCGGTCGGGCCGCAGTTCCCAGAGCACGCCGTTCAGGATCGGCCGGCTCTCTTCGGTCGACGCGGCGAAGGCGACATGCCCCACGAGTTTGTGCACCACGCCGGCCGCCGCTTTCCAGGCCTTCTCGAACTTGACGACGGGGAAGGAGGGAAACTCTTCGCGCGGCAGGCCGAGGAGCTTGAACTTGGAGCGACCTGATTCAATCGACACGCGTGCTTCGCCCGCCGCGGTCACGCGGACGGGTCCTGCCGGGAGCTCACGCGCGATATCGACAAGCTTCTTCGCCGGTAACGTGACGGCGCCGTCCGCATCCACTTCCGCGGGAACGGTCGTGCTCACCGCGATGTCGAGATCCGTCCCTGAGAGCCGTAGGCCGCCGCCGGATTTCGACGCCTCGACGAGCACGTTGGCAAGCACCGGCAGCGTCGTTTTGGCGGGCACCGCTGCCGCGACCGCCGCCAAGCCTTCCTGTAGCTGCTCCCGCGTGATCGTGAACTTCATGCTGGGCACTTCGTCTCCAAATGAGGAAAGTCTTTACTACTTCTTCTCTATATAGAAATACTAGTAGTAGTAGCAGACCTCGGGGATATGTGGGTGATATCGCTAAAGCGCAACCAGCGCATCACCTGTATTCCCTCATCTAATGTTCGTGTACTGTTGGGACTGTTGGCGGTTTGCGGAAAGCCGCGTCATTGTCCCCACAACCCACATCCTGCGCTGTTTCCCACGCCGCTGTGTTAGTTACAGTGCGGACAATTCCTGCCGCGCCATCTCGACGCGCTCCTTGAAGGTCCGGTCCCGCATCATTTGGCGCTCCACCTTATCCACGCTGTGAATCACGGTGGAATGGTCGCGGCCGCCGAACGCCTGACCGATCTCGACCAACTGCATCCCCAACATGTCGCGCGCGAGGTACATCGCCACCTGGCGCGGGATCGTGAGCGTCTTGGTGCGCGCCTTGGAGCGCAGGCCTTCGGGCGTCACTCCCCAACGGCGCGCCACGACCTCCTGGACGCGATCGATGCTCGGCGCCGACCCACTCGCGCCGCCGTACCCGGCTCCGTCTTCGCCCTGGCGGATCTTGTCCGAGAGCGCGTCGCGCGCAAGCTCGATCGTGACCTCGCGATTCTTGAGCGAGGCGAACAGCAGCAGCTTGATGATGCAACCTTCCAGCTCGCGCACGCTCGAGCGGATGTGCTCCGCGATGAAGCGCAGCACGTCGTCCGGAATGGTGAGCTCGAGGTGATCCTGCTCGGCCTTCTTTCGCAGAATGGCGATGCGGTGCTCGAGATCGGGATGCCCGATATCGGCCACCATGCCCCACTCGAAGCGGGAAATGAGCCGGTCTTCCAGGCCGGGGATTTCCTTCGGCGGCCGGTCCGACGTGAGCACGATCTGCTTGTGCGCCTCGAACAGCGCGTTGAAGGTGTGGAAGAACTCCTCCTGCGTCATTTCCTTGCCTTCCAGGAAATGCACATCGTCGACGAGGAGCAGATCCACGTCGTTGCGGTAGCGCCGGCGGAACTCGGACATCGTGCGCGCGTGAATCGATTCGATCACGTCGTTGATGAACTGCTCGGCGCCGAAGTACTGCAGCCGGGTCTCGGGGTTTTTCTCGAGCACCGCGTGCGCGATCGCCTGCATCAGATGCGTCTTGCCGAGTCCCGTCGCGCCGTAGATGAACAGCGGGTTGTACGTCTTCCCGGGCGCTTCCGCGACGGCGTGCGCGGCGGCTGCGGCGAGCTCGTTCGACTTGCCGATGACGAACGTCTGGAAGGTGTAGCGTTCGTTGAGCGGGGTGGTCGCGACCGGAGAGACCGTTGCGACCCCTGAGCTCTCGCGCGGCGCGACGAAGAAATCCATCTGCGGGCGCCGCTGCCGATCCTCCTGCACGCGGAACACGACGGTCGTCGGCCGGCCCAGCACGCGCTCGGCGGCGCGCGCCAGAAACGCCGCGTGCTTCGATTCGTTCCACTCCGCGGCGAACTGATCGGGCGCGCCGAGGATCAGACGCCCTTCGTCGAGCGCGATCGGCTCGGATGGCTCGAGCCACGTGCGCACCGTCGCCTCGGGAAGTTCACGTCGAGCTTCGTCGAGGAGGCGCTTCCAAGCTTCGTTTACCGATTGCTCCATTACGATTTTCGGATTCTAGGAAGGACGTCCAGCAAGGGCGGCCCGAAAGTACGAGGCGCATGTGGAAAAGTCAACCTTGACCGGCGCGTCGCGAGCCGGGTAACTTTCCCGGCCTTACTCGAGGAAATTTATGGGTCCGACGTACCGGCCGCGCAATCGGCGGCGCATCAATAAGCATGGATTCCGCGCGCGGATGAAAACGGTCTGGGGCCGCGCGACACTGTCTCGCCGGCGCAAGAAGGGTCGCAAGCGTCTCACCGTTCGTTCTCCATCCAAACACCGGAGCCGGTAAACGCGCGAGCGGTATCCGCGCCGCGCGCGCATCACGCGCGGTTCGGAGCTCACCGCCTGCTGGGAGGCTGGTCGCCGCAGGCGCACGCAACATCTTGATCTCGCCTGGCGTCACAGCACTTTGGGTCATGCGCGTCTCGGACTCATCGTTCCGCGTCATCAGTCATCGGCCGCGCGGCGCAATCGGCTGCGGCGCCGGCTGCGGGAAATCCTGCGGCGCGACGTCTTACGTAAACTGCCCTCGGTCGATCTCGTGATTCGCGCGAAGCGTTCCGCTTACACCGCCTCATTTGCAGTGCTGCGCGCCGAATTGACGGGCGCGGTGGAAACGCTGCCGTGACATTGCAACGATTGCCGCGGGCGACCGTAATGGCTTTCATTCGTGGCTACCAGCTCACGCTGTCGCATCTCGTGTTCACGCAGTGTCGCTTCGAGCCGTCGTGCTCGCGCTACACCTACGAGGCCGTCGCGCGCCATGGCGCGCTCAAAGGCTCGTGGCTCGGCATCCGCCGGATTCTCAAATGTCATCCATTCCATGCGGGCGGGTATGATCCGGTGCCGTAATGGATAGGAACCGCCTCCTCCTCGCATTCGTGCTGATGATGATCGTGGCGATCGCACCATCGATCATCTGGCCGTCCAAGAAGCCGGCCGGACGGCCTGTCGGCCCGACGGCCGGAGACACAACAAAGGCTGCTCAGGGCGACACCGGGAACGTGATCGCCCCTCGGCCGTCCGGCCGTCCGGCCGTCGCCGAGTCCGATACCGGTCGCGTCGTGTTGGTCACGTCCCCGCTGTATCGGTTGGGCTTTAGCACCAAGGGCGGCCGGCTTGTTTCCACTGAACTCCTGCAATACCAGTCCTTTGCTCCCGGCGATTCAGTGCGGCCCGTGCAACTCGTGCCCCAAGGCGACGCGTTCCTGCGTCATCGCCTGGTCCTGCCGAGCGGCGATACGGTGTCGCTCGACAATTGGGATTTCCAACCGAGTCCCGACGCGCCGGGAGTCGTAGTGTCGGCGGGGCAGACCGCGAACCCGCTACGCTTCGACGCCGAGCGCGCCGGCTCGCACGTGACCCTCGAGTACAGCTTTGTGCCGGACGAGTACCGCTTCGAGGTCCATGGCTCGGTCACGGGACTCGGCAGCGGTGGTGCGGTACTGCTCATCGACCTCGCCAGCGGGTTGCGTTCGGTGGAGAAGGATTCGCTAGACGACTATCGCCACTACTCGGTTGTGACGAAGGCATCCAAGACGGAGCGTACGGACTTTTCCAGCATTCGTCCCAATCAGCGCGCGCTGCTCAACGGACCGTTCGAGTGGGTCGGAGTGAAGTCCAAATACTTCCTCACGGCGGCGCTCGCGCTCGACGAAGGCCAGCCGACATTTGGCGGCGCGATCGCCATCGGTGGTCCACGCACCGGTAGAGCCGCCTCGCGTGCCACCGTCTTGATCACCATGCCGGTGCAGCCCGCCGGGACATTCCGGTACTCCGTCTACACGGGACCGCTCGACTATCGGCAATTGGGGCGGATGGGGCACGGCCTGGACGACGCGAATCCCTACGGCGGCATCTTCCGGCCGATCATTCGCCCGGTGTCACTGTTCGTCACCAGCATCCTGCTCTGGATGCACGAGCGGCTGCACCTGGCCTATGGCTGGGCGCTGATTCTCTTCGGCATCGTCGTGCGCCTGGCGCTGTGGCCCTTGAACCAGAAGGCCATGGAGTCGGGGATTCGGATGCAGGCGGTCGCGCCACTGCTCAAGGAGACGCAGGAGAAGTACGCCAAGGATCCGGAACGGCTGCAGCGCGAAATGCTGCGCGTCTACAAAGAGTATAAGGTCAACCCGTTCGGCGGCTGTCTGCCGATGCTGCTGCCCTGGCCGGTCTTGCTCGCGCTCTTCTTTGTCTTCGCGAACACCATCGTCTTCCGGGGCGTGCCATTCCTCTGGCTCCCCGATCTCTCGCGGCCCGATCCGTTCCGCATCATTCCGATCCTGCTCGGGCTCTCGATGTTCGGGCTGTCGAAGGTGGGGCAGATTGGCGTGCCGCCGAACCCGCAGACCAAGATGATGGTCTACTTCATGCCCATCTTCATGACGGTGCTGTTCTTGAACTTTGCGTCGGGGCTCAACTTGTATTACGCGGCGCAGAACATCTTCAGCATCCCGCAGCAGTACTTGATCGCGAAGCGCCGGCTGCGTGAAGCGCCCGTGGCCGGCGCACGGCCGCCGGTGCCGGCCAAGACCTAGACTGCTCAGCGACGTCATTGCTGCCCTCGCCACGCCGCCCGGCCGCTCGGCCCTCGCACTAATCCGCGTCTCAGGCCGCGATGCGTTCGCCATCGCGGCCCGCTGCCTCGAGCCGTTTCATTCCACGCCGCGCGCGGTCTTCCGCGCCCGGCTCCAGCATCCGGACTGCGGCGAGGCGATCGACGAGTGCCTCGCCGCCGCGTTCCCGGCGCCGCACTCCTACACCGGCGAGAATGTCGTCGAGATCTCGACACACGGGGGGCTGCTGGTCCCCGCGGCCGCGCTCGCGGCGCTGGTCACCGCGGGGGCCCGCCTCGCCACGCCCGGGGAGTTCACGCGGCGCGCGGTCCTCAACGGCAAGATGGACCTGCTCCAAGCCGAAGCGACAGCCGATCTCATCGACGCGGGATCGCCGGCGCAGCGCCGGCGCGCGCTGCAGCAGCTGGAGCGCGGCCTGTCCGACCGCCTGGCGACACTGCGCGCCGAGATTCTCGAGCTCGAGGCGCTGATCGCCTACGACATTGATTTTCCGGAAGAAGATGAGGGCCCTGTATCACCGGAACGGGTGCGTGGGGCGTGGGACGTGGTGCGGGGCCGCATCGCCGAGTTGCTGCGGACTGCCCCCGAGGGGGAACGCCTGCATGAAGGCGCGCTGCTCGTGATCGCGGGGCGCCCCAATGCCGGCAAGTCGTCGCTGTTCAACGCGCTGCTCGGCACGGAGCGGGCGATCGTTACGGAGATTCCGGGCACGACGCGTGACGCGATCGAGGCACATGCCGTCATCGAGGGCTTTCCATTTCGCCTGGTGGACACGGCCGGCTTGCGTGATGCGGGCGAGCGCGTCGAACGGCTCGGGATCGAAGTCAGCAAGAAGTACCTGGCGGCCGCGGACCTCGTACTCTATTGCGAAGACCGTGACGATCCGTCGCGTGCGGCGTTCCTCGCCCAGGTCCGTGCCCCGGTCGTCGTGGTGAAGACAAAAGCCGACTTGAGCGGTGCAGGTGTCTCGACCGTCACGGGGCAAGGACTGCCCGAGCTCCGCAGGCAGCTGGCCGAAGTCGCCTTCGGCCGCTTGCTCGCGCTTGGCGACGTCGAGCCAGTGGTGACGCGCGCGCGGCATCGCGCCGCGTTAGCGCGGGGCCTGGCGGAGCTCGAGGCGTTCTGGGACGCGCGCACCCGGGGGGTCGATGCCGCGGCAACCGCGACGCACCTGCGTGCGGCCGTCCTCGTGCTCGATGATTTGATCGGGGCGGTTACACCAGACGATGTGCTCGACCGCGTGTTTGCGGCCTTCTGCGTGGGGAAGTGAGCGCCTCGATCATCGTGCGCGCCTTGGAGCACGATCGTGCGGGTGGCGAAGGGATCGGGAGCGGGGACGAGCGGAGTCGCGAACGTCACGATCCCACGAATTTCTTGGTCGTGCCGCGCAGCGCGCTCTTTCCTGGTTGCGGTCGCCACAGCGCCGTCTGCTCGATCAGCTGCGCCAGCTCCACGTCGCTGGCCGTCACGCCGCCCGCGCTATGCGTCCACAGTTTCACGCCGACCTTGCCCCAGCTCACGGCGAGATCCGGATGATGGTCTGCGGCCTCGGCGAAAAAGCCGATCGCGTTCACCAGCATCAAGGTCGTCGGCCAGCCATCGGTCTGATATTCGCGCACGATCGCGCCGTCCTCGAGGCGCCAGCCTCGTAAGCTCTTCAGGCGTTCCGTAATCTCGGCGGGCGAAAGCTTAGTCGAGGGTTTCACGGTAACTCGCTGACTGGCCAAAGTTCTCCTCCACTTCGACCTCGATGGTCTTGAGATGGGACGCGCCGAGCTCGGCGCGGACTCGACCCGCGAGATACTGGGCCAGCATCTCCACGGTCGTATTCGCGATCGGCAGGATCACGCAATCTCCCGTTGGGAACACGTAGCGAGGCTGCCCGCCAAGCGCAACGCGCACGCTGCCGTTCTCGTCCGAGATCTGGAGCAAAGGATTGTCGCGCGGGAGGAGCACGCGGTGATCCAGCTCGGCGGTGAGGCCACGCATCACCTTCTTCACCGCGGAGAAATCCACGACGAACCAACTGTCTTCCTCGAGCCCGCCCTCGATCACGAGGCTGGCGCGGTAGTTGTGCCCGTGGAGTTTCTCGCAGCGGTGGCCCGCGAACGTGATGAAATGCGCCGCCGCAAAGACGAGGTCCTCTTTGGTGATGGTTACCTTGAATTCGCCGCGCGTGCCCATACGCCGGGTAATCTACTCGGGGGGCGGAGCCTCGCCGGTCGACAACCGCCAGACCTCGTCCGCGAGCCACTCCAGCCGCTGCTGCGCGTAATCGAGCTCTGCCGGTGTCATGGTCTTGGCGCGCCGGGCGATGTCGCGTGTATGGGCGAGCAGATCGTCCAGTACCTCACGCAGCGGCCGATTGCGTCGCCGGTCGGTCACTGGGGGGGACGTCGACACGGGCGGCGTCGGACGGGATCCGGACGCGGACCGCTTGCCGCGCGTAGTCACGCCGTCTGGACCCCTCCTCCCATGGCGCGATCGTCCGCCTGGCGCAGCTCTTCGACTGCCGCCCGCACCGTGGATGGCGCGCCGTGCTCGGCCAGGTAGTTCTCGACCAGCCGGAAGCCGAGGTAATAGCCGGAGCGCTCCGGCAACACCTTGCCGGCGAGCAACCGCGCCGCCGGACTCATCCCGCCGGACAGATATCGCAATCGCAGACCCAGGCCCGTCGCGTCGAGGTCGTTCGCGGAGGCACGTCGCAGAAAGGCGTCCAGCTCGCGCAGCCGGCGATACTGCCGCCGGTTGTAGCCGAAGTACTCCCACGGCTCGAAACCTGGTGCGACGGTCTGCGCGGCCGCAATCGCGGCGCCCTCGTTGACCACCAGCTCGCGCAGGGTCGCGCGCGAGCCCAGCTCCCAGGCGTCGTAATAGCCGCCCAGGTCGCCGATCAGACGCCGCAGCGCCGCGCGGCTGGACGTCGAGGTGTAGCGCAGCGCGTGTGCGACCTCGTGCGCGATCCACAGCGGCAACAGCGCGGGCGCGAGCCCCATGCCGTACGTCTGCGCGTTGGCGCGCCCGGTGAAATGCTCCAGGCAGACGAACGCAATCCCGCGCCCGCCGACGACCAACTCCCCCGCGTTCGCGGCGCCGACGCCCACCATGAGGTAGAGATCCACCGGGCAGTCAGCCTCGAGCAGCTCCATGGACCGGCGCAACGCGTCCTCGGCAATGGCGACGACGTCCACGTCTTCGAGCATGCGCTGGAGGTCGGAGCGGTCGGCGCGCAGCGCCGTCGCGATGATCGGCTCCGCGTGCGGTGACGCGGGATCGAGCACGTAGTTCTGCCAGTAGGCACCCAACACCGGGCGATGGCGATCGAGGTACTCGTGGTATGCCGCGGAACGATCTGGCGCGGAAAGCGTCGCGAGGAATTCCGGAACGAGATTGACGAGCATTGCGCGGTTGCCGGACCCAATTTGGGAACCGCGCCGCTCCGGGACAAGCGCGGCGTCACTGCGCCCGACTTGACAACTCGCGTCCTAGGACTTCGGCGGCGGCGTGCGCAACCGGCGGCTGATTTCGGTGAGAAATTTCCGTTCGGCGGGCGTGAGACTTTCCACGCCGCTCGCGATGATCTTGTCGAGCACGCGATCGATCTCGGCGTTCGCGCGCGCGTCGGGCTCGTTCCCCCCCCGGGACTTTCCCCGCCGCGCGGATGGAGGGAGACTGCCGCCCCGGCTGATACGCGGCGGTTGCGACACCAACACGCTCGACTCCGATAGCGGCCCCCCCCGCCCGCGCCGCGCGTCGCGCGTCAGCCACCAATCCTGACCCTTGAGATAGAGCAGCGCGGTTCCCACGCCGCCCAAATGCGCGAGGTGCGCGATACCGTCGCTCGCGCCGATCAGCGCCAGCACGAGATCCAACGCGACGAGAAACGTGACGAGCCATTTAGCCGGCACCGGGTCCGGCAGCGGAAAGACGAACACCGGATGGTCCGGCCAATACCAGGCGAAGGCGACCGCAACGCCCAGCACGGCACCCGACGCGCCGATGATCTGGGAGACGGGTACCAGCTGCCGCAAGATGAAGGACGACGCCGCGCCACCGATCCCGCAGAGGAGATAGAAGAGGACGAACATGCGACCACCCATGCGGTCTTCGACCGACGAGCCGAAGACGAACAGCATGAGCATGTTGAACAGGATGTGCGGAATGCCCGCGTGCAGGAACATGTACGTGATGAACGTCCACGGATATTGCCAGGCATGCGCGGGCGAGAACCCGAACGCGCCGACAAAGCTCGGCGAGGTCAACAACGTGCTCTGAATAAGGAAAACGAGCAGGTTGGCGACGAGGAGTCGTCGTACCCAGGGAGTCAAACCGTACATCCGCTGCGGGCCCATCTATGCTCCTACGTGTCGTTGGAGGCTTCTAGTTTTTATCCCCCTTTTCCGGTCCTGTTGTTCCGGGCCAGGCTCGCGATCCGTTCACATAGCTCCGGGAAGGGGATGCCCGACGCCTGCGCGGCCTGAGGGAAGAGACTGGTGCGGGTCATTCCCGGCAGGGAGTTCGCTTCCAAGCAGAAGATGTCTCCCTCGGGGCTTACCCGGAAGTCGATCCGCGAGTAGCCGCTGAGCTTCAAGGCGCGGTGCGCCATCGACGCATACTCCTGCAATTGTCGGGCTAGCAGTGTATCGATCCTCGCGGGGAAGGTCTCTTCCGACATTCCGGGTGTGTATTTCGTCACATAGTCGAACAGCTCGTGCTTGGGGACGATCTCGCCCACGGGCAGGGGCACGTCCCCGAGGACTCCGACGGTCAGCTCACGCCCCGCAATGAACTGCTCCGCCATGACCTCATCGTCATAGCGTTCCGCAAGCTTGACCGCATTGTCCAAGTCCTCGGCCTTCTTGACCAGAGTCAATCCGACGGAAGAGCCTTGTTTGGACGGCTTCACGATCACCGGCCATCCGAGGGCCGTGCTCACATCCTCGGCGGCGACTGGAGCCATGAACCACGCCGGGACCGGCACTCCCATCGAACGGAACAAGCGCTTGGAGAGGTCCTTATCCATGGCCAGCGCGCTGGCGAGCGGTCCGCTGCCGGTATAGGGGATCCCGATCACATCGAGCACCGCCTGCAGCGTCCCGCCCTCCAGCGCCCCCCCGTGTACGGCGAGCCACAACACGTCTGTCTCACGCGCTGCTAGCAGCTCGGCAAGGCCCTCTGAGAGCATGCGCTGCTGGCGTTCGGCGAGCTGCGCGACATCGGGCGGCGCGGCGCCAACCTCACCGCCCAGGAGCTCACGCTCGGCCCGCTCGTCGAGCACGCTGCCGGCAAGATCGACGACGCGGACTTCGTGCTTGCGACTGCGGAGAGCTGCCACGATCTGGGAGGCACTCGCGAACGCCACGGCGCGCTCGGGCGTCCCACCGCCCGTCAGGACGGTGACCCGCATCAACGAATGCCCGCCAGCTGGTGCAGCAGGTCGTAGCGCGTCACGATGCCGACGACCTTGCCGTTGCGCCGGACCAGCGCCGCGGGCGTCGTCCGCGACAGCAAGGTCGTGAGCAGGGAGAGTGGGGATTCTCCGTCCACAACCGGGAATGGCGGATCCATCACGTCCCGTACGGGGCTGTCCAGGATCTTCGGCTGGCCGATCGCGCGGGCCATCAAGGCCTGCTCCGACACCGCGCCGACGCCGTCATTGTCTTCCAGCACGGGGAGCTGCGACACGTTGTAGGTGGTCATGAGGTTCAGCGCCTGTCGCACCGATGCCTCCGGGGCGACGTGGATGAGTGGCGGGGCATCGCCGGTCTTGGCGGCGACGAGCCTCGCGACGGTCGGGCGCGCGTCGTCGATGAGCTGGTTTTCGCGCAGCCACTCCTCATTGTAGACCTTACTGAGGTAGCGCTCGCCAGTATCGGCCAGCACGGTCACGATGAGCGCCTTGGGATCGTCGGTCCGGCGCGCGACGTCTAAGGCCGCGACGACGTTGACGCCGGTCGACCCACCGACGAGGAGACCTTCCTCTTTCGATAGGAGCCGCGCCATCTGCATCGCGTCCTTGTCGCTGACCACCACCCACTCGTCGATGACATCCCAGTGCAGCGACGTGGGAATCTTGTCGCCGCCGATGCCCTCGACTTTGTAGGGCTGACCTTCGCCCTTGTTGTGCGTCTTGGCGTATTCCGTGTAGATCGATCCGGCCGGATCGCCGGCGACGACGCGAATCTGCGGATTTTTCTCTTTCAGGTATTTGCCGGCGCCGCTCACCGTGCCACCCGTTCCCGGCGCGCACACGAAATGCGTCACCTTCCCGTCGGTCTGCTCCCAGATCTCCGGTCCCGTCGTGTGGTAGTGCACGTCGGGGTTCACGGGGTTGTAGTGCTGGTCGGCGAAGATCGCGTTCTCATGCGCTGCCGCGATGGCGCGGCCTTTCATGATGTAGTTGTCGGGATGATCCGGCGGCACGGCGGTGGGGGTAATGATGACCTCGGCGCCGAGGGCACGCAGCAGGCGCGCCTTTTCCTGGGACATCTTGTCCGGCATCGTGAAGATGCAGCGATACCCTTTGACCGCCGCCGCGATCGCCAGGCCCACGCCGGTGTTGCCCGACGTCGCTTCGACGATCAACCCGCCCGGCTTGAGCTTCCCCGCCCGCTCCGCCGCCTCGATCATCGCCAGACCGATGCGATCCTTCACCGACCCGCCGGGATTGAAGAACTCCGCCTTCGCATAGACCGGCGTGCGAATTCCCCGCGTGACCTTGTTGATCCGGATGAGCGGGGTCCAGCCGATCGTCTCGAGGACGTTCTGGTATGGCTTAGTGTGCTGAGGCACTCGTATCCGGCCGCGCCTTACTGGTGTCGGGGTGCGTCGTGTCCGCGCGCAGTCTCGTCGTATCCGCACGCACTCTCGTCGAGTCGGTACGCGTCGTGTCGGGAGGACGCACGACCGGCGGACGCGGTCTCGGACGCGCTGGTGGCGGCGCGCCCGCCTGTGGTGGGACCGGAGTGGCCGCGGGACCTGGTGGGAGCGTGACCGTTCCGGTCCGCGTCGTCCCCACCTGGCGAAATTCGACCGGCTGCAGGAACTCCGTTGCGACCGGGACGCCGTGGCGCTTGGCCGGCGCAAACCTGAGGGCTGGCGCGCCGGCGAGCGCCGCCGAGTCGAGGGCGGGATAGCCGCTGGGCTCGGCGACACGCGTGGATTCGGGAATGAGCTTGCCGGTCGAATCGACATACAGCCGCAGCGTCACGTCTCCTTCGACCTTCCGCTCGAACTGAGCCGGCGGATAGGCGATCGGCACATCAGGGTTCAGCGCGACCGGCGCCTCGGATTCAGGCGGGGGCGCTGCACCCTGCGCCTCGGATTGCCGTGACGACCCACGGCACCCCGCGATGACGAGCGCGATGACCGCGATGACTGCGATGACGCGCACTCAGGAGCCTCCGTCTTTCCGACGCTTCTGCCATGCCGCCAGGCGATTCAGCGCTTCCAGCGGCGATAACGAGTTGACGTCGAGGCCGTCCAGTTCCAGCAGCAGCGGGTCTGGAATCGGCGGGGCGAACAATCCCAGCTGCGTCGCGTCGGGCGTCGCGGGCGCACGCTGCTGCGCGACGTGATGTCCCGCTTCGAGCAGCTTGAGCACCTGCCACGCGCGGGTTACGACGGGATCGGGCAGACCGGCCAGGCGGCCCACGTGAATGCCATACGAGCGGTCCGCGCCGCCCGGCTCCAGCCGGTGGAGGAAGACGATCGCTTCTCCGACTTCGCGCACCACCACGTTGAAGTTGCGCACGTGCTCGAGCTCTTCGGTGAGCTGCGTCAGCTCGTGGTAATGTGTCGCGAAGATCGTCTTGCAGCCGATCGTGTTATGCAGGCACTCCGTAACTGCCCACGCGATCGCCACGCCGTCGTAGGTCGAGGTCCCCCGCCCGATCTCATCGAGCAGGACGAGACTGCGCGTCGTCGCCCCATGCAGGATCGCGCTGGTCTCACTCATCTCGACCATGAACGTCGACTGGCCGCGGACCAGGTTGTCTGACGCGCCGACGCGCGTGAACAGCCGGTCGACGACGCCGATGCGCGCGCGTTTGCACGGGACGAACGAGCCGATCTGCGCGAGCACGACGCAGAGGCCGACCTGGCGGAGCAAGGTTGACTTGCCGGCCATGTTGGGACCGGTGAGGAGCACGACCCGCCCGGCTTCATCCAGCGTCACGTCGTTGGGGATGAACGCTTCCCGCGCCATCATGCGCTCGACCACCGGATGGCGGCTGCCTTCGAGCGCCAGCGTGAAATCGTTCGTGACTTCCGGCCGGACGTACCGCTCGCGCTCGGCGACGTCAGCCAACGCCGCCCAGACGTCGCACCGGGCCAGATGTCCCGCGGTGGCCTGCACCCGCGCAATCGCGTCGCCGACCCGGCGCCGGAGCTGATCGAGCACCGCCGCTTCTCGCGTCGCAATGCGCTCTTCCGCGCCCAGCACCTTCGCCTCGTACTCTTTCAGCTCGGGTGTGACGTAGCGCTCGGCACCGGTGAGCGTCTGCCGCCGCTCGTAATCCGATGGGATGCGCTCGCGATGGGTGTTCGTGACTTCGATGTAGTAGCCGAAGACCTTGTTGAAGCCCACCTTGAGCGACGTGATGCCGGTGCGCTCCCGCTCGCGCGATTGCAGGCCCGCGATGTACTGTTTGCCGCCGTCGCGCGCCGCCTTGAGCTCGTCGAGCTCGTGATCGTATCCCGCCTTGATCGAGTCCCCGTCGTCCAGCTGCGCCGGGGGCCGCTCGACCAGAGCGCGACTCAGCTCGTCTCCGAGATCGGCGAGCAGATCGAACTCGTGCGCGCTCTTGTCGACCAGCTCGGACTGTTCGCGACCGTGCAGTCCGCCCAGCGCACCGGCCACGTCGGGCAACCGTACGATCGAATCGCGCAGCGCCCCCATCTCGCGAGGGGTAGCGCGACCAAGCGCCGCTCGCCCGGCCAGGCGCTCGAGATCTCGCACCCCGTCCAGCGCTTCGCGCAGCCGTTCGCGGCCCCGGCCGTCGGTGACCAGCACCGCCACGGCGTCCAGCCTGGCGTTGATCGCGGCGGGATCCACGAGGGGCGCCAGCAGCCAGCGGCGCAGCAGCCGGCCGGCCATCGGTGTCAGAGTGCGGTCGATCACCTCGAGCAGCGTCGCCCCCTCGGCTCCGGCTCGCAGCGGCTCGACCAGCTCGAGATTACGACGCGTCATCTCGTCGAGCGGAAGCACGTCGCCGCGCCGGACGATGGTCGGATGCGCGAGGTGCGGGAGACCGCCGGGTTTAAGTTCGCGGGCGTAGCGCAGCAGCGCACCGGCCGCGCCGAGGGCGGGTCGGTCGTCGGGCCCGATGCCCAGTCCGTCCAGGGACGCAATCCCGTACGTGCGCATCAGATCTTCGCGCGCCAGTTCGGCATCGAATTCCCACGCTTCGCGGGCCGTGACGGTCGCCCCGGGTGCAGCGACCGTTGTCTCCGCGGGCAGCACCACCTCGCGTGCCTCGTATCGCGCGAGGGTGGGCTGGATCTCAGCCGTCGGCGCAATTTCCAGGATCAGCTCGCCCGTCGTGACGTCGAGGGTGGCCAGCCCCGCCGCGACCCCCCGGGGGTCCACCGCGACGACGTAGTTGTTCCGATTACGGATCAGCCAGTCGTCGCTGAGCACGGTGCCGGGCGTGACGGTCTCGACGACGGCGCGACGCACCACACCTTTGGCGAGCTTGGGATCTTCGATCTGCTCGGCGATCGCGACGCGGTGTCCCTTCGCGATCAGCCGTCGCAGGTACTCCGTCGCAGCCTTGACGGGCACACCGGCAAGCGGGACCTCGGCGGCGCCGCCGTTGTTGCGCGAGGTGAGGGTGAGCCCCAGCTCGCGCGCGGCGAGCTTGGCATCGTCTTCGAACATTTCGTAGAAGTCGCCCATCCGGAAAAACAGGATGGTCTGGGGGTAGCGCGCCTTGATCTCACGGTATTGCTGCATGAGCGGTGTTTCCGGTGGCGTCACCGCGGTCATGGCTCATCTACCACGAATGGCTGCCCGCCGACTTTCTGCTTGAGGCGTCGCTGCGTCCGCACTGCCTCGTCGTGCGTGGCGTAATGTCCGACGCGGATCTTGAAGAAGCCGGTCGAGTCACGCACGACGCGCGCGTCGAAACCAAGAAGCTTGAGTCGGGTGAGCATGTCGTCCACCTGTGCCGCGCTCTTCACCGCGAGCACCTGGACGGCGTACGCATGGGCAAGGGTCGTGGACGTCGCCTTGGATCCCGTATCGGTCGACGTGGGCGTCGTTGTGGTGGTCGGCGGTGTCGCCGGCGCACCACAGCGGGACGCGTAGAAGCTGACCTGATTCTTGAACTCGACGTCGTCCCCGGCGCCATCGAGCGCTTGCCGGATGAGCTCGCAGCCGCGCGTTTCGTTCTTGAGCTCGAAATAGGCGCGCGCGGCGTAGAAGCTCGCGCGCGGCCGGAATGGCGAATCGGGATAGTCGCGATTCAATCGCTCAGCGGCTTGGACCGTCTGGGCCGGGTCGTGTTGCGCGAAGTACAGCTGGGAGAGCAACAACAGCGCATCGTCGGCCCACGGAGTCGCTCCGTATTCGACCACGATGCGGTTCAGATTCGAGGAAACGGTCGGCGCATCGGGCGCGATCTTCGCAGCCGCCAGCAACGCCTGTGGATAGGAGGAGTCGCTCGGTGGAAGTGTCGCGAGCAGCCGCCGCACGATGGCGCGGCCGGAATCGACCTGGCCCGACTGGGCGAGTCGCAGCGCTTCCACGAGACGCGTGTCCGTCTGGCCGGCCAGACGGCCGGGCGGCCCCACAGCCAACACCAGGACCGCGACCGCGACTGGCCGCCTCACGCAGCCTCCTGATTCAGTTTCGCAAATCCGAGCACCAATTGCGTGACGATCCCCCGGTCATCCGAGACGGTTGCTGTTTTCAACGCACTATCGGCCGCGAGCGCGGCGCGCAGGGCGTCGCCCAACTCCTGCGCGGTCCAGCGTGCGCTCCATGCGCTCCAGCGGGCCGCTTCCTCTTTATAGCGCCGCAGGCCGTACGGCCGCACCGCCTGCAGCTGCCGGTACAGCGTGTCCGGAAGCTGACTGGGACTAACACCGCGATCGCGTTCCGATCGCGCCAGGGCCGTGCCGACCAGGTGCGTGCCCAGCAGCGACAGGATCTTCACGCCGCTCATCCCAGCCTGCCCGAGCACCGGCTCGACCAGTCGCGCGGCTTGTGCGGCGCGCCGCTCCAGGGCAGCGTCGACCAGGTCGAATATCGTCTCATTCCGCCGGACCCCGACGAGGCTGGAGACATCCTCGACCGTGACCGGCCGGCTCGTACCACTTCCCGTGTCGAGCGACGCCAGCTTCTCGAGCTCGCGGCTCAATGTGGCGAGATCATTGCCGACGGCCTGCAACAGCAAGTCCGCTGCGTCGGGGGCGAGCGTGAGCGCCAACGTCGTTGCGCGGTGCTGCAGCCACCGAGGTATCCGCTCGGCGGCGAGTGCGTCCAGCCGGGTGGCGGTACTTGCCCGCAGAATGTCGGGATCTGGCTCTTCGCCCGCTGCGACGACGAGCACAAGCAGCGTGGTCGGATTGGGCGTCGCGAGATAGCGGAGAACTTCGTCGCGCAGCTTCGTCTTGCGCTTGCCGAGCTGCTCCACCCCGCGAATCACGACCGCGCGGCGCTCGACCAGCATGGGCGGCGTGTTGACGAGCGCATGAAATGACTCCGGGCTCAGATCGAGGGCGTACCGCATATCGAGATTGAAATCACGGCTCGATCCGACGGCGGCATCGACCAGCATCCGCACTGCCTCGTCCTTGAGGACGTCTTCGTCACCGTACAGCACGTAGACAGTTTCGGGGGGTGGAGCGCCCTTCTTCAGGCTGCGAAGGAGCGCGTCCAGCGTGAGCGCCGCCATCCAGCGAAGCTACCGCGCCCCTGTGCTCGGAGAAAGGCTCCTTGGTGGGGAATAGGTATTCCCGACGAGGATGATAGCGCGCGGATCCTGGAAGGAAACGAACGGCAGCGCGGCACCGGCGACGGGCTTGGGAAACGCGACCGGCGGCAGCAGCGGCGCGCGCGCGATGCGCGGGCGGTGTGTGAACTCAAAAACGAAGAGCGCCAGCGCCGCGATCACCAACATCGTGGCCGACACGCCGGCCCGCACTGGGGCGCGCGGCACGCGCCTTCGCTCGACTGCAATGCGGGCGTCCAGGCGCTGCCGAAAATCCGCCGAGGGAGTGATGGAGGATGTGGCGTGCAAGGCTTGAACCGCTTGACGGACTGTGGCGTCGTAGCGCCGACACGCCGCGCAATGCGCCAAGTGTCGCGCAACGCGACGCAACTCCCGGGGCCCGGTGATCAGCCCGTCCCGAAAATCGCTGTGCCGCTCGAGGAGTTCCCTGCAACGCATACGTGAGAAATGTACCATTCCCGGCCACGGGGGGTTCCGCAGCCGGGGTTCCAAGCGCCGAGTTGTAGCTAAACGAGGATGGGACCGATGAGCTGGGCGAAGCTGTTGCGGGCCCGATTCAGACGGCTCTTCACCGTCCCCAAATTGCAGCCGGTGATTTCGGCGATCTCCTGGTAGCTCTTCCCTTCGAGCTCGCGGAGCACGAACACCTCGCGGTGGTGCTCCGGCAACCGCTGGACACAGTTGTCAACGGCATCCTTCAGGAACCGCTTCCGATAGAGATCGTCCGGCCGGGCAGTCGTATCCTCGAACTGCAACGGCCGATGATCCGCTTCCCAGTTTTTCTTGATGGTCTGGAATAGGACAAGGGGATTGCGGCTACGATTGCGCAACTCGTTCTTCGCGAGATTGGACGCGATCGTGTAGATCCACGTCGAGAATTTCTTGGTCTGGTCGAAGCGGTGGAGATGGCGGAAGACCCGAATGAAGACCTCTTGGACGAGATCCTCGGCCCGCTCACGATCACCGATGGTGCGATTGACGAAGTTCAGGAGCCGCGTCTGGTAGCGGTCGACCAGCGTCCCGAACGCCTGGGGCTCGCCCGCCAGATGGCGCATCACGATCTGGCCGTCGTCGAGCTCATGCAACGCTTCCCGCTGCAGTGCTCGCTGCGAGTCGACAGCCAACGTGGGACGATTGAGCGCGTTGCGCATCGTGACCTTGCTGTTTCTGGCGGAAACGGCGAAGACGCTGCCCTGATTCACTTTATGAGCACTTAGCACAAAGTGTGCCTCCCAGGCTGGCGTACTAACCACTTATGGGGCAATCAGTTGCGAGTGGCAACGGGATGCGAAAGGGGAATATTGTCCGAGCCTGGGGACGACACAATTCCACATTCGATCTAGATCCGAAGGAGGAGAGTGCTAATGCTCCAGGATGAAACCAGCCACGAAGAAAAGGCTCAGTGCCGTCTTGGCGTCGGATATTACGCCGCTTCGCACCATTTGCAGCGCCTCTGACAACTGCTTGGGGACTACTTCGATGAACTCGTCCGGCTCGCGCGCGTGCTTGTCTGCCTTGAGCTCGGATGCCCAAAACAGGTGAATGCGTTCGTCCGTGAAGCCGGGCGTTGTCCATATAGTAGTAAGACGCTCGAGACGCCCTGCCGTCACACCAACCTCCTCCAGCAGCTCGCGACGGGCGCACACCTCCGGGTCTTCACCGGGATTCAGCCGTCCGGCGGGGACCTCGATTAGCGACCCATTCGCGGCGTACCGGTACTGTTGGATTAGCAGGACCGTTGGATCCGGGCCGCGCGGATCGGACGCGAAGGGCACGACCGCGGCGGCTCCGGGGTGCCGGATGATCTCGAGCTCCCCCGTGGATCCATCAGGAAAGCGCACCGTATCGATGTCCAGATTGATCACTCGCCCCGAGTGAATGCGCTTCGTGTCGATCTGCATCGGCGATCCTTTTTCTAGTGCTGAAACATCCAGGTAAACGGGACCTTGAACCCCTCGGCAAAGAGGTATCCGGTATTGCGACGCACGTTTGCGTGGATGGGGGAGCCGGCGGCAGGCGAGGTGTAGGGCGTTAGCCCCAGGCGCCGGGCGATGATTCGGAGTCGCAGCATGTGAAAGCCGTCGCTCACGAGGAGCACGCGACGGCTCTCCCGGCCCGCGAACCATCGCTGCACCTGCTCGATCGAGGAGTACGTGTCATGGCCGCCGGCGAGCGGGATGACCGCGTCATCCGGCAGGCCGAGCCGGGTCAAGTAGTCCCGGCCGACGTTGGCTTCGTTGAGGGAGTCGTGCGCGCCGACGCCGCCTGTAACGAGAACGACAGGGGCGAGGCCGCGCTGGTAGAGTGTTGCCGCGTGATCGAGTCGGGCGCGAAAGACGGGAGAGGGGCGGCCATTGTACTGCGCGGCGCCGAGGACCGCGATCGCGTCCGCGCCGGTCGCTTCATCGTGGGCAGCCTGAATGGCGACCGCGACCACGACGGCCGCCCAGGTGAGCGCGATCAGGACAACGAGAAGGAGAATCCCGCCGACGGCACGCCGTCCGGTCCAGAAAGGCATGCCACAAGATACTCAGGGCCGGGTCAGCAACTCCTCAAACAGCGCCAGCGCCCGGGCATCGTCCGATTGACCCAGCCAGAAAATGGCTTTGCGCCGCAGGTCGGGATCCTTGTTTTCCTTGGCGATGCGGATCAGCGCCGGCACCCCTTCGTCGCGAGGGCGCTGCGAGAGCGCGAACACGGCCGACTCACGAACCTCACGATCCTGGCCACCGTCCGCGACCAGGTCGGTGAGGCCACGCGTGGCGGCATCGCCGGCCGCCTGGCCGAGCCAGAACACCGCGGAGCGCCGTACCTTCCGGGAGACGTCGTCGGACTTCGCAATCTTCAACAGGTCGGGCCAGATCGTCACGCTATCGGCGAGTATGGCGGGGAAAATGGCTTTCTCCGCCGCGCGCGACTCATCGCGCAGTGCCAACCCGAGCAGGTAACTGGTGGCGTCCTTAGTGCCGACCATGCCGAGGTCGGTCGCGGTCGTATTGGCGCGCCACTCGCCGCCGACATACACGCGGAGGTCGGTGATGCGCCCACTGCTCTTGCTGAGTGCCACCCGCACCGGGCCCGAATCGCACGGCATGTCCCAGTCGTCGTGGTCGTTCCAATTGCCGTCCACCTGCCGACTGCGGCAATTCCCCTTGTCGCAGTCCCAACTGATCGAGTTGCGGCCGTTGCCGTACACGCCGGGCCGAGCGGCGAAGCTGAACCGCACCGTCCCATCCGGCGCATTCGCGACGCGCCGCTCGAGCGATTGGGCCGCCGCTGCGTTCGGCACGACCAGCAACAGCGCGCTCACCGCGCACCACGCACGGGTTGTCATTGGTTGATCAGCTCCTGGAGGAACTGCGCCGCCCGCGGGCTCCGCGACTGGCCGATCCAGAAGATCGCTTTTTTCCGGAGCTCGCGGTCAGGATCGTTCTTCCCGATTTGGAACAGCTTGTTGAGCGCCGCCTCTTCGCGCCGCTGTGAATACACGAAGATCAGCTGCTCCTTCATCTCGCGGTCGTTCATGCTGTCGTACAGCCGCACGAGGTCGGCGATATCAACGTTGTGCCCCTGGCCAGCCCAGAACAGCGCTTTCTTCCTGATCTCCATGTCCTCCTTCTGGTTCAACGCGATGTCCATCAGCCAGCGGTAGTTGTCGCCGCCTCCCATTTGAGAGAGGGAGAAGATGATCTTCTCCTTGAGATCGCTGCTCTCCACCCTGGCGAACAGATCCTTGAGGAACTGGGCGTTCTCGGCCGAACGGCTTTGGCCGATCCAGAAAATCGCCTTCTCGCGTAGATCCTCATTCACGTCCCGACGCATGGCAAAGTCGCGCAGAATCGCGCCCGACCGCGCGCTGCGGTGCTGGGATAAGGCGAATATTGCCTTTTCCTGGATCTCCTCGTCCGTCTTGGAGTCGCGGAGGATCGAGTCGAGCGCCGCCACGGTCTCGTCTCCCGGGACCTGGGACAGCCAGAAGACCGCCTGCTCGCGGACTTCCTGGTCAGGATCGGATCGGACGGCATTCAGCAGCAGCGACGACGTTTCGGAGGTCCGCTTCTGCGAGAGGAGGAACACGGCCTTGCGACGGAGGCACGCTGATCCGTCGTCGCGCCGTGCGAGCACCGTCTTGAGTAGCGGCACCGCACGGTCGGGATCCATTTGCAGCACCGCGTTCAACGCGGCGATACGAATGTCGTCGTCATCGTCGCACGAGTCGTCGCGGAGGGTATGCCTTCCGGGCCGGCCCGGTGCGATTGTGACGGGCACGCTGCCTGTTGACGGGATCGCCGTGATCGGAGTCGCGGGCGCTGCGCTCTCGGCGTCGGCCGTAACGTCTTCCGCGGCTTCCGCATCGCCGCTCCGCGCCAAGGCGCCTTGTACGCGGCGGAGCAGCACGGCCGCATCCCGGTGCGTCGTGGCCTTCGGATAGCGGTCGGATTGTGTCTTCAGTGCCGAGCGGGCCGCGCGCAGGTTGTCATCCGAGCCGGCGCGGTAGAGCGCGAACGCCTGCCAGTAGTACGTATTCGGGACATACGAAGACCGCGGGTAGCGATCGCGGATGCTGCCAAAGAGATCGGCGGCGTGCTCGTAATCGTTCCGGTTGAGGGCCTGCCGCGCGGCCCGGTACAGCGAGTCGGCGACGTCCGCCTGCGTGCTGGACTCGTCCTGCGGCCAGCGCAGCTCCGGTTCATCCTCGTCCTCGTCGTCGAACGTGAAATCTCGAACATCCGCCAAGGCCGCCAGGCCGCTGAGACTCGAGAGGCCCGCGAGACCGGAGAGCCCCGAGAGCTCCGCCAATTCCGCGCTCATCGCGATCGGCGCGGCGTTGAGCGCGGAGACCGGCGCCTGCAGCGTGACCGCAGACATGGCGAGAACCGGAGCCTGCGCGCTGAACATCATGAAAGCGGGTTGCGCCATCTCTAGCTGCGCTGCCGCGGCCTCGAGCTCCGCCGATGCGGCCGCGAGCGGCGCGATCGTGGCGACATGCGCGCGGCGATGCGCGCGCGCCGACGGCGCGGGCGTCGGCCTGGCAGTCGCCTGCACGGCAGTCGCGACGGCGAGCAAGAGGGAAAGAGAAGACAACATCAGAGCGCTCCTTGTGTGCGTAGCGGCACCGGCCCTGCGGGGATCGCGGAGCGCAGCTTGGGCAACACGTTCGATTGGTTCATGCCTTGCGTGATGAGATCGGTGTCGTGCCCGTTGTGGGCGTCGCCGAGCTGCGAGATTTGCACGAGCACGAGCTCCAAGTCCTCGAGCAGCGACCGTAACCGTTGGTCGTTTCCCGCGGGCGAGTCGAGCATCAAGCGGGTTGTCGTGAGGAGGTCACGCGCCTGCCGCGCGAACCGCGCGCCATCGGCGTTATTCGCTCCCTGGTCCTCTCGGAAAGCAGTCAGGAACGCCTCCGTGCGGGACAGATATTGCGTCGCGGCGATTTGATAGACGACGTCGGACTGTCCGGAGTCGGTCGTGGCGACCGTGGTGGTGCCGTTCGTCGCACCCGGTTGCAGCGCGGTCCAGCGACCGATGCCGATCCCGAGGATCAACACGGCCGCGGCCGCCACCGCCCACTTCATCCACGGACGCAACTCGATGATATGGCGACGCTGGCGCGCGGCTTGGATCCGAGTCCACATCTCCTCGCGAGGCGGCGTGCGTGGTGCGTGGTACGTAGTACGGGCCGCGTCCTTCAGCCACTGCTCGAACTTGGGATCTTCGTGCTGGTCCATCATCTCACCCATTCTCCTGCGAAGTCCGCCAACGCCACGCGCAGTTTCGCCCGCGCGCGCGACAGCTGTGCCTTCGACGTGCCGGTCTCGACGCCCAATGCGGCGCCGATCTCTTCGTGTGTGTAGCCCTCGACATCGTGCATCAGAAACACCGTTCGGTAACCCTCCGGCAGATCATCGATCGCCTGCTTGAGCCGCGCTTTCAGATCCGGTTCGGCGTGCCGTTGCACTACGCCGATCTCGTGCGCGTCGTCGATGTCCGCTTCCCGCTGCCGAAATCGCTTCACCTTCCGTAAGCCGTTCAACACGACCGTGGTCGTGATCGTGTGCAGCCAGGTCGAAAACGCGGCATCGCCACGGAACGAGCCGAGCCGGTCGAACGCGCGAATGAACGTTTCCTGGGTGAAATCCTGCGCGAGGGCATCATCGCCCGCGAGCCGGAAGGCCAGGCGGTACACGCGGTCCACATGCGCGTCATACAGCGTGCGCTCGGCGGCGCTATCCCCGGCGCGGACGCGGGCAATGAGCTGTGATTCGTCCACGACGCTCCGAGGTGACGAGCAGGTCTCGTAACTACTGATGGGACACGGGGAACGACAAAAGGGTTACGTGGGAAGGCTCCCTAGAGTGTCTTGAGGAAGGCCACCAGCGCCGCCCGTTCTCCAGGCGACAGGGCGCGGAAGAGGTCCCGGGCCCTCGCGGCCTCACCCCCGTGCTGCTCGATCGCCTCCTCGGGCGTCTTGGCCCGGCCGTCGTGCAGGAAGCGGGACCTGAGGTGAAGCGCCATTAACGGCTCAGTGCGGAATTCGGTCGGCGTCGCAAGCCCGAGGCAGATGTCGCCCAGGTCGGGTCCCATGTCGTGCAGCAGAAGGTCCGTGTAAGCGGCGACTTGCTTATGTCGCAGGGCCGCGATGGGACTGTCGCCGGTTGTGAGCGTCGGAATGTGGCACTTTGCGCACCCTACCCGCTTGAAGACATCGCTCCCTTCGCGCGCCTCGCGCGACATCTTGAGCGGTGCGGGCGGCGCGAGCAGCCGCACAAAGGCGTCGGCCAGCTCGACTTGGTGCGCGTTCAGCTCGGGATCCGGCGCCGGATCGGTGCCGGCTGGAATCGGAGTCCCCGCGACCGTTTCCTCCGTCGGCAGCGCGGGCGTCGTGATGCCTTGTTCCGCGCTGAATGCACCTTCGTTGAACTCGAGTAACGTCGGGACCAGGGCTTTGCGTCCGAACCGTCCCAGGCGGCCGTCGAAGAATCGGTTGGGGCGGCCGGAAATGCCGTCGTGATCGCGGTCGTCGGGATCGGCATACGCGAGGATCTCGGAGTCGGGGACGGCATCGAGCAGACCGAAGCCGAAGATATCGGGAACGGTGCGCCTCGCGACCGCCGTCGCGGCGGCGGGAACGGGCTCGCTGTCGATGCCGAGCGCGGTGTGGAGAGCCGGCGTGACGTGATTCTGATATACCGGGCCGCCCAGCGCCGCCAGTTCGTCGCACTGGCGTCCTCCGCTCGGTGCGACGTCATGAAAGACGCTCGCGTGCCGCTCGACCTCGTCGCCAGTCCCGCCCGCCACCGGGTCCTCGTGACACTCCGCGCACCCGTTTGCGTTGAACAAGGGCCCCAGCCCCGTCTCCGGTGTGAACACGCTGTCGAAGACGGCCTTGCCCTGATCGAACCGGGCGCGCTCGGCGGCAGACAGGTCGCGCACGGGATCGCCGGGCTTGGGTGGGCGGCGACACGCCTGCCCCGCCAGCATGATCGCGGCGGAGCAAGCGCAAACCAGCCCGCGGCGCGTCATGGCGAGCGTTCCACCCCGCTTGCCATGCGGCCGATCCGCTCGATCGTGTACGCGACGAGTCGACCGGTCCGATTGCCGAACGTCACGCGGACCACGTCCCCAGCTTTCAGGTCGCTGAGCGCGAGCTGATCCCGGCCGGGGGTCGCCGTGACGGGCACTGTGGCGGGGACCTGAAGACGCACGACGCGTAGCGTCATCCCCACGCCCGTCATGACCTCGAGCGCGTGATTGCGGGCGTCCACGAGGCGAACGGCGCCACGGACGCTGTCGTGCGGCGCTCCCCCCCCTCCCTGTTGCGAGGCCGCTAATGTCGGAGAGACAACCACCAGCAGGGACGACAAAACCAAGCGAAGCATAGAGCCCCCCTAACCACGACCGGGGCTAGTATACACCGGATATCATCCGGCGGCGCTACCGAGTTCCAAATAGGCGGTCGCCGGCATCCCCCAGGCCGGGGAGAATGTACCCCTTGGCGTTGAGCTCACGGTCCAGCGAAGCAGTGTATACCGGCACCTTGGGGTGGGCGTCCAGCATCGCCTTCACGCCTTCTGGTGCCGCAACAAGGCACAAGAAGCGAATCTTCTGCGCTCCGGCGCGGGACAGCGCGCTGACCGCTGCGACTGCCGACCCCCCGGTTGCCAGCATGGGGTCGAGCAAGAAGAACGCGCGGTCGGCTTCTCCCGATGGAATCTTGAAGTAGTAATCGACGGGTTGCAGCGTCGCATGATCCCGGTACAAGCCGATATGCCCCACACGCGCGGACGGGATCAGTTGGGAAATGCCCTCCACCATGCCCAACCCCGCACGCAGGATCGGGACGAGCGTCAGCTTCTTCCCCGCTACTTGGCTCCCGGACGTCTTCTCGAGCGGCGTTTCGATCTCGACCGGCTCGAGCGGCAAGTCTTTCGTCACTTCATACGCCATGAGCATCGCGATCTCGTTGACGAGCTGCTTGAAGTCACGCGTGCTCGTGCGCTTGTCGCGCAGGATGGTGAGCTTGTGTTGGATCAACGGATGCGACAGCACGGTCAGGTTGGGGAACTGTTGGGCTGGCACACGCGCCATGGCCGGAGAAGCTACGCGTTCGGTTGCGAGCGCGCGACCAGTGGCTATTTTCTCCGTCCCCTCGTTGGAGCGTTGGAGGATCACCATGCGTAGCATCCTGTTTAAGCTCGCGGCATTCACGCTGTGCGCGACGCCGCTCTCCGCGCAGTCCGTCGACAGTCTCATCGCGAAATACGTCCAGGCGTCGGGCGGCATGGCGCGCATGCAAGCGCTGCAGTCGCTGCGCCGCACTGGCAAATTCACCGGGAGCGGCGGATTCGAGGCGGTGGTCGTGCAGGAGAACAAGCGTCCCAACAGCGTGCGGGAAGAGTTTTCGATCCAGGGCATGACCGGCATCAACGCCTACGATGGGCACAGCGGCTGGAAGATCGAGCCATGGAACGGCAAGCGGGATCCGGAGGCGCTCGGGGAGGATGAGATGCACGGCATTCTCGACGACGCCGACTTCGACGGGCCGCTCGTGAACTACCAGGCCAAAGGCAATCGCGTGGAGTATCAGGGCGTGGAGCAGATCGAAGGAAGCGACGCCTACAAGCTCAAAGTCACGCGTCCCAACGGAGACGTCAGCTTCTACTACCTGGACACCGAGTACTACGTCCCGATCAGGATCGACACGCAACGCATGATCCGCGGCGCGCCGCAGGAATTCGAAACATCGCTCGGCGATTACAAGCAGGTGGCCGGCGTCTTTCTGCCGTTCTCGTATGAATCCGGGCCGAAAGGCTCGAGCAGCGCAGACCGTTCGAAGGTCACATACGACAAGATCGAGGCCAACGTTCCGCTCGACGACCAGCGGTTCGCCCGGCCGGGAGCCCGTCCATGAACGCCCTCCTCCTGCTGCTGATCGTGCAGCAACCTGCCGTAACCGTCGATTCCGAGGCGATCTCGGGGCTCGGCGCGCGCAATATCGGTTCGGCGGCGATGAGCGGGCGCATCGCGGCGCTCGCGGCCGTGCACGAGGGCGCGCGGCTCACGATCTACGTCGGATCGGCGAGCGGCGGCGTGTGGAAGTCGATGAACGGCGGCACGACGTTCAAGCCGGTCTTCGACAAGCAGCCCGTGCAATCGATTGGCGCGGTGACCATCGATCCGAAAAACGCAAAGGTGGTCTGGGTGGGCACCGGTGAGTCGTGGATGCGCAACAGCGTGTCCATCGGCGACGGGATCTACCGCTCGGACGATGCCGGTGAGAACTGGACCAACATGGGGCTGCGCGAGTCCGAGCACATCGTCAAGATCCTCGTGGACCCAAACGAGACGAACACGGTGTACGTCTGTGTCCCCGGGAAGCTCTGGAGCGACAGTGAGACCCGAGGCGTCTACAAGACGACCGACGGCGGCAAGACCTGGGCGCAGGTGCTGAAAGGCGGCAACGCCTCCACTGGCTGCTCGATGCTGGCGATGGACCCGTCGCGCCCGAGGACGCTGTATGCGGGGATGTGGGATTTCCGCCGCCGCGGCTGGACGTTCCGCTCCGGTGGCGACAGCGCAACCGTGCCGAGCGCCTCGAGCCTCTTTAAGAGCAGCGATGGCGGCGCGACGTGGACCGATTTGACAGCAACGGCCGGCTCCGGGTTGCCGCCCAAGCCATGGGGTCGCGTCGCGGTCGCCGTTGCGCCGTCGAAACCGGACATCGTGTACGCGTTTATCGAAGCGGTGCCGCCGCTCAACGCGCTGTATCGCTCCGATAACGGCGGCAGGACGTGGCAGATGCTCGATCGCAGCCAGAATATGATCTGGCGGCCGTTTTACTTCGCAAACCTGATCGTCGACCCTGCGAATCCCGACCGCGTCTACAAGCCCGACGGCGGTCTCATCGTCAGCACCGACGGCGGCAAGAGCTTCAGCGGCATCTCGGGCGGCGCGCACGGCGACTTCCATGATGTGTGGGTCGACCCTAATGACACCGATCATCTGATCACTGGCGACGACGGCGGCCTGTGGTTCTCCTACGATGCCGGAAACAAATGGGTGAAGAACGAGAACCTGCCGGTGTCGCAGTTCTATCACGTCAGCGTCGACATGGCACGGCCGTACAACGTGTACGGGGGCCTGCAGGACAACAGCTCGTGGGTGGGTCCCTCGGAGTACCCCGGCGGCATCACGAACCACCAGTGGGAGAACATGTACGGGGGCGACGGCTTCTGGATGTTCGCCGACCCAACCGACCCCGATTACCTGTACGCCGAGTACCAGGGCGGGGAAATCGGGCGCGTCAACCGCAAGACGCACGAGTCGCGCAACATCCGGCCGCTGCCGCACTATCAGGAGAAGAAGCTCCGCTTCAACTGGAACACGCCGATTCATATCAGTGCCACACAGCGGGGGACGATCTACATCGGCGCGGAGGTACTGTTCCGCTCGAAGGACTTTGGCCAAACGTGGGAGCGCATCTCTCCCGATCTGACGACCAACGATCCGCTGAAGCAGCGGCAGGAGCAGTCGGGCGGCGTGACGGTTGACAATTCCGCCGCCGAGATGCACACGACGATCTTCGCGATTGCGGAGTCGCCCAAGAATCCCGATCTGATCTGGGTCGGGACGGACGACGGCAACCTGCAGGTCACGCGCGATGGCGGGAAAACGTGGACGAACGTGGTGACCAGGATCGCTGGGCTGCCCCAGAACGCGTGGGTGACGTCGGTCGAGCCTGGACATTTCGATGCGGGGACGATCTACGCGACGTTCGACCTGCATACGTTCGGAGACATGCGGCCGTACGCCTACAAGTCCACCGATTTCGGCGCGACCTGGACGCCACTGATCACTTCCGGGAGCCCGGTACGCGGCTATGCGCACGTCATCAAGGAAGATCTCGTCAACCCCAATCTGCTGTTCCTGGGCACCGAATTCGGTCTGTGGGTGTCCGTGGACGGTGGGAGGCAGTGGGCGCACTACAAGGGCGGGGATCTACCGGCGGTCGCCGTGCGCGATCTCGCGATCCATCCGCGCGATCACGATCTCGTGATCGCGACGCACGGCCGCGGCATCTGGATCATCGACGACATCTCGCCGCTGCGGGCGTTGACGCCGCAGGTGCTCGCGAGCTCGGTGGCCTTCCTGCCCGGCCGTCCGACAGTACAGCGGCTGCAGGCAGGTGGCGGGTGGGCGAACGGCGACGCCATGTATGTTGGCCCCAATCCGCCGAGCGATGCGGTGATCACGTATTACCAGCGGCGGCGTCACATTTTTGGCGACATGAAGCTCGAGGTGTTCGACGCGAGCGGGAAGCTCCTCGGCACGCTGCCGACGAGCAAACGGCGTGGCCTGAATCGAGCGACGTGGTCCATGCGCCTGACGGCGCCGCGCGTGCCGCCGGCGGCGAGTGCGGCCTTCGGCGCGGCCTTCGGCCCGCGGGTCCTGCCCGGCACTTACACGATGAAGCTGACGAAGGACACCGCGACGTACACGACGCAGCTCGCGCTCGTCCCCGACCCGCGCAGTACGCACACGGCGCAGGAGCGTCAGGCGGCGCTCGATCTGGCACTCAAGGTGTCCGGCACGCTGAACGACATGACGTTCGCCGTCGAGCGTATGAACGGCGTCCGCCAGGCGCTCGATGACCGGGCCGGGAGGCTGGCGGCGGGCGATGCCGTCGCGAAACGCCTGCGTGCCGCGTCGGCGGCGGTCGATGTGATGCGGAAGAAGATCGTCGCGACGAAGGAAGGCGGCATGATCACTGGCGAAGAGCGCCTTCGCGAGAACCTCACCGATCTGTACGGCAACATCGTCTTCTACGATGGCGGGCCGTCGCAGACCCAGGTGGAGCGCGCCGACGCGATCGCGCGCGAGCTGACGGATGTGGTGCGGGACTTCGATGCCTGGACGACGCGTGACCTGGCGGGCATCAACGCGGCGCTGCGGAACAAGAAGCTCGAGCCGATTGTGGTGATGAGCCGGCAGCAGTGGGAAGCAGCAGCGCAGTAGGGTGACCACCGTCACACGTGGCCTTACGGCCTCGTGTGTAATACTCGTCTGCATGAGGCTTCCTCACTGGGCTTGGCTGGCAGCTGGCCTGCTGTGTGGGTGTAACGCCAGCCCCACCGAGAGTTC